>Ga0180220_1000371_pt1 | contig 54777 bp, 48 predicted proteins | sample eDN5th37CBELigBY_FD_151335 | JGI IMG/M metagenome (GOLD analysis project Ga0180220, IMG submission 151335) | Enriched backyard soil microbial communities from Emeryville, California, USA - eDNA 5th pass 37_C BE-Lig BY (version 2) (version 2) | ecosystem: Environmental > Terrestrial > Soil >...
GCGACCGCTTCGTCTCGGGGCGCCACGCCGTGGTCTCGGTGGCGGTGGACGGGGTGCGGATCCGCGACCTGGGCTCGTCCAACGGGACCTTCGTGAGGCTGACCGCCCCCACCCCCCTCGAGCCCGGCGACGCCATCCTGATCGGCGCCCGGCTTCTGCGGGTCGAGCTCCGCTGAAAGGGGCGAGGCGATCCACCGCCCTCGATCGAGAACGGGCCGCCCCTCGGCGGCCCGCTCGATTCACTGCGGCGCAGGGCAGCGTGCCGCCGGTGCCCGATGGGCGAGGGATCAGGAGTAGGACTTCTCCTTCTTCTCCTGCTCCTCCTTGCACCGGATGCAGAGGGTCGTCACCGGCCGCGCCTCGAGGCGCTTGAAGCTGATGTCCTCCTCGCACCGCTCGCAGATGCCGAAGGTGCCGTCCTCGATGCGGCCCAGGGCCTTCTCGATCTTCTTGAGGAGGAACTTCTCCCGGTCGCGGAGGCGGAACACCATCGACTGGTTGTACTCGGAGGAGGCGAGGTCGATCTCGTCCGGCAGGTCGTCGGTGTCGAAGTTGGACTCCTCCATCAGAGTCCGCTTGGCGCTCTGCAGGAGGCTCTCCCGCGACTCCTCGAGCATCGCCTTGAAGCGCTTCAGATCCTTCTGGTTCACCGGCCCTCCTTTGGCCCCCCGGAGCGGGGCGGAGTCGTTTTCGAAGGTGTCCATTTTCCCGACCGCAGGAAAAAGGCCCGCTTGTCTACCAGCGCCCCGGGATGCCGTCAAGTGGGGGAGGTCAGCGAAACGACGAGAGTTTTTGCTGCATGAAGCCGCTTGCTCTATCGTGCCTCCACCGACGCGGCGGGCCCTCGCCCGCTCCCTTGGGAACCACTCGCCTTGGCCGATCCCCTCTCCCGATTCGAGCGCGAGCTCGTTCGCGCCGCCCTCAACCTGGCCTCGAAGGCCGACGTGCGCCACCTCCTCTGGATCTCGGACTACCCGCCCGCCGCGGAGGAGATCAAAGGCAGGTCGCTGCGCCGCAAGATCATCTTCGCCGCGGCGAGCGAGAAGGTGGTCCGCGACCTCCACGAGGAGGGCTTCCAGGCCGTGCACATCCCGGCCTACGAGTTCACCCGGCTCGACAAGGTGAAAGTGGCACTGGTGGCCGCGGCGCGCTTCCTCGAGAAGGGTGACGTCGTGCTCTGCGTCACCGGACACGACCGCTCCATCGACACCATGATCAGCGTCAAGGTCGGCGACGACCACGACGAGGCGGTGTCCGTGGAGTCGCTGCGGCTGCCCCAGGAGTTCGATCGGCAGGTGGTCGAGCAGGTGATCTCCCTGGCGCTGGCCGTGGGGCAGGAGGGCTTCGAGGGTCATCCGGTGGGGAGCATCTTCGTGATCGGCGACTCGATCGCCGTGCTGGAGAAGTCCCGGCAGCTCACCATCAACCCGTTCCAGGGCCTGAGCGAAGCGGAGCGGAACATCCTCGATCCGAGGATCACCGAGGCGGTGAAGAACTTCTCGGTGCTCGACGGGGCCTTCGTGATCCGCGAGGACGGCGTCGTCCTCGCCGCGGGGCGGTACCTGCAGTCCGGGAGCGAGGAGCTGCACATCCCCCTGGGCCTCGGCGCCCGGCACGCGGCGGCCGCCATGATCACCAGCACCACCGAGGCGATCGCGGTGGTGGTGTCGCAGACCTCGGGGAGCGTCCGGATCTTCCGGGAGGGGAACATCATCTTCGATCTGCACCAGTCGCATCGGAGGATCTGAGGGGGTTCGGCGGTCCACGGGCGGACTGCCGCCGTTCGAAGGGACGAGCCGCGCGCCCGGGCCACCGGTAGACTGGCGGCACCCTCGGTTGCGTGGGCCTCTTCTTCGAATGCCTCCCGGACGATCCCGCCCTCTCGCCGGATCCCGCCGTGCGGGCGCAGAACGTCCGCCGCCTCCGGTTCTACGAGCGCTTCGGTGCCCGGCCCATCGTCGGCACCGCCTACGAGACGCCGCTGAAGCCGGGCGACACCGATCCCCCCTACCTCGACTACGGCGACCTGGGGCGGGATCGGCCCCTGTCGCGGGCGGCGGCGCGATCCATCGTCCGACATCGACTACCACCACGGCAACGGGCGGCAGGAGATCTTCTACGAGCGCGACGACGTGCTCACCGTCTCCATCCACGCGGACCCGCAGGTGCGTACCCGTACCTCACCGGGTTCCGGGAGGAGCGCGGCAGGGGCGAGGGGCTCGGCTGCAACTCGAACCTGCCGCTCCCCGAGGCCGTGGACGGCCCCGCCTACCGCGCCGCGTCGCGGCAGGCCCGCCCTGCGGCGTCCCCGAGTTGATGGGGCACATGTCCGAACCGCCGTTCGCGACGCCTTCGTCGCCCGAGCGCGGCGGCCGGCGGTGTGGCATCCGGCCGCGGCTCGGCAACTTGAATGGGCACATGTCCCGCCGGTGGCGCCAAGGGGGCGAGCGGCGGGCGAGCGGGTTTCAGGCGGTGACGCGGCGCCCGGCCACGCACTCGGAGCGGAGGGGGCAGGCGAGGCAGAGGTCCTTGCGCCGGCGGGTGGGGCAGGCGCCGCTCATGCCAAGGTGGCAGAGCGCGAAGTCGTAGCGGACGGGATCGTCGGGATCGAGGAGGCGCAGGGCGGCGGTGATCTCCTCGGCGGTGCGCCAGGAGAGATCCCTGCGGCGGGTGAGGCCCAGCAGCCGCGCGATGCGCATGACGTGGGTGTCCACCGGGTTCACGAGGAGCGAAGGAGCGATCAGGCCCTTCCATGTGCCGAGGTCGACCTCGTCCTCGCGGACCATCCACCGCAGGTAGAGCAGGAGCCGCTTGCAGGCGCCGCCCTTGGCCGGATCGGGGAGGAGGTGGTCGAGGGCCCGGGGTGCGCCCAGGTACGGCGCGGCGATCGCCCTGCCCTCCTCCCGCAGGGCACGGGAGAAGGCGGAGAGCGCAGGGCGCAGCGCGCGATCGTGGCGCTCGAGCTGGAACGCGAGGGCGGCGCCGAGGGAGCCGTGGCGGCGGATCGCGGCGCCCATTCCCGCGACGAGGGCACCGAGATCGGACGGCAGGTGGAAGCGGTAGGCGAAGGGCTCCAGCAGCCTGCCGTCGCGGGCCGGTTCGAAGCCGCGGACGAAGGCCGCCGGGGAGTCGCCCATGACGCCGAGCACGCCGAAGAGCTTGGGTCGGAAGAGATCGGCGCGGCCGTAGGCGAGCCCCGAGGCGAGGAGACCCGCCACCTCCTGGTCGGCGGGGTCGGCGTAGCGGCGCGGGGCCTCCACCGGATCGAAGCCGATGCGCGCGGTGCGGTCGAACGAGTCGAGGAAGGGATCGAGGACGGCCTTGAGGCGCCTGGCCCTGGCGGCGGAGAGCGTCGCCCGGACCGCAGGTGGGGAGGCGGCGCGCACGACTAGCGGCTCGCCTCGCGCACCAGGTGGGCGAGCTCCGGGGCGATGAGCTTCTGCACCGCGAGGCGGCAGGCGCCGGACGAGCCGGGCAGCGCGAAGAGGAGCCGGCCGTCCGCGGTGACGCCCGCCGTGGCCCGGGACAGCATGGCGGCGCTGCCGATCTCTTGGAAGGAGAGCATCCGGAAGAGCTCGCCGAAGCCGGGGAGCGGCGTGGCCAGGAGGCCCTCGACCACGTCCACGGTGCGATCGCGGGAGGCGATCCCGGTGCCGCCGGTGACGAGGATCGCCTTCGCCCCGGCGTCCTTGGCCCGGCCGATGGCGTCGCGGATCCCCGCGGGGTCGTCCTTCACGATCTCGCCGTGGACGAGCCGGTGCCCGCGGCCCTGGAGCGCCTCGCGCAGCACGCGGCCCGAGGCGTCGGTCGCCTCGGTGCGGCTGTCGCTCGCGGTGATCACGGCGAAGGGCACTCTCGCGAGCGCCGAGGCACGGTGGATCCGCGGCGCGTCCTCTTCGCCCGTGTGCGCGTGGCCGTGCTCGTGCCCGTGGCCGTGCTCATGTGCCCCGCCGCCCTCGCTCGCATGGCGGCGCCCATGCCACTGGCCGTGCCTCTGCCGACCCATCGGTCAGTCGATCTCCGCGAAGAGGAAGCCGTCCCTCTCGATCACCCGGAAAGCCTGCTGGTCCCCGCAGATGGCGGGGGCGACCAGGTTCTTGCCGGTCTCCAGGTCGAACCCGATCTCGTGGCAAGGGCAGACGACCATGGGCCTCCCCTCCTTGCGGGCGATCCAGCCGGCGGAGAGAAGGCAGCCCGCGTGGTTGCACCAGTCGTCGACCGCCCGGTACCGGCCGTCCACCTTCGCCAGGCAGACGAGCCTCCCGCCTTCGCCCTCCGGCTCGTAGCCGCGCAGCTCGCCCTCCTTCAAGTCGGGAACACCCAGTCGCACCAGCCTGGTCAATGCCTCGTCCTCCTTGGGAATCCCTCGAGCCTACCGCGCACCGCACGAGTCGGCCATCGAACCTTCGCCCCCCCCAGCGTCCGCCTCCCGCGTCCCGCGCGCGAGGGTTCCAACCGGGGCGCCCCGTTTCCAGATTCGAATCCAAAGGAGGATTGGTCATGACGCCGGTGGCGGCTCGCATCGCGAACATCGTTCTAGGGGTCTGGCTGTTCATATCCGCCTTCCTCTGGTCCCATACCCAGTCCCAGCTCACCAACACCTGGATCGTGGGGCTGGCGATCATCGCCGTCGCGCTGATCGCCCTCGCCGCGCCGCCGGTGAGGTACGTCAACACGGCGCTCGCCGTCTGGCTCTTCATCTCGGTGTGGGCGCTGCCCAGCGAGTCCGCCGCGACCCAGTGGAACAACGCCATCGTGGCGATCCTCGTCTTCCTCTTCTCGCTGGTGCCCGAGGGGATCACGACCGCCCGCGGACCGGGACACCGCCGCCGCGCCATCGCCTGATCGCGGGGCGCCGCCGCACCCCGGGCCAGGGCGGACCGGTTCCCGGCACGACGCGCCGGGGGCACTACGGCTGGAGCGCGGGAGAGGGAGCCGGATCGCCGGAGGGAGCGGGGGCGGGCGGCACGCCCTCCTTCGCCGCGAGGTCACGATCGAGCCGGCGCACGAAGGGCCACCAGATCGCCATGGCCACGCCGAGGTTCAGGAGCTGGAGCACGATGGCGGCGTCGTCGCCTCCCGTGGAGAGAAAGGCGCCCAGGGGCGACGGGAGGGTCCAGAGGACGTCGAGGCGGGGGCGGGCCACGAGCCCCGTGCTCATGGCGATCCACGCGGTGGTGACGCTCACGAGCGGCGAGAGGATGAAGGGCACCGCCAGGCGCGGGTTCATGACGATGGGCAGCCCGAAGAGGAGCGGCTCGTTGACGTTGCACAGCGACGGGACGATGCCGAGGCGGGCCACCGTGCGCAGCGCCGCGCTCCGCGCCCGGAGGAGGAGGAGCGCCGCGGCGAGGGTGCCGCCCGAGCCACCCTGCCACACGAACCAGAGGAAGAACTCCCGGGTGGCGACGTGGGGGAGCGGCAGTCCCTCCGCCGCCGCCGCCATGTTCTCCGCCAGCATGGAGAGCCACAGGGGCTTCACCGCCGCGAGCACCGCCAGCGGGTGCACGCCGAGGAGCCACATGAAGCTGTCCACGAGGACGAGGGCGAGGGCGCCGGGAAGCGAGTCGGTCGCGCCGACCAGGGGCCGTGCGGCGTCGGCGAGGAGGCCCACGAGCTCGACGCCGACAACGTGCACCACGATCCAGGTGAGCGCCACGCAGGCGAAGCCGGGCACGATGGCGGCGAAGCTCTTGCCGATGGCGTCCGGCACGGACGGCGGCAGCGAGATGGTCCACCGGCGGCGGGCGAAGACGCGCTGCAGCTCCACCGTTCCCAGAGCGATCGCCAGCGCGCCGAAGAGCCCGCCGGCGCCCAGGCCCTCCGCCGAGACGCCCCACCCTCCCCCCTCGAGCGGCGCGGGGCCCACCGCCACCAGGTACGAGGACACGGCGACGAGCGGCGAGCCGAGCTCGTCCATGCCGTGGCTGCGCGCGAGCGCCCGCGCGGTGCCGAAGCAGACGTAGAGCGCCACCAGCCCGCCGAGCATCCGGTAGGGCACGAGGATCGCCTGCACGTAGGACTCGAGGCGCTCCTGCAGCCACGCCGACGGGGGCTGCGCCAGCAGCAGGAACACCGAGCCGATGAGCACGAGCGGCAGCGCGCCGATCACGCCGTCTCGGACGGCGAGGAGGTGGCGCTGCGACGAGAGCGCGCGGCTCAGGCCCTCGAGCCGGGCCTTCACGCCCCCTGCTGCCACCGCCGCCGCTCTCATCCGGCGCATCCTGCCATCCGCCGGCCCTCGCCACCAGACCGGGCTACCCGAACACCTGGGGAAACGAGGTCGTGGAACCGCAGACACCGGCGATTCGGGTGTGACGCCGACGCGGAGGGCCGAATGCTGCGAGAGCGAGGAGGCGCCGCTCGCGCGGAGATCCGCCGCTTCGAGTGCGGCGCAGGCGCGGGCGGGCGGCAAGGTGGAGCCGCGGCGAAGACGCGAGCAGGAAGCAAGAACGCCGGGGCCCGGGGAGGCCTCGGCGTTCGCTTGCGCCACGCGGGGCGGGGAGCGGCCTACTTCTGCTTCTGGAAGTCGCTCTCCGCGAAGACGGGCTGGGGCGGGTGGTTCTCGCCCTGGGGGAGCGGCTCCTTCTGCGCCACCGGCTCGGTGGAGTGCTCCGCGATGCCGTGCAGCGGGAAGTGCTGGTCGGTCGGCTGCTTGGAGTCCTCGCGCTTCATCCACGGGTCGGAGGGGTAGGAGATCGCCGGCCCCTTGAGCAGCCGCTCGATGGGGTAGACGAAGCCCTCGCGGGAGTACTCGGGCGGCGTGTGGACGTAGGTGTCCATGCGGATGGCGTCCTTGGGGCACGCCTCCACGCAGAGGCCGCAGACGATGCAACGGAGCTGGTCGATCACGAAGGAGGTGGGGTACTTCTCGATCGGATCGTCGCTGTACTCCGACGCCTCTATGTAGATGCACTGCGCCGGGCAAACCGTCGCGCACATGTAGCAGGCGACGCAGCGGGGCTTGCCGTCCTCGCGGGGGACGAGGCGGTGCAGGCCCCGGTACCCCTCCGGATACGGCATCCGCTCCTCGGGGTACTGGATGGTCGCCACCTGGTTGCCCAGGCTGCCCTTCCGGTAGAGGACGTCGGTGCTCTGGTCGCGGTCGCCGAAGAGGTTGCCGAGAAAGTGCCGGGTGGTGACCGCGAGGCCGCGCAGCACCTCGGGGACGTAGAGCTTCTGGTACCAGGAGAGGCGCGCCTCCCCCGGGCGAAGCTCCGTCTCGCGATGAGTATCGTGGGCCATTTCCAGTCCGTCTCCCGTTGGCTCAGTGCCCCTGGGGCATGGCCGGCTGCGCCGGGGCGCCGCCGCTGTGCCGAATGCTGATGGGCTTCTTCGACGGGTAGAGCACCGTCAGTCCGATGACGAAGATGAGCTGCGCCAGGCCTGCCACCGCGAGCCAGTCGAGGGACTGGTCCGCCAGGATCAACGCGCCGGTGACGAAGACGTTCGCCAGGCCGATGGGCAGGAGGATCTTCCAGCCCAGGGTCTGGATCTGGTCGTATCGGAAGCGGGGCATGGTCCAGCGGATGGTGAGCTGCACCCAGCAGAGGAGGATGACCTTCAGTACGAATCCCATCCCGAGGACCACGGCGAGGCCGAAGGCCCCGACGTGCGAGGCGAGCCAAGCCTCCGCGCCCCAGGCCGGCGGCAGCGGCAGGTGGAAGCCACCGAAGAAGATCGACACGGTGATGCCCGAGAGCACCACGATCTCGACGAACTCCGAGATCATGAACATGCCGAAGCGCATGCCGGAGTACTCGACGAAGTAGCCGATGATCTCGGACTCACCCTCGGGGGCGTCGAAGGGGGCGCGCTTGGTCTCCGCGAGCGAGGCCACGAAGAAGACCAGGAAGCCGATCGGTTGGAGGAAGATGCCCCACGCCGGCAACGCCCCGCCGAAGAGGCCCGCGGTCTGCCCCGCGGTCATGTCCTCCAGCTTGAGCGAGCCGAAGATCATCATGGCGCCGACGAGGGAGAGGCCCAGGGCCACCTCGTAGGCGATCATCTGCGAGGCGGCGCGGACGCCGCCCATGAACGCGAAGCGGTTGTTCGACGCCCAGCCCGCGATCGCGGTGCCATAGACGGCGAGCGAGGCGAAGGCGAAGACGTAGAGCAGCCCGATCTCGAGGTCGGGCACCACCTGCAGCGACACCGGGAAGGTCGCGCTCACGCCCATGGAGGCGGCGAGGCCGGCGATGCCCGGGATGTCCGAGGCGGTGAGCACCGGCGCGATGGGCACCACCGCGAAGAGCAGGAAGATCGGCGCGAACGCCAGCATCGGCGCCAGGGTGAAGAGGCCCTTCGACGCCGAGTCGGGGACGAAGTCCTCCTTCGTCAGCATCTTGATGCCGTCGGCGAGGAAGTGCGGCAGGCCCGCCAGCGAGCGGTTGCTGAGGCCCGGCAGGGCGAAGCGCGCCCGGTTGGGGCCGATGCGGTCCTGCATGAGGGCCGACCACTTCCGCTCCGCGAGGGTGAGCAGGGAGGCCAGGATCATCACCAGGACGAGCAGGAGGGTGTGGGCGTTGGCCACCGCCACGCCGATGTAGGCGGCCCCGAAGAGGGCCTGCGCCACCACGCCGAGGGCGGCACCGACCCAGTAGAAGGCGCCGACCGCGCCGGCGATGACGGCGATCAAGCCGAGGATGATCGCGCTGATCTGTGCTGCACGCATTCCGTTGATCTCCAGGTCAGGCGTCCGATCCGGCGGAAGAGGCGCGCAGGGGGATGAGCTCGCGCCACCCCGGCGGGCGCCCGTCCACGGTGCCGCCGGGGAGAGGCGTCACGCCCTTCACCACGGTGCGCGGGGCCTTCGTCCAGTCGAAATCTCCGAGGGTGCCGGCGGGGAGCCGCTTGGACAGCTCGGCGAAGACCTCGCCGGCGGAGGCGAAGCGGTACTCGAGGCCGAGGTGGCCCAGCATGGTGGCCGCCCAGCGCCACCCGGGCTCCGACGCCCCCTTGGCGGGGTAGGCGGGCATGAACCGCTGCGCCCGCCCCTCGAAGTTCACGAAAGTCCCCTCCCCTTCCGAGTGGGGGGCGAGGGGGAGGACGATCTTCGCGGCGGCGGTGATCGGGCCGTCGTTGGCGGCGAGCGCCACCACCGCCTCCACCCCGCCGAGCCAGGCGGCGAAGGCCTGGCCCTCGGTGGGGACGTCGACGCCGCCGAGGAGCACGGCCTTGGGCTTGCCCTTGGTGAGCGCGTCGAACGGCTTCACCTCGAGGCCGAATGCCTGGGCCGCGAGCTCGACGCCCTTGCGGTTCGGGTTGCGATCCTCCCGGAGGAGGAAGAAGTCGGCGTCGCCCTGGGCGCGGCCGGAGACGAAGATCTCGGAGACCTTCAGGCCCTCCTTGGCGAGGAGCATCACCGCCAGCGCCTCCTCGAGGGAGAGCACGGGCGACACCACCACCGCCGCGTCCTTGCCGGCGGCCTGCAGCGCCCTGGCCGCCGCCTCCGCCGCGGCGCCGGCCTCGGCGGCGGCGCCGTCGATCGAGGCCTGGAGCACCCGGTCGTCGTAGAGCTGGTGGTAGGAGAGCCTGCCGTGATCGCACATCCAGTGCTGGTTCACGTCCTTGTTCTCGCGGGGGCGGTACCGGTAGGGCACCTCCTGGAAGTGGTCCAGGAAGGTGTTGCAGCCCCGGGAACAGCCGGTGCAGATCGACGGCGTGGCGGTGAGGAAGTACGCGCGGGCGCGGAACCGGTTGTCCTTGTTCAGCAGCGCGCCCACCGGGCAGAGGTCGACGATGTTGCCGGAGTAGTTGTTGTCGAGGACCTTGCCCGGGAAGGTGTCGACGACCTCGCGGGTGCCGCGGCCGAAGACGCCGAGCACCGGATCCTTGGCCACCTCCGCCATGAACCGGACGCAGCGGGTGCACATGATGCACCGCTCCTGATCCAGCACGATGAGCGGCCCCAGATCCTTGCGCTTGTTCTTCATCCACTTCGCGCTGTCGAGGCGCGAGGGGCGGTAGTCGTACTCCTGGAAGTAGTCCTGGAGGCGGCACTCGCCGGCCTGATCGCAGATGGCGCAGTCCACCGGGTGGTGCAGGAGGAGGAACTCCTCGACCGCCCGCTGCTGCTCCTTCACCCGCGGCGAGTCGGTGGTGATCTTCTGCCCCTCCGCCACCGGGACCTGGCAGCCGGGGACGAGCTTGCCCGGGGGCGCGGTGGAGACCTCCACCAGGCACATGCGGCAGTTGGCCGCGATGGACAGGCCCTCGTGGTAGCAGTAGTGCGGGATGTCGACGCCGACGGTCTTCGCGGCTTCGATGAGGTTGGTCCCCGCCGGGACGGTGGTCGGCTTGCCGTCCACCTCCACGTTGACCATCTGCACCGGCTTCTTCTCGTCGCTCACTGCTCCACCTCTCCGCCGATCATGTTGATCGTGTCGAAGGTCGGGATGAGGTCGGGGAGGATCGCGCCCTTCACCATGTGCTCCAGCCCGCTCATGAGCTGGATGCCGGGTGCGCGGCAGTGCACCTTGTACGGCCTGCCGGAGCCGTCGCTCACCAGGTACCAGCCGAGCTCGCCGTTGGGCGACTCGGTGTAGGCGTAGCACTCGCCCTTGGGGATCTTGATCCCCTCCATGATCAGCTTGAAGTGGCCGATCACGCCCTCGATGGTCGAGTAGACCGCGGGCTTGGGCGGCAGGCGGTAGCGCCAGTCGTCCACGAGGATCGGCCCCGGCTCGATCTGCTCGAAGCACTGACGGATGATCGAGTCGGACTGCTTCATCTCCTCGATGCGCACGTAGTAGCGATCGAAGTTGTCGCCCTGGGTCCCGAGCGGCACCGAGAAGTCCACCTTGTCGTAGACCCAATACGAGTGGGCCTTGCGGACGTCGTAGTCGACGCCGGTGGCCCGCAGGCAGGGACCGGTGAAGCCGTAGTTCACCGCGTCCTCCTGGGAGATCACGCCGGTGTGCCGGGTGCGGTCCAGGAAGATGCGGTTGTGGGTGAGGAGGACGTCGATCTCGTCGCGGAGCTGCGCCACGCGGTCGAGGGAGTCCTTCACCCGCTGGATCCAGCCCTCCGGCAGATCCCGGTTCACGCCGCCGATCCGGCCGTAGGTGGTGGTGAGGCGGGCGCCCGTCAGCTCGGCGATCCGATCCCAGAGGAGGTCCCGGGCCTCGATGGCGTAGAGGAACGGCGAGAAGCCGCCGAGCTCCATGGCCATGGCGCCGGTGCAGGTGAGGTGGTCGCAGATGCGGTGGATCTCGGCGCCGATGGTCCGGATGTACTGGGCACGGATCGGCACCTCGATCTGCGCCAGCTTCTCCACCGCCGACAGGAAGCCGAAGTTGTTGCACAGCGCCGACACGTAGTTGAGCCGGTCGGTGTACGGCAGGCACTGGGCCCAGGAGACGTTCTCGCAGCTCTTCTCGAAGCCGCGGTGGAGGAAGCCGATCTCCGGATCCAGCCGGACGATGTTCTCGCCGTCCAGCTCGATGTTGAAGCGGACGGTGCCATGGGATGCCGGATGCGACGGCCCCATGTTCAGCGTCATCGTCTTGGTGGGCAGCCTCGCTTCGAGCGCGTCGGCCACCGCCAGGTTTTCGTGCTGCTTCGCCATGAGTGCTCTTTGCGCCTCCGAAGGGCTACTTGACGACCGGGAGCTGGGAGGGCCGCGCCACCGCCGACCGCTGCGAGGGGACGGAGCCGGGGCCCGGGCCGGGGCCGCGGTAGATGTCCTTCACGTCCCGCTCCGGGATCAGGCCCTGCCTGCCGCGCAGCGGATAGTCCTTGCGGAGCGGGTGCCCCTCGAACTCCTCGTACATCCACAGCCGCTTCAGGGGAACCGGCCGATCGGTGAACTGGATTCCGTACATGTCCCAGCAGTACTTCTCCCAGTAGTCGAAGCCCCGGTAGATCCCCATCGCGCTGGGGACGGAGGGATCCTCCTCGGGCACCCGCACCTTGATCCGCAGCCGGTGCTTGTGGGTGATCGAATACAGGGTGTAGACGAGCTCGAATCGAGGCTTCTCGTCGATGTAGTCCACGCACGTGAGCGAGGCCGGCAGCTTCAGATCGACCTCGGGGTCGTCGTGGCAGAAGCGCAGCACGTCGAGGAGGCTCTCGCGCTCGATCACGAGGGTCTCGTCGCCGTGCTGGGCGTAGCCGTGCACCACGGCCTGGGGGAACTTCTCGGCGACCCGCTGCAGCGCCTTCTCGCTCACTTCGCTCCTCCGGCCAGCAGGTTCTGCGCCGCCGGCACCTCGGGCGGCGCGCGGTCGATGAGCTTGTGGGACTGGGCGCTGATCTTCTCCTGGAGGAGGATCAGGCCGTCGAGCACCTGCTCCGGCCGCGGCGGGCAGCCCGGGATGTAGACGTCCACCGGGATGATCCGGTCGATGCCCTGCAGCACCGCATAGTTGTCGTAGAAACCGCCGGACGAGGCGCAGACGCCGAAGGCGATCACCCACTTCGGCTCGGCCATCTGGTCGTAGACCCGCTTGAGGATGGGCGCCTGCTTCAGGTTCACCGTGCCCACCACCATGAGCAGGTCGGCCTGCCGCGGCGAGAAGCGGGGGAACTCGGCGCCGAAGCGGGCGACGTCGTAGCGCGAGCCCGCGAACGACATGTACTCCATGCCGCAGCACGCGGTGACGAAGGGGTACTGGAAGAGCGAGTACTTGCGGGCCCAGCCGAGGCCGCGGGAGACCATCCGCTCGAGGAAGCCGTGGGCCTCCTCCCGGCGGGTGGTCACCATTCCGAAATTCGAGGACATCTAGCTCACCTTCGAAACGAGGGTCCTTGGCACGGCTACTCCCACTCCAGCGCGCCCTTCTTCCACACGTAGACGAGGCCCATGGCCAGCGTGAACACGAACACGCCCATGGTGGCGAGGCCGTACCACGCGAGCTCCTTGAAGAGGATCGCCCATGGGTAGAGGAACACCGCCTCCACGTCGAAGACGATGAAGAGCAGCGCCACCACGTAGAACTTCACCCCGAACCGCTGGCGGGCCGTGCCGGAGGTCTCGGAGCCGCATTCGAAGGCCGTGCCCTTGATGGCGGTCATCCGCTTCGGGCCGAGGAGCCAGCTCGCGAAGGTGAGGACGACGGCCAGGCCGCCGGCGATCACGACGACGAGGAGAACGGGAAACCAGCTCGGCAAGTGCACCATGTCGTCAGCCACCACCTGAAGAATCGATGCCTCGAAAGGCGCTTCGCGAAGCGGCGCGGAGGATAGGAACGCCCCTGAACACTGTCAACGTAAATCCACCTAGCGACTGGGGTTTCGGGCCCTCGCCCGCTCCGATCCGGTCCCGGGTGAGGCCCGCCGTCGCCGAGGCGGGAACGATTCGATCGGCGCGTGCATCATGGCGCGAGGGCTCCACGCCCTCCGCCCTCACGCGCCACCTCTTCCTGCTGCCGTCTCGTAACGCCCGAACGCCTCCGCGTCCATCGACTCGAGCCCCGGCGCCTCGGGCGCCCCGTGGAAGTCCGAGCCGGCGGTCGGCTCCAACCCGAGGGAGCCGACGGCGAGGCGCAGCATCCGGCGGGTCTCCCCATCCTGGCGGGGATGATCCACCTCCACGCCCGCGAGCCCCGCCCTCGCGAGGGTGGCGAGCTCGTCCCCGCTCACCCGCGAGAGCCTGGGGTGGGCGAGGGACGCCACGCCGCCGGCGCCGCGGACGAGCGCGATCGCCTCCCCCGCCTCGGGCATCTCGCGCTCCACCCAACCCGGCCTTCCCTTGACCAGCCAACGGTCGAAGGCCTCCTGAAAGTCCCTGGCGTGGCCGTGGGCGACGAGCAGCCTGGCGAGGTGGGGCCTGCCCACGCTCCCCTCCTCGCCCAGGACCTCCTCGAGCGGGAGGGGGGCGCCGTGGGCGCGGAGCCGCTCGACCATCCGCTCCGCCCGCGCCCGCCGCAGCTCGCGGAAGCGGGCGAGGCTCGAGACGAGGCGGCGCTCCGCCGGGTCGACGAAGTGGCCGAGGACGTGGATCTCCTTCTCGCCGAGCCTGGCGGAGATCTCCACGCCGGGCACGATCCGAACGCCGAGTTGGCGCCCGGCGCGGTGCGCCTCGTCGACCGCCGCCACGGTGTCGTGATCGGTGATCGCGAGGACGTCCACGCCGGCTGCGTGGGCGAGCCGCACCACCTCGGCCGGAGCGAGGGCTCCGTCCGAGGCGGTGGTGTGGCTATGGAGGTCTATGCGCAGAGGCTCGCCCGATTTACTAGACGGATAGACCGACAGGTGTTTGCGTCGCCTCTTAGTTGCAGTACTCCGTTCCCGAGGAGGACGAGCAAGAACGCCTGTTTATCACAAGCACGTTGAATTGATCCGCGAACTGATGTCGAGACCCATCGAGAGTGTATATCGCCTACCGCTTCCTCGTGTCATCGTAAGTTACCCCTACGGCGTTCGCCCCTCTAAACCCTTCCTTCGACCCAGGTGGACGGAACGGCGTGACAAGCAAGATCGCAGTTGGAGCGTCGTTGGCGTAAATATGATCAATATACGTCAGATCGTCTGCGAAGTTAGAGGCAGTTACGACGTGCCGAAATGCCGGCCGTTCGGACTGCTGGGCGATGTTTCCAACGCTAATGCCACCCGCGATCTCCAATGCCGGAAGATTCGGGCTTGGTTCAGCAGAAGCTAGGACACCAGCACCGTTCGCTACCTGAACCGACGGGAACTCCTCCGGAAACGGCAATCGAGGCTCTGGCTTCGCTGATGAAATCCCTATCACCCCCCACCTCGCCGTCCCTTGGACACCCTTCGAATCTACCGTACGCACATTGCCCCAGGGGTCTTCTCCGATCCAGTCTTCGTCTGCACTTGCAACGACGCCTTCGGTTTTGGCATCAACCACTAGTCCTCTAGTGAAGTCCCTATGAAGGGCCTGCAGTGCATTGCTAACTGGCCGACCATAGAGTTCACTTGGCCTGGGCATGCTTCCCTGGGTCCCTTTTGTGATTTCGATTCCTATCGGGGTATCACTCGGTCCACCTCGAATCTCGGACCTGAGTCCAACATAACGCCCGACGACTATCGCGCCGGTGCCATCATCACCAATAAATGTTCCACCCTCTTCAATGCCGAATGCATATATTCCACTGACATGTCCAGTTGAATAAATGCCAGTCTGGTCTCGACGTAAACCCCATACCGCTGGTTACGCGTCAAAAGCCCCATGTATCCGCCATCCAACTGAAGTGCTCCAGAGAACCCCCCGTAGGGAAACGGGAAATCTTGTGCATATGGCGAGGGGGCCGCAGAAGTAAAAGTTTCTCCCCAGTGGCTATGCTCGGTTATCGAACAAATACAAGGGCCGCAGTCCTGCGGAACCGGATCCTCCGCATGGGCAAGCGAGCCCCCCCAAAGAACAACTACAGCAACAACCACACCTCCGACTACTCTCAAAGCGCTGCTCATGACAAACGCCTCCTAGATCGAAGCCTTGTTGGTCGTAGCTACTGCCTTCTTGCCTGTTTGCCCTCCGGATAATTACGGCGTTGCGCCCACCCGAATCGCATCGCTGACGCTGGCGGACCACTGTGGGTCACAGAGGTCGCCAAAAACCTCGACCTTCACATGGTATACGAAGTTGGCGTGCTCCGGCCAGATGGAGAAGACCTTCCCGTCCGGGCTGAGCTGGAAGCACTGGTGGCCGATGGACTCGGGGCAGCCCCTGCCGAGATCGAGCGGATCGATCTCGATGGGGGTCTGGTACTTGGAAGCACCCTCGACCCGGGTCAACTTCCACTGGAAGCTGAGGTTGTCGCCGAACGGCGCGTAGGCCTCGGAGGCGTCGAAGCTGATCCATTCGCCGACCCGCGGGAAATCGGGACCGGTCAAGAGGTTGGGGACCACCGGGGGTCGGGTGACGCCCTCGAGGAAGGTGTTGGCGCTGACCGGGACCGGCCTGCCTCCCCACTCCGGCTGGGTCGCCTGCGCGTCGCTGGAGGGGACCACCAGGGTGGCGACGTTGGTGCCGCCCTGCCGGGCGTCCACGTAGGTGAGGGTCTCGTTGCAGCACTCTCCCGGCTGCAGCGTCGTGTCGGAGCAGTTGGAGGAGATGCCGAACATTTCGGGCGAGCCGTCCCGCTGCGAGTCGACCGGCGCCGGGGAGCCGGCCTCTCCGCCCTGGAAGTGGAGGGTGCCGAGATCCAGGGGCGCGATCCCCTCGTTGCAGAGCGCGACCGTCTTGGTCTGCTGCCCGCACGCGGGGGTGCAGATCGCGACGTTGACTCCGTAGGAATCGCCCGCGCAGAGGCCGTCGAGGCACTTGTTGCCGAAGCCGCAGTCGCCGTCCACGGAGCAGGCGAAGGCCCCCATGCAGTTGCGCTGGGCGCACTGCGTCATCTCCGAGGGCGGGCCGACCGGCGCGCAGCCCGCGGCGTTGGCGGTGCCGAAGGTGAGCCCGGGCGGATAGACCTTGAGCCTGGGGCTCGAGGCGCCGGTGAGGATGCCGCGGGTGGACTTGGTGGCGGCCGCCGCGTGGTTCACCCGGAGGATGGCCTTGTGGATGCCGGGGCGGTCGGGCGCGTACCGGATCTCGACGGTGATGCGATCCTCGACGCTGTCCTCCTTGAGCTGGGACTCGGCCAGGTGGATGTCGGTGGCGGGGATCGGATCGCCCGTCCCCTTGCCCCGGTAGACCTGGAGGAGCGTGTACTGATCGCGGCCGTTCATCTGCGGCACCACGTAGTCCGTGATCTCGATGGAGTCGATCGTCACCGGCGTCAGCGTGGGGTTGCGGACCTCGACGGTGAGCGTCTTCGTCTCGCCCATCTTCACGTCGCCGTAGACCAGCTCCGGCGGGTTGATGAGGAGCACGCCCCGGACCGCCTCGCCGGAGAGGGTGCCGGAGGCACGGGTCAGGTTGGGCTTGCCCTCCTCGTCGGGGGGCGCGTTGGGATCGTTGGTGACGAGGACGACCTTGCGGTTGAGCTGGCAGGGCTGCAGCTCGGGGACGAACGCGAACTCGATCTCCCGGCTGTTGTAGCGGGCGGGATCGGTGCTGCCGGCGAGGACGAACGGCTCGAAGCCGACGGCCGTCACCTGCTCGAAGGGGTTGCCCTCCTCGTCCAGGAGCGAGTCGCAGGTGTCGCCCGCCAGCTTCTCCATGCGGATGCCGTCGACCCGGAGGTCGCCGCAGCCCTGGTTCGTGACGTGCACGCGCACCACCGAGGTCTCCCCGATGGCCGTCTTGCCGAAGGAGAGGTTGCGGGTGGTCGACTTGGACTCGTCCTTCGCCGTCTGGCAGCAGGCCTCGTCGCCGGCGTCCGCGCAGAGGGGCAGGCCGTCGATGCAGCCGAAGGCCAGGTAGGGCGCCGGATCCACGTCGGCGACGTGGGCGAGGAGCGGCACCGCGAACGGCTCGGTCTCCCCGGCCGTCACCACCAGGTTGGCGTCGTGATTCTTGTTCCTCTCGCCGCCGGTGGACTGGTGGGTGACCTGGACGTCCACACCATCCCCCCCGACGATGGAGAAGGACTTCTGCTCGTCGGCGATGGAGAAGTAGGCGGCGTCGGGCCCCTCGATGGCGAGGGTGACGGTCATCGCGGCGCGGCCCACGTTCTCGATCCGCACGACGCGGACGTCGGCGGCCTCGTCGCAGACGTCGCCCCAGGAGAGGAACTCGGGCTTCGCCACGACCTCGCCCGGCCTCTCCGACACCTGCGGATCGGAGCAGTCACAAGCTGCGAGCGGCAGCGACATCAGCGCCGCATACACGGCAAATCGAAGACCCTTCCTCAATGCGAGCTCCTTGGGTGCGCTGGCGCCAAAGGCCTTCCGGGCGGCCGGGCGACGGGAAACATTCGGTACGCATCCTACACCGACGACCCCGCGTCGCTGCAAGCGCCGGGAGGCCCCGGCGGGCAAGAAGCGCTTCCCACCGTGCGCGGGCCTCGATAGAAGGGCGGCGCGTGAGGAGAGCCCCCCGACAGCCACCGCCGGCGCGCCTGGTCGTCGCCGGCCTCGCCGCCGCGCTCGCGTCCGCCCTGCCCGCCGCGGCGCCGGCCCTCCCCTTCCCCGCCTCGCTCGGCGATTACTCGCTGGGGGCCGGCCCGGCCCTGGTGGTGGGATCGGGGGAGCTGGGAGGGGGTGTCACCGCCGAGGCGAACCTCCTCTTCGGCCTCTACTCGATCGGGGCGCGCGGCCGCGCCGCGGCGCCTGCGGCGGCGAGCGCCGTCGGCTTCGAGGTCGCGTTCGCCGGACTGGTGGGCCTGGGGGCGAGCGCGCAGCGGGACGGCCCCTCGATCGACGGATTCCTCGCGCTCCCCGTGCCCGTGGGCGTCGATCCCTGGTTCCTGTCGCTGGGGTGGAGGCCGAGCTTCCTGCTGGACGGCGGCGTGCGCCACGAGGTCTCGCTGCAGATCAAGTGGTCCAGCCTGCTCGTCGCCGACGACTAGCGGGATCCGCCGCCCCGACCCAGGTTGAACTCACGACGACGACCTCGCGAAAGGAGCGGACTTGCCGGCGATGGAGCAGGAGCTCGAGGTGCCGCTCCTCACCCCCAGGCAGATCGTGGAGCGCCTGGACTCGTTCGTAATCGGCCAGGAGCGGGCGAAGCGGGCCGTCGCCGTCGCCGCGTACAACCACCAGCGACGCGTGGCCCGCACGAGGCGCGGGGGCGAGGCCTCGCGCCTGCCCAAGGCGAACCTCCTCCTCGTCGGCCCCACGGGATGCGGGAAGACGCAGATCGCGCGCTGCCTCGCCCGGGTGCTCGACCTTCCCTTCGCGGTGGTGGACGCCACCGAGTACACGGAGGCCGGCTACTACGGCAAGGACGTGGAGTCGATGATCTCCGAGCTCCTCGCCCGCGCCGGGCAGGAGCTGGCGCGGGCCGAGGCGGGGATCGTCTTCATCGACGAGGTGGACAAGATCGCGAGGCGGACGCACTCCGCCCGCACCGGCGCCGGGAGCCGCGACATCGGGGGCGAGGGCGTGCAGCAGGCGCTGCTCAAGCTGCTCGAGGGGCGCAGCGTCTACGTGCCCCTGAACCCCGGCCAGCCCTGGACCCGGCACGAGCTGGTGAAGGTGGACACCAGCGAAATCCTCTTCGTCTGCGCGGGCACCTTCTCGGACCTCCACCAACCGGGGAGGTGGAGGCGGATCCGGGAGCGGGACCTGCAGTCCTACGGCCTGCTCGCGGAGTTCCTGGGGCGGCTGCCGGTGGTGGTGCAGCTCGAGGAGCTGGGCATCGAGGAGCTGATGCGCGTCCTCACCGAGCCGGAGGACGCGCTGCTGCGGGAGTACCGGGAGCTCTTCGCGCTGGAGGGGATCGAGCTCCGGATCACCGAGGGGGCGCTGCGCGCGATCGTGGAGCGGGCGCGGGCGAAGGGCCTCGGCGCCAGGGCGCTGCGGGGAACGCTCGAGGAGGTCCTCGAGGACGCGCTCTTCTGCGCGCCGGAGAACCCCGGCCACCCCTGCACGATCGACGAGGCCTACGTGGCGAGCCGCATGCTGCCCTGAAGGCGCTCAAGGCGCCAGGTAGCCGAACCACCTCGCGGCGGCGGCCACGAAGCTCGAGCCCGTCCCCAGGGGAATGCCCGCGAGCCGCTCGGCGTGGAGCCAGACCACCGCCCCCAGCCACGCGAGGAGGAGCCCCTTCCCCGCCCCGAGCAGCGCCCCCGTCCCTCGGTCCACGGCGCGGGCCTCGTCTTCGCTGGTGAGCCGATGCGCGATCGCCGTCCCCACCCAGCGGACGGGGATCGCCACGGCGAGGAAGGAGAGCGAGGTGGCCCAGAACCCCGCGGCGAGATCCCCGAGCCCCGTGATCCGGCCCACCTGCTCCCGGAGGAGCTGGCCGAGGGGCGCGGCGGAGGCCGCGGCGATCACCAGGGCGAGGAGCCGGGCGAGCTGCACGAGGGCGCCGACCGAGCCGCCGATCGCCGCCAGCACGCCGACGAGCGCCACGGCCCCCAGATCGAAGATCACCCCTCGTTCCGGGCGGCGAGGGCCCGGGCACGGGCCTCGTCGATGCGCGCCTTGAGCCGCTCGTTGGCGGGCTCGTAGAGGAGCGCCATCTTGAAGCTGCGCTCGGCGGCGTCGAGCTGCCCCGCCTGCAGCGCGGCGAGGCCGGCGGCGAAGAGCTTGCGGCCGTTCGGGGTGGCGCCGATCTCCTCCTCCAGGGCCTTCTTCAGCTCCTGCTCGCTCTGCTCGTCGTAGCGGAGCTTCTGCGCGCGCTCGGGGCCCGACACGTCGGCCAGGTACTTGCCGCGGCGCACCTCGTCGCGCAGCACCGAGTACGCCTCGGTGATCCGCTTGTAGATCCGGTTCACCCGCGCCCTCATCTCCGCGTCGTCCAGGTGGAAGACGCGGTCGGGGTGGAAGCGCCTCGACTCCTCGTAGTAGGCCTTCTTCACCTCCGCGAGGCCGGCGGTGGTGGGGATCTTCAGGAGCTGGAAGTAGTCCAGCTCGTCCAGGATCTCCGCGATCGCCTCCGACTCGGCGCCGAGCTCCAGCATCTCCGGCGACACGGGGCCTAGGCTCCCACGCCGGCGCGAGCCGTCTGCTGGCTGCGCGCGATGCTCTCGAGGATCTCGGCCTCGGTGAGGCCGGACGACAGGCTGATGCTCCGCTGGGTCTCGACGCCGGTCTCGAGGTCACACGCCCGGACGTTGACGATGCCGTCGGTGTCGATCTCGAAGGTGACCTCGATCTTCACGTCGCCGCGGCTGCCGACCCGGAAGCCGGAGAACTCGAACTCGCCGAGGGACTCGCACTCGTCGGACTTGGGGCTCTCGCCTTGCAGCACCCGGATCTTCACCTTGTCCTGCTCGTCGCGGCTGGTGGTGAAGATCTTCGAGCGCTCGGTGGGCACCGGCGTGTTCTTGTCGATGATCGTCTCGGTGAAGCCGCCGACCGTGGCGATGCGCAAGGGGAGCGGCGTCACGTCGAGGAGGAAGGTCGAGCTCTCCGACGAGAGGAGCGCCTGGGCCTGGATCGCCGCGCCCTTCGCCACGACCTGCTCGGGATCGATCCCCTTCAGCGGCTCCTTGCCGAAGTAGTGGGCCACCGACTCGCGGATCACGGGGAGCCGCGTGGGACCGCCGACGAGGATCACCGCGTCGATCTCGGAGGCGGTGAGCCGGGCGGACTGGAGGGCCTCGTCGCAGACCTTGAAGGTCCGCTGCACGAGGTCCATCACCATCTGGTTGAACTGCGGGGTGGTGAGCTCCTGGGCCAGGTCGAGGACGTTGCCCTCGGTGTCCTGGCAGATCCCCGGGATGAGGATCTCGGCGGAGCCGTCGCGCCCGCACTCGATCTTGGCCCTCTCGGCGGCCTCGTTCAGCATGGCGAGGCACCACTTGTTCTGGCGCAGGTCGAGGCCGGTCTTGGCGAGGAAGTCGTCCGCCAGCCACTTCATGATCCGGTTGTCGAAGTCGTCGCCGCCCAGGTAGGTGTCGCCGGCGGTGGAGAGCACCTCGAAGACGTCCTTGCCAATCTCGAGGATCGAGATGTCGAAGGTGCCGCCGCCCAGGTCGTAGACCGCCACCTTCTGGGCGATGTCCTGGCCGAAGCCGTACGCCAGCGCCGCCGAGGTGGGCTCGTTGATGATGCGCAGGACCTCGAGGCCGGCGATCCGCCCCGCGTCCTTGGTGGCCTGGCGCTGGTTGTCGTTGAAATAGGCGGGGCAGGTGATCACCGCCTTCTTCACCTCGCGGCCCAGGTGACTCTCGACGATCGCCTTCATCTCCCGGAGGACGTAGGCGGAGACCTCCGGGATGGAGAGGAGCTTGTCGCGGACCTGGATGCGGATGCCGTTGTTGGGCCCTTCGACTATGGAATAGGGCATGAGCTGCCGCGCCTTGATCACCTCTTCCGAAAAGAAGAAGCGGCCGATGAGGCGCTTCGCCGAGAAGACCGTGTTGGCAGGGTCCGAGACGATGTTACGCTTGGCGACGTTTCCCACGGAGACCGAGCCGTCTTCGAGGAAGCCCACCACCGAGGCGTGGTTCAGGTCTCCCCATTCGTTGGGGATCACCTCGGGAACCCCGCCCTGCACGACGCTCACGCAGGAGTAGCTGGTCCCGAGGTCGATCCCGATCGCAATCTCTTCGGTCATGGTGTCCGTCGCGTTGAAAATTACGCGCATTGTAAGGAAGGCACGGAGGGGGGTCAAACAACCGGACGCTCCGCTCGGGCGCGCTCGAACGCCCCTCCGACCCCCCTCCTTCGCGTCACCGCGAGGGCGCGCGCGGCCTCTGGACCGCGGGCACCTTCATCCCAACCTTTCGTAGAGACGATGGCGCAGATCCTGGCAATCCTCACCGACGACCCGTCGCTCCTCCGGTGTCAGCTCCACCGGATCCGGGGGGCGCTCGCCCTCAAGGAGGGCGAGCCCATCGGCGTGGGATCGTACAGCGACGGCGACGTCCTCCTCGCCAGCCACCCGGCGGAGAAGGGCCCCCGCGAACTGGCCTCCCTCGCGGCGGGGATCCGCTCCCCCGCGCTGCTGGCGGCGTCGCGACGGCAGGCCGGCTTCTACGAGGAGGAGGCGATCGATCCCTTCCGCTTCCACTCGTGGCTCTTCGCCATGTCGGGGGGCGTGGAGGGGTTCGACGAGCTGCGCGGAACGCTGCTCGAGAAGGTGCCCCCGTTCATCGCGCGCCAGGTGCGCGGCGTCACCGACCGGGAGCACGTCTTCGCGCTCTTCCTGCGCGAGCTGCACGCGGTGGGCGCGCTCGACGATCCCGCGCTGACCGCGGGCGAGGCCGCGCGCTGCCTCTCCAAGGCGATCCGCGCCCTGGACGCGCTCTGTGGTGAGAACGGGCGTACGCGCCCCGCCCCGCTGGCGGCGGTGGTCATGAACGGCCGCTCGATGGCGGCGGTGAGGCGGGGGCGGCCGCTCTCCTATGGCCTGCTCGAGGGGATGTCCGCCTGCGAGATCTGCGGCCTGGAGGAGGGGGAGCGCGACGAGCCCCGCCGCCGCGTTCACCGGCGCGCCAAGGCGGTGGCGCTCCTCACCGAGCCCGCGGCGGCCGACGGCTTCATCGAAGTGCCGGACGGGAGCACGGTCGCGGTCGGCCGCGGCCTGGACATCGCCGTCGCCTCGCTCGCGCCTTGATCTCCCCGGGTGGTCCGGCGCGCCCTCGGCGCGGTGGGGCGCCCCACGCCCGGCCACCGAAGCGATCGCTTCAGGCGCCGAAGGCCGAGGCCTCCAGCACCATGAGGAGCAGGTTGCAGAAGGCGTGGACGATGACGCCCGCGCCGATGGAGCCGGTGCGCTCCCGGAGCCAGCCGAAGAGGATCGCCGGGAAGAACACGGCGAGGCGCCAGGGGTGGAGCTCGCCCAGATGCCCCACGGCGAAGAGGAGCTGGGTGGTCCAGAACGCCGCGCCCGCCGGCGCGCCGAGGAGCCACGCCCTCCCCTTGCCCCACGCGTGTCCGAGGCGGGTCTGCAGGTAACCCCGGTAGAAGAGCTCCTCGGGCAGGGCCACCACCAGGAGCTGGTCCAGCACGTGGAGCCACATCCGATCGGGCAGGCGGAAGGCGAACGTCCCCGCGGCGCCGTAGGGGACGACGAGGCGGCGCACGCCGTCCGGCACGTGAGGCAGCGCCTGGAGCATCAGCCAGAACCCTCCCACCACGAGCGGGAGGAGGATCGCGCACACGGCCGCCGCCCAGGCGAGATCCCGGCGGAACCGCTCGCCGGCGGCCAGCGAACGCCACGGCCAGTCGGGGACCCCGTAGTCGTCCAGCGTCTCGCCGCGGCGGCGCAAGGGGATCCCGGGCAGGTAGAGGAAGAGGCCGGCGGCGACCGCCTTCACCTGCCTTCCCACGAAGGGGATGGCGAGGCCGACCGCCTTGGCGGCGACGATCCCGCCGAAGGCCAGCGCCCACATCCCCAGCGCCTCCCGCAAGATGGCGGAGCGCGACGGCGCGGCGGCGGTGGGGACGGCGGGGGAGGACATGGCGGGACTCTAACCGACCCTTGCGGCCCGAGGGGCGGCGTCGTACCAACGAAGGATGCCTCCGGTGCCTTCCACGCCATGATCGCCTTCTTCCTCGTGGACGGCGTGGGCCTCGGCGCCCGGGATCCGGGGCGCAACCCCCTGGCCCGCCGGCGCACGCTCCTCTCCCAGTTCGCCGACGGCACGGGGGAGCCCTTGCCCGCCGGCGGCGTCGCGGGGGCGGCCGACGCGACGCTCGGGGTGCCGGGCCGTCCACAGTCGGCCACGGGCCACACCACCCTCCTCACCGGGGTGAACGCGCCGGCGATCCTGGGCAAGCACCTCCTCGGCTTCCCGAACGGAAAGCTGCGCGAGCTGCTCGCCGCGCGAAACCTCTTCCTCGACCTTCGCCGCGGCGGGCGAATCGGCACGTACGCTAACGCCTACCGGTGCGCCTACCTGGACGCCCTCGGCCTCGCCCACGACCACGCGTCGCTGCCGGAGCCCGCGCTCCCCGTGCCGGCGACCCGCCTGCGCCCCTCGGCCTCCACCGCCGCCGTGGCGGCGGCGGGCGAGCGCTTCCGCACCTTCGATCACCTCCGGGCGGGCACGGCCCTCTACCACGACATCACCAACGAGCAGCCCCGCGGCGTCGGCTGCGATCTGCCCCGCCGCGACCCGTCCGAGGCGGCGGAGATCCTGCTCGAGCTCGGCGGCTCGTCGGACGTGGTGATGTTCGAGTTCTACCGCACCGACGAGGCGGGGCACGCCCGGGACTTCGACGCGGCCGACCGCGCCTTGGCGGAGCTGGACGAGCTGCTGCGCAAGGTGGTGGAGGGCCTGCGGGAGGGAGACGGCGTCCTGGTGACGAGCGATCACGGGAACGTGGAAGATCTCTCCACCCGGCAGCACACCCTGGCGAAGGTGCCGGTTCTCGGGTTCGGGGCGGCCGCCGCGGCGGTGCCGTGGATCCGATCGATCCAGGACGTGCACCCCGCCCTGCTCCGCCTCGCCGCGGCACGCTGAGCCGGGCGGCGCTACTCGCCGGCCCAGGGGCTCGGCAGGATCGGAGATCGCTGGTTCGCCCGGACGGTGCGCTGCAGCTCGATCTCGGTGATCAGCGCCGCGGGCGCCACGGTGGAGACCGGCACGTACCCGGACTCCGCGCCGCAGAAGCCGTTGAAGACGCCGTACTCGTCGCCGGTGGCGACGATCTTGTTGATCGACGTCAGCGGCGTCCCGACGATCTCCACCCCCCGGACCAGCTCCTCCTTCCCGGTGGCGACGTCGATCCGATAGACCATGCGGGGCACGCCCTTGAACGCCTGGTACCCGTAGGACGAGGTGTTGGTGTTGCCCCCGGTGATGTCCTTGATGAGGAGCGCGTAGGGCTTGTTGGCCTTCCTGGCCTCGGCGATCAGCATCTCGCGCAGCTTCGTGGCGGAGACCTTCGCGTCGGAGCGGACGAAGAGGTTCGCCATCCGCGCCATCGGGGTGCGGTTGGCCTGGGCCCTGCCGTGCCCGTTCGATCGAGTGAACCCCTTCACCGGCTTGCGCGAGAGCAGGTAGGCGCGGAGCACGCCCGACTCCACCAGCAGGGTGCGCTGCGCGGGGACGCCCTCGTCGTCGTAGCGGTACCAGCCGTTGAGCTGGGTGGTGCCCTCGCTGCGGGCGGTGGGGTCGTCGATCACCGTGAGGAAGGACGGGAGCACCGCCTTGCCCACCTGGCCCTTGAAGGTGCGGCCCTCGTTGTCGTCGTGGAGGCGCTCCCCCTCGAGCCGGTGCCCCACCGCCTCGTGGAAGAGCACGCCGGTGGCCTCGGGCGCGAGGATCGCCGGCCCCGTGTAGGGATCGATCACCGGGGCGGTGCGCAGCGCCAAGAGCTCGCCGATCAGGGCGCGCACCTCCTTCTTCAGGGTCGCCTCGTCGGGGAGCTTCCCCTCGGCGGGGGCGTAGAAGTCGCGGGAGTTGTCGAGGAGCTGGCCGTCCACCGCCCGGGTGAACGCCTGCACGTGGATCGCGTAGAGGGCGTCCTCGGTGACCAGCTCCGTCCCCTCGCTGCTCACCTGGATCCGCACCACCCGATCCGCCGTCACCCGGACCTCGGAGTCGAAGATCTCGGGCACGCCCTGGAAGGCGCCGGAGAGGGCGGCGGCCACCCGGGACCAGCGCTGCCGGTCGAAGGAGAAGGGGATCGGCTCCTGGACGTACTTCGACGGCTTCTCCCGGGAGAAGGAGTCGGCGCGCTCCTCGTCGTCGATCGCGTAGATCCCCTGGGCCCGCTGCTTGAGCCACGCCGAGAGGGCCGCCTTGTACTTCTGGTCGGTGAGGAGCCAGAGGGCGTTGCGCATCGCCGCCGGATCGCCGCCGAGCGGCGCGTCGTTGGAGGCGAGGTAGGACGGGCCGCCCCCGTCCATCATGAAGAAGGGAGCGTCGGCCGCGCCCTCGGAGGAGTCCCGCTCGTAGCTGCCCACCCGGACGTCGACGCCGATCTTGGCCTCGCGCTGGGCCCGGTCGTCGAAGATCGCGCCGTACCGGGCGACGAGGCCGTGGCTCGTCTGATCCGTGACCCGATACGAGATGAAGTAGGGCGCGTCGTGGCCCTGGAGCTGGAGGCCCGCCATCGACCGGGCGAGCTCGGCCTTCATGGCGTCCAGGACGACCAGGCGCCCGTCGGCGGGGGCCACCTTCGCGGCTCCCTCCTGGCCGAGGGCGGCGGTGGCGGGGAAGAGGCTGCAGGCGAGGACGAGGGCGACGGCGATGCGGACGGGGGACATGGACTCGCTTTCGGGTGGCGGCCGCCGACGCCGGCGGCCGCGCGAGCCTACCCCCAAGGCGGGAAGAGATCATCATCCCCCCGCGGATGGCAGGCTCGAGCTCGAGCGTCCGCCACCCGCGACAGGCGCGCGATCAGGCCTTGACGATCTTCTCCCTGCCGCGGCGCACGTCCCGGGTGGCGTTGCGGGTGTCGATCACCAGCCGCGCCTTCTCGACCACCTCCTGGTAGTCGATGCAGCCGTGGTCGGTGAGGACGATCACGGCGTCGGCCGCCGCCACCGCCTCGCCCAAGGGGACGCTGCGCCAGATCCGCCCCGGGCGCCGGTGGGAGGCGGCCTCGGGCACGTAGGGATCGTGGTAGTCGACCCGCGCCCCCTTCTCCTCCAGCAGCTCCATGATCCGCAGCGCCGGCGACTCCCGCAGGTCGTCGACGTCCTTCTTGTAGGCCGCGCCCAGGGCGAGGATCCGGGCCCCCTTCACGCCGCGGCCCGAGGCGTTGAGGGCCTCGATGGAGCGCTGCACCACGTAGTAGGGCATGCTGGTGTTGATCTCGCCCGCCAGCTCGATGAAGCGGGTGGTGAACTCGAACTCCCGCGCCTTCCACGTCAGGTAGAAGGGATCGACGGGGATGCAGTGCCCGCCGAGCCCCGGCCCCGGGTAGAAGGGCATGTAGCCGAAGGGCTTGGTCGCCGCCGCGTCGATCACCTCCCAGACGTCGAGCCCCATCCGATCGCAGAGCATCTTCATCTCGTTGACGAGGGCGATGTTCACGCAGCGAAAGACGTTCTCGAGGAGCTTGGCGAGCTCCGCCACCCGCATGGACGACACCGGGACCACCCGCTCGATGACGCTGCCGTAGAGCGCCACCGCCGCCTGCAGGCACGCGGGCGTGTAGCCGCCCACCAGCTTGGGGATCGCCCGGGTGGTAAACTTTCCGTTGGCGGGATCCTCCCGCTCCGGGGAGAAGGCGAGGTGGAAGTCCTCGCCGGCCCGCAGGCCGCCGGACTCCAGGATGGGCCGGAGCACCTCGTCGGTGGTGCCCGGGAAGGTGGTCGATTCGAGCACCACGAGCTGGCCCTCCCGCAGGTGCGGGGCGATGGCCCGGCCCGCCGCCTCGACGGCGGAGAGATCGGGATCCCGGGTGGGCCGCAGCGGCGTGGGCACGCAGAGGATGAGCGCGTCGCACGCCGACGCCCGGGAGAAGTCCGTGGACGCGGCGAGCTTTCCGCTCTCGGCGAGCCGCGCGATCTCCCGGCGGTCGATGTGCCGGATGTAGCTGTCGCCCCGGGCGATGGCCTCCACCTTCCTGCCGTCGACGTCGAGGCCCACGGTGGCGAAGCCGCCGGCCGCGAACGCCATGCCCAGCGGGAGCCCCACGTAGCCCAGCCCGATCACCCCGACGTTCGCCTCCCGCGTGGCGATCCGCGCGAGCAGGCCGCTCCCCTCGATCCGCCGTCTCATCCCCGCCCCCCTTCAGCTCCGCGTGGCGCCGGCCGCCTCCCCGCCGCCGGCGCCCACCGGCTCTCCCTCGTCCGCCGGCTGCGAGCGGGCGGCCCGCGCGGGCACGATCTCCGTGCGCAGCGTGATCGGCAGCGCCGCCTCCAGGGCGAAGACCACGTGGCGGGATCGCACGAGCTGCCCGTAACCCGCGGCGTGGACGCCCTCCTCGATCCGGCCCTCCGCCTGGGGCGGACCCTCGATCCGCGCGGCTCCGCCGCCGAGCTCGGCGATCCACCGGGTACCGTCGTCCTCGTCGTCGGCCGCGCGAAGCTCCACCTCCTCGTCCGGGAGCGCGAAGCGAAGCTCCACGAGGTGGACGCCGTCCCCTCGGACCCAGTCCTCCACCGAGAGGGTTTCGGCGCGGCGATCGAGGTGGAAGGTTCGGCGGTGGGTGACGCCGCCGAGGCGGCGGTAGCCCTCGTGCTCGCCGACGAAGCGCGCGAACCCCGCCTCCGACTCGAAGGAGACGCAGCGCGCCCTCGCCTGCTCGGGGAGCGCGAAGAGGCGGGCCGGGGGGATCGCCTGCTGCTCCTCGCCGTCGATGCGGACGGTGCTGTGGGAGGCGGTGCCTCGCAGCCGGTTGCGGAGCGCCGGATCCCCCGTGTAGGAGCCGCTGCCCGGATCGGCCACGACCACCCTGCCGTCCACGCGCAGCTCGAAGGATAGCTTGTCGTTGTGACCGTGGGTGCCGAGGCCCGAGGTGCCGTTGGGGCCGCAGGCGATCGCGCAGGTCAGCCTGCGGGATCGCAGCAGGTAGATGCCCGCCCGCGGCAGGGCGCCGTCCCGCCTCGCGGCGGCGGGGCGCACCTTCGCCCGGGACAGGGCGTCGGCCCCCAGGAGCCAGCAGACCTCCGCGCCGGGCGGCTCGACGCAGAACTCGTCCGCGCCCAGGCTCGCCGCCCCCAGCGCGAGGAGCGGGCCGAAGCGGCCGAAGGGGCGCGGCGCGAAGGGGATCGCCCACCCGGAGTCGTCGTCCCCGAACCGCGGGGCGGGATCCGTCTCGTCGTGCAGCTCCAGGGTGGCGCGGAGCATCCGCGCGAGGCGCTGGCGGGAGGGCGGCGGGAGCGGCACCCCGGCGTGGCGAGAGGCCAGCTCACCCAGGGTGAAGAGCTCCACGGCGAGCCGGTGGTAGCCCACCGAGCCCTCGAAGGAGAAGCCGTCCGCCAGGACCTGCCGCTCCAGCTCGCTCGCCAGCCCCGCCGCCGCGCGGCGCGCCGCCGACGCCGCGCCCGGGAGCCGCGGAAGGAGCGCGGACGCCACCAGGAGGCCGGTGAGGTCCGCCACCAGGTGGTTGTTGGGGACGGCGCCGTCGTCCTCCAGGTTCCGCTGCACCCAGGCGAGGTGCAGCGCCAGCGATCGGAGGATCTCGAGGAGCGCGAACGGGCGGGCCTCCGCCACGGGATCGGCGGCGAGGAGGCGCAGGGCCATGGCGACGTTGGCCGCCCGCAGCGCCACCTCCATCGCGCAGGTCCACTGGATGCCGCAGGGCGCCTGGGCGAAGTCGACCATGCGGTCGAGGGCGGCGCGGGAGAGGTCCGCCGCCCTCGCCGGTTCGACCTCCCGCAGCAGGGCGGCGCCGCAGGCCAGCCACACCGCGTCCTCGAGGCGGCCCACCACCCATTGCCGCTTGGGATCCGGGGGATCGCGCAGGGCGACCACCCTGCCCCCGCCCCGCTCCGCGGCGCCCCCCGCGGAGGCGGACCAGGGGTCGGCCTCCCAGTCCACCGCCTCCCACCCCGGGGACGCGTGGGAGACGGCCCGCGCGGCGCGGCGCAGGGGCACGTCCCTCCCGAAGACCTCGATCCTCCCTGCGAGGGCGTGCTCCGCCCGTGCGAGCGCCGCGGCCGCCTCCTCGGGGAGGCGCTCCCGCAGCGCCCGGGCGGCGTCGCGCACCTCCTGCGTGGATCCGAGGGCGAGCGGGCCGGGGACGGTGCGGCGCAGTGCCACCGGCAGCTCCGCCGCCGAAGAGACGCCGAGGGCGGACAGCACCCTGGCGGGATGCGGACGGATGGGATCCGGCGTCACCTTCCGCTTCAGGTGCCTCCACGCCCGCAGCGCGGCCGCCTCCGCGAGGCGCCGGTGCGGGACCGCTGCGGCGAGGTATCGAAGGTAGCCGAGCTGCATGGAGAGCTAGCCCCTGGCCGCCTCGCGACGGCGGTAGGTCTGGGCGACGGCGGCGCGGATCTCCTCGACCCGGGCGTCCCAGGACTCGGAGGCGATGGAGCGGGATCGCGCCGCGCGGGTGAGGGGATCGGCCAGCGCCTCCCGGACGGCCTCCACGAACGCCTGCTTGCCCGAGGCGATCCGGCAGAGGCCGAGCTGCATCACCTCGGGCACGGGGGTGGAGACCACGGGCAGCCCCGCCGCCAGGTACTCCCGCACCTTGAGGGGGTTCGAGTGGGCGGCGAGCTCGTCCTCGACGAACGGCATCAGCCCCACGTCGAAGCCCTTGCACCACATGGGCAGCTCCTCGTACGGGCGCCGCCCCATGAGGTGGACGTTGCGGGCGCCGGCCAGCGGCGCGAGGGAGGCGTTCACCCTGCCGAGGAGGACCACGGAGCCGGTGGGGAACGCGTCCGCCACGGCGCGGACCAGCTCGAGATCCACCCACTCCGCCAACAGGCCGAAGAAGCCGATCACCGGCTTGGGGAGGCCGGCGAGGTCGTCGGGGATCCGCGTCGCGGGGGCCAGGGCCTGGGCGAAGTGATCGTGATCGACGCCGTGGCGCACGATGTGGCAGTTGGGGTTGAAGGCCGCCTTGGATCGGCGCAGCCGCTCGGCGGAGACGATCACCAGGTCGGCGCGGCGGGCGACGTCCGCCTCCATCTCGGCGATCTCGGCGGGGGCGCCGGCGAAGGCGGAGAACTCGTCGACGCAGTGGTAGACGACGAGGTCCTCGCCGAGGGTCCCGGACACCGGCGCCGAGCCCGGCAGAAAGCTCCAGGAGATGGGGCGCTGGAAGCCGAGGCGCTTCATCGCGCGCAGGACCTGGCGGCGGAAGACCGATCCGTTCACCGCCGAGGCGACGCCTCCGAAGGACGGGATCGCCAGGGGGCCCAGGACGTGGAGGTGGGGCCACGGCTCGCGCAGGCCCTTGGCCACGTCGAGGAGCTTTCGGGCGAGGCGCGACAGATCCCGCGAGCTGATCGTGGGTCGGCGGTTGGCGACGGAGTTCACCCAGAGGATCCGGTTGTCCCGGGCCAGGATCTTCATGATGTGGGTCTTCGAGAGGGGATCGCCGTCCCAGTCGTTCGAGAAGCAGACGATGTCGCGCCCGCGCAGGGCGTGGGCGACGTCGAGCTGATGCGGGTGGATCATCCCTTGCCTCCTTGGGTGGAGAGGCCGATGGCCCCCCACGCCTCGAGGGCCGAGGACTCGCCCTCGGCTCCGGTGTGCGATCGCGGGGGCTCCCGGCGGAGCGCCGCCTCGACGACCGAGGCCAGCGCCTCGGACCGTCCGGTCGGGAAGGTGACGACGCCGCGGGGCCGGGGGGCGGCGTCGCTGGCCACCACCCGGACGCCGAGGCCCAGGGCCTCCCGCACGGAGAGCGAGTCGCCGTCCGCGAGGGTGGGCCGCACGAAGAGGTCGGAGAGGCCGATGGCCCCCAGGGCCTCGTCGTGATCGATCTCGCCCAGGGCGATCACCTTCCCCTCGAGCCGGCGGGCCTCGATCGCCTCGCGGAGCTCTTCACCCGAAGTACCCGATCCAAACACGAGGCAACCGAGGCCCGGCGTCCGCTCGGCGAGGATCGCCAGCGCGTCGAGGAGGATGGCCCGCCCGTACTGGCGCCCGGGCGCCAGGGCGCAGGCGAGGAGCGGATCGTGCCGCTCCCTCGCGGCGCGCGCCTTCGGCGGCGCCCGCTTCGCCTCGACGTCCGCGGGGAGGAACGGCGAGACCACCTGGAGCTGGAAGCGCGGGATCCCGCACGCCTGGAGCGCCGCGGCGATGCCGGCGTTGGTGCAGAGGATCCTGCGGTAGCCCTGGGCGGCGGCGCGGGCCAGGGCGCGCACGCGCGAGGAGCGCTCGAGGAGCGCCGGGGCGAGGCCGGAGTGGACGGTGAGCAGGCGGCGATCCGCACGGACCGTGGGCCGCGACGCCGCGAGGGCCACCAGCCAGGCCTTCGCGTTGTTGCCGGAGGTGTGGACGTGGACGGCGTCCCCCCGCCGCACCGTGCGGGCGAGGCCGGAGAGGAAGCGGAGGCGGCTGCCGCCGTCGTGGATCCGATCCGCGCCGGTGCGGGCGCCGTGCCCCTCCCCCACGTCGAGGATCTCCGCCTCGATCGCGGCGCGGCCCGCCAGGGCGCGCAGGCTGCGCAGGTGCACGGAGATGCCGCCCCACGGCGGCGGGTACGGCCCCACCAGCACGAGCCTGTCGGGCCCGGCCACCTAGACGCCTCCCGCCGCCGACTCGACGCCGAAGTGCGCGGCCATGTTCTTGCGGAACGCCTCCGCCGCCGAGGACGAGCGGCGGTGGAGGGAGCGCGCCGGGATCCCGCCCACCACGTCGCCCGGCGCCACGTCGTGGAGCACCACGGCGTTGGCCCCCACCACCGCGCCGTCGCCGATCCGGATCGGGCCGAGGACCTTGGCCCCGGCGGCGACCAGGACGCCGTCGCCGATCCAGGGCGCGCCGACCTTCCCGGAGCGCCCCCCGATGGTGACCTGGTGGGCGATGAGACAGCCGCTCCCGATCCGGGACTCCGGATGGATGACCACGCCGAGCCCCCCGTGGCCGAGCCAGGTCCCCTTCCCGATCTCGGCCTCCACCGGCAGGACGGACGAGAAGATGAGCCGCACGGCCCGCACCAGGAGGCGCGGCGCCAGCGGGACCCCGGCCATGCGCAGGCGCCTGGCGACGCGGTGCAGATAGATGGCGTTCATGCCCCCTCCCCCGCGCAGAATATGAACACCCGTGCCGACGCTGCGCGCCTCCGCGTTCGGGCGGTCGCCCCCGCGTCGCGAAGGCCGCGGCCGCCACCCTCGATCGCGCGCCCCGCTCATGCCCGCAGGCGCTCGAGGAGCGCGGAGGGCCGGACGCCGACGGCGGCCAGGGCCAGGGCGTACGCCACCCAGAAGGCGATCCCCAGCACGAGGACCGCGTACAGCGGCGGCATCGGCAGGACCTGCTGCCCGCCCCAGGCGAGGAGCGCGGCGGCGAGGGTGGCGCACGCGGCGCGGCCCACCTGGCGAAGGGGCAGCGCCCCGGGGATGGCCAGGATCGTCCCCCGGATCCAGCCCCGCTCGGCGCGCTCCGGCAGGAGCGCCCGCGAGGCGAGGGCGAGGAGGACGAGCTTGTGGAGGGCCTCCGCCGAGACGAAGCCCATCATCGCCCCGATGGGCCCCCATGCGCGGGCGAGCCCCAGGACGAGCGGCACGGTGTAGCCGAGCTTGGCCACGTACGCGAAGAAGAGCTGGCGGGTGCGATCCCTCGCCCGGAGGACGCCGTCCAGGGGAAGGCTCGCCAGCGCGACCATCCCCAGGGCCACCCGCATGATCGGCGCGGCGTCCACGAACTTGGGGCCGTAGAGGAAGGCCAGGAACTCCGGCGCGATCACCCAGAGCCCGGCGGCGATGGGGAGGAAGACGAAGGCGAGGTTCGCCGACGCCTCGCGAAAGAGCGCCGCGGACTCCGCCTGGGGCCGCCCCTGCCGGTCGAGCTCGCCCATGCGGTACATGAGGAGCTCCGTGGTGGGCGTGTAGAGCAGATCGACGATGGGCAGGTTGAAGCAGCCCACCGAGTAGACGGCGAAGACCGCCGGCGTGGAGGTGACGCTGACCACGTACTGGTGGAGCTGCTGCTGCGGCATGCCCAGGAGCATCGCGCCGCCGTAGGGGAGCGCGTACCGCACCTGCCCCGGCACCAGCGCGCGGCGCACCAGCGATCCCGCGAGCGGGAGCACGAGCACGACCCAGGACGCCACGGTCCTCGCCGCGGCGTACCCGACCGCGCCCCAGAGGACGCCGGCGAGCCCCTCGCCCAGCAGGGCGGGCACCACGTACGACGCCACCTTCACCGTGTCGCTCGCGAAGTAGGCCAGCGCCGCCCGCCCCGGCCTGCCCTGCGCGGTGAGGCCCGCCTCGAGGGCGCCTCCGCCGAGGAGCAGCGCGCAGTAGAGCGCGATCGGCAGCCGCGCGGCGAGGAGCGCGTCGCCGCCCACCCACCGCAGGATCGGCGTGGCCCCGTAGAGCGCCAGGCCCGACGCCGCCCCGCCGGCGAGGAGGTAGACGAGGGTCTGGCCGAGGTAGGCCTTGCGGTCGGCGCCCTCGGCCCGGGGGAGGAAGTAGTAGAGGCTCTGGGGGATGCCCATCGCCAGGGCGAAGTAGAGCGTGTGCGAGAGCAGGAAGAACTGCTTGAACGTCCCGTAGTCGTCGAGGCGGAGGAGGCGCGCCAGGGCCAGCGGGATCACGAAGGTGATCGCGGCGCTGAAGCACCGCGCGGCCACCAGCGGCCGGGCGCTGGGGGCGGCGCGGGGACGGGTCCCGCTCGCTGGACCGGCCATCAGCGCGCCGCCGCGCGATCCCGCTCCCCCGGCACCCAGCGGCTCAGGCCGAGGAACCCGAGGGTCCCGTCCAGGTTGCAGGAGTTGACGCTGTCCGACCAGCCGAAGAGGCCGCGGGAGGTGAACTCCCACACGCACTTGCGGCCGAGGGCGAGGGGATCGTGGCCCTGGCGGATGGCGCGATCCTCGGTGGTCACCGCGCTCCGGAAGCCGGCGCCCGCCACCTGCCGCAGGGTGCGGGGCGAGTACCAGCCGTTCGGGTAGGCGAAGTCCCGCACCTCCGCGCCGAGCTGCTCCTCGATCCGCGCGCGGGAGACCTGGAGCTGCCGCTCCACCTCCTCCAGCGTCTCGTTGGGGAGGCAGCGGTGATCCACGGTGTGCGCGCCGATCGACACCCCTCGCGCCTGCGCCTCCCGTAGGCCGTCCCAGCCCAGGATCCGGCAGTCCTCCACCAGGGTCTTCGGATCGTCGCCGAGGAACCGCTCCAGGGCGTCGGCGATCCGGGCCAGGTCGTCGCGTCCGTGGCGCTCGATGAGGGATTCGACGGCCGCGCAAGGATCCGTCCGCGGGATCCGCTCGAGGGCGGCGGCGACGTCCGCGTCCGCGCCGATCCCCCGGGGGCGCAGCTCGAGCCAGGCGAACCGCCGCAGGCTCCGGTACAACCGGTCGTGGAGGAACGGCTCGCCGGTGTCCACGTGCCCGGAGGAGACGTAGAGGGTGGCCGGGGCGCCGTGCTTCTCGAGGATGGGGAGCGCGTGCTCGAGGAAGTCGGCGTAGCCGTCGTCGAAGGTGATCACCGCCAGGTCGCGATCGCTCTTCGCCCTGCCGGCGAAGACGTCCAGGGCGTGGGCGAGCGGGACGATCCGCCACGACCGGCCGATCCAGGCGATCTGCCGGTCGAAGGTCTCCACGCTGGTGAGCATCCCCGGGATCACCCGGCGCCGCATCCGCTCGAAGTCGGGCACCACCCGATGCCAGGCGAAGATCGACACCCGCCTCCCCCCGGCGAGGTACCGCTGCACCTCGCCGAGGAGCCCGCGCGCCCCGGTGCGCTCGAGCACCGACGCCGCCGCCTCCTTGAGCGCCCTCCGCGCCCCCGCCCGAAACTCGTTCATCGCTCCCCCCGTGGAAATCAGAGTCCCGCCCGCTCCCTCGCCCGCCGGCGCCGGCGCAGCGCCTCGACCGCGCCCTCGGGCAGGATCGAGCGCGCCGCCTGCCGGGCCATGGCCTCCGCCGCCTCCCGCGCCAGGAGCACCGCCGCGCCGAAGCCCGCCCGCGCGATCCGCACCATCGCGGTCTGGCGGGTGCCGGTGGCCCACTCGAGCTTGTAGGGCTCCGTGCCGTGGAGGAAGTCGTAGACGAGCGCGCCCCGCCCGATCGCGGCCTCGATGGAGAGGCCGAGGAGCACCAGCCCGACGCTCGAGGACGCCCACGCCGGATCGTAGCCGGTCTGGAAGAAGTAGAAGACGCCCGGCCCGTCGATCCCGTAAATCGACGCGCGGCAGCCGCCGTCGATCCAGAGCTCGTCGAAGTGGAGGACGCCGGCCCGCGCGAGCGACGCCACCACCTCCCGATGGAAGCGCCGCGCCGCCGGCATCCCCATCGCGTCGGATCCGCCCTGGCCGGCCCACCGCCTCTCGTGCAGATCCAGGAAGCGCTCGAACGCGGCGGCCGCCCCCGCCTCCTCGCGGACGACGCGGTGCTCGAAGCCGGCCATCGCCCGGGCCTTGCGGAGGCGGCGGCGGAAGTTGTCGGCGCGGGAGCTGCGGGAGAGGACCCGCTCGAAGCCGCCTTGCAGCGCGATCTGCGGGCAGGTGTAGCGCTCGGTCTCCCGGATGGTGACCTCCGCGGACGCGGCGAAGGCGGCCCGGAGCGGCTCCAGGGTCGGCGAGTCGCACGCGATGCCGTCCAGCTCGAGGACGTCGTGGTCCCTCGCCTCGGCGAGGTGGCAGAGGATCGCGCGGGTGGCCCGCTCCCGATCGGCGCCGCCCGCGAGGACGTCGAGGTAGTCGGCGCCTCCCCTCCTCTCGCCCAGGAAGCCGAGGCGGACGACCCAGCCGAGGCCCGGGATCCTCCGCCGGGTCTCGCCGAGGGCGAGGAGGCCGACGAGCCTGCCGGCGTCCCGCGCGCAGATCAGCCGGGGCGTTCGCTGCGGCTCCAGATGCCGCAGCCAGGGCTCGATCCACTCCCACGAAAGGAACGGCGCCGCCCCCGCCCGCCGGGCGAGGGCCTTCCACTCGCCCTCCAGCTCGCGGACCGCCTCGTGGCCCCGGCGCTCCTCGATCTCGGGGAGCCTCATTCCGCCTCCCGGATCGCTTCCACCACGGCGTCGGCGACCCGCTCCACGTCGCCCGGCTCGAGGTCCTGGTGGCAGGGGATCTCCAGTACGGTCCGGCGCAGGTGTTCGGACTCCGGGAACACGCCCGCCGGGAGGGAGGGATGAGGGACGCCCCAGAAGTCGATGGCCTCCACGCCCCGGCGGTGGAGCCGCGCCATCACCGCCCGCTTGTCGCGGACCTGCAGCGGAAAGAAGAGGGGGCAGACGCCGGGCGGGAGCTCGCCGAACACCGGGGCGCCCTCGGCGCGGAGCCGGCCCAGCAGATGAAAGAAGTTCCGCCGCCGCCTCTCCACGATCGCCGCGAAGGGCTGCGCGTCGATCACCCGCCGGGTGATCGAGCTCATGGCGAGGCCCAGGTGGGCGCGGTCGAAGTGCTGGGTGCCGGTGGGCACCCGCTCCAGCGGGAGCGAGCGCGTCGCCGCCCTGCCGAAGGCCCGGATCGCCGCCCGGATCATCCGGGCCGGCGCGCCGGCCCGCACCTCCGCCCGCTGCAGGAGGGAGCCGACCATCGGCGCCAGGGTGGAGGCCGCCGAGGGCGGGAGCCCCTCGGGCAGGCCGATCGGCCCGCCGCGGCGGAGGAGGACCGCGCCTCCGTCGGGGGTGGGGAGCGTCTTGTAGAAGCAGAAGATCGACGCGTCGCCGAAGCTCCCCAGGGGCCTGTCGCCCATGCAGGAGAGGAGCGCGAGGGCGCAGTCCTCCAGGAGGAGGAGCCCGCGATCCCGGCAGACCGCCGCCAGCTCCTCCACCGGCCCCGGGAAGCCGACGTAATGGATGAGGTAGATCGCCCGGGTCTCCGGGCCGATCCGCTCGATCACCTCCGCGGGGTTCACCTGCATCCGCTCGCGCACCGGGTAGAACCGGGGCACGACGCCGGCGGCGAGGAGCGCCTCGAGCTCGACGCCGTGGAAGTAGGAGGGAAAGAGCACCTCCTTGCCCGACAGGGACCACAGCCGCGCCAGGGCGTAGATGCCGTTGCGGGCGAAGTAGAAGGTGCGCAGGCCCGGATCGTCGAGGGGGAACGGCGCCGCCGATCGACGGAGGCGGCGGCGCAGCATGCCCGGCGCCAGGGTGGGGATCGCGGTGGCGACGAGCGCCGCCCCCGAAGCCGCCTGGGCGATCGGCGGCGAGCCGCCCGGCCCCAGATCCCGCGCAGCCGACTTCTCACCGTCCACGGAGAGCCTCCTTCAGCTTGGGGAGACGGAACTTCGCCGCGTGGAGCGCCCTGCCCAGCGCCCCTCGGCGGAAGACGTAGTGCCAGTGGTGGGGGCGCACGTCCTGCGTCCAGTCCGCCTTCCACTCCATCCACGGGCCCAGGAAGTCGAACTCCGACAGCCCCTGCTCGATGCAGTCGCGCAGCACCTCGTGGAGGAGGAGCTGTCCCGGCGAGCAGGCGGAGAGGGAGGGATCGTAGGCGGGCTTGGGCAGCAGGTACCTCCCGCCCGCCGTCAACCCGAAGTGCATAGCGATCGCACGTCCGTCCAGCTCGAGGGCCCGGAGGGAGAGGATCCCCTCGGCGGCGGCCCACCCGGCGATCTCGTCGTAGAACCGCCTCGTGCGGCGATCGCAGTCGATGGCGGTGCCGCGCTCGCCCTTCCAGCCCATGCGCTCCAGCTCGTAGAAGCGCGCGAGGGCCTCGGGGTCCGCGGCGTCGATCCGGCGCAGGCGCAGCGCGCCCCTCTCCTCCAGCCTGCGCCGCCGCCGGCGCAGGTTCGCCCGAAAGTGCGAGCCGGTCCGGGCCAGGATCTCGCCCACGTCCCGGGCACCGGCGAGGCGGACGTAGGGCGTGCGCATCGACTCCCAGGCGCCGGTGGGGTGCCCGTCGGCGGCGGCGAGGGCGGCGAGCCGCTCCGCGGCCCCTCCGGCGGGGACGTCGCAGAGCTCGATCACGTCCCAGCCGCCGGTCTGGCGCAGGTGCGCCCAGGCGGCCCGGATCCAGGGCTCGGGATCCCCCCGGCCGCAGACGACGTCGAAGCGGCAGGAGTGGACCCCGGCGGCGGCGCGCAGCTTGCGCACCGGGAAGCCCCGCAGGGTGGAGCGCTCCTGGACCAGCGGCAGGATCAGCCGGGCGCTGCCGTCCGCGCGCACCACCACGATCCGCAGCCGCGCCCTCGGCTCGAAGGCCCGCAGGTGGGCGGCGATCCAGCCGGGCCGGAAGAAGGGATCCGACGACGGCCCCTCCGCGCAGAGGGCGCGCCACTCTTCACCGAGGCGATCGATCTGCTCCGCCCCGCCCACCAGCGACTGGGTCAGCGGCGGCCTCGGGGCCCTGGCGAGGTCGTCGACGACGCGCATCACTCGACCGTCACGCTCTTGGCGAGGTTGCGGGGCTGGTCCACGTCGCAGCCCCTCTTCACCGCCACGTGGTAGGCGAAGAGCTGCAGGGGCACCGACGCGAGGAGCGGCATGATCGGCCCCTCCGCCGGCGGCACCCACAGCACGTGGTCGGCGAGCTCCTCGAGCTCCGAGTCGCCCTCGGTGCCGATGGCGATCACCGTCCCCTCGCGGGCCTTCACCTCGGCGAGGTTGGCGAGGACCTTCTCGCGCAGGCCCTCCCGGGTGGCGACGGCGACGATGGGCATGCCCTTGGAGATCAGCGCGATCGGCCCGTGCTTCAGCTCGCCCGCCGGATACCCCTCCGCGTGGATGTACGTGATCTCCTTGAGCTTGAGGGCGCCCTCCAGGGCGAGCGGGTAGCCGTAGCCCCTGCCGAGGTAGAGGAAGTCGCGGGCCTCGGCGTAGCGGGCGGCGAGCTCCTCCACCGGCCTGGCCAGGCGCCCCACCAGCCCGGCGATCTTCTCCGGCGCCTGCATGAGCGCGTCGGTGACCTGCCCCGCCCTCGCGGGATCCAGGCGGCCGCGCAGGCGCCCCAGGGTGAGGGCCAGGAGGATCAGCGCCGTGACCTGGGTGGTGAAGGCCTTGGTGGACGCCACCGAGATCTCGGGGCCGGCCCGGGTGTAGAGGACGCCGTCCGCCTCGCGGGAGATGGAGCTGCCCACCACGTTGCAGATGGCGCCGGTGCGGGCGCCGGACTCCTTGGACGCCCGCAGCGCCGCGAGGGTGTCGGCGGTCTCGCCCGACTGGGAGATCGCCAGGGTGTAGGTCCCCTCCTCCGTGGGCCGCGGCCGGTAGCGGTACTCCGAGGCGATCTCCGCGAGGGCCGGGATCCCGGCGAGCTCCTCGAGGAGGCGGCGGCCGATCAGCGCCGCGTGCCAGCTCGTGCCGCACGCCACCAGGTCCACCCGGCGGATGGCCTTGGCCGCCTCGGTGTCGAGGCCGAGCTCCTGCTGCAGCGTCCCGGCGGCGAGCCGCCCGGCGAAGGTGTCGGCGACCGCGTGAGCCTGCTGGTGGATCTCCTTGCGCATGAAGTGCGGGAAGCCGCCCTTCGCCGCCTCCTCCTCCGAGAAGGGGACGCGCTCCGGCCGCCGCTGCACCCGGCGCCCGTTGAGGAGCTCGGTGACCTCGATCCGATCGGCGCGAACCTCCGCCACCTCGCCGTCGCCCAGCACGATCTGGTCCCGGGTGAAGGGCAGCAGCGCCGGGATGTCGCTGGCGACGAAGCGCTCCTGCTCGCCGATGCCGACGATGAGGGGCGATCCCCGCCGCGCGGCGACGAGCCGCTCGCGATCGTGGGCCGCCATCACCGCCACCGCGAAGGTGCCCTCCACCTGCCGGAGCGCCTGCTTCACCGCGCGCCCGAGGTCGCCGCCGGTGCGGGCGAGCTCCCGCTCGATGAGGTGTGCGATCACCTCGGTGTCGGTCTCGCTGCGGAACCTGCAGCCGTCCTGCGTGAGCCGGTGGCGCAGGGCCCGGTGGTTCTCGACGATGCCGTTGTGCACCACCACCACCGACTCGCCGCAGTCGGCGTGGGGGTGGGCGTTGGCCTCCGAGGGCTTCCCGTGGGTCGCCCACCGGGTGTGCCCGATCCCCTTGGAGGCCCGGCCGCCCGCGGCCGCGAGCGTCGCGGCGAGCTCGGAGAGCCGGCCCGTCCCCTTGCGGATCGAGAGTCGGTCCCCGTGCTGGAACGCCACGCCCGCGCTGTCGTAGCCCCGGTACTCGAGGCGCCTCAGCCCTTCGACCAGGAGCGGCGCCGCCTCGCGCGCCCCCACGTACCCCACGATCCCGCACATCTCGCCGTCGCCCCCCTTCGAATCCCCAGGTCGAAAGCCCGCTCGCGCTCAGGCGAGAGGGCGCCCCCTCCCTCGGTGGAACCCGGCGGCCCTCATGCCTCGCTCCCCTGCAGCGCCAGGCCGATCACCGCCGCCGCCAGCTTGTCCGGGTCATGGCGGACGCGGGCGCCCCCGGCGAGCAGATCCGCCTCCACCGGGATCACCCCGCGGGCGAGGATCGCCCGCTTGTCCAGCCGCACGGGGTGCTGGCCCTTGCGCGCGTAGCCTTGGAGGAGCTCGCTCGGGACCCTGGGCCTCGCGTCGACGAGGAGGACGTCCGCGACCTTCCCCGCGTGGCGCATCACCGCCTCCACGTGTCCCACGGCGTCGAGGCCGTGGGTCTCGCCGGGCTCGGTCATCAGGTTCTGCACCAGGATCCGCAGGGCGCCGCTCTCCCGGACGGCCTCCGCCACGCCGTCGACGAGCAGGTTCGTGATCACGCTGGAGTAGAGGCTGCCCGGGCCGAGGACGATCAAGTCGGCCGCGCGGATCGCCTCGAGCACGCCGGGCGCCGGCCGAGGCGCCCGGGGCAGGAGCTCGATCCGCGCCACCCGCGCCGCCCGCTCGCCCACGAAGGTGTGCTCCCCCTCGAGGCGGCTGCCGTCCTCGAGGAGCCCGACCAGCCGCACCGCCTCGAGGGTCGAGGGGAGCACCCTCCCCTTGCAGCCCAGCATCCGCTCCGCCCGCTCGATCGCGCCGAGGAAGTCCCCCTCCAGCGAGGTGAGCGCGGTGAGGAGGAGGTTTCCCATCGAGTGGCCCCGCAGGCCCTCGCCTCGCCCGAAGCGATAGCGGAAGAGGCGCGCGAGCGCGCGGCGCCGATCGTCGGCGAGGGCGACGAGGCAGTTGCGCACGTCGCCGGGCGGGAGGACGCCGTTCTCGCGGCGAAGCCGACCGGAGGAGCCCCCGTCGTCGCTCGCCGCGACCACCGCGGTCACCTCGAGGCGCTGCAGCAAGGACCCCCGCCCCGCCAACCGGGCCAGCCCTCCGAGCACCGTGGGGAGGCCGGTGCCACCGCCGATCGCCACCACCCGGAGCGCGGGCTGCGCCCACGTCTTCGGGATCGCTCTGCGCTCGCGCCGCTCCCTCCGCGGCGGCACCCCGCCGGTCACGATCTCCATCCGCCCCCTCACCTCGAGCCCCTCGCCAGCAGGACGTGCCGAACGGTGTGGAACACGATCGCCAGGTCCAGGAAGAACGAGCCGTTCTTCACGTAGTAGAGGTCGTACTCCAGCTTCCGCCGCGCATCCTCGACGCTGGCGCCGTACGGGTAGCGGAGCTGCGCCCACCCGGTGATCCCGGGGCGGACGGCGTCGCGAAGGCCGTACCAGGGAATCTGCTCGAGAAGGCGCTCCACGAAGAACGGGCGCTCCGGCCGCGGCCCCACCATGGACATGTCGCCCTGGAGCACGTTGAAGAGCTGGGGGATCTCGTCCATGCGGGTGCGCCGCAGGATCGCGCCCACCCGCGTGATCCGGGGATCGCGCTCGGCCGCCCAGCGCGGGGTGCCGGCGGCCTCCGCGTCCACGCGCATGGTCCGCAGCTTGATCACGTCGAAGGGCCGCCCCCCGGCGCCGACCCGCTGCTGCCGGTAGAAGATCGGCCCCTTGGAGTCGAGGCGGATCGCGATCGCCGCCGCGAGCAGGATCGGTGCGGCGAGGACGAGCCCCACCGTCGCCGCGACGAGATCGAAGGCGCGCTTCAGCCAGGCCCGGGGGGCGGAGAGGCGGAAGCCGTCGCCGAAGGCGAGGTGCGAGGGCCTGAGGTTGGAGACGGGGATGCGCCGCAGGAGCCGCTCGTAGGCCATGGCGGGGTTCATGCACACGATGCCCGCCACCCGGGCCCGCACCAGCTCGCGGCTGGAGAACGCGCCCCGATCCTCCTCCGCGGCGACGACGATCCAGTCGGTGCGGGCCCGCACGGCGGCCGCCGCGAGGCCGCCCTCCGCCTGCACGATCAGCCCCCGCGGCACGGCGCGCTCCTGCCCCTCCAGCGGCACGAAGCCGACGAGGTCCACCCGATCCTCCGCGTCCTGCAGGAGCGCCTGGCCGAGCTCCACCGCGGTGGGCCCTGCGCCCGCGATCAGGATCCGGATCGGCGCGCCGACGATCGCCGGCAGCAGCCACCGCATGGCCACGACCGCCAGCGCCGCCGCCAGGACCGCGCCCAGGGCGAGGGCCCGCTCCTCCACCGAGGCGGGCGCGGCGCGGATCGCCACCAGCGCCGCCACGAACGCGAGGGAGCCGAGGATGCGCCTGCCGCCGCGCGATCGATCGGCCGTCGCCCGGCGGAGGTCGTAGAGGTCGGCGGCGTAGAAGGAAGCGGCGCACGCAGCGGTGGTGGCGAAGGCCCAGGGCGCCGCGTCCTCGAACCGGGCCACGAGCGCGGCCGAGAAGCCGATGCCCCAGGACATCGATCGGTGCAGGGCCTCGGAGTTGGCGGAGACCGTCCCGTCCGCGAAGGCGGAGCCCCCCACCACCACCGCCGCCGCGGCGGCGCCGGTGAGCGTCGTTGCCAGGACCAGCGACTGTTCGAGGCAGAAGAGGACCGCCTTCCTGCCGGCGAACGAATGGTTGAGGAACCTCGCCATGACCCCCGTCGTCGCTCCGATCGCCACCGGTCGCGGGCGAGCCCCGCCCCCCGCGAGCCTTCGAGACCTCGGCCCCGCAAGGCGGCATCGATCACGTCGGCTCGCCCTCCCCGCGGGCGAGGCCCTCGTCTCGTCCGCTCGCTTCCGGCCGGGGAGCTCGCGCGTCCGCCTCGAACACCCCGGCCTCCCCCTCCCCTGCCTCCCCTCGCCTCATCGGCGGGCGTAGTACTTCCGGTATGCCGTCGCGCCGTCCCCGCAGCCCGTGAGCACGCAGCCGAGGAGCGGCGCGCCGGAGAGCGAGGCGACCGCCTCCTCCACCTGCTCCGCCGGCGTCTGGCCGTTGCGGACCACCACCACCACTCCGTCCGCCACCGCCGCCGCCACCAGCGCGTCCGCGAAGGGGAGGATCGGCGGCAGGTCCAGGTAGATCTCGTCGTGCCCGGCCCGCAGCTCGTCGACGACGGCGCCGAAGCCCTTGCCGGCGAAGAGGCCGGCGGGATCGTCGGGGGCCTCGCCCGCGGGGACGAGGGTGAGGCCGAAGGGCCCCGAGCGGATCGCCTTCGCGATCGCCTGGTTGCCGGCCAGCGCCTGCGCCAGACCGGGGCCGGGTCCCACCCCGAAGAGGCGCCCCACGGCGGGGCGGCGGAAGTCGCAGTCCACCAGCGCCACCTTGCGTCCCCGCCTGGCCGCGCACGCCGCGAGGTTGGCCACCGTGAGGGACTTTCCCTCGCCCGCGACCGCCGAGGTGAGGGCGATCACCGGGATCGGGCGCTGTTCGCGGAGGCGATCGAGGCGGAGGTGGAGCATGCGGAACTGCTCGGCCGCGGCGCCCGTCGGATCGGTCAGCGCCACCAGGCGAGGATCGACGACGTCGAGGTTGTCGAGGTTCCTGCGAACGGCCTTCGCGTCCATCAAAGTCCTCCTGGGTAGAAGCTGCACATGTCCCCGCGGGTCCCCCATCCCCCGGAGCGGCTACCTCCGGTTGGCGAGCTCCAGGGGGGGCACGGAGGCCAGCACCGGGAGCCCGAGCCGCTGCCTCGCGTCGGCCACCCCCCGGATCGAGGTGTCCCGGGATGCCGCCCATCCCCCGGCGGCGAGGCCGAGGCCGAGGCCGATCAGGAGCGAGAGGCCGAGGGTCGACATCGGCTTCGGCTCCGCCGGAGAGAGGGGGACGAGCGCGGGCTCCACCACGCGGAAGAGCGAGCTGCGCTGGCGGCGCTCCAGATCGAGCGCCAGCTCGGCCTCCACCTTGCGGGAGAGCAGCGACTGGTACTTCTCGCGGATCTCGTCGTAGTCCCTGCCGATGGCGGCCAGCTCGGCCCCCACCGCCGGCGTCGCGTCCACCCGCTCCAGGATCTCCTCCGTGCGCCGCTGGTACGAGAGAGCGAGATCCTTGAGCCAGCGGATCTCCCCGTCGATCCGCTGCTGCTCGTTGTCCCCGTGGGTGACGGCCTCCGCCGCCGAGTCGTAGCGCTTCTTCGCCGCGTCGTAGGCCCGCCGGGCGGAGATCACCTCGGGGTGATCGTCGCCGTAGATCGACCGCACCGACGAGAGCTCCCGCCTCGCCTCGTTCATCGCCGCCGCGAGGCGGGCCACCTCCACGTTGCTCTCCGCCCCGTAGCGGGCCTGCGCGGTGCGGCGGCGCTGCGCGTCGGAGAGCGAGGTGAGCGCCATCTCGGTGAGGCCGTTGAGGCGGTCGAGCTGGCGCAGGTTCGACTCGAGGAGCTCGGGGAGGGTGGTGGCGTGGTCCGCCTTGAACTGGGTGAGCCTCGCCTCGAAGGCCTCGGCGTCGGGGCGGATCCGATCCAGCTCGGAGGCGAAGACGGCGGCGGCGCGCTCCGCCGCCTCCGCCCGCTCCTGCAGCGCGAGCTCCGTGTAGATCTCGGGGAGCCGGTTGGCCACCGTCGCCGCCTGCTCGGGGGAGTCGCCCAGGTAGCGCAGGGCGAAGGCGTTCTCCCCCTCCACCTTGATCTCGAGGCGCCCCCGCATCGCCTGCACCGCGGCGTTCATCCCCTTGGATCGCACCACCGAGGGGAAGAGGTTCTGCTCCTCGATCACCCTCCCCAGCACCTGCGGCGAGAGGATCTCGTGGCGGACGGTGGCGAGCCGGTTCTGGATCTGCTCCGTGACGGTGGCCTCGACGTACTGCTCGCCGAGGAGCTGCGCCTCCACCCGCACCACCGTCTCCGCGGACCACCGGCGGGGCTTCACCGCCAGGTAGATCAGCCCGACCGCCACCGACGCGGCGAGGCAGACGAAGGCGATCATCCGATGACGCCAGATCCCGATGGCGAGCTGATCGATGGTGAGGGACTTCTCGCTTGCGTCCATGCGCTCCTCCTAGATTCGTCCGCCGTCGAGCTGCCACGCGAAGCCGATCGCGAACACGTTGCGGGAGATGTCGAGGGCCAGCGGCGCGCCGCCCTCGAGGCTCGACTGGATGGTCCGCCGCCACGCCGCCTGGGCCACCACGTCTCCCCCGATCGCCCATTCGAGCACCGCCGCGCCGCCGAACCCCTCGACGAAGGCGTCCTCCGCGGGCGCGACGCCGTTGCGGTATGCGCCGACGGCGAGGGTCGCCCGGAGGGGCTCGGAGATGCGCCAGGCGAGCACGCCGGTGGCGCCCTCGGACCACAGCCCCCCCTCGAACCCCGTCGATCCGAAGTAGGCGCGCTCCAGCACGGCGCTGAGGGTGAAGCGCGGCCAGATCCGGCCCACCTCGAGCTTGCCGATGGGCTCCGCCGTGGTGGCGCCGCCCTGCGTGTAGAGGGCCGGCCCCGCCACCAGCTCGACGAAGGTGGTCTTGGTGAGGTTGCGGCGGTAGGAGGCCGTCACCTCGTTCGAGGCCGCGTCGAAGCCGCCGAAGGTCTGGAAGTACTGGAGCCGCCACCGCAGCCGCGACTCGTCCCGCCGGCTCCACAGGTGGCGCGTCCAGATCGAGGGGGCGTGCACTGCGCCGTCCACCGCGCCGGGGGACTCGATCCGGGCGATCTCCTCCTGCAGCTCGATGCCGGCGCTCCAGCGCCTGCCGAGGCGGTGGGAGAGGTCGAGCGACGCCATCCCGAAGGTGGAGGTGCCCGTGGTCCGCACCACGCCGACCCGCGAGAGGGCGGTGGGATCGTAGACGCGCTCGAACGCCTGCTGCAGTTCGAGGGTGGTGCGGCGGCCGAGGCGGAAGCTCTCGTCGCCGCGGAGGCGGTGGTTGGTGCCGCCTCGCCCGGGGCCCTGGTGGGCGTAGCTCACCAGCTCGAAGAGGTAGATGGCGTCCACGGTGGAGGTGGGCGAGGCGAACTTCCAGCCCACGCCGGGCTGCACCAGGGAGGAGCCGTCGCCGCCGCCCTCGATCACGTTGCTGTCGTAGCGACCCTCGAGGCGGAGCTGGAGCGCCGGCCCCGTCTTCCAGGCGGCGCCAGCGGCGAGCGGCGTCGCGGCGATCGCCGCCAGCGCCGCCCACAGGAGCGCCCCTCTCGCCGGCAGGGACACGCGACCCGTCACGGGACGTAGAGGGTGTCGCCCGGCTGCAGGCGGGGGACGGAGTTCGCGTTCTCGACGAGGTCGTCGTAGTCGAGGACGTAGCGAAGATCGCCGTCGGGGCCCTTGCGGATGAGGAGGATGCGGCTGCGGCTGGCGAAGTCGCCGAGGCCGCCGGCGAGGGCGAGGGCCTGGATCGCGTCGAGCCTGCCCCGGATCGGGAACGCCCCTGGATGCGCCACCTCCCCGATCACGTAGACCCGGGCGGCGTTGATCTCGTGGACGATCACGGTCACCCGCGGGGTCTGCACCAGGCCCTCGAGCCTGCCGCGGAGTCCGTCGGCCAGCTCCGCCGCGGTCAGCCCCGCCGCCTCGACGTCACCCAGCAGCGGGAGCGAGATCTTGCCGTCCGGTCGCACGGGCACCGTCCGGGAGAGATCCGGCGCCTGGAAGACCGCGACCTCGATCACGTCCTCCCGCCCGATCCGGTAGATCCCGTCGTCCTCGATCAGCTGCGGGGGGCGTGCCGTCGCGCAGCCCGCCACCAGGACCGCGAGGCCCACCCAGCGAATCCGCCCCATGTCTACCCCCTCGCGGCGGGCGTCGACGAGCCCCCGCCTCCCGAGAGGTCGGACTGCAGCGAACATGCCATCCGAGGGAGGGCGCCTTTGCCGGCGCGAGGGGCGATCCACGGGTCCGGTCGCATGCGGCCTCGGGGCAGGCCCTTTCCCACGATGGCGCAGCGAGCCGCCGCCCGGCGGGAGAGGCGCCCGCTCGCTCGGCCGTAGGTGCCCCTCCGAGGCCGTTGCTACGCTCGCGACCGTTCACATGCCGAAGGCCCCTTCGACACCGACGGGCCGGCCTGGAAGGCGCGCTCGGCGTCGCCTTCCGCCGGCCCCCGATCGAGAGGCGGGCGGCTTCGGCTCTCCAGGAGCGAAGCACCACATGAAGATCCACCCGCGCCTCTCGGCGATCGTCCTCCTCCTCGGCGCCACGTCCGTAGCCGGCCAGGCCCACGCCGCCGCGCACCCCGGCCTCCTCTTCGACGAGTCGGAGATCCCCGCGATCCGCGCCCGCCTCGCCGGTCCCTTGCGCCCGGTGCGCACCGCGCTCGAGGCCGGCGTCCACTTCCCGTTCGTGGGCAACTTCCCGAGGACCCCCGATCGGAACTACCAGTACTTCAACGATCGCCGCGCCATCGCGGACTCGCTCCTCGCCTTCGCCTTCGGCGCGGTGGCCCTCGATCCCGCGTCGTCCCACGGCCAGGAGGCGCGCACCCTCGCCCGCAACTACCTGGTCGGGATCTGCAACTACCCGGACTGGGTCTTCCCGGAGACCCAGGACGGCCCCGATCCGGATCTGAACTCGGCGCACTTCCTCTTCGGCGTCTCGCTCGCCTACGACTGGATCTACGACCAGCTCTCCGAGTCCGAGCGGCAGGCCTGCCGCAACCGGGTGGCGATCGAGGGCGACAAGGTCTACCGGGCCATGCTCCGCGAGGTGTGGTGGATGCCGGACCTCCTCCAGAACCACAACTGGATCAACACCTCCTCCCTCGGCATGGCCGCCCTCGCCTTCCGGGACGAGCTGTCGTTCTCCACCCAGCCGTGGCTCGACGCGGTGAAGGCCAACCTGGTGAAGGTCCGATACGTCCTCGACCTCATCGAGGGCGGCGCCTGGCACGAGGGCACCGGCTACCTCCACTACGGCCTCGACTCCCTCATCCCCTTCTCCCACGCCCTGGAGCGCCACGGCCTGGGCCCCGACTTCGCCGACACCCGGATCGTGCGGGACTACCCCACCCTGCGCCGGTTCATGATGCCCACCGCGGCCGACCACCGCCGGGAGTACGTCCTCTGGGGCGACTTCTCCGGGTTCGAGAACGACAACACCCTGCTCCCGCTCTTCTACGCCGCCCGCAAGTACCGGGACGGGCACGCGATGTGGTACGCGCACCGCTTCGTCTCGGGCGCCACCGCCGGCCGCTACGACTTCACCACGTGGCCTCCCGGCCAGCGCGGGCTGCTCCTGTCGGTGCTCTTCTACGACGACACGGTCGAGGCCACGCCCCCGCCCGACGGCGGCGCCGCCTGGGAGCTCGACTGGCTCTCGAAGGATCTCTCCCTGTGGACCTCCCGCAGCGGCTGGAGCGACGAGGGCGGCCTCGTCGCCCTCAAGGCCGGCGTCTTCGGCGGCCGCGCCAACTGGGAGCGGCTGCGGGAGAACGGCTGGCCCGGCGGCTACATCAACTTCGGCCACGATCACGCCGACGACATGGGCGTCCACTTCTTCGCGGACGGGGAGTGGCTCACCACCCGCGCCCCCGGGTACTGGATCGGACGCAACAACGGCGCGCCCCAGGCGAACCGCTCCCGGTACGCCAACACCCTCCTCGTGGACGGGCAGGGCCAGCTCGGCGAGGGCATCCGGGACTGCTGGATGGGATCCTGCCCGTGGTTCTGGGATCGGGTGAGCGAGATCCCCCTGCGCGGCTCGACCGCCCACATGTCCTACGCCCTCGGGGCCGGGAGCCGGCTCTACCCCGCGTCCCTCGGCCTGCAGACCTTCGGCCGGTCGGTGCTCTTCGTGGACCGCGAGATCCCGGTGATCCGCGACGTCGTCCGGGCGAACGCGCCGCGGCGCTTCGAGATCGTCTACCACGCGATCGACGGAGCCTCCCGCGACGGGAGCTGGGTGAAGCTCGACGCCAAGAACGGCCGCGCCCTCGGGGTCAAGGTGGTCTCCCCGGCCAGCTTCGAGGTGGCCTTCGAGTCGCAGAACCTCGTCCACCTCGACAAGTTCGATCCGGACGGGAGGATGACCGCCGCCCTGATCCGGCCGTCGCAGAACGCCGCCGAGACGGTCTTCCTCACCGCCCTCGTCCCCCAGCGCAGCGCCACCTGGTCGAGTGGCCGAGCGGACATCGTCGCCCTGGACCCCGCCGAGCCCGGCCGGGGCCTGCGGATGGAGGGCCTCGCCGACGGCTCCCGCGTCGACGTGGTCTTCAACGAGGCCCCCGCGGAGACGGCGGACGTGGCGGGGATCGAGGTGACGGGCATGGCCGGCGTGCGCAAGGAGCGCGGTGGCGAGGTGGTGCGCGCCATGCTCGCCGCCGGCACGTCGCTCACCCTCGACGGCGTCCGGTGGATCGAGGTGCTGGGGAGCGGTCCCGCCTCGGTGGAGGTCGATCGGGGAGGCGATCGCGTGGACGTGAGCGGCGACGAGACGCCCGTGCGGATCTTCGCCCCCGGCGCGGCGGAGGTGCGCTGGAACGGCAGGCCCGCCTCCTTCGATCGCGACGGCGACTGGATCACCCTCCCGGCCGGAGGCGACGGCGCCGGCGGAGCGGGCGGATCGGGAGGCGCCGGCGGCAGCGGCGGCGCGCCCGGGACGGGCGGCTGCAACAGCTCGGGCGGCGCGGGCGGTTCTGCCGGCGACGGCGGCCGCGGCGGCCGCGGCGGTGACGGCGGCGCCGAGGAGCCGATCGGCGGCGGTGGCGCGGCCGTCCCCGGCGCCGGCGGTGCCGGTGGCGCGGGCGGGAGCTGCGACGAGCACGGCGAGGGAGGCGCCGGCGGCGCGGGCGGCTCCCGGGCCGAGGCGCCCGGCGCCGGGAAGAAGGGCCGTTCCGGCTGCGACGCCGCCGGCGGCGCGAACCAGGCGGCCCCCTTCGCCCTGGCGCTGGTGGCGCTCCTCTCGCGGCGCCGGCGCGCGGTGGTTCCCGTCCGGCGCGGCTGAGGCGGTCCGCCGCCGCCTCAGGCGGCGGGGCCCGCGGCGGACATCCGCCCGGGCGCCGCCGTCGCCCGCTCGAGCAGGTCCTCCAGCCGCTCCGCCACCTGGCTCCAGCGGTAGCAGCGCTCCGCCTTCCTCCTCCCCCGCATGCCGATCGCCCGCGCCTGCCGGGGGTTCGAGAGGAGCCGCTCGATCGCGTTGGCGAGGGAGACGTCGTCCCCCGGCGGCACCAGCAGGCCGGTCTCGCCGTCGTCCACGATCTCCGGGACCGCCTCCACCGAGGTGCCGACGCAGGGGACGCCGCAGGCCATCGCGTCCAGGAAGGCGATCCCGAAGGCCTCACGGAGCGTAGGAAGGACGAACACCGTAGCCTTCCGAAAGAGCGCCGGGAGCTCCGCCGCCGGCAGGTACCCCAGGTGCGTCGCGCCCTCGGGGAGGGCGAGGTTCTCGGTGGGCCCCACCACCAGCAGCCGCAGCTTCGGCCGGCGCCGCCGGATCCGCCGGAACGCCCGGACGAGGACCGGCCCGCCCTTCAGGTCGAAGCGGGTGCCCACGAAGAGGAGGGTTTCTCCGTCGTCCTCGCGGACGGGCGCCTCCGGGAAGACGTTGGCGCCCGCGCCCACCACCTCCACCCGCTCGGGCCGCACACCGTAGTCCCGCACGAGGGAGCGCTTCACCCGCTCCGAGTAGGTGCCGATCGCCGCGGCGCCCAGGTAGACCGCGCGCTCCCGCATCCGCCAGCCGGGCCCGTAGTCGAGGGGGGCCGGCAGCGACGCGCTCGGCTCCGCGGGCCGGCGCATGGCGAGATCCCGGGTGTTGTCCAGGAGGAGCACGTAGGGGAACCGCGGCGGATCGCCCGGCGCGAAGAGCGCCCCGGCCTGGAGGACGACGTCCGGCGCGGTGCGCGCGGCGGCGAGGAGGCGGCCGGCGTTGCGGCTGTGGAGGTCGAAGGCGAAGCCGGTGTTCCAGCGGTGGTGGAGCGCGGACCTGCCGAAGCGCAGGGCGGCGAGGCCGAGGTTGATCGCGGCGTCGGTGGAGAGCCGGAGCCGCCCCTTCCCGTCCCGATGTTCCACGGGGCCGACGACCTCGATCGGATCGATCCGATGCCCCCGCGCCGCCAGGTGGTTCGTGACCTGGCCCGTCACGCCGCTGAGGACGCCGTAGTTGACGAAGGCCACGTTCACGAAAGCGATCACTCGCCCTTCGGCGCGTGCTCCAGCCTCGGGTCCACGATCCCGCACTCCTTGATCTTGTAGAGGAGCGCCTTGTAGCTGATCTGCAGCCGCTCGGCGGCCTTGCGCTTGTTCCATCCCGTGAGCTTGAGGGTGTGGGCGATGGCGTCGTGCTCGGCGAGCATCGCCGCGCGCCGGGCGATGGACTTGAGCCCCTCCTCCATCGCCGGCGGCGGCGGGGCGTCGGATCGCGTCCGGTTGCGCACATCGAGCTCCTCGAGGACCATCCGCTCGTCGCCGAGCACCACGAGGCGCCGCACCATGTTCTCCAGCTCGCGGACGTTGCCCGGCCACGAGTGCTCCTGGAAGCGGCGCAGCACCTCGGGCCGGATCTCCGGCGGCCCCGAGGCGTACCGCTGGCCGTAGCGCGCGGCGAAGAGCTCCACCAGGGGGGCGATGTCCTCCCGCCGCTCGCGCAAGGGGGGCACCCGCACGCTCACCACGTTCAGCCGGTAGTAGAGGTCCTCGCGAAAGCGGCCCCGCTCGATCTCCTCCTCCAGCTCGCGGTTGGTCGCCACCACCACCCGCGAGTCGACGTGCACGGGACGCTTGCCACCCACCCGGTAGAACTCCTCGTCCTGGAGGACCTGGAGCAGCTTGGCCTGCAGGGCGATCGGCATCTCGCCCAGCTCGTCGAGGAAGATGGTGCCGCCGCTGGCCAGCTCGAACTTTCCCGGCTTCTCCGCGTGGGCGCCGGTGAAGGAGCCCTTCTCGTGGCCGAAGAGCTCGCTCTCGAGGAGCTCCGACGGGATGGCGGCGCAGTTGATCTTCACGAAGGGGCCGGAGGCCCTCTTGCTCCTCTCGTGGATCGCGCGGGCGACGACCTCCTTCCCCACCCCCGACTCGCCGCGGATGAGCACGGGGACGTCGGCGTCGGCGACGCGATCGACCATCTCGAAGATCCGCCGCATCGCCTGGGAGACGGAGACGAAGCCGCCGTCGGCGTCGGCCGCGACCGTGTTCGACGGCATCCGCGCCTCGTTCTCGCCGCGCGTCGGCACCATCCGCTCGAGCTCCTGCTCCATCCTGGGCGCAACCCTCCTTTCGAGACGAGAGGGCGCCCGGTCGACGAGGCCTCCCGAGCATGACAGGTGGCCATGGAGCGAGCGGTTGCCAAGAGCGGCCCGGGAGCGCGAAAGGAGGCGCGGCCGCCGCCCCGATCGGTCAGAGGACGAAGAGGAGGATCCAGGCGGCGATCCAGTGGACCGCCACGAAGTACCAGAGCCGCGCCACGAAGCGCACGTGCACCGAGTTCAGCGCGTGGTACCGGCCGCTCTTCACCCCGCGGCGGACCCAGGCGAGGGTCCCCACCCCCAGGATCCCGTGCACGCCCAGCCAGGTGAAGAGGAGCACGAACACCGCCCCAGGCGGCGACTGCGCCCGGTACCCGCGGCTCGAGAGGACCACCCACAGGGCCGACCCCGCGAGGGCGTAGGCGGCGCCGAGGGCGAGCGCCACCGAGAGGCGGCGGCGGAGGCCGATCAGGCGAGCGGCGAGGAGGTCCTGCACCCCCGCCCGCAGCGCGAGCGCCACGCCGCCCACGAGGAGCGTGGGGAGGAGCGGGAGCCACGCCGGGGGCGAGGACGCGCCTCGGGGAGGCCACGGCGTGGCGTCGGTCCGGACGACGAGGAAGAGGGAGAGGAGGAGGACGAAGGTGAGCGAGGACGCGCCGAGGTAGAGCGACACGCCGAGGGATTGCCGGCCGTCCCGATCGGCGTCGGGCAGGCGAACGACGTCACCCATTGACGCCCCCGGACCTAGAGGAGGGACGGCAGATGATACAGCATCAGGTACACGACGACTCCCGTGATCGAGACGTAGATCCAGATCGGGAGCGTAAATCGTGCAAGCCGCCGGTGCTGTGCGAAGCGCCCCTTCCAGGGGAGCCACACCGTCCGCAGCACCATGGGCAGGAGGACCACGGCGAGCAGGCTGTGGCTGGCGAGGATGAGCAGGTAGAGGGATCTCCACCCACCCTCCACCGGGAACCGGGTCGAGCCGGAGATCCAGTAGCGGAGCAGGTACGACGCCAGGAAGAGCGTGGAGGCCCCGAAGGCGCCGATCATGAAGCGCTTGTGCCTCGCCACGTCGCCCTTGCGGATCGCGCGGAAGCCTCCGAGGAGCAGCGCCGCGGAGGTCGCGTTGAGGCAGGCGTTCACCAGCGGGTGGAGCTCGATCCCGCTCAACCTCCGGCCTCCGCCGCCAGGCGCTCGGCGTCGGCCGCGAGGCGCTCCAGCGACTCCGGATCCGGCCGGTAGTAGCCGCGGATCGATCCCGCCGCGTCCACCAGCACGAAGTGCTCCCCGTGGACGATGTCGAAAGCGGTGGCGTCGGGATCGTCGGCGCCCTGCATGCCGATCTTGAATCCCCTCTCCACCGCCTCGGTGATCGCGTCGATCCCACCGGTGAGGAAGGTCCACCTCGCGGGGTCCTGGCCGAACCGCTCGCCGTAGGCCTTGAGCACCTCGGGGGTGTCGTTGCGGGGATCCACCGAGAAGCTGAGCAGGCGCACGTCCGGCCGGGAGGCGAGGCGGTCCTGGAGCTTCGCCATGTGGGCGGTGAGCATGGGGCAGACGGTGGGGCAGGTCGTGAAGATGAAGTTCGCGACCACCACCTTGCCTTCGAGGT
>Ga0180220_1000372_pt1 | contig 54723 bp, 48 predicted proteins | sample eDN5th37CBELigBY_FD_151335 | JGI IMG/M metagenome (GOLD analysis project Ga0180220, IMG submission 151335) | Enriched backyard soil microbial communities from Emeryville, California, USA - eDNA 5th pass 37_C BE-Lig BY (version 2) (version 2) | ecosystem: Environmental > Terrestrial > Soil >...
TCTCGGGGCTCGCCGGGGGGCTCCTCGCCGCCGCCGGGATTGGTGCGCTGGTCGCGGGGCCGGGGCGCGGCCTCGCCGAGGCGCTGGCGCTGCCGGCGCAGCTCGATCCCTTCGCGCTCGTCCATCCGCTCCTTCTCGGCGCGGTGGTGCTGGCGGGCGGCGCGGTGGGGCTGGTCGCCACCGCGCTCTCGGTGGAGCGGCAGCTCCGATGAAACGGGCCGCCCCGCCATCGAACCGGCGGCGCGAGGCGAGCGCGGATCCGATCCCGGCCGCCCCGGCGCCGGGCCCGTTCCGCGCGAGGCCGCTCGGCGGCGCGGCGGGCCCGCGGAGGCGGTCGGTCCTCGCCCGGGCCCTGTTGGCGGCGCTGCCGGCGGTGACCATTTCGCTCCCGGTCGATGCGGCGGCGGACGACGAGGCGCGGCTCCTGGAGGCCCGGGCGGCCATCGAGCGGATCCTCCGGGACGAGAGCGACGTGGCCGAGGAGCTGGAGCGGGCCGAGGCCGAGGTGCGCCGCGCCCGGGCCGCCGCCGACGCCGCCGCGGCGGCCTCGAAGGCCGCGGAAGAGGAGCTGGCGCTGCGGGTGGAGCGGGAGCGGGTGGCGGAGGAGGAGCGCGTCCGCACCTGGGAGCTGCTCCGGGCGCGGCTGCGGGCGCGGCAGCGGGTGCAGCGCGAGGGCACGGGGTCGGGCGGGATCCTCGCCGACTCTCCCGCGGCGGTGGCGCGGCGCGCCCGGGCCCTCGATCGGATCCTGGAGCGGGACGTCTCGGCGATCCGCACGGCGATGGCGGCGGCGGACGAGGCGACGCTGGCGCGGAGGGCACGGGAGGAGGCGAGCGCCCGCGCCGCGGCGGTGGCCGAGGAGGCGAGGGGGAGGCTCGAGGTGGCGGAGCAGATCGTGCGGGAGCGGGAGGCGCTCCTCGCCCGGCTACGCGGTGAGCGGAGGCTCTTCGAGCGCACCGCGCTCGCCATCGAGCGGGCGCAGGCGCGCCTCGCCGAGGAGATGGAGCGCCTCGCCGCGGAGCGGGCGCGGTCGTCGTCGGGCTTCGCGGCGCTGCGCGGATCCCTCGAGTCGCCGGTGGAGGGGGCGGTGGTGGAGGTCCTATTCGGCAAGACCGTGGACGCCCGCTTCCACACCGTGGTCCACCAGAACGGGATCGACCTGCGGGCACCGAAGGGGGCGCCGGTGCGGGCGGTGGCGGCGGGGCGGGTCGCCTTCGCCGCGCCGTTCCGCGCCTACGGCAACCTGGTGATCCTCGATCACGGCGACGGCTTCCACACGCTCTATGGCCACCTCGACTCCTTCGCCGTCGCGGAAGGGGAGGAGGTGGCGGCCGGGCGCACCATCGGCGCCGTGGGCGACAGCGGCTCGCTCAAGGGCGCCTACCTCTACTTCGAGATCCGCGAGGGCGCGAAGCCGGTCGATCCGCTCCCCTGGCTGCGATCGCGGTGAAGGGGTCGCCGCCACGCCGCGTCCCCGCGGAAGCGAAGGAGCTCGCCGCTTCGGCCGACGCGACGACACCCGTCCGCCTGCTCGGCCGCCTGCTGTGGTGCGACCCGAAGGGGGTGTTAGGATCGCCGAATGAGGTCCCGACGGCTCCGCGGCAGCAAGCTCTTCGTCCCCCTCCTCGTCGTCACCGCCTTCGGCGGGGGAGGCGTCTGCAACGCCACCATGGGGGAGGCGCTGGCCGCGGGCTACCAGAAGCTCGACACCTTCGCGAAGGTGCTCGCCTACGTCGAGAACAGCTACGTGGACGAGGTGGACGCCGGGGAGCTGATGCGCGGCGCCATCAACGGGATGCTGTCGGTGCTCGATCCTTACACGACCTTCCTCCCCGCCGAGGATCTGAAGGAGGTGCGCTCCGACACTTCCGGGGAGTTCGGTGGCCTGGGCATCGAGATCGGCGTCGACGCGGGCGGCCTGCGGGTGATCGCGCCGCTGGACGACACCCCCGCGGCGAGGGCCGGCCTGCAGGCCGGGGATCGGATCCTCGCCATCGACGGCGAGAGCACCGAGGGGATGACCGTCCTCGCGGCGGTGAAGCGCATGCGCGGCGCCCCCGGCACCAAGGTCCGGCTCACGCTGGATCGGGCGGGCTTCTCCGCCCCCCGGGACTTCGAGCTGCGGCGGGATCACATCCGGGTGGAGAGCGTGATCTCCAGGCTTTATCCGGGCGGATACGGCTACGTGCGCATCAAGAGCTTCCAGGAGCGTACCGACTGGGAGCTGGGCAAGGCGCTCGCGTCGCTGAAGGCCGAGAACGGCGGCGCGGATCTGAAGGGCCTGGTGCTCGACCTGCGCAACAACCCCGGCGGCCTCCTGGACCAGGGCGTCCGGGTCGCGGATCGCTTCCTCTCCAAGGGCGTGATCGTCTCCACCAAGGGGCGGGGCGGAAAGCTGCTGGACCTGCACAAGGCGCATCCCGCGGGCACCGAGCCCGGCTACCCCGTGGTGGCGCTGGTGAACGGCGGCACCGCGTCCGCCAGCGAGATCGTGGCGGGGGCGCTGCAGGATCACGAGCGCGCGCTGATCATGGGGACCCAGAGCTTCGGCAAGGGAAGCGTGCAGACCGTGATCGATCTGGACGACGGCTCCGGCCTCAAGCTGACCATCGCCCGGTACTTCACCCCGAAGCAGCGATCGATCCAGGGCAAGGGGATCGCGCCGGACGTGGTGGTGGAGGACGGCCGCCCCGCCGGAACCGGGACGCCCGCGCCGATGCCGGTGGACGACGGCCGCCCGCCGCCGAACGTGGCCGCCGCGCCGGCGCCCGCCGATCCCGCCCCTGCCGTCCCTCCGGACGGCTCCAGGCCGGGCGCCGAGCGCTTCGCCGCGGGGGACGTCGGCTCGCTCCTCGTCTCCGGCGGTCCCGACGATCGTCAGCTCCAGGTGGCGCTGGAGACGCTCCGGGGCTGGGAGGCGTTCCAGGCCTCCCGCGCGAAGGCCGTCGCCTCTCCCGCCCATTGAGGGCGCGGCCGGGCCGGGGTGGATCGCCCCTCGGGCCCCCGCGCCACCGTACGCGCGGCGGCGAATCGGCCTCGGGTCGCGGCGAGTCGCCCCTCAGGTCGCGGTGAGCCGCATGGAGGTGGTGGTCGCCCTCCCGGTGGTGAGGTCCCGGGCGCTCGCCTTCAGGATCCCCTCGATCCCCACGTCGAAGACCACCTCGACCTTCGCGCTGCCGGCGGGGCCGGGGGCGATGTCGCCGAAGGTGAACTCGCCGAGCAGCTCGTTGCTCGAGGCGTTGACGTGGTCGCCCTGGTACACCCGGACGATCACCTCGGTCTGCCCGTCGAAGCTGGTGGTGACGGGGAGGCTCTTCGCGTTGGGGATCGCAGAGTTGCGGGGGAAGATCACGTGCATCGCGCCCCCGGCCCGCTCCAGGCCGATGGCCATGGGGATCACATCGAGGAGCTGCAGCTTGAGGTCGGTGTCGTCCTCGAGGGAGTGGGCGTAGAGCGCCGCGCCGATGGAGACCGCCTCGTCCGGATGGACCCCCTTGGACGGCGGCTTCCCGAAGAACCGGGTGAGGCGATCCTGGAGGAGGGGCATGCGGGTCTGGCCGCCCACCAAGAGCACCTCGTCGATGTCCTGGGTGGCGACGTTCGCGTCGGTCATCACCCGCTCCACCGTGGCCATGGTGCGGTCGACGAGGTCCGCGGTGAGCTCCTCCAGGAGCGCCCGGGTGAAGCGGGTGTCGATCGCGAGAGGCCTGCCGTGGGGCGTCATGGCGATGAAGGGGATGTTGAACGGGGCCTCGGCGCGGGTGGACAGATCGATCTTGGTGCGCTCGGCGAGATCCTTGATCCGCTGCATCGCCACCGGATCGGTGGAGAGATCGATGCCGTGCTGCTGGTGGAATTCACCCAGGACGTGCCCGATCATCGCCGCGTCGAAGTCGAGGCCGCCCAGGAAGACGTCGCCGCCGGTGCCCTTCACCTCGTAGATCCGATCGCGGATCTCGATGATGGAGACGTCGAAGGTGCCGCCCCCGAGGTCGTAGATGAGGACGGTCTCGTGGAGGCTCTTGCCCACGCCGTAGGCGAGCGCCGCGGCGGTCGGCTCGTTGATGATCCGGACGACCTCCATGCCGAGCAGGGTCCCCGCCTCCTTCACGGCTTGGCGCTGGGCGTCGCTGAAGTAGGCCGGGACGGTGACCACCGCCCGGTCCACCGGCATCTCCAGGTACTCCTGGGCGACGTCGCGGATCTTGCCGAGGATCTTGGCGGCGATCTCGCTCATCCGGTAGGAGCGCGACGCGACGTCGATCTCCACCTCGGTCCCCGCGTCGCGCATGTGGTAGGCGACCTGCCGGCCCATCTGCACCACCACCTCGGATCGGTAGTTGCGGCCGATGAGGCGCTTGGAGGCGTAGACGGTGTTGCGGGGGTTGAGCTGCCACTGGCGCTTCGCCTCGTGGCCGATGAGCTCGTTTCCCTTGTCGTCCACCGCGAAGATGGAGGGGATGGTGAAGTCCCCTCCCTTGTAGGGGATGAGCTTCACCTTGCCGCCGTCCTCCACGACGGCGGCGCTGGAGTTGGTAGTCCCGAGGTCGATGCCGATGATCGGCGCCTTCGTACGCATGTTCGCGCCGGATTCTACCGGACCCCATGGCGAGGTAAAGGAAGACACTGGCTGTCCACAGGCGCCTCCCTTCCGGTTCGGGCCGGAGGGTGGGCAGGCTGGAGGGGGGCCGGGACCAGCCGGGCCGGGTCGGCGCGTCCCGGGTGGGGAAATGCGGTCTCCCGCGGGAGGGTTGCGGGAAGAGACTTCTCGGGAGGAGCTTTGGACCCACGTCGCTACTTGGAGACCGTCGGCTCGGAGGTGAAGGAGATCTTCGTGGAGAACCGGATGATCCTCTCCTTCGAGGAGTGGATCGCCGCCTTCATGCGGGATCCCGACCGCCACGCCCGATCCTCGGCCCAGTACCTGCTCGACGCCCTGGAGCACTTCGGCTCGGAGACGGAGCGGGGGCCGAGGGGGGAGGTGCGCCGCTTCAAGCTCTTCGACCGCCCCTTCGACGGCGGCGTGGGGCGGGTGGCGGGCCACGAGGAGGCCCAGTCCGCGATCCACCGGATCCTGGGGAACTTCGTCCGGGCGGGCCGGGCGAACAAGCTGGTGCTCCTCCACGGCCCCAACGGATCCGCCAAGAGCTCGATCGTCGAGGCCCTGGGCCGCGGCCTGGAGGTGTACAGCCGCAAGTCCGAGGGCGTCCTCTACAAGATCAACTGGGTCTTCCCCGCCGAGAAGCTGGTGCGCGGCTCCATCGGCTTCGGCGAGAAGGTCGGCCCCCACGGCGAGCTCGCCACCTACGCCCACCTGGACTCCGAGTCCGTGGACGCCCGCATCCCCTGCGAGCTCAAGGACCACCCGCTCTTCCTGATCCCCCACGGCGAGCGGCGCAAGCTCCTCGCCGAGGGGCTGTCCCGGGCCGGGAAGACCGACTTCGTGCCGTCGGAGTACGTGCTCCACGGCGAGCTCTGCCACAAGTGCCGGCAGATCTACTCGGGCCTCCTCGGCGCGTACAACGGCGACTACCTCAAGGTGCTCCGGCACGTGCAGGTGGAGCGCTTCTACGTGTCGCAGCGCTACATGAGCGGCGCGGTGACCGTGGAGCCCCAGCTCTCGGTCGACGCCTCGTACACGCAGCTCACGGCGGATCGCTCCGCGGGGCACCTGCCGCCCGCCCTCCAGAACCTCGACCTCTTCTCGCCGTACGGGCCGCTGGTGAACGCCAACCGCGGGCTCATCCAGTACTCGGATCTGCTCAAGCGCCCGCCCGAGTCGTACAAGTACCTGCTCGGCACCACGGAGACCGGCGTGCTGCCGATGGAGCACTTCCTGCTCCACCTGGACGAGGTGATGATCGCCACGTCCAACGAGAAGCACCTGGCCGCCTTCAAGCAGACGCCGGACTTCGCTTCGTTCAAGGGTCGCATCGAGCTGGTGCGGGTGCCGTACCTGCGGCGGGCCCGGGTGGAGCGGGAGATCTACGACGCCCAGGTGACCCGGGCGGCGGTGGGCGGCAAGCACATCGCCCCCCACGCCACGCAGGTCGCGGCGTTGTGGGCGGTGCTCACGCGCCTGCGCCGGCCGGAGGCGGACGCCTACCCGTCCGCCCAGCGGGATCTCGTCGAGGATCTGTCGCCAATGGAGAAGCTGCGCCTCTACGACGACGGGACGGCGCCGGACCGCCTACCGGGTCCGCAGGCCCGGGAGCTGCGCAAGATGGTCCCCGACCTCTACGGCGAGTCGGACGGCCACACGAGGTACGAGGGGCAGACGGGGGCCTCCGCCCGCGAGATCAAGACCGCGATCTTCAACGCGGCCCAGAACCCGGCCTGCACCTGCCTCACGCCGATGGCGGTGCTCGAGGAGCTGCGCGCCCTGTGCAAGGACAAGTCGGTGTACGAGTTCCTCCAGCAGGAGCCCAACGGCGGCTACCACGATCCCGAGGGCTTCCTCGAGGTGGTGGAGGCGGAGTACCTCGACGAGATCGACGAGGAGATCCGCAACTCGATGGGCCTCGTCACCGAGGATCGCTACCAGGAGCTCTTCGAGCGCTACCTCGTCAACGTGTCCCACTGGGTGAAGGGCGAGAAGATCGCCAACCGCGTGACCGGCGGCTGGGACTGGCCCGACGAGGATCGGATGGCCGAGATCGAGGCGATCGTGAAACCGCCCGAGGAGGATCGCGGCGCCTTCCGCCGCGCGCTGATCTCCGCGGTGGGCGCCTGGCGCCTCGATCACCCCGGCGAGACCGCGGTGGAGTACGCGCGGATCTTCCCGGATCTGTTCCGCCGCATGCGCGATCACTTCTACGAGGTGCGCAAGCGGACGCTGCGCCGCAACAAGGAGAACGTCCTCCGCTACCTCGACCCGGACGAGCGGGGCTCGCTGGCGCCGAAGGACGCCAAGGCGGTGGAGGACACCCTGCGCCAGATGCACGATCGGTACGGCTACTGCGAGCACTGCGCGAAGGACGCCATCGCGCTGCTGATGATCCGCCGCTACACCGACTGACGCCCGCTCGATCGAGGTGCGGGCGGGCTGGCGGGCGATCGCAGGCTGCCCCCCTCTTGCGGAAGAGTCGGAGATGGGTTCCCGTTGAGGCCTGACGAACGGCGCCGGCGGCGGGCGCTGGCGTCGTTCGATCCCCCGGAGATCCCCCGATGAAGCGACTTTCCCCGGTCCTGCTCGCGATCCTCCTCGGAGCCGCCGTCGTGGCGCTGGCCGGCGCCTCCGGGGAGCGGCAGGAGGCGAAGGCGGCCGAGGGGAAGCCGGAGCCCCGGACGCGCTCCGACGCGATCCGGGAGGCGCTCCCCGCCAACGTGCGCATCTCCGTCACCGCGCGGGGCAAGGTCCTGCGCACCGCGAGCGGCGTGGTCCTGGCCGTCCGCGGCGAGGGCGAGGCGCGCAAGGGCTACGTGATCACCAACGCCCACGTGGCGGCCGCCCCCGCCGGCGACGCCGTCTTCGAGGTCCTCGTCGACGGCCGCAAGGGGATCGCGCGCTACCCGGCGAAGGTGATCGCGCAGGGCTCGGTCCCCGACCTCGACCTGGCCGTGCTCGAGGTCCCGGGCCTGGACGCCACGCCCGCCACCCTGGTGGCCGACGACGACCTCGAGCTGGGCGAGGACGTGATCGCGATCGGCGCGCCGTACGGGAAGGGTCTCTCCGTCTCCAGCGGGATCGTCAGCCAGCTCGAGCGGGACGAAAACGGCGCGGTGCAGGGCTTCAAGACCGACGCGCCCATCGGCTACGGCGCCTCGGGCGGCGGGATCTTCCGGGTGTCGGACGGGAAGCTGCTCGCCGTGGTGGAGGGATACCGCACGGTGAAGGTCTCCTTCCCCGTGGCCGAGAAGAGCTACTCCTTCGACGTGCCGATGCCGGGCGAGACCTTCGCCTCGCCCACCGCGAAGATCCGGGGCTTCCTCGACGCCAAGGGGCTGGGCTGGGTCGCCTCGTCGCCCACCGTCACCGCCGAGCTCGAGAAGTAGGGCCCGGCGTCAGGGCGCCCGGCCGCCCGGGGGCGCGCTCAGATCCGGCGGCGGCGCCTCTACCGGGTTCGGCCCCTCGGGCCTCTCCTCGGGGCGCGGGATCTCCACCCAGTGCGCGATCCGCTCGCCGTTCTCCACGGTGAAGGACGCGCGCACCGGCCACCCCTCCTCCACGTCGCGGAGGGCGGCCACGCCTCCCTCCACGTAGATCGGCGTGTCCTTCCCCAGCTCGAGCCGCAGCAGGCCGCTCGGCCGCAGGATCACCAGGATCCCCTCGTTTGCGTCCACCGACTGCACCGTCCCCTCGACCTGCTCCAGGCCCAGGGGGCCGATGTCGACGACCGTGAGGCGTCCCATCCCGGTGCTGCGCGGCGCCCGCTCGCCCGTGCCGATCGCGCACGCGCCCAGCGCCGCCAGGCCCACCGCCAAGACCACGACACGACGTCCCATGCGGGAAACATGGGCCCCTCGGCCCGGCCTGCCGCCGGTCCGTTCGGGGGATTGCAGGCGGTCCTTGACCTGCCGGGCGCCTCCGTGTCGTCTATCCCTTTCTTCTGCGTGAGACGGGAGACCGAGATGAAGCGAGAGAGAGCGACCTGGGACGAGTACTTCATGAACCTCGCCCGCGTGGTTTCCAGCCGGGCGACCTGCGACCGCAAGCACGTCGGCGCCGTGCTGGTGCGCGATCGCACGGTGCTCTCCACGGGGTACAACGGATCGATCCGCGGCCTGCCCCACTGCGACGACGAGGGCCACATGATGGAGAACGGCCACTGCGTCGCCACGGTCCACGCGGAGGCCAACGCCATCGTCCAGGCGGCCAAGAACGGGGTGGGGATCGACGGGGCCACCATCTACACCACCGCCTCCCCCTGCTGGCCCTGCTTCAAGCTGATCGCCAACTCCGGCTGCACGCGGATCGTCTTCGGCGAGTTCTACCGGGACGAGCGGATCTTCGAGTACGCAACCCGCCTCGGGATCGAGCTGGTGCCGCTCGGGGCCACCCGCGAGCGAAAGGAGGTCGCCGGCTGATCCGCGGCAGACCGCCTGCTCGGACGGCTGGCACCTCGGCCGTCGAGCTACGCGATCCGGCAGGTGTGTAGCTTCCTCCTCGGGACCCTCGTGGTTCCGGGAAGGGGGGCGATCCAAGCGTGGTCGATACGATCGTCGTCACCAGCCGGAATCGGAAGGAGGAACTCTGCGCCCTGATGGCGGAGTACTTTTCGCTGGATGGGTGCAAGGACGTCCGGGCGGACGCGCCCGGCTACCTGCCGCCGGAGAAGATCGTCGGCTCGATCAAGGATCACTCGCCGGCCGTGACCTGCCGGCGGAACGACTCGCGGGGGACCGCGGTGATCCTCGACACGGTGCTCGTCGAGGGTGGGGCCGTGGATCTCGCCGACGTGGTCAGCCGCCTGCAGCTCTTCGCCTCGGCCGTGCAGGCGATCGAGGGGGAGCTGCACCTGGTGGTCCCGCAGAAGGTGGGGGGCTGCGAGGGAGACGAGCTCGCCCGTTCGCTCCTCAAGCGCTTGGGGCTCAAGGCGAACCGGATCTGGACGCTCTGAGTTCGTCCGGGCGGCGCGGGCTCTCCCTCGCGCCGCCGCGGCGTCCTTCAGGCCCGGGCGGCGCCACGGCCCAGGTTTTCGTGCACCATCGCCAGCAGGTGGTCGAGATCGAAGGGCTTCTCGATCGCGGGGAGCCCCAGCTCGGCGGCCACCCGCTTGAGATCCCGCCCGGCCGAGATGAGCACCACCGGGGTGTCGTACCCGCGCTCGCGCAGGGCGCTGACGACCTCCCGGCCGTCCATCCCCGGCATCATCAGGTCGAGGACCACCAGGCCCACCGGCCGCTCCGACAGGATCCGTAGGGCGTCTTCGCCGGAGGCGGCGCCCATCGCATCGATCTCGTCGCCGAGAAGGATCTCGACGATCGCGTCGCGAATGTCTCCCTCGTCGTCCACGACGAGAACCGTTGCGTTGTCGCCGAGATTCATGGAGCCGGATCTCTAGCCCAGTCGAAGGCCGGCCGTAAACCCCATGACGATCGGGATCGGGAGATCTTCAGCGCGGCAGCAAGTCGTCGCCCAGGACCTGGCCCGCCATGGCGCGCCGCGCCTCGAGGAGCTCGATGCGGCGCTGCAGGTCGACTGCGGTGCTCTCGGCGACCTCCGCCGCCAGGGCCTCCCTCGCCTCGGCGATCGCGCCGTCGACGTGGACCACCCGGATGCGCGGCGGGCGCGAAGGCGCTCGCACCCGCGCCAGCGCGTCGTTGTCGGTCCACAGCGGTTCGGCCAGCACGTCCGCCAGCTCGACCCGCACCTGGCCGCCGGGGTAGCGCTTGCGCACGGCCTTGAACCGGAGGATCACGCCGTCCCTGGTGTTCCCCATCTTCGCGGGGTGCACGCCGTGGACGTAGGTGCGCGACTGGTTGGAGACGAAATTGCCCAGCGAGTACGCGACGAGGCCCACCCGGCCGTCGGCGGCCTGGACGATCTCCACCGGCTGGAGGACGTGGGGGTGGTGGCCGAGGATCACGTCGGCGCCCGCGTCGACGAGTCGGTGGGCGAGGGCGATCTCCTGCTTCCTCGGCGCGGTCTCGTACTCCACGCCCCAGTGGATGGAGAGCACCACCAGGTCCGCGCCCTGGTCCCGCGCCTCGGCGATGCGCCGCTTCGCCTCGGCCTCGTCCAGCAGGAAGGTGCAGGGCTCGTCGCGCCCGCGGTTGAGGTCCTGGTTGAAGAGGCGGGTCGCGCCGAGGAAGGCCAGGCGGATCCCGTTCACCTCCAGGAAGGTCGCGCTCGACGCCTCGTCGCAGGTGTCGCCGGCGCCCACGAAGGGGAGGCCCGCGGATCGCAGCTCCGCCAGCGTCTCCACGAAGCCGGCGCGGCCCTGATCGTAGACGTGGTTGTTGGCGAAGGACACGATCCCGATCCCGGCGTGGCGGAGGGCGGGCAGGAGCTCGCGAGGGGCGTTGAAGACGAAGGCCCGCGACCCTCGCCCCGTCCGGGGGGCGAGGGGGGTCTCCAGGTTGGCGAAGGCGAGATCCGCCTCCCGCAGCCTGTCCGCCACGCCCTCGAAGAGCGCGTCGTAGCCTCCGTTGTTCAGCGACGCGCCGTCCTCGCCGCGGCGATCCGCCGCCCGGGCGGACTCCTTCACCGCCTCGTGCATGAGGAGGTCGCCGACCGCGGCGACCTTCGCCACCGCGAGGATCTCGGGCTGCTCCCGGGCGGGCGCCGCCGCGGGGGCGGGCCCCGGGGACGGTGCCTCGCAGGGAGTACAGGGGATCGGGCGGGACTCGATGCCTGCGGCGCAGGCGGCGAGGGCGAGTAGGATCGCCGGCGTCGGGATGCGGAGCGGGTTCGTCACGGCGCCAACGGCTATACCATGGACGTGCGAACCCGAGGTTGACGCGCCGAACGGGCGTCCCTACCTCTGGAGCGCACCATTGCCCAGGCGATAGGCAAGCGAGGAGCCATGCGGATGGAAGCCCTCGGGGATCCGAGCGCGTCGCAGGACGAACGGCGGCGCCCCGATGCAGGACGCGCCGCTGCCGGGGAGGGCCTCGTCGCCCAGGCGTCGCTCGCCGGCATCGTCTCCCAGCTCACGGGCGGCCTCGTCCACGAGACCCGCAACTCGCTCAACGCCCTCGCGATCCACCTCGAGGTGCTGGCCGACAAGCTGCGGGAGCCGGGCTCCGGGCGGGTGCCCTCCCACCTCGAGAAGAACCTGCAGGCCGCCCGCACGCAAATCCGTCGGCTGGACGACACGGTGAGGCGCTTCGGCGAGTTCGCGGCCGGTCGCACGGAAACGCGCGATCCAACGAGGCTTTTCTCGAACGCCGGGGAGCTGTGCGCGTACCACCTGCGGCGCATGGGGACCGACTTGGTCCTCGATCTGCCCGAGGGCGTCGTCCTTCGAGGCGAACCCGCGGTACTCTCCCAGCTCGCCGTGGAGGTGGTGCTGCGGGCCTCCTCGGCGACGGGTGGCGGACGGGTGCGGATCGACGGTCGCTCCGACGGGGATCGGCTCGTCGTCCGGATCGCGCTGGGCGACGCGCCGGTGGCTCCTTCGGAGGGCCTCGTCGCCCTCGTCCGAGAGCTGGGCGGCGGGATCGCCGCCCGGGGTGGCGCCAAGCAGGTGTGGGAGCTGACCCTGCCGCTCGCCAGGTACGGGCGGTCGGGGTGAAGGTCGGGTCGTGGCGAGTGCTCGCATCCTCATCGCAGACGACGAGATCGCGAGCCGGGAGGCGCTCGGCGAGCTCCTCATCCGTTGGGGCCATCGGATCGAGGAGGCCGCCGACGGCAACCAGGCCCTGAAGCGCGCCATCGAGTCGCTGCCCGACGTGATCATCAGCGACCTGGTCATGCCCCGGATGGACGGCCTGTGGCTGCTGCGGGCCCTGCGCGAGGAGTTGCCCCACGTCCCGGTGATCCTCCTCACCGGGCGCGGCACGATCGACGCCGCGGTGGAGGCGATCCGGGAGGGCGCCTACGACTTTCTGGAGAAGCCCCTCGACGGGCACCGGCTCCGGCTCACCCTCGACAGGGCTCTCGAGAAGCGGGAGACCCTCCAGCAGGTGGCCTCCCTGCGAAGCTGCCTCGAGCGGGCGGAGGAGCGCGGCTTCATCGGCCAGTCGGCGGTGATGCGAGAGGTCTTCTCGCTGGTGGAGAAGGTGGCGCCCTCCAAGGCGTCGGTGGTGATCACCGGCGAGTCGGGGACCGGCAAGGAGATGGTGGCCCGCGCGGTGCACCGGCTGTCGCCCCGCGCCGACAAGCCCTTCGTCGCGATCAACTGCTCCGCGATCCCCGCCTCCCTGATGGAGTCGGAGATCTTCGGCCACGAGCGGGGCGCCTTCACCGGGGCCGATCAGCGGCGCCTGGGCTGCTTCGAGCTCGCCGACGGCGGCACGATCTTCCTCGACGAGGTGGGTGAGCTTCCGGTGGAGCTGCAGGCGAAGTTCCTCCGCGTGCTGGAGGAGGAGCGCCTGCGGCGCCTCGGCGGCAAGGCGGAGATCGCGGTGGACGTGCGGGTGATCTGCGCGACCAACCGCGACCTCAAGAAGCAGATCCGCGCGGGCAGGTTCCGCGAGGACCTCTATTTCCGCCTCAACGTCTTCAACCTCCACCTCCCGCCGCTCAAGGAGCGGGTGGAGGACATCCCGCTGCTGGCGCAGCACTTCGTGGAGAAGTTCGCCGCGGAGGCGGGCAAGAAGGTGCAGGGCTTCTCCGCGGACGCCCTGGAGGCGCTGCGCAACTACGGCTGGCCGGGCAACGTGCGCGAGCTGCGCAACAGCATCGAGAGGGCGGTGATCCTCTGCGACGGCGACCTCGTCCGGCGGGAGGATCTCCCGGCGGATCTGGTGGGGATCGAGGCGGAGGGGATCATGCTCAAGCTCACCCTGGGCATGCCCCTGCGCGAGGTGGAGAAGGAGTACATCCTCCGATCGCTGCGCCGGAACGGCGGCAACAAGGCGCGCACCGCCGAGCTCCTCGGGATCAGCGAGAAGACGCTCTACAACAAGCTCAACCGCTACGCCGCCGATGCTCGGGATCGGCAGGCGCTCGCGGCAGACATGCCCGCAGCCGATCCTCCAGGCGCTCGAGGTCGAGCGGCTTGGTGAGGACCTCGTAGCGATCCCCGCCCGGCGATCGGGCGAGCGAGGCGGGGAGGGCGGTGGCGAGGAGCACCGTCGCGCCGGAGATCCGCTCCAGGATCCCCCCGATCTGCCGGCCGTCCAGCCACGGCAGGCCGAGGTCGATCACCGCCGCGACCGGTCGCTCCCTCGCCGCCGCCGCGACGGCCGCGAGCCCGTCGTCGAAGGTGCGGCACGCGATGCGCCGGGACTCCAGGAAGGCGGCGAGGAGCGAGGCGTGGTCGGGGTCGTCGTCCACCACGTAGACCATGCGCGCGGCGGGCCGGCCCTCGGCGCGGCGCCGCCTTCGCGTCAGGGCGGACGCCGCGGCGAGGAGCCAGGCGAAGAGCAGCAAGACGAAGGCGCGCCACCTCTGGGCGAGGCGCAGCGAGCCGCCGGCGGGCCTGGGATCCGCCGCCGCCGCCACCGCCGCGGTGACGGGGTGGGCGGCGGGGACCTCGGCGGGATGGGCCCGGGTGAGCGCGCGCCTCACCGCGCGATCGCCGAACTCCATCAGGGGCGATCGCGTCATCCGCGGGGCGCGGACGAGCCGGCCGATCCGGCGGGCCTCGGCCCGGCTGGCGCCCAGTAGCTTGCCGGTGCCCTCGTCCACCACCGCGGCGGCGAACGTCTGCGCCTGGATGGCGGCGGTGGCGAGGAGGGTCCAGCCCGGCGCCCCGCCGAGGGCGGCGCCGACGGCAGGGAGGCCCGGCGTCGCGCAGCCCGCGGGCAGGAGCAGGCGCTCGACGCCGAGGAGCCGAAAGCCCCCCCGCAGGGGGCCGTCGCGGGAGGCGTGGCAGAGGGCGAGCGCCATCCGCTCCCCGGAGACGTCCTCGCCCAGGGCGATCGCGTGGGCCCGCCTGCCGCAGGGGATCACCTGGAGGTGGGGGAGGCCGCGTTCACCGGCGATCCAGTGCAGGACCCCGCCCAGGCGGGCCTCGAGGTCGGGGTCGAGCTCCAGCTCCGCGAGGCAGCCCCGCCACACCGGCGGCGGGGTGTGGGCGGAGGCGGCCGCGGCGATTGGGGCGCCGGCGCCGCACGCCAGCACCACCCGGTCCGCCCACTCGGACGCGCCCATCGACCGCAGGGTCCACGTCCCGTCACTCGCCAGGGCGATCTCGTCCACGTGGCGCGGCATCATCCGGGCGCCCCGGGCCATGGCGGTCGCCCGCATGCCGCCCACCAGCTCGGCGCGGGGGAGCACGAAGAGCGGCAGGGGCGAATCGAAGGAGGTCCGGCCCACGTGGCAGCGGACGTGGCGGAGCTCGGCGCCTCGGGGGGCGGGTACGGTCAGCCCCGCCGCGCCGAGGCGGAGGATCGCGTCGGCGTCGGCGACGATGGGCCGGGGATCCCGCAGGCGCAGCGCCGCGCCGTAGACGGTGACCGAGAGCTGCCGCCGCCTGGCGCGGGCCGCGTCGAGGAGCGCCAGGGCGAGGAGGCATCCGGCGGGACCCGCTCCGACGATCGCGATCCGCGTGGCGCTCGCCGGGCTCGTGATCCCTCCGGGGAAGCTCCCGGCGTCATCCACGCCAGGCGGCCTCCACAGGGCGCTGCTGCGGGAGGTCCTCGGGCTCGGCGACGCGGATCCGATCCCGGCCCTCGCGCTTGGCGCGGTAGAGCGCGGCGTCCGCCGCGCGAAGGAGCTGGTCGGGCGTGACCAGGTGCCCGGCCCGCAGGCTCGCCACGCCGAACGACCCGCGGATGGGGAGGTCCGACCCGTCGACGCGGATCTCCCGCATCGCCGCACGCAGCCGCTCGGCGAGGCCCGTTGCCTGGGCGGAGACCGCGTGGGGGAGAAGCAGCACGAACTCGTCGCCGCCGTAGCGGGAGGCGAAGTCCGTCTCGCGAAGCTGCGCGGCGATCGCCTGGCCCAGGGCGGTGATCGCGCGGTTCCCGGTGGCGTGCCCGAAGCGATCGTTGATCGCCTTGAGGTCGTCGAGGTCCACCATCACCACGCTCAAGGGGTGCAGGTAGCGCTCGGCCCGCTTGATCTCCTCGTCCAGCCGGGCGAGCAGCGCGCGGAAGTTGGGCAGGCCGGTGAGCGCGTCGGTCTCCGCGAGGGCGCGCAGGTGCTCGCCCTGCTTCGCGGCGCGCAGCGCCTTGTCCACCCGGGCCAGGAGCTCCTTGCTCGAGAACGGCTTCACCACGAAGTCCGCGGCGCCAAGCTCGAGGCCCTGCACCCGCGCCTTCTCGTCGGCCTCGGCGGAGAGGAAGAGCAGGGGGATCGAGGCGGTGTGGGGGTTCTCCAGCAGGGCGCGCGCGGCGTCGAAGCCGTTCATGCCGGGGAGAAAGACGTCCATGAGGATCACGTCGGGGGCTTCCCGGCGGGCGCGCTCGAGGCCCGACTCGGCGTCGGCGGCGCCCATGACCTCGTGCTCCTCCCCGAGGAGCTCGGCGAGGAGCTCCCGGGTGTCGCGATCGTCCTCGATCACCAGCACGCGGGTCCGCCCGGCTCCCTGCCTCGTGGGCGCCGACGCGCCGGCGTGACGGCCGACGGGCCGGTCCTGGCCCAGGAGCATCAGGCGGACGCGCGTCTCGAGCTCGCGAGGATCGGGGTTCACGGCGAGGTCGGCGGCGCCCGCCCGCACCCCCGCCTCCAGGGCTTCCAGGTCGGCGGCGGTCCCCACCACGAGCACCGGCCCCACGTTCAGGCTGCGGCGCACCGCGTGGTCGGCGGCCTCGGGGGTCGCCGCGGTGAGGTCGAGGATCACGGCGCGCGCGAGCGGGGGCGGATCGCCGGGGGCCACCTTCACGGCGGGCAGGCCGCACTCCGCCAGCGCCTCCGCCAGCACCGTGCGGCGGAAGGATGATCCGGCGAAGACTGCGATCCGGTCTTCCACGCGCCCCTCGCTCCCAGGTCAGGCCAGGAAGAAAGATACGCACGAATGGGCGGCGACTCTGCGCGGGCGGCCCAACGGGGGCCGTATGGAAATGGGGAGCGAAGGGGGGTGGGACGCGACCGCGCCGCCGTCGGGGGGAGCGGCGGTCGACCCGCCGGCCGGGGGAGCGGCCTGGGGTCAGCGACGCTGCCAGACGACCCGGCGACCGCCGCCGCCCAGCAGCTCGGGGGGCAGCGGCTCGATGTGGAACTGGTAGAACTGCGGCGAGTACGCCTTCATCTTCATGCGCTTGTTGTTCTGCAGGGCGAGGAGGTTCGCCTTCAGGCGCTCGTCGGAGGGGTTGGCCCGCACCGCGCGGCCGAGCACCTGCATGGCCTCCTCGCGCGCGCCGATCTTCGACAGGCAGTAGGCGTACACGCTCCACACGAGGGAGTCCTTCTTCGCCTGCTTCACCGCCGACTCGAAGGCCTTGCGCATCTCGTCGTAGCGCTTGTCGCGGTAGTGCTGGCTGCCCACCATGGCGCGGAGCACGGCGTAGTTCCCGCCGAGCAGGGTCCGGGTGAGCCACCCCCAGCGGTTGCTCGCCTCGAGGTGGGGGCGCGCCGCCGCGAAGTCGCCCTTCGCGTAGAGGAGCGTGCCGAGGTTCGCGTGCATCAGCGGGCCGACCAGGAACTGCCGCTTCTCCAGCGCGAAGCCCTTCTTCAGCGTCTCGATCGCCCGATCGATCTTCTGGGCCTGCATCTCCTTCTGGGCCTGGGTGGAGATGGCGTTCACCTGCTTCATCGCCCGGTTGGTGAGGACCACGTAGGCGGCGAGGAAGGCGATGAGGCCGGGGGCGATCGCCGCCCACACCGAGAAGAAGATCGCGAAGATCCCGAAGGTTGCGAGGGCGATCAGGAGGGAGATGGCGAAATTGATCATGGCGCTTTCGGGGGCGTTTTCGAGGCCTTGGGAAGGCGGGTTGCTATACACACGGGCAACCGGCGTCGCAAGGGCGGGCACGCCTCGTCGTCGCAAAACCGTTGACGGAGACGGGACATGCCGCGATGCTCCCGCGCCGTTGGCCTGCTGGCGGAACTGGTAGACGCACTCGACTCAAAATCGAGCGGGGCGACCCCCCATCCCGGTTCGAATCCGGGGCGGGCCATTAAGCGCAAGTTGGACTCTGCCCCGCCCATCGGGGCGGGGCAGCGCCCAACGACGTCGCGCTTCGCGCGAGAGGCGCTTCACCGTTTGGCTCGCCCTCGGCGAGCGTGCTCCCCCTTCGGCGGCGCGGGGCGACACCAGATTGATGCGCCCTGATTGAACCGGCCCCTGCGATGAGACCGGTTTTTCGTTGGGGCGATCGCGTTGTGGGCGGGGAGGCAGGGGAGCGGAGGTCGCAGCCGGAGGCGGCCGTGGCCACGATCGTTGCAGGACTCGCGCGAGGAGGCGGCGACTTGACCCCCATCCTGACTCCCATCCAGGCGGAGCTGCAGTGGCTGGCAGGGCTTCGATCGGAGCGGGACCCGATCGTGTCGTTGTACCTGAACACCAAGTGGTCGGATCAGCACCAGCGGGTGCGGGTGCGGCTCTTCGTCGAGGAGGGGATCGCGAGGGCCAGGGCGGAGTACGCCGGGCCCGACCCCGATGTGTTCGATCGCACCCTCGAGCGGATCGACCGATACGTCGACGGCCTGTGGCGCCAGGCGTACGACGAGAGCGACGCCGGCACCGCGATCTTCGCGTGCGATGGCATGGGGCTGTGGCGCACCTTCGGGTTCCGCCACCCCATGCGAAACCAGCTCGAGGTGGGGCCTACGCCCAACCTGCTCCAGCTCGCGCGCTTCGCCTACGACTACCAGCCCACGATCCTGGCGGTCGTCGACGCGCGCGGGGCGTGGATCTTCGAGACCGCCCTCGGCGACGTGGTCGGCGAGACGCGCATTGAGCACGACGCGCACCGCCGCCACCACATGGGAGGCTGGTCCCAGTTCCGCTACCAGCGGCGGATCGAGCACGAGATCGCGCGCAACCTGGCGGAGGGCGCCGACCACGTGATCTTCCTCATGGACGCGATCCCCACCCGCCGCCTCATCCTCGCCGGCACCGCCCGCGAGGTGGCCATGTTCGAGAAGCTGCTCCCCACCCGCGTCCGCGAGCGGATCATCGGGCGGCTGGGAGCGCCGGGGGCCCCGGGCTTTCGCATCGGCGAGATCCGCGCCTCCATGCTCGACGAGATGGTCGAGGAGCTCCTCGAGCAGGAGCGGAAGGAAGAGGGAGAGCAGATCCGCCGGGTGGTGGCGGAGGCCCTCGCCGGCGGCCTGGCGGAGATCGGACCCGAGGACGTGGTCCTCGCCGCCAACGAAGGCCGCGTCCATCGGCTGGTGATCGAGCGCCGCCTCCGGCTCGACGGGTGGCGGTGCACGAACTGCGATGCCCTCGGCATCAAGCACGAGAAGACCTGTGGCTTCTGCGGCTATCCGACCGAGGACGTGCCCCTGGCCCAGGAGCTCGTCAACCGTGTCCTGCAGGAGGGTGGCGAGGTCGCCGTCGTGGAGCCCGACGCGCTCCTCCACCACTACTACGGCGTGGCGTCGGTGCTGCGGCACCGCGGCGCCCGCGCCGACATCGGCGCCGCCGCCGAGCCGCTGGCGTACTGAGGGGCGTACCGCAGCGCCCCGCCGGGGTGATGGGAGGTCCGCCCGGGCCTTCCTACCTTCACCCGATCCCTTTTCGGCGGAGCGCAGGATGGACCCGGTCGCCAGAGTGCTGGACGTGGCCCGGCGGAAGACCCCGCTGGGCAGGTCGCTGCGGAGCCTGCTCATCGGAGCGTCGCAGTGGTCCGTGCCGCCGGGGATCGTCCACCGCCTCCTCGCGGCCGAGCGGCGCATGCGACGGCAGGTCTCCGACGAGGCGTGGCGCGCGCTCTACTACCAGCCGATCTTCGCCGCCCTCTGCGAGAAGGTCGACGGCCCGTTCCGCCTGGAGATCTGCCCGGACTCCCGGGTGCCGGTGGTCGTCAACTGCCGCATCCGCCTGGGCAAGGGCGTGCGCCTCTCCGCGCGCACCACCTTCTCCGGCGCCCGCAACGCGCCCGACCGCCCCGCCATCGAGATCGGCGACGACACCTACCTGGGCCACAGGGTGGTGCTGCGGGCGGGCACGCGGCTTCGCATCGGCGACCGTTGCCACGTCGCCAGCAACGTCTTCATCTCGGGCGATCCCGGGCATCCCCTGGACCCCGAGCGGCGCCGCACCGAGGCCGCGCCGGCCGAGGACCTCAAGCGCATCGACATCGGCGACGACGTCTGGATTGCCGAGGGCGCCGCCATCGTGGGGGAGGTCGCCATCGGCGAGGGTGCCATCGTGGCGGCCCGCTCCGTCGTCCACAAGGACGTGCCCCCACACTCCATCGTCGCCGGCGTCCCCGCCAAGGTCGTCAAGCGCATCGAATCCGACGTGAAGCTCCGCTCCGTGCCGGCGCCGTGACGAAGGGGCCCGAGCGCGAAAGTGCCGCCCCCGGGCGAAATTTCCTCCCGCCACGCGCCGAATGTGCTAGATAGGCGGGGTCCGCCGATGCGGCGAACGCCAAAAGAATAGTGATTTCGGGGCAGTAGCTCAGCTGGGAGAGCGCCGCAATGGCATTGCGGAGGTCTGGGGTTCGATCCCCCACTGCTCCACCAAGACCAGACGGCCCAGCGGATCGGTGAACCGATTCGCTGGGCCGTCGTCGTTCTCCAGCCACCTTCCGGACCCTGCGTCCGCCGGTGATTCATGCCCCGGGGAAGGGCACCGGAGCGCGCGCGGCATCGACCCCGCGATCTCCGGGGATCGATGCCGCGCCTGACTCGCTCAACCTGATTTCGAGATGGTCGCGTCAGGCGGCCTCGCGCAGCGGCGGCATGCCCAGGCCCTCCACCGGCTTCAGGTCGTCCAGCCAGAGGGCGTCGTCGTCCCGGTGGAAGACCAGGAATCGACCCTCGTTGTCCGGGTGCAGCGCCCGGTGGTAGCGCAGGTAGAAGTGGCGCTCGTCCATGCCCACCACCTCGACCTTGCCGCTGTCGTGGGACATGACGAAGCGGGCCCGCTTGGCGAGGCCGGAGACCTTGGCCTTGGCCTCCTCGACGAGCTGGTAGCCCCGCGCGATCGGCACCGAGTAGGGCTCGTTGCCCGCCGTGGGGCGCCCCTGGAAGACGTAGTACTGGGGCGCACCCATGAAGGAGAGCGTCCGCCACATCTGGGCGAGGGCCTCGGCGTCGTCGTTGACGCCGCGGATGAGGGGGCACTGGTTGACCACGATGGCGCCCGCCTCGAGGAGCGCCGCGATCCCCGCCTGCGCCGGCTCGGTGAGCTCGCGCGGGTGGTCGAAGTGCGCCATCACGTAGATGCGCTTCTGCGGCGTGGAGAACTCCCGAATCATGGCGAGGAGATCCGGGTCGTCGAGGATCCTCCACGGGTTGAACGCCGGCATCTTGCTGCCGATCCGGATGATCCCGACGTGGTCGATCTCCCGCAGGCTCGAGATGATCTGGCGCAGGCGGCGCGTCGCCATGAGGAGGGGATCGCCGCCGGTGAGGAGCACGTTGGTGATCTCGGGGCGCGACGCGATGTAGCGCAGGCCCTTGGAGACGTCGAGGCTCACCTCGTCGTTGCCGTCCATGAAGAGCCGCTTGCGGAAGCAGTAGCGGCAGTAGGCGCCGCAGACCTCGTTGCAGAGGAGGAGGCCGGTGTCTCGGTACTTGTGCTGCACGCCCTTGGTGACGGTGACCGCCGCCTCGTTGGAGGCGTCTAGGCGCCCCCAGTCGTTCAGCTCCTCGATCCGGGGGATCACGAGCTGCCGGATCGGATCGGCCGGGTCGTCCCAGTCGATGAGGCCGAGGTAGTAGTCGTTCGCGCGGAAGACGTACTTCTCGGCGACCTTCTTCAGGTCGCGGCGGACGTCCTCGGGGAGGTTCTCCAGCTTGTCCAGATCGCGGACGTAGGAGACCTTCCTCTTGCCGGCTGCGTTGGTGGGGGGGGCGATCGTCATCGGACCTCCGATGGAAAAAGGCGCGCCATCGCGGCCGCCTCCTCGTCGAGGAGGGGCCGATCGGGAGCGGCGCGCGGTTGACGCCAGGGGCGCCCGGTCTCTCGAGGGATGGGGCGCGCAGAAGCCGACGCGGCCTGCCTTCGGCCACGGTCATGCTTCGGTGGAGCGCCACCTGCCGGCCGCCGGCTCGGGGACCGAGCAGCGGGGCTGGCATCAGACGGCGATCCGGCTCGCGCAGACCATAACGGCCGCGCGAGAAGAACGCCGCACCTTACCACCCAGGCATGGAAATTCTCAAGAGGTATTACCTCTTGTGAATCGACCGGCGAAATTTCGAGGCTTTTTGCGGCTTTGGGCGCCAGGCTGCCCTTGCCATGGCCCTGCGGTCCATCGCCCGATCCTCCGCCTCGGGATCGCCTTCCGCGCGACGGCTTCGCCTGCGCTTCGGCGGTCGCCACCTTGCGGATGAAGACCTCGAACGCCTGCAGCCACTGGGAAGTCCCGGGTGGAGTCGTTGGTGATCTCGCCGTCGTCGGTGATGAGGCCGGGCTTGAACTGGAGGTAGACCTCCGGCTGCGCCAGCTCCGGCGAGTTCACGTAGGAGAGGATGCTGCGCAGGTGCTGCTGACCCACGGCGGTGCCGATGGTGCCGGGCGAGGTGCCGATCACCGCGGAGGGCTTCAGCGCGAACGAGTTCTTTCCATAGGGGCGGGACGACGCGGCCCGGATCGTGGGCTGCTGGAAGGCGCTGGCCAAGCTCTAGCTCACCCACGACCTGCCTGGCGACGAGAAGCCCATGCGGCGGGCCGTCGCGTTCTGCCAGGTGATCGAGCGCGCGAGCGGCGGTAGAAGCCGCCTTTCGCCCTCGTGAAGAGGCCGCCCAGCGGCGTGGTCCGGTACATCTCGGTGGGGGAGCGCATCGCCTGAAAGTCGTCGATGAAGATCTCCGCCGTGGGGTGGAGGTTGTGGCCCGGCTCCGTGTAGATGGGCGGATGTCGTCGAGGCCGAGGCGCACCGCCACCGGGTACTCCGCGGGATCGTCGAGGCGCGGATCGAAGAAGGTGCCTATCCCGTGCATCTGGGTGTTGGCGACGTGCGCGTCCCAGTAGGTCACGTCGCCCAAGCCCGTGTAGGTGGCGAGGTTCACGCCAGCCGAGCACCCGAATGAATGCGCGGGTCGCGTCGGGACCCGTCGGCGATCGGAGACGATTGAGGAGAGAACGCGTGGCCTCCGAGGGAGGCGTCGTGCCGGGTGCGCGGCCCCGACGCGTGGTGTATCGGATCTCGACCGGGCGGGGCGCAGGGGCCCGGGGCGATCGGAGGAGCTTCGATGCGGGTCTTCATGAGCGGCGCGACCGGCTTCATCGGCCGCGCCCTGGCGCTGCGGCTGCGCCGGGAGGGGCACGCGGTCTGCGCCTGGGTCCGCGACGAGGGGCGGGCCCGCAGCCTCCTCGGCGCGGAGGTCGACCTGCTCTCGACAGAGGCGCCCGGGGAGCGTCTCGTCGAGACGCTGGGCGGCTGCGACGCCGTCGTGAACCTCGCCGGCGCGTCGGTGATCGGGGCGCGGTGGTCAGCGGCGCGCAAGCGAGAGCTCGTCGAGAGCCGGGTGGGGGTGACGGCGCGCCTCGTCGAGGCGATGGCCGAGGCCGGGCGTCCCCGGACCCTGGTGTCGGCCAGCGCCGTCGGCTTCTACGGTGACCGCGGCGACGAGGCCCTGAACGAGGAGAGCGACGCCGGCGAGGGATTCCTCGCCCGGCTGTGCCGCGACTGGGAGGAGGCGGCGCGGCGGGCCGAGGCGCGGGGCGTCCGGGTGGTCCGGCTGCGCATGGGCGTCGTCTTCGGCAGGGAAGGGGGCGCCCTCGCGAAGTTGTTGCCGCCGTTTCGGGCGGGCGTCGGCGGGCGGGTGGGGTCGGGCCGCCAGTACGCCCCCTGGATCCACCTGCACGACGTGGTCGAGATCCTGGCTGCCGCGGTGGAGGACGAGCGGCTGGACGGCGCGGTGAACGCCGTGGCGCCGGAGGCCGTCACCAACGCAGACCTCACCCGGGCGCTCGGCCGCGCGCTCCATCGGTGGACGCCTCTCCCCATCCCTCCGATCGCGCTGCGCGCCGCGTTCGGCGAGGGCGCGACCACCCTCGTGAGCAGCCAGCGAGTGGTTCCCGGGCGTCTCCTCGAGATGGGCTTCCGGTTTCGATTCCCCACGCTCGAGGGGGCGCTCGCGGATCTCGTCGACGGAGAGGCGGGCGCCGTCGAGATCGGTCCGACCGAGACGAGCCCGGTCCCGTCGGGGATGCCCCGGCCCCGCTTTCGGCTGCGCATGGAGGCGGTCGTCCTCGCCCCGGTCGAAGAGGTCTTTTCGTTCTTCTCCGCCCCGGAGAACCTGGGCGCGATGACGCCGCCGCGGATGCGCTTCCGCATCGTGGACCAGCCGCGCCTGGTGGGGGAGGGCGCCCGGATCGAGTACCGCATCCGGATGGGTCCCTTCGACCGCTCCTGGCGGACGCGGATCGAGGTCTGGCAGCCGGGCGCCGGCTTCGTCGACTCGCAGGTGTCCGGGCCGTATCGGATCTGGTGGCACGAGCACGCGTTCCGATCCGTCCCGGCCGGGACGCACATGGAGGACCGGGTCTGGTACGGGTTTCCGCTGGGGTGGCTCGGCGGCGCCGTGCAGCGGCTCTTCGTCGAGCCGGAGCTGCGCCGGATCTTCACCTACCGCCGGGACGTGATCCGGCTGCGCTTCGGGATGGGCGATGGGCCGGGGCGGGACGAGGACCAAGGCCGTCCATGATCGGCGCCGGATCGCGCAATGTCCGCCGAGCGTCGGGCATCATCGGGGAGCGGCCGGAGGGCCCGTCGAAAAAGACTGCGAGGTCCTGTCGATCCGGCGGACCCTCGTTCGTCGTCAGGGTGGAACCAGCGCTGGCCGGCATCCTCCGCCCAGGGCATCCTCTCGAAACCAAAGGAGAAAGACATGCGCGTGATGGTGATGGTCAAGGCGACGAAGAACAGCGAGGCCGGCAAGATGCCCAGCGAGGAGCTGCTCACGGCGATGGGCAAGTACAACGAGGAGCTGGTGAAGGCGGGCGTGCTCCTCGCCGGCGACGGGCTCCATCCCAGCAGCAGGGGCAAGCGGGTGCGCTTCTCCGGGGGCAAGAGGCAGGTGATCGACGGGCCGTTCGCCGAGACGAAGGAGCTCGTGGCCGGCTACTGGATCTGGCAGGTGAAGTCGATGGAGGAGGCCATCGAGTGGGCGAAGCGCTGCCCCGACCCGATGCCCGGCGAGGAGTCGGAGCTGGAGATCCGGCCGGTCATCGAGGCCGAGGACTTCGGCGACGCGCTGACCCCCGAGCTGCGCGAGAAGGAGGAGGCGATGCGCAGGGAGGTCGAACGTCGCCAGGCCAAGGGGTAGCGCGGCGTGGTGGATGCCGAGCTCTCCCGGACGATCGAGGCGGTCTGGCGGATCGAGTCCGCCAGACTCCTCGGCGGACTCGCCCGGATGGTTCGCGACGTGGGGCTCGCCGAGGACCTCGCCCAGGAGGCGCTGGTCGAGGCGGTGGAGCGCTGGCCGGCGATCGGGGTGCCCAAGAACCCCGGCGCCTGGCTCATGTCGGTGGCGAAGAACCGCGCGGTGGATCGTCTCCGCCGGCAGCGGATGCAGGGCCGGAAGCACGAGGAGCTCGCCCAGAACGAGCCGCGCCACCACGTGCCCGACCCCGAGGGCGCCCTCGACGAGGACGTGGGCGACGACCTCCTGCGCCTACTGCTCGTCGCGTGCCACCCCGTGCTGTCGGCGGAGGCGCGCGTCGCCCTCACCTTGCGGCTGCTGGGCGGCCTCACCACGGAGGAGATCGCGCGGGCGTTCCTGGTGCCGGAGCCCACGATCGCGCAGCGCATCGTCCGGGCCAAGCGGACCCTCGCGGAGGCGAAGGTGCCCTTCGAGGTGCCGCGGGGCCCGGCGCTGGTGGAGCGGCTCCCCTCGGTGCTGGAGGTCGTCTACCTCGTCTTCAACGAGGGGTACGCCGCCACCCGCGGCGACGAGTGGGTGCGGGCGGAGCTCTGCGAGGAGGCCTTGCGGCTGGGCCGGATCCTCGCGGCGCTCGTCCCCGACGAGGCGGAGGTCCACGGGCTGGTGGCGCTGATGGAGCTGCACGCCTCGCGCCTGCGCGCCCGGCGCGGCCCGGACGGCGCGCCGATCCTCCTGCTCGACCAGGATCGCTCCCGCTGGGATCGCCTGCTCATCCACCGGGGCCTCACGGCGCTGGCGCGGGCGGAGGCCCTCGCCCAGCTCTTGGGCCCCTACGCGCTCCAGGCCGCGATCGCCGCCTGCCATGCGCGCGCCCGCCGCGCCGAGGAGACGGAATGGCCCCGGATCGTCGCGCTCTACGACGCGCTCGCCGAGGTCACGCAGTCGGTGGTCGTGGAGCTCAACCGAGCGGTGGCGGTGGCGATGGCCTTCGGGCCGGCGGCCGGCCTCGAGCTCGTCGACGATCTCCGCGACGAGCCGTCGCTGCGCGGCTACCACCTCTTGCCGAGCGTGCGCGGGGACCTGCTCGTCAAGCTCGGCCGCCTGGACGAGGCGCGGCGGGAGTTCGAGCAGGCGGCCTCGCTCACCCGGAACGAGAGGGAGCGCGACCTGCTCCTCTCGCGCGCGGCCGCCTGCGGATAGCGGGCGCGTGGACTCGCTCAATCATCGTTGGGTCGGAAGGTGCGCAGGCGCTTCACCTCGCCGCGGCGCCGCTTGCCGGCGAGGCGCCGCTCCTTCGATCCGCGGGTCGGCCTGGTGGGCCGCCGCGGCTTCGGCGGGGGCGCGGTGGCGGCGGCGAGGAGGGCGGCGAGCTTCTCGCGGGCGGCGTCGCGGTTGCGGCGCTGGGAGCGGTGCTCGGCGGCGCGCACGGTTAGGGTGCCGTCGACCAGCTTGCGGCCGAGGCGCTCCAGGGCCCGCGCCTTCCAGATCGCGGGGAGGGCGCGGGTGCCGGCGAGGTCGAAGGAGAGCTCGGCCGCGGTCTCCGTCTTGTTGACGTGCTGGCCGCCCGGCCCCGACGACCGGGAGAAGCGCCAGCGCAGCTCCTCCTCGGGGATGGAGACGGCGCCGCGGATGACCAGGGGGCCGGACATGGCGGGCATGGTGCCCGAAGTCGGCCCGCCGCGCAGCAGGTGGACGGTGGCCTGGCCCGAGCGGCCACGCGTCAGGACGGCCCCAACTCCCGGCGGGTCGTGCACGCGAGCGCGGGCGTCGACGCCCCGCCTATTCGCAGAGCGGTCCGTCGGCCGCGTCGCGATCGGCCTGGGTCTCCAGGAAGTGCTTCCAGCCCTTCGGGATGCAGGTGTCGAAGAACAGCCATTCGTTCCCCGCCGGATCCCGGGCGTGGGTGAGGGCGTCCCCGCAGCCCGCGTCGGCCGCCATGCAGCCCACGGGCTCGGCCTCGTGCCTGCAGCCCCGATCCTCGTCGTAGCGCGCGGCGTGTAGGGTCCGGCAGCCGTCGCCCTCGGCGCAGGTCTCGTGGGTCCGCTCGGCACAAGCGCCCGTCTCCTCGATGGCGCTGCCGTGCATCGGCAGGTCGCCGGGGGCGGGCTCTCCCTCGGGAGCGCTGCAGGAGGCGGCCGCCAGGGCGAGGCATGCCGCGGGCACCAGGAGTCGAAGCACGTTCATCGAAGGTCCCTTCCTTGGTGTCTGGCCTGGCTGCTTCCAGGGGTCGAAGGGATCCTCGCATCGGGTGTTTGCATCACCAAGTTCGTTCTGGCGGACCCGCGCGACGGGGAGCGCGGCGCCGTCTCGGGGCAGGGGGCCACTCCGGTCCGAATCGCCGGTCCCGACGGGGCCAAGTGCTCCACAAGCGCACCCGCTCCCACCGTCGTCGAATGGTGGACGAATGCCGGGCTCGTGGGGTAGGAAAGCGTTGCCGCAGCCTTCGCCCGGCCCGGAAGCGCCCGAGAGGCGGCCGGTTACGTCTGCTTGGAGATCGCATCTCATGAAGCTCCGTACGCTTGCTGCACTTGCTCTCGCCACCTGCGCAGTGTCCTTCGCCGCACCTGCATCCGCGGCGAGCAAGATGAACAACCTGCGGTTCGAGACCGGAGGTTCGATCGCGGGCACCCCGTTCCTCCAGGGCAACTTCGGCGGCGACATCCGCGTCGGTTACGACCTGGCGGGTGGCTTCACGCCGCTCGTCGGGCTCAGCTTCCGCAACATGTCGCACGACATCGACGACGTGGGCTCGGAGGGGCAGACCCTCTTCGTCCTCAACGTCGAGGGACGCTACTACTTCCGCCCGCACAAGAAGGGCATCTCGCCGTTCGGCTTCGCCGGGGTCGACTTCAACAACTTCAGCATTGGTCACGAGGACAAGGACGGGAAGGCCGTCAACGAGGCCGCCGACGCCGCCGACGGCGACTCGGCGAGCTTCTGGGGCCTCAACGCCGGCTTCGGCCTCGAGTACCTCGCGTCCAAGTCCTTCGGCGTGGGCGGCAAGTGGGGTCTGAACATGACCTTCAACAACACCTCGGTTCAGGAGAAGGACGGAGCGAAGGCCGGCCAGGATGCGTCCCACACCACCTGGGGCACCGCCTCGAGCTTCTACCTGACCTGGCGGTTCTGATCGCCGCAGGGCAACCGTTGCATTCGCGCGCCGCGCCCCTCCCCAGGAGAGGCGCGGCGTTTTCGATCATGCAGGGGCGTGCGCGTCCGCCGGCTGCGGCACCGCCCTCGCGTCGCGCGCCCCCGCCGCGGGCGCGCCCACGGTGATCACCATCTTCCCCATGTGCCGGTTGGCCGCCATCTCGGCGTGGGCGAGGGAGGTCTCCTCGAAGGGGAAGACCCGATCGACGTAGGGCACGATCTTCCCCTCGGCCACGAGTCGGTTGGCCCGCTCCGCCTCGTAGGCGTTGGCGAAGTGGCTGCCGACGATCCGCTTCTGGCGCATCCACAGGTGGCGCACGTCGAACTCGAGGTGGTAGCCGCTGGTGGCCCCGCAGATGACGATGGTGCCGAAGCGCTTGGCCACGAAGACCGAGGTGGGGAAGGTCTGCTGCCCCACGTGCTCGAAGACGACGTCGGGGTCGCGGCCACCCGTGATCTCGCGGACGGCCTTGCCGAACCGCTTCATCTCGGCGCTGCGCCGCTTCTCCTCCTCCTGGTTCGCCCCCGGCTTCGGGGCGAGATCGAAGTCGCGGCGATCGATGGTGCCGGCCGCGCCCAGGCGTCGGGCGAGCTCGGCCTTGCGCTCGCTGGAGATCACGGCGATGGCGTTGGCGCCCATCGCCTTGCAGATCTGCACCGCGAAGATGCCCAGGCCGCCGGACGCGCCCCACACCAGGACGTCGTCGCCTGCGCGGATCTTCGCCTGGTCCACGAGCATCCGGTACGCGGTGAAGTAGGTGAGGCCGTAGCTCGCCGCCTGGATCCAGTCGAGGCGCGGCGGCTTGGGGACGAGCTGCTGCGCCTGCACCTTGCAGAGCTGCGCGAAGGAGCCGTAGTTGGACTCGTAGCCCCAGATGCGCTGCTCGGTGCACGCGAGCGGATCGAGCCCGTTGCACTCCGGGCACTGGCCGCAGCTCTGGTTGCAGTGGACCACGACCTCGTCGCCCACCTTCCAGCGGCGAACGTTGGAGCCGACCTTCCACACGTAGCCCGAGGCGTCGGAGCCGGCGATGTGGAAGTCGTCGCCGGTGCCGCGCATCACCGAGACCGGCTTGCCGCGGCTCGCCCAGATGCCGTTGAAGTTGACGCCCGCCGCCATCACCCAGACCAGCGCCTCGTCCGGCCCCGGCTCGGGGACGTCGACCACCTCGGGCCGCATGGCCTCCAGGGGCTCGCCCTCGCGCCCCTTGCGGATCACCACCGCGTGCATGCGCTTGGGGACGACCCCCAGCGGCGGCGTGGTCCCCACCTCCACGAGCTCGAGCTGCCTTCCGGATCGCTTGTGCATGTCCTCCCCCAAACCGCCGGCCCTCGACGTAGCGGCGCCCGCCGGCCCCGGGCGCTCCCCTAGACGTGCGCGGTCGGATCCTGCTGCCCTGGCCGGAAGATCACGGCGGGCTCGACCCGGGTGATGTCCTTGGGCTCGACCAGCCAGCGCACGAAGTCGACCACCTCGGCGAGCGGCGTCTCCGGCCCGAAGACGCGCCTCACGCCCATGCCGGCGAGCAGCGGCCAGTCGGACTTGGGGATGACCCCGCCGACCACCACCGGCAGATCCGCGGCGCCCAGGCGCTCGAGCTCGGCGCGCAAATTCTCGCAGACGGTGAGGTGGGCGCCGGAGAGGATCGACAGGCCCACCACGTCGACGCCTTCCTGCACCGCCGAGGCGGCGATCGAGGGGATGGTCGCCCGCAGGCCAGTGTAGATCACCTCCATCCCCGCGTCGCGCAGGGCGGAGGCGATGACCTTGGCCCCGCGCTCGTGGCCGTCGAGGCCCGGCTTGGCCATGAGGATCCGGGGCACGTAGCGGTAGGCGGTGGGCTCGAGCGGCATGTCGTCTCCTCCCGTTGTCTCACTGGGCGCTGCTTCAAAATGCGGACGGCGGCCGATAGGCGCCGAAGACGCCGCCGAGGGTGCGGGCGATCTCGCCGATGGTGCCGTACGCCAGGACCGCCTCTCGGATCGCGGGCATGAGGTTGCCGTCGCCCCTCGCCTCATCGGCCAGGCGGGCGAGGGCGCGATCGACGGCCGTGCCGTCGCGGCCCGCCCGCAGCCGGGCGAGCTCCTCCTTCTTCAGCCCTTCCGCCTCCACGGAGAGGGCCTGCTGCTGGAGCTTCTCCTCGCCGCCTTCGGCGTGGACGTTGACGCCCACCACTGGGATCTCGCCGCTCTCCACGCCTCGCTGCCACTCGTAGGCGCGGCGGCCGATCTCCATCTGCAGCCAGCCCGAGCGCACCGCCTGGATCATCCCGCCGCGGGCGTCGATCCGATCCATCACCTGCCGGATCGCCGCCTCCATCTCGTCGGTGAGCGCCTCCACGAAGTAGGAGCCGCCGAGCGGGTCGGCGGTCTTGGCCACCTCGGTCTCCAGGGCGAGGATCTGCTGGATGCGCAGCGAGGTGCGGGTGGACTCCTCGGTGGGGATGGCGAAGGCCTCGTCGTACGCCGCGGTGAACACGGACTGCAGCCCGCCGCACGCCACGGCGAACGCCTCGAGGGTGAGGCGGGCCAGGTTGTTGAGCGGCTCGGCGCGGGTGAGGGAGTGACCGCCGCAGACGCAGGCCGCGCGGAGCTGCTGCGCCTTGGGATCCTCGGCGCCGATGGCGCGCATGTGCTCCGCCCAGATGCGCCGGCCCGCCCGGTACTTGGCGACCTCCTCGAAGAAGTTGGCGTAGGTGTAGAAGAAGAACGAGAGCCGTCGGCCGAACCGGTCGGGAGAGACGCCGCGCCGCTGCAAGAGCGACGCGTACGCTTTCCCGGCGCTCAGGGTGTAGGCCATCTCCTCGGCGGGGGTGGCGCCGGCGTCGCGGTAGTGGCTGGCGATCGAGATCGGGTTGAAGCGCGGCAGGCGCTCGAGGGTGTCCTCCACCAGGTCCATGGCCAGGCGCATGGAAGGGTCGATGGGGTAGACCCACGCGCCGCGGGCGCCGAACTCCTTGAGGAGGTCGTTCTGCACCGTGCCGGCGATGCGCTCGGGCGCGACGCCCTGCTTGCGCGCCACCGCCTCGTACATGGCCAACAGGATCGGCGCGGTGGCGTTGATGGTCATCGAGGTGGAGACGCGATCCAGCGGGATCCCGGCGAAGACCGTCTCCATGTCGGCGAGGGAGTCGATGGCCACGCCGACCTTGCCCACCTCGCCGGCCGCCGCGGCGTCGTCGGAGTCCATCCCGAGCTGGGTGGGCAGGTCGAGGGCGAGGGAGAGGCCGGTCTGGCCGGCGTCGAGCAGGTAGCGGAAGCGCTCGTTGGTCTCGGCGGGGGCGCCGAAGCCCGCGTACTGGCGCATGGTCCAGACCTTGCCCAGGTACATGTCCGGGAAGATCCCGCGGGTGAAGGGGAAGGTCCCCGGCGGCGGGGGAGGGCGCTTCACGTCCTCGGGGCCGTAGAGCGGGCGGATCGGGATCCCGGAGCGGGTGAGCGCCGGGCGGGCCGCCTTCGCCTCTTTGCCCGGACGGGGGCCGGCACGGTGCGTACCGTCGCCGCCGGGCACACGGGCACCCTCGGGGCGCCCGGCGGCGCGGGAGGTCTCCTCTGCGCCGGGCGCCCGCCGGGCGCTCGAAGGCGGACGCTTTGCGCCGCCGGCGGCCTCGCTCGACCGGCCGGGCCGGCGCCCCCCGCGACGCATCTTCACGTGGCGGCTCCCTCGGCCTCGAGCTCGGGGCCCACCGCACCGTCGCCGCGCTTCACCAGGCGGCCGTGATCGTCGATGAGGCCGGCGCGCCGGGCCACCGCGATCTTCTTCCACTCCACGCGCAGGGTGGCGGCGTCCACCATCTCCTCGCCGAAGACGATCGCGCCCAGGCCGGCGTCGTGGTCGGCCTTGCGGTAGGCCTCGAGGATCGCCAGCGCCCGCTCGAGCTCCGCGTGGGTCGGGGTGTACGCCTCGTGGATCGGCCCCACGTGCGACGGGTGGATGGCCCACTTGCCGTCGAAGCCCATGTTGGCCCCCTCGACGGCGTCAGCCCGCACCTGGGCGAGATCCCGAAACTGCAGGGTGACGTTGTCGATCACGTCGATGCCCGCCGCCCGCGCCGCGGCGATGGTGTGGGCCTTGGGGTAGTGGTAGGTGCGGAACTGCTCCTTGGTGAGCTCCTTGGCCCCGACGTCGCCGGCGTAGTCGGCGATGCCGAAGATGAGCGAGCTCATCCGCGGGGTGCAGGCGGCGATCTCCTCGGCGTGGAGGAGGGCGCGGGCGCTCTCGATGAGCACCTCGAGCTTGATCCGCCCGATCTCCAGGCCGCAGTTGTCCTCGACCCCGGTGATGAGCCGGTCGACGAAGAGGACGTCCTCCGGGCCGTAGACCTTGGGGATCACCACCACGTCCACGTTCTCGCCGGCGGCCTCCAGCACCTCGATGAGGTCCCGGTAGAAGTACCGGGTGCGGATGTTGTTGGGGCGGATCGCCCGGATCTTCCCGTGGAAGTCGAGGGTCTGCAGCGCCTGCGCGAGCGTCCCGCGGGCGGCGACTTTCTGCGACACGGCGCAGGAGTCCTCCAGGTCGAGGATCACCTCGTCGGCGTCCGACTCCGCCGCCTTGGACATCATCTTCATGGAGTGGGCGGGGCAGGTGAGCTCGCTGCGGCGGACGTTGAAGTCCCGGGCGATGACGAGCTGCTCCACCGGGTTCTGCGCTTCCCTCTGCATGGTTCTCCCTCCCTAGTGCCCGCGCCGGCGGACGAGGACCTCGCGGAAGATCTCGAGCACCTCGACGCCGTGCTGGTTCTTCCCGACCAGGCGGAAGCGGACGATGCCCGCGTCGGGACGATCGGGTGCGTCGCGGGTCTCGAGGACGGTGGACTCCGCGAAGAGGGTGTCACCGGCGAAGAAGGGCGCCTTGTGGCGCCCCTCGTCGAGGAGGAGCTCGCCGAGGGCGTTCTCGCTGGTCTCCTCCGAGGCGAGGCCGATGGCGAACGCGAGGACGACGCCTCCGTAGACCACCCGCCGGCCGCCGAAGTTCTCGTCCGGGCGCTCGTCGCACATGGCCTGGTTGAAGTGGAGCTGCGCGGTGTTGCCCACGAGGTTGGTGAGCATCATGTGCTCCCCCTCGGAGATCGTGCGCCCCCTCGGGTGCACGATCGTGTCTCCCACAGTGAAGTCTTCGAACCAGTTGTCCGCGCGGGTGAGGGGCCGGCCCTCGAGCGACCGGGCGGCCACGCGGCTGAGGAGGGCGCCTTCGCGCAGGTCCAGGTGTTCCATCTCCAAGCCCCCTTCCCAAAGCGGCCGTCAGCTCGACAGGAGCCGGCGGGCGATCACCTCGTACTGGATCTCGGAGGTGCCCTCGAAGATGCGGAAGACCCTCGCGTCCCGCCAGTACCGCTGGGCGGGGAACTCGCGGCTGTAGCCGTAGCCGCCGAAGACCTGCAGGCACTCGGAGGTGACCCGCTCGGCCATCTCGGCGGCGAAGGCCTTGGCCATGCCCGCCTCGAGGTCGCAGCGGGCGCCGGTCTTGCGGCGCTCGCACGCGAACCAGGTGAGCTGCCGGGCCGCCTCGATCTCGGTGGCCGAGTGGGCGAGCTTGTGGCGGATCGCCTGGAAGTCCGAGATGGGCCTGCCGAACTGGGTGCGCTCCTTGGAGTAGCGCAGGGCGGCGTCGAGGGCGGCCTGGGCGACGCCCACCGCCCGGGCGGCGGTCTGGATCCGGGCGATCTCGTAGGTGGACATGAGCTGGTAGAAGCCCCGCCCCTCGACCCCGCCCAGCAGGTTCTCCGCCGGCGTACGGAAGCCGTCGAACGCCACGTTGTACGAGTTCATCCCCTTGTAGCCGATGGTGGGGATGGGGCTGCCCGACAGGGCGGGCGGCATGAACTCGTCGCCGGGCTCCTTCTCCACCAGCAGCAGGGAGAGGCCCTTGTGCTTGGGCGCCTCGGGATCGGTGCGCACCAGGGTGCACAGGACGTGGGCGCGGTTCGCGAAGGTGCACCACGCCTTCTCGCCGGTGATCACGTACTCGTCGCCATCCCGCACGGCGCGGGTCTTCACCGCGGCCGCGTCCGATCCCACGTCGGGCTCGGTGAAGGCCGCCGCCGCCAGCACCTCGCCGGTGCAGAGCTTGGGGAGCCACTTGCGCTTCTGCTCCTCGGTGCCGCAGGAGTCGATGAGGCTGGCGGTGATGATCATGCGGGTCATCACCGATCCGACCGAGAGCCAGGCCCGGGAGAGCTCCTCGGTGACCAGGGCCATCGCCAGGGGATCCAGGCCGCTGCCGCCGTAGGCCTCGGGGACGATGAGGCCGAAGTAGCCCAGGTCCGCGAGCTTGCGCACCATCGGCAGCGGGATCTCCGCGCCGGCGTTGTCGAGGTCCGCGACGATCGGCTCGACCTCGGCGCGGGCGAAGTCGCGCACCGACTCTCGGATGGCGTGGTGATCGGCGGAGAGCATCGCTTCAGGCCCCCTCCTTCGAGGCAGCGGCGCCAGGCGCCTTGCCGAGCGGCGGATACGCGGCCCTGGTGCGCACCAGGATCTTGCGCTCGTAGCGGAGCACCTCCTCGCCGCGCTGGTTGGTCCCCACGGTGCGCACGTGGACGATGCCGCGGTCGGGCTTGGAGCCGGACGGCCGCTTGCTCAGCACCTCGGAGGCGGCGAAGAGAGTGTCGTGGGGATACACGCTCTGTGAAAAGGTCATGTTCCAGTAGCCGAGGTGGGCGAGCGCCTGCTCGGACAGATCCTCGACGCTCATCCCGAAGACCACGTTCATCACCAGCATCGGGTGCACCGGCGTGGTGGGGTGCCCGAGGGAGCGCGCGTACACCTCGTTGAAGTAGAGGGGCGACGCGTTCATGGTCCAGGTGGCGAAGAGCTGCGCCTCGCCCTGGGTGATGGTGCGCCCCCAGTGGTGGGGCAGGTGCATGCCCGGCTCGAAGTCCTCGTAGAAGCGGCCGTACTGGATGACCTTGCGCGTCCCCATCCTCTCCCCCGCCGTTCGGTAGTGGGAAGATGGGCACGCGCCGCGTCGGGCGACGGGCGCACGGCAGACCCGCAGGGAGGTGGAAGGGCAGTGGGGTCCGCGCGGGGCGCGCCGGCGGGGGCGAGGCGGCCGACGCGCCCCACTTCAGGGGCCGGGAGGCGGTCGCTTGCCGTGCCGCTGCGGGCCGTGGTGCCGCCGCGCGGTGATGCCGACGATCCGGGGGCCCTTCATCTCGTCGACCGTCAGCTCGATCGGGCCCACCTGGACCCGGTCGCCCTCCACCGGGATCCGGTCGAGGCGCATCATGATCAGCCCGCCCACGGTGGAGACCTCCGTCTTCTCCACCTCGAAGCCGAAGTGCCGCCCGAACTCCTCCACCGGCATGGTGGGATCCACCTCCCAGGCCCCCGAAGGCAAGGGCACGATCGCCGGCCCCCAGGTGGCGAACTCGTCCTGCAGCTCGCCGAGCACGGCGTAGACCACGTCCTCCACGGTGACCAGGCCCGCGGTGCCGCCGTATTCGTCCACCACGATCGCCATGTGCTGGCGGCGCCGCCGGAACTCGCGCAGGAGGATGTCGGCGCGCATCGTCTCCGGCACGTAGAGGGGTTCGCGGATCACCTCCCGGAGCTGGGCGGCGGTGCGGGGCTCCTCGCCTCTGAGGAAGATCGACTTCAGATCGACGATCCCCACGATCCGATCGAGATCGTCCGCCACCACCGGGTAGCGGGTGTGGCGCGTGCTCACCGCGACCTCGCGCCGCTCCTCCGGCGTCTGATCGAGCCGGAGGAAGGCGACGTCGCCGCGGGACACCATCAGATCGCGCGCGGTCCTCGCCGGCAGCCGCAGGGTGCGCTCGAGCATGTCCAGCCGCTCGCGGGGGACGCCGCCGGTGGAGCGCATGGCGGAGATGATGAGGCGCAGCTCCTCCTCGCTGTGGGTGAGCTCGCTCTCTCCAGCGGGGTGCAGCCCCACGGCGCGGAGCATGGCGTTGGCGAGGGAGTTCAGCACCCAGATCGCCGGGTAGAAGAGGATGAGAAAGAAGTGCATCGGCCCCGAGACGGCGAGGGTGACGCCCTCGGGGCGTTGGATGGCGAGGCTCTTCGGCGCCAGCTCGCCGAAGACGATGTGCAGGAAGGTGATGATCACGAAGGCCGTGACCACCGCCACCGCGGAAACCGCCGCCTCGCTCAAGCCCAGGGTGGAGAGGAGGGGCCGGAGGAGCCCGGCGAAGGCGGGCTCGCCGAGCCAGCCGAGGCCGAGGGAGGCGAGGGTGATGCCGAGTTGGGTGGCGGAGAGATACTCGTCGAGGCGGTCGACCACCTTGCGGGCGGACTCGGCCCGGGTGTTGCCGGCGCGGACGAGCTCGTCGATCCGGGTCCGTCGGATCTTGACGATGGCGAACTCGGTGGCGACGAAGAAGCCGTTGGCGAGGACGAGGAGGATCGCGGCCGCGAGGCCGACCCACGAGGTTTCCATCTAGCTTGCGCTTCCTCCTGCCGACGGGCGGACGATGGATAGCCTACCCCGGTGAGGAGCGCGACCGCCATCGCCCTGCTGCTGCTCTTCGGCTGCGCGTCGCAGCCGCGGCTGCCCGATGGGGTGCGGGTGGTGCCGCTGGAGGCGCCGCCGCCCACCGCGGATGAGGTCCGCGAGGCGCAGGAGCGGCTCACCGCCCTCGGCGTCTACGACGGCCAGGTCAACGGGGAGCTGGGGGCGCGGACCCGGGTGGCGCTGGCGCGGTTTCAGCGGATCGCGGGGCTCACGCCCACGGGCCGCCTCGACGCCCCGACGATGGAGGCGCTCGAGCGGGCCTCCACGGCCCCCCGCGCCGCGGTGGCGGGCGCGAAGGCGCGGCCGGTCCCCGCGCCCGCGCTCCCCTCGGCCGCCGAGCTGCTCGCGGAGGAGGGGGCGGGGCTGCCGCAGCCGCCGGCGGGCGCGCTCTGCGATCGGCTCGCCGAGGCGCGGGCGATCCTGGAGTCGGCGCGGGGCGCGGCGGCGGTGCAGCTCGCCGTGGGCGCCCCTCCGGATGGGGTGGCGGCGGCGGGACGGATCGGCGCGGGCGATCCATCCGTCGCGACCGCGGCGGGGGGGCGATCGGCGGGCGGCGGGCCCGCGGCGTCCGGCGCATCCGGCGCCAAGGCGGTGGGGGAGCCCGGCGGGAACGCGCCCTCCGCGGGCGACTCGGGGACCGCGGCCACGGCGGAGGAGCTGCGCAGCGCCCAGCAGCGGCTGGCCGCCGCCCGGGAGGAGGCGTTCGATCGGATGTTGGAGGCGAGGCGAGAAGGGGGGTGGGCGCTGCTTCCGGAGGCGCTGGCGCTGGAGGTGGAGCGGGAGCTGGCGAGGCGAGCGCTGCTCCTGCGGGAGCCCGACGGGCGCCTGGGGCTCGACACCGCTGCAGCGATCGGGTGGGTGCAGCGATCTCACGGGCAGACGCCCACGGGAGAGCCGACCCTCGGCGTGATGGAGATCCTGGGGATCGATCCGGCGCCGATGTTCGAGGAGGAAGTGGCTTGCGCCCCGCTCAATCGTCGCTGAGGACCACGCGCGACTCGAGCTCGCCCATGTCCATCTGCTCGACGAGGCTGTCGAGGAGGTTCCGCAGCCGCGCCACGTCGCTGGCGGACATCCCCTGCAGCGCCCTGGCGATGTGCCCGTGATCCTCGATCGGGCTGCGGTGCAGGAGCTTCTTGCCCGCGGGGGTGAGCCGGAGCACCACGGCGCGCCGGTCGTCGGGCCGTCGGCGGCGATCGATGAGCGCCTTCTCCTCGAGGCGCTGGATCACGCCGGTGATCGTGCTGGGGTGGACGAAGAGGCGCTCGGCGAGATCGCCTGCGGAGCAGGACTCGAGCTCGTCGATGATCCGCATGGCCCAAAGCTGCGGTCCGGTGATGCCATACTCCCGGTCCACCGCCTTGGAGAACTCGTGGATCGACTTGTTGATGCGACGGAACGCCTGGATTACCGCGGAGGAGTCATTTATGGGGCCGGTTACCGGGAGCGCCACGGGCTGGGGTAGCGATGGGAGTGACACTGGTATCCTCCTGTCGGTCGATGCCAGTTCATTGTCACTTTCTCGGAGGTGGGAAGCAAGTCCCAGTTCATTTGGAGGGAAAACGGGGTCGGTTGGGAAGGGGAAAGGTGCGAGCGCGGGACCTTCTTCGAGCGATGGAAGGGCTCCGAACCTCTGGTATACAGGCGGGAACGAAGGAGGTGGGTCTTGGTGTCCCAGCCCGAGGTCGAGGTGCGGATCGTGCCGGTGGAGGGGCCGGGTGATCTGGCTGCAGCCTTGGCCATCCGCGAGGTAGTCTTCATCGAGGAGCAGCGGGTCCCGGAGGAGATCGAGCGGGACGACGAGGACCCAACCGCCCACCACGTGCTGGCGATGGTGGGCGGCCACGCCATCGGGACGGGCCGGCTCGTGGAGCTCGAGAACCCCCCATCCGGCGAGGAGGGGAGGTGGGGGCGTATCGGCAGGATGGCGGTGCTGGTCGCCCACCGGCGCGGTCGGATCGGCTCCCGGATCCTGGAGGAGCTCGAGGCGGAGGCGAAGAAGCGGGGGCTCGTGGGGATCGTCCTTCACGCCCAGATCTACGCCCACGGCTTCTACCGGCACATGGGCTACGTGGATCACGGCCCGATCTTCGACGAGGCGGGAATCCCCCACGTCGAGATGCGCAAGCGCCTGGCCTAGGCCCGGGGCCCGGGTGGCGGCGGGGACGCGCTTGCACGAGCGCGGGCGGGTGTGCCCGTGCCGGCCCCCGAACGCCGACGGAGGACCCCGTTGGCCCGGGCTGGCCGATCGGCCCGGTCCCAGGAAGTCTCAGAAGTCGATGCCCGGCGCCACGGGGGGCAGCTCCGCGGGCAGCGTGAGGGCGTCGCCGCCGTGGACCTCGCGGTACGCGAGCAGGTTGGCGATCACCGCCTTCACGTATCCGCGCGTCTCCCGGAAGGGGATCGACTCCACGAACTCGTCCAGCGGCAGATCCTTGCGGGTGGGATCCTCCAGCCAGCGCACCACCGCCGGCGGCCCCGCGTTGTAGGCGGCCGCGGCCAGGGCGTGGTTCCCGCCGAAGCGACGCAGAAGATGGTGCAAATAGTATGTACCCAGGGTGATGTTGTCCCGGGGATCCTCCAGGCGGATGGCGGCGCCCTCGGGCCTTCCGAGGAGGAGGCCGAGCTTCTCGGCGGTGACGCCTCGGAGCTGCATCAACCCCACGGCGGCGGCCGGTGAGCGGACCTTGGGGCGGAAGCCGCTCTCCTGCCGCATGATCGACCAGATGAAGGCGGCGTCGACGCCGTGCTCCTCCGCCGCCGCGGCGACGAGGTCGGCGAAGGCCTGCGGGTACGCGAGCTCGGGGGCGCCCCGCAGGCCACCCAGCCGCAAGGTGCCCAGCCGGTAGGCGCGCGCGGGATCGCCCGACGAGGCCGCGAGCCGGGCGGCCCAGGAGAGGATCGCGCGATCCTTGACGCCGGCGAGGGCGGCGTCCAGCTCGAGGCCCGCCTCGTCGCGAAGCCCGGCGTCGTAGAGGGCCTCCGCCCGGGCGAGGCGGGCGCCGGCGATCCCGGCGAGCTTCGGCCTCGGCGCCGGCCGGGGGGCCGGCAGCGGATCGCCGGGCCGTAGCGGCCGACCGAGGTGCTGCCGCGCCAGGGCGCCATACCAGCCATCGGGCCATCGGGAGGCCACGTCGGCGAGCGCCGCCTCCGCGCCCGGATCGCCCACACGCTGCAGGGCGCGGGCCCGCCAGTACCGGGCCTGGGGCACCAGGGGGCTCTTGGGCTGGCGGACCACGAGCGCGTCGAGTGCGTCTATGCTCTCCGTGAATGCGCCGAGCTTGTACGCGGACCAGCCCACGTACCAGCGGGTCTCGTCGGTGCGGTGCCCGGGGTGGTCGCGGAGGTGGGCGCGGAAGCGCTCCCGCGCCGGGGCGAAGCGGCCGTCGTCGTAAAGAAAGAAGGCGGCGAGGAAGTCGGCGGACGCGGCGCGCAGGCCGTTCGAGCGATCCCGGATGCGGTCGAGGCGGGCGACCGCGAGATCGGTCGCGCCCCGCCGCATGGCCAGCCTGGCGGCGAGCTCGAGGGCGTCGTTGGCGCGGGCGTGGTCGGGGGCGTCTGCCGCCAGCAGCGGGGCGAGGAGCGCCTCGGCCTCGTCCTTTCGATCCTGATCCGAGAGCGCGCGCGCCAGGAGGAAGGTGCGCAGGAAGGGATCGCCGCCGCCGACGATCGCCTCGAGCTCCGCCTCCGCCAGGCGCGCGTCGCCGCGATCGAGCAGGCGCTCGGCCCGCTCCAACCGGTCGGACGGGGAGGGCGCCTCGGCCTTGGGGAGGCCGGCCGTCAGCTCGTCCAGGCGCGTTCGTGCGATCTTTGCCTCGGGCCTGCCCGCCGCCTCGCGCCAGATCGAGGCGAAGAGGGAGGCCGCCCCCTCCCGATCGCCGGCGGCGAGGGTGGCCTCGGCGAGCGCGAGGCGGAGGCGATCGCGATCGTCGCGCTTGCGGGAGGCGAGGCGGGCGAGGCGCAGCTTCGCCTCCGCCGCGCGGCCGGCGCGGAGGAGGGCGAGGGCCTCCGCCGGCTCGGCGCGGTCGCCCAAGGGGCCGCGGGGATCGGCTCTGCGCGCCTCGTCGAGGACCTTCGCCGCCTCGGCCGCCTCGCCCTTCCCGGCGAGGGCCTCGCCGAGGAGGAGCGCGCCCCAGGGCTCCAGGACGCCGAGCCTGCCTCGCACGTGGAGGATCGAGGAGGCGGCGAGGTCGTGGCGGCCGAGGTCCAGCGCGGCCGCCGCGGAGACGAGCCGGCAGGCGATCGAGTCGGGGCTCGGCGCCGAGGCCCCGCCGTCGCCCCGGGCGGCCGCGACCTCGAGGGCGATGATGGTGGCGCAGGCGCCGATGGCGTCCTCGGGCGCGCCGGCCGCCAGCCGATCGGCCGCGAACCGGCGGTCCAGGCCGTGCCCGGCGGGGGGCCGGCGCGGCGGGGCCTCTCCGGCCGCGGGAGGCCGGGCGGTCTCGGCGCCCGGCGGCACCGGCTGATGCGGAGCAGGCGGCCGGCCGGGATGAATCTCGGCCGGCGGGGGGTTCTCCCTCGCCGCCTCCTCCGCCAGGGCCTGGCCCCCGGGAACGAGGGCGAAGGAGGCCGCCAGCAGGGCGGTTCGGAGGGACGGCAGGGACTTCATGGGAATCCTTGGAGCGGCCGCCGGGAAAAGCGGGGCGGCGAGGAGAGTCTAACTACTAACTACGCGGAATCTTTGAAACAAGACCCTCGTCAGCCCCGCCGGCGAGCGTGCCGATCCGCTCCCGCCCGCCGGGAACGAGGCCCGAGTTTGACAGTTCTGGGGTCGTCTCTTAGATTCCCGGCGATTTCGGCCGCCCGGCACGCCTGCAGGTCGGCTCGAACCCTCATCGGGACGCGCGTACCACGGCGCGCATGAAGAGGAGGAAGCCACGTGCGTGACGGCTTCCCTCCGAGTGAGAAACCTTTCATGAGCCATCTCCTCAAGCCGTTTCCCACCGAGCTCGCCGCGCCGATCAACCCGGAGCCCGGTGGAAACCGCACCTCCGGCGTGGAGAGCCATCGGAACCTCTTCTGCGCGCACTACGACGACTGCCTCGACGAGGCGGTGAAGCGCGGCTGGAACAGCTTCACCTGCACGCGCTGCCCGCTCTTCCAGCAGGCCGGCGACTACGACGGGGGCGTCGAGGCCTACGCGACCCAGCGCCGGTTCGCCTGACGGCGGAGGCTCGCTCGAGGGCGCCGCTCCACCTGAAGATTCGATCCGCGCGACGGCGCCGGTTCGCCCGACGGCGTGGAGACGCCCGGCAGCGCGGACGCCTCATCGATCCGCGGGCGCGGCGAAGATCTGCACCACGATCACCCCCGGCGCGGCGCCGTCCCCGTCGACGAGCGCGACGCCGAAGCCTGCCTCCCGCCACGACGCCTGCGTGAGCACCGCGAGGTGCGCCGGGCTCTGGACGAGCGATCGGTGCGCCAGGAGCGCCGTCGGCGCGTGCGCCAGGTTCTCGCCCGCCCGCTCGAAGGCGTAGCCGCCCGCGTCGAGGCGGGCGCGGACGTCGCCGGAGATCGACGAGACGTGGGCGAACCGGCCCGTCGCGCGGAGCTCCTCCGCGTATCGCCGCGCGATCCGGGAGAGGACGGGATCGACGATGAGCGGGGCGAGGCCGCGAGAGGCCCGCAGCCGGTTGGTCTCCGCCGCGAGGAGCCGCTCCTTCTCCGCCACGCCGGCGGGCTCCGGTGGTGGCGGCGCCCGATCCGCGCGGCGGGGGATCGGCGTCTCGACCCAGATCGGGAGCAGCACCGCCACGCTCGGACCCCGCTCGTCCCTCCCCAGGATCTCGATCCACCACCTCCCGGGCTCGTCGAGCCGCGCCGTGCCCCGGAAGGCGGCGCCCGTCGACTCGAGGGGCACGCGGAAGGGGTTCCCCCGGGGAGGGGTGACGGTGAGCTCCGGCGCTTCGAGGCCGCCGACGAGCGCGCCGGCGATCGGGAGCGTCGCGCCCCGCCGCGTCCACGACGGCAGGGGCTCCAGCCGCACGCCGGCGGTGGCGAGGAGGAGCACCATGGTCACGCCGTCCCGCTCGACGACGCCGAGGCCGACGCGGCGGCGGCGATCGGCGGGGAGGTTCGCGACCGCCTCGCGCATCCGCCCGGTGGCGGCGGCGAGGTCCCCCGCCCGCACGACGAAGGGGTGGAAGTCCGCCATCACGGCGCCGGCCCTCGCCTGGGCGACGCGGACCTCCTCCGGCTCCACCGCGACCGCCGCGGCGCCTTCCTCCACCGCGCGCCCCGCGAGGATCCGGGCCACGTCGGCGAGGCCCTCGTCCCACGGCAGCGCGGCCTCGTCCAAGCGGAGGAGGCCCGCGGCCAGCCGGCGATCCGCCTCGTGCGCCGGATGCGCCGGCGCGGCGCCGTAGGCGGCGATCGGATCCGGTCGCGGGAGTGGCGGCGCGGCGAAGGGGGAGGTCGCACATGCGGTGAACGACAGCGCCGCGAGGAGGAGCAGGGCCTCCCGGCGATGCATGCCGCGACGCCCACGGCGATGCGTGAAGGATCCGCGCATGGGCGCCGAGGTTACGGTCCGCCGGAAGGGCCGGTCAACGATTCCACTCCCCGGTCGTGGCGCTTAGGAGCGGACGGTCGGCTGCCTAGGTTTGCCGGGAGGTGTCTCCATGGGTGGAACGGCGCGCCGGCTCCTGCCGGTGATCATCGTGGCGGCGATCGCGGGCTGCCTCTCGGACGAGGCGGGCACGCAGCGCAAGCCGCAGAGCCGGCAGGTCTGCGATCGCGACGGCGTCGCGGCGTGCGAGCGAGGCGGGGTATGCGGGGATCCGGCCCTCGCGTGCAGCGACGGGTGCTGCCTGCCGCGCTGCGCCTCGGACGCGGCGTGTGCGGCCGGGGCGTGCGGCGCGTCGGCGTGCTTCTGCGACGAATCGATCTGCCAGCCGGTGGTCTGCTCGGCGGACGTCGACTGCGAGGACGGGCAGGCCTGCGCCGGCGGCGCGTGCGTGGCGATGCCCCGCAAGGAGCAGGTGGCGTCGTGCCGGGTGGAGCCCAGCCGGTGGGTGACGCGAGAGGGCGTGGCGGCGGTTCCCCTGACCTTGCAGGCCTACGACGCCGTCGGTGCGCCGCTCCCCGGGATCGGCCCGGAGGCGGCGCGGTGGGAGAGCTCGGATCCCGCGCGCGGCGCCTTCGACGCCGGCGGCCGGCTGCGGGGCGGCGCCGAGGAGGGCGCGTACGTGGTCGAGGCGTCGATCGGCGCGGCGACCTGCACCGCGTCCTTCTCGAACTTCGCCGCGCCGCCGGTGGGATCGCTGCGGGTGGTGGCGATCGACGAGCTCTCGGGCACGCCGATCCCCGACGCGCCGGTGCAGGTGGAGGGGCCCGCCCCGGTCACCGCGCGCACGGGCCCGGACGGCGCCGCGATCCTGGATCTCTCGAAGCTCCCGGCGGCGCCACGCACGATCTCCGTTTTCCCGCCCGATCACACGTGGATCACCCTGGTGGCCACCCGGGAGGGCGACGTGCTGGTCCCGATGCGCCGCGGCCTCTCGTCCGATCGCGCCGGCGGGTTCGTGGGATCGTTCGCGGCCGACTCCTTCGATCCCGCGCTGCTCAACGCCGGCCTGGTGGGGATGTCGATCCCGGGAAGCCTCGTGGATCTCTCCTTCACCGTGCTCCTCGGGCCGGTGGCCCGCTACGACGTGGAGCTGGGAGGGCCCAGGAAGGTGAACCTGCCCCAGGGCCTGGTCCTCGGCCTGGGCAACACCTGGTTCAAGCCGGGGTACCAGGCCCTCGGGCTGCCGGGGAGCTGCGCCGACGAGGCCAGGACCCGCGCCGGCGCGTGCGGCACCTGGAGCGCCTGGGGCCTCGCCGGCGGGATGCCGCTGGAGGAGCTCCCCATCGACGAGCTCGCCGAGGGCGGCGACAGCCTCGACGTGGGGAAGATGCTCGCGCACCTTCTTCCCCACGTGCGTCGCTTCCACAGCGCGGTGATCCGGGACGTGGAGTTCGAGAGGGTCCCGGCGAAGGTGGACGACGGCGAGCCGGTGCCCGACGTCTCCCGCTTCGTGAAGCTCGATCTGGCGCCGACCACGCGCATGGGACTCCACGGGACGGTGGCGGTCCCCGACCTTCCTCTGGCGTCGGGCCGCGTGCTGGACGGAGTGGTGGTGCTCGCCGGCTCCCTCGTGCCCGGCAGGGGCCTTGTGCCGCTGGGATTCACCGCAGGTGTGGACGCCGGCATCGCCTCCGGGGGCCCGCCCACCCGCAAGGTGATGGAGCCCTCCGGCGAGGAGGGGAGCCTCTCGCTCCGCCTGGCGCCCGCCCACGGCGGGATCGAGGGGAACCCGTACGTGGTGGTGGCGATGGCGGTGAACTTCACGGGCCTCATGGACGAGGAGAGCGACTGCACCGCCGCGGATCGGGCGGGCTGCGCGTCGCTGGCGGCCCTGGTGGCGCAGCGGGATCGCTTCGAGGCTGGCGTGGAGGTCACCTTCCCGGCGGGGGCGTTCCCCACGCCGGCGGACGGATCGACGTGGGACGGCGCCACCCGGACCTTCCACCTCGACGGCGCGCCCACGGATCTGATGCGCCTGAGCCTGGGCTCGGGCGCGCGGAAGTGGACGCTGTACTTTCAGGAAGGGCCGACCGAGTTCGCGGTGCCTCTCCCGGTCGACGTCCCGGATCGGGCGGCGGGCGCGCGGGCGTCGATCCAGAGCATCCGCACCGACGCGGGCTGGGCGGAGGTGCAGGGGTTCGGCCCCAAGGGCCTCGCCCACCTCGCCAGGTGGACGACGGCGTTCTCCACCGCCGACCTGCCGGAGTAGGGTTCCCGACGGTCGCGGTCCACTCCAGATGGACAAGGGCGCGTCATCGGGTAGAAGCGGGGTTCACGCCTCTCGTCGAAAGGTCGATCCATGACCCGCTCCTCGCTCGTCCTCGACGCCAACGACGCCCTCGCCGCGCGGATCGGCGCGCACGGCCTCTCGGCCTCCGACCTGGACGCCCTGTCGCCCGCCGCGGCCCGGGCGTGGGAGGCCCTGTCGGCGCGCTGGGGCCGGGGCGAGCTCGGCTTCTGGAAGCTGCCCTCGGACGAGGCGATTCAGGCGCCGGCGATCGCGGTGGGTGAGGAGCTCGCCGAGCGGTTCGAGAACGTGGTGGTCCTGGGGATCGGCGGCTCGTCCCTCGGCGCGAAGTCGGCGGTCGCGGCGCTCGGGGGCCCCTTCCGCGATCTCCTCCCTCGGGAGCGTCGGCAGGGGGCGCGGGTCTTCTTTCCCGACAACTCCGATCCCGACACCTTCGCCTCGCTCCTGGACTGCATCGACCTCGGCTCCACCTGCTTCCTGGCGATCACCAAGTCGGGCGGCACGGCGGAGACGCTCTCCCAGCTCATGATCGTGCGGGAGCGCCTCGGCGAGTCGCGCCTCGCGCAGCAGCTCGTCGCGATCACCGATCCGGAGACCGGGGCGCTGCGCCAGCTCGCCCGCGAGCAGGGATGGCGCACGCTGCCGGTGCCGCCGGACGTCGGGGGGCGGTACTCGGTGCTCTCCGCGGTGGGGCTCACCCCCATCGCGGCGGCGGGCTTCGACGCCGCGGCCCTGTGCAGGGGGGCGGCGGCGATGCGCAGGCGGTGCGAGTCGCCCACGCTGCGGGAGAACCCGGCGCTGCTCCTCGCCGCGATCCACCACGCCTTCGATCGGCGCGGCCGCCGGGTGCACGTGCTCTTCCCCTACTCGGACGCGCTGCGGGAGTTCGGCGACTGGTTCGTGCAGCTCTGGGCCGAGTCGCTCGGCAAGAGCGAGGAGGCGGGGCCGACGCCGCTTCGGGCGGTTGGTGCCACCGATCAGCACTCCTTGTTGCAGCTTCTCATGGAGGGGCCCCAGGACAAGCTCGTCACCTTCCTCGCCGTGGAGGAGCCGGTGGCGGACGTGGCGATCCCGCCGGTGTGGAGCGATCGTCCCGCCTTCGAGCTGCTGGCGGGGCGGAGCCTCGGCGGCCTCCTCGACGCCGAGCGCCGGGGCACCACCGCGGCCCTGGCGCAGGCGGGGAGGCCGTCGCTCACCCTGCGGCTGCCGCGGGTGGACGCACAGGCGCTGGGGGAGCTCTACTTCCTGTGGGAGGCGGCGACCGCGTTCGCCGGCACCCTATACGGCGTGGATCCCTTCGACCAGCCCGGCGTGGAGGCGTCGAAGCGGCTCACCAAGGCGCTGATGGCGGGCGAGCCGATGCCGGGGGCGCTGCCGCCGGAGGATCCGGCGTTCGTTCTCCGCTGAGAGGAAGCCTCAGCGGAACACGGAGCGGCGCTGCCCGAGGCGGGCGTCGAGGAGGTGCTGCACCGTGCCGCGCACCTCCTCCGCCAGCCGCATCACCAGCGGCTCGTCCTGGGCGGCCTGCCTGCCGTAGGCGCGGAAGTCGAAGGGCTCGCCGACGTCGATGTGCCAGCGGGCGGGGAGCGGCAGCAGGCCGGCGAGGCCGAGCCAGGGGAAGGTCGGCGTGATCGGCAGGAAGGGGAAGCCGAACGGCCTCACGCTCACCTTGCCGAGCAGCGGGTAGATCTCCTCCGATCCCACGATCGCCACCGGGACCACGAGCGCCTCCATCCGCAGCGCGAGTCGGAGGAAGCCGCCCCTGCCGAAGCGCTGCAGGTGGTAGCGCTCCCGGTAGGGCTTGCCGAAGCCGGTGGCGCCCTCCGGGAAGACCGCCACCGCACCGCCCCGGCCCAGGATCCGCTCGGCGTTCTCGGGGCAGGCCCGCACCGCGCCGAGGCGGTTCACCAGGAGGCCCATGGTGGGGAAGTGGAAGATCGAGTCCTCGACCAGCGGCCGGACCTCGAGCCCTGCGCGCCGGGCGGCGAGGGAGAGGATCAGGGAGTCCCAGGGGAGGGCGCCGGCGCGGTTCGCCACCAGGACGAGGGGGACGTCGCGGGGCAGATCCTCGAAGCCGCGGGCCACCACCCGGAACCAGCGCTCGTAGATCCACTCGAGCAGCGGGCGGACCTGCTCCTCGAAGCCTGGGGCGCGGCCGAACTCGTCGACGGCCACCGCGGTGGGCGAGCCGGGGAGCCGGAGCATGCCGGCCACCGCGGTGGCGGCCGCCTCCAGCGCGTCGAGGGCTGTGGGATGGGTGCGGGTGGGGCGCTCGTGAGCGGGGGCCGGGGGGATCGTTTCCACCGCCACCACCGCCCGCCGCCGCGGCTCGGCGCCGGCGTCCTTCGGGAGGAGCTCGGCCGGGTGGATCGACGTGGGCGGCGCCGCGGGCTCGGGGGGAGGCGCCGGCCTCTCGGCAGCGGTCTCCCGCGGGGCTGGCTTTCGCCGGGGCGATCGCTTCTTCGCCGGCGCCGCTTCCGGCGGTCTCGCCGCCGCGGCCCTCGGCGCAGCACGCTCCGCCTCGGCGGCCGCGCGCCTCGCGGCCGGCCTGCGCGCCGGCGGCTTCCCTGCCTTCGGCGCCGCTGCCTTCGGCGCCACGGCCTTCGGCGCCGCTGCCTTCGCCCCGGGGGAGGTCGTCCTGGCCGCGGGCTTCCTCGCCCCCGGCCTCCGCCCGTCCGGCGTCGCCGCTGCCTTCGCGGTCATCGGTGCGCCGGCCTTCGGAGCTCCGGCCTTTGGCGCGGCGGCTCCCCTCGCGTCGCCCCGCGTGGTCGGGCGCCGCGCAGCGGTGCTCTTCGGGGCGGCCGGCCGTTCGGAGGTCCTCGCCGCATCCCTCCGCTTCGCGTCGGCCTTCGGCCTGGCGCTTCGCCCGGAGGCTCGCGTCGCCTCCGCGGGGGAGGTCCCGCGCGCCTCCTGGGCCCCCGGCCGCACGGCGGCGCCGCGCTGGAAGGGATCGTTCCCGAGGACCGGCCGCTTCCTGGCCATCGCTTGGCTTCCCTTCATCGCGCCTCGGCCTCCGCCCCGGCGCGATCGATCGCCTGCACCGCCTCGAGGGTGGAGTGTCTGGGCTTGAAACCCAGCGTTTCACGGGCGAGGGCGATGTCGGCCACCACCGGGTACCGGAGGTAGTCGAGCATCGACGCCGGGAGGGCGTAGCCCAGGCCCACGCCCCGCATCGCGCGGAGGGCCGCCTCCGCGAGGCGGTGGGGGAGGGGAACCGCCTTCGTCCCGCACAGCCGGAGGGCCGCCGAGATCGGCAGCACCCCCGCGCCCGCGACGTTGAACACGCCCGGGACCCCGAGCCGGAGGGCGGCGAGGAGCGCCTCCACCGCGTCGTCGGGGTGCACCGCCTGCATGAGGGGATCGAAGCCGGCCAGGGTGGGCGCCACGCCCTGCGTCAGATAGCGGCTCACCAGGTTGCGGGCGCCGGGGCCGACGAGCGGCGCGAAGCGGAGGATCGTCACCGCCACCTCGGGGTGCTCCTCCGCGAAGCGGCGCACCTCCCGCTCCGCCTCGAGCTTGTCGCCGACGAAGCGCGACGAGGGCGCGCCCCGGGTGCGCTGATCCTCGCGGATGAGGCTGGGGTTCTTGGGATGCGGCCCGTAGACCGCCGTGGTGGAGCGCATCACCAGCCGCTCCACCTTCGCGGCGGTGGCGGCGGTGAGCACGTGGAGTGTCCCGATCACCTCCAGCTCGTGGGCGTAGGAGGCGTTGGGGATCGGCTCGCCGAAGAACGCGAGGTGGGCGAGGGCGGAGCACCGCTCCACCAGCAGGATGTCGGCGATCTCCTGATCGGCGGAGGGGCGGGTGAGATCGATCCGGTGGAAGACGACCTTGGGGAGCGGCTCCTCGGGGGGGCGCAGATCGATGGTGACGATGCGCTCGACGGCCGGATCCGAGGAGAGCCGCTCGGCGAGCCTCCTGCCGAGGAGGCCGTGGGATCCCACGATCGCGATCGACCGCGGCATCCCCCGTCCATCGCCCCCGCCGGGGCCGGCGCCCATCCTCGTGGCCATCGTCGCGTTGTAGGAGGCGGCGCGGGGAGAATCAAGGAGGGAGGAGCGAGCGGCGCAAACCGGGGGCAGATTCGTGTACCTTTCGCGGCGTGACCACCATCCGACAGCTCACCTCCGACGTCGTCAACAAGATCGCCGCGGGCGAGGTGGTGGAGCGCCCGTCCTCGGTGGTGAAGGAGCTGGTGGAGAACGCCCTGGACGCGGGCGCCACCCGGGTGGACGTGGAGCTCGCCGCCGGCGGCCGGGATCGCATCCTGGTGGCCGACGACGGCAAGGGGATGGGCCGCGAGGACGCGCTCCTCTGCATCGAGCGCCACGCCACCTCGAAGCTGGCCGACGCCGACGGGCTCTACCACATCGCGAGCTACGGCTTTCGCGGGGAGGCGATCCCGGCGATCGCGTCGGTGTCGCGGATGACCCTCACCACCCGGGAGCCCGACGCGCTGGAGGGGACGCGGATCGTCGTGGACGGCGGCCGGGTGCTCTCGGTGGAGTCGTGCGGCGCGCCCCGGGGCACGACCGTGGAGATCCGCGACCTCTTCCACGCCACCCCGGCACGCCGCAAGTTCCTCAAGCGCGCCGAGACCGAGGCGGGCCACGCCGGCGAGACCCTGGTGCGCCTGGCGCTGGCCCGGCCGGACGTGTCGTTCTCCCTGCGATCCGGCGATCGCACCTCGTTCCGATCGGCGGCGGCGCCCGATCCCCGCGAGCGGATCGCGGCGGCGATCGGCAAGGAGATCTTCGAGCACCTGCTCCCGGTGGAGCACGCGCGGGGTTCGGTGCGGGTGCACGGCTTCGCGGCGTCGCCGGCGTTCTCCCTGCCCACGCCTCGGGGGATCTACCTCTTCGTCAACGGCCGCTTCGTCCGCGACCGCCCCATCCAGCACGCCATGCAGCGGGCCTACGACGGGCTGCTGCCGTCCGGGCGATCGCCGGCGATGGTGCTCTTCGTGGAGGTGCCGCCCCATGAGGTGGACGTGAACGTCCACCCCCAGAAGCTGGAGGTGCGCTTCGCCGACCCCCGCGGGGTCTACGACGCCGTCTCCCGCGGGCTGGGCGACGCCCTGGGGAAGGGAGACTGGCTGAAGGCGGCGGTGGCGCGTCCCGACGCCCCGTCCCGCGGCTACTCGGTGGCGCCGTCGTCGCAGCCGCCGTTCGATTGGCGCAGCCGCGAGGGCGCCCGCGCCGCGTCCGAGGCGCTGTGGCCCCGGGAGGGCGATCGGGAGGCGGCGGGCGGCGCCGATCCGAACGCCTCCGAGCGGCCGTGGCCCCCGCGCGCGGGCGCGCCCGAGGGCGAGAGCGCCGATCCGGCGGCGGCCGCCGACGCGCCGGGGGCGTCGACCGACGGCTTGCGGCTGGTGGGGGTCCTCGCCTCGTCCTTCCTGATCTGCGAGAGCGCCGACGGAGGCGTGGCGATCCTCGACCCCGCCGTGCTCCGCGAGGGGATCGCGCGGGCGCGCCTGCGTGCCTTCGCCGAGGAGGGGCGGAAGGGGCAGCCCTTCCTCTTCCCGGTGATGGTCGATCCGGGGATGCCGGAGGCGCGGCTCCTCCTCGAGCGGATCGACGAGGTGCGGAGCCTCGGGTTCGACGTCGAGCCCTTCGGCGGGACCACCTTCGCCCTGCAGTCCGTGCCGCCGCCGCTGGTGGGCGCGGCCTACGATCGGCTGCTCGCCGCGGTGGTGAAGGGGCTGGAGCGCGGGGCCGAGGAGGCGCTCGCCCGGATGGCGGCGATCGCCGCGGAGGTGCCGGGGCCCGCCCTCCTGCCCGAGGAGGCCGCCAGGCTCCTCGAGGCGTGGCGGGAGCTCGACGGCGGGCCGCTCCCGGTGGTGGTCGAGCTCGAGGCCGACGAGCTGCGCCGCCGCGCCGCGCGGAGCTGAACGCCGGCGCGGGCCCGGATCAGCCGACGCCGAGGCCGGGGCCGGGCGCGCCGGAGATCGCCTCCGCCACGCCGGGCCGTCGCAGGAGGCGGCTCGCCCACACGAAGAAGGCGAGCTGCGCGAGGGCGGCGACCGCCGTGAGGATCACCACCGCCACCTGCCCGGCGGTGAGGGTGACGGCCATGGCCCGCGCCATGCCGCCCTGGGCGGCCACCGCCGCGAGGAGGATCCGCTGGCCCCCCAGGAGGCCGAGCTGCACCCAGGTCTGCACCACGAGGGAGAGGACCGCGTACGCCTGGGAGAGGGTGAGCCCCGCGCGCAGGGTGCGCAGGGCGCTCGGGCGCCGCAGCCGGGCCGAGAGCGATCCGACCAGCAGCACGGCGGACGCCACGAGGTTCGCGGCGGCCAGGGCCGTCACCGCGGGCCGGCGCTCCTGCATCACCTCCCGGTAGACCTCGGGGACCTGGTCGATCGCCGCCTGGATCTGCTCCCATGCGGCCTCCTCGCCCGGCGGCGCCGCGGGCAGGGTGGGGACCGGCATCTCCGGGATCGGCTCCCGCCAGGACATCAGCCCCGACGCCCCGAAGGCGACGCCCATCACGCCCAGGAAGCCGCAGATCATCAGCATCAGCGGGAGGCGGCGCAGGGGATCGCGGGGCTTTTCGGTCATCGGCGGCTCCATGGACGATCGGGCCGGCGCCGGGTGGCGCTCCGGGCTCCTTCGCTCGCGCGGCGAGCGGGGAGGGCGCGGGGCCCGCGCCCGGGGCGGCGGCTTCGCGGCACGCTTCTTCCCGACCCTCCATACCCGATCGCGGGGATTCGAGATGGAGAAACCCGCGACGGGGCCGCGAACATGCCGCTGCCGCCGCCGGCCTGGCGACCGAGGGCTCCGTCCTTGACCGCGCCACACGCACGGTGCACCCTCCGTCCTCCGATGGCATCCGAACCCAAGAACGACGGCGCCAGGGCGCCTCAAGCGGACGAGCGGGTCCCCGTCTCCTACGCGGAGAAGGCGATGAGCTCGCTGCTCCGCCTCCACGACGAGCTGGTGGAGGAGAAGGAGCGGCGGATCGATCTCTACCGCCGGCTCATGGACCGCGAGCAGCAGCTCGCCGAGGTCCGGGCCTACGTGCAGCTCCTCGAGGCCGAGCTCTCTCGGATCGGAGCGGGACCCAACTTCACGCTCTCCGCCGCGCCGCACGCGGTGCAGGCGCTCCCCACCGCGCTACAGGCGGCCCAGGCGCCGTCGAGCGCCGCCCCGCTCGACGGGCCGCCGGCAGAGGCCGCCCCGGCCGGCGCCGAGGAGGCGGTGGAGCCGGCGGACGCCTCGACCCTGGCCGGCCCGGCGCCGATCGTGGCCTGGGTCCCCGCCAACTCTGGCAAGGGTGGTCGGCGTTGATCCTTCGCTCCGGGCGACCGGACGCGGGAGCGCGATCGCTTCGGTTCGCGCGTCGCGCCGCCTGCTGTTGCCTCGCGCTGGCGACGCTGGCCCAGGCGAGGCCCGCGCAGGCCCGGGCGATCGAGAGGGAGGGGATCGTCGCGATCCTCCCCGCCGCGAGGTTCGGCGCGAGGCCGGCGGGCCTGGACAACCGCGGCTTCGCGCCTGCGCTCACCGTCAGCTTCGGGCTGCGCCCGACCGCCGCGACCGAGCTGGCGATCGAGGTCGGCGGCACGGTCTTCGGAGCCGGCAGGGGGGCCGATCGCCTCGACGTGATCGGGGTGCCGCTGCTGGTGCGGGGGAGCTACACCCCGACGCCGGCGCGGGAGCTGCGCCCGATCCTCCACGCGGGCGTTGGCAAACAGCTGCTGCTCGTCGAGGCGCCCGGTGGAGAGTACCAGGAGCATACACCCACCGTGGCGATGGCCGCCGCCGGCCTGCAGGCCGATCTGACGGAGGCGATGGGCCTCCAGGCGGACGTGGGCTACCTCTTCGCGAGGGCGAAGGCGCCGGGCATGGGAGAGATCGACGGCGGCGGCGTGTTCGTGCGGGCGGGGTTGTTCTTCCGATGGGAGCCGGTCAGGCGCCTGGGGCGATAGACGATCGAGCGCGCGACAGGTCCGCGCGGCGGTAGGAGCGAGTGATGGAGAAGGAGCTGGCGGAGATCCGCAAGGAGGTCATCGAGGCGCGCAACCTCGTGATCAAGAACGACAACCTCCTCAAGAACCTGGTCGCCGACATCAAGGCCTTCGGCAAGAAGCAGGAGAGCTTCGAGCGCAAGCAGAGGATCTCCGCCGGCGCGGCGTACCTGGCGTTCACGGTGCTCGCCGCGGGCGGGGCGGTGCTCGCCTCCAAGGGATACGTGGCGACCGCGCAGGCGGAGGCGGCGGCGCTCTCCGTGAAGGCGGCGGAGGCGACGGAGTCGGCGAGGCAGGCCCGCGAGGATCTCAACGCCGCCCGCGAGGCGTCGAAGCAGGCCCTCGCGGCGTACCAGAAGCTCGACGCGGGCACGCCGGAGGAGCGCGAGGCCGCGGTGGCCGCGCTCCTGGCGGTGGACCGGACCAAGATCTCCCGGTTGGAGGCGCGGGCCCTGGACGATCGGGGCCGCGCCGTGATCCAGCAGCTCGCCAACGAGCGGCTCGAGGCGGGGCGGAACGCCTACCGCCGCTCCGACTGGAAGACCGCGGCGGCGGAGCTCGAGAAGGCGCTCACCATCTGGCCCGAGCACCCCGCCGCCGACGAGAACTCGTTCTACCTGGGCTCCGCGTCCCTCGAGTTGAAGCGCTACCAGGCGGCGGCGGAGAACCTGAGCCGGTTCCTGTCGCGCTACACCGGCCGGACGAACAAGGACTACGCGCACGTGCTGCTCGCCAGGGCCCAGGAGGCGCTCGGCGACAAGGAGAAGGCGCAGGCCACCCTGCGGGACGGCATCGCCACCTATCCGGCGAGCCAGTTCGTCCCCCACATGCGTCGGCACCTCTCCAACCTCCGCAAGGAGGCCGCCGCCCGCCCGTGAGCGGTTGGCGGGCGCTCGCCGACGCCGTCCCGCGCCCGGCGGGGCCTCGCCGCAATTGACGGCGGCGGCTCGACGGGCCTATAGCCAGCGCGCAGATGCCCGCTCCCACCCGCGATCCGCGCGGCCGCCTCTTCCGCCGCATCTTCCTCGGGCTCCACGTCTCGGTGGCGGCCGTCTTCGGCCTGTCGCTGACCTGGGGTGTGTGGCAGGGGCTCGTGCGCATCCGCCCGCTCAAGGCGCAGCCGAAGCTCGAGGTCTCCGCGTGTGCGGACGAGCTCTCCGGCCTTCGCCAGGAGCTGGTCGCGCGCCTCGCCCGATTCCCCGCCGCCGAGTCCGCCGCGCAGGAGGGGCGCCGATACGAGGAGTGGGCGGTGGAGTTCCGGCACCGGGTGGCCTCCGCCCGGCAGCGGTGCTCGCCTCCCCAGGGCGCGACCCGGGAGCAGGCGCGGGCGACGAACGACGCCTTCGTGGCGCTCCTGCGCAGCGTGGAC
>Ga0180220_1000373_pt1 | contig 54578 bp, 46 predicted proteins | sample eDN5th37CBELigBY_FD_151335 | JGI IMG/M metagenome (GOLD analysis project Ga0180220, IMG submission 151335) | Enriched backyard soil microbial communities from Emeryville, California, USA - eDNA 5th pass 37_C BE-Lig BY (version 2) (version 2) | ecosystem: Environmental > Terrestrial > Soil >...
GCCTTGCGAGCCATGGCCGAAGAAGTCCTGGGCGCCATCGTCGCCCGGGATGCCGGCCTGCCCGCCGGCGTCGACCGCCGCATCATCGCCGAGCAGGTCGTGAACGAGGCGGTGGGCCTGGGGCCTCTGGAGCCTTTGCTGGCCGATCATCGCATTTCGGAAATCATGGTCAATCGGCACGACGAAATCTTCATCGAGTCCGATGGGCGGCTCGATCGGCATGGCGCCGTTTTCAGCAGCGAACAAGCCGTATTGGGCGTCATCGAGCGCATCGTCTCGCCGCTCGGGCGGCGCATAGACGAAAGCTCGCCCATGGTGGACGCCAGGCTGCGCGACGGCTCGCGCGTGAACGCTGTCATCCCGCCCATCGCGCTGCGCGGCGCAAGCCTGACCATACGCAAGTTTCCGCAGGCGCGGCCCGGCATGGAAGATCTTCTCAGGGTCGGTGCGCTGGACCATGCCATGCGCGACTTCCTGCGCGCTTGCGTGCGCGGCAGAAAAAACCTGATCGTCTCCGGGGGGACGGGATCGGGCAAGACGACATTGCTCAATGTGCTGTCCAACTACATACCGGATGGCGAGCGCGTCATCACCATAGAAGACGCCGCCGAACTGCGCCTGGATCATCAGCACCTGGTGGCCCTGGAGGCGCGTCCCGCCAACCTCGAAGGCAGAGGGCGCATAGAAATACGCGACCTGGTCAGGAATGCCTTGCGCATGAGGCCCGACCGCATCGTCATCGGCGAATGCCGGGGCGCGGAAGCCTTCGACATGCTGGCGGCCATGAACACCGGCCACGAGGGCTCGCTGACGACTTTGCACGCCAACAGCCCGCGCGATGCGCTGGCACGCCTTGAAACCATGATATTGATGGCGGGGATGGACCTGCCCTTGTCCGCCGTGCGCGAGCATATCGCCGCCAGCATAGATTTCATTGTGCAGCAGGCGCGGCTGGCCGACGGCAGGCGCCTGCTGACTTCCATCGTGGAGGTCACCGGCATGGAAAGCGGCCGCATCCAGACACAGGAACTGTTTCGTTATGTGCAGGCGCCGGCGCCCGCCTTCCAGGGCTGCGGCGTGCTGCCGGAATGCTTCATGGATGAACACGGCGGCAGCCGCTTGCCGGCGTCCATGTTCGATCAACGGACCGAAGTCGACATCGGCCGCGGCGCCGGGGTATCGCCGCCGCAGGCGGCGGGCATCGAAAGCGCCGGGCGCGGCCGTGAAGGGCCGGGAGGGCGCGGATGATCTATCTATTCTTCGCCGGCATGGGCCTCATGGCGGGACTGCTGAGCTGGTTTCTGCAGCGCTGGGCGGACCAGGCCTATCGGCGCTACCGCCATGCCTTCAAGCAGCAGGCGCTGGACCGCATGGACGAATTTTTCCTGTTTCTCGATCCGGCCCAGCTTTGGCTTGCCAATATGCTGTTCTGTGTGGCCGCCGCCGTGGCGGCCTATGGCCTGGCGGGCGGACCATGGGCGGGATTGGCGGCTCTGGCCGCCTTGGCCGCGCCGCAATTTCTGATCCGGCGCGTCCGCTCGCGGCGCCGCCGGCGCTTCGACGAGCAACTGCCGGACATGCTGATGGCTTTGTCGGGGGCGTTGCGCGCCGGTTCGGGCTTGCAGTCCGCTTTGCGCGCGGTCGTGGCGCTATCCCCGTCGCCCTTGGGCCAGGAGCTGAGCCTGGTGCTGCGGCAGCAGCGTATGGGTGTCGCGCTGGAAACGGCGCTATCCAGCCTTTACCATCGCATGCCCACGGAAGGCGCGGCGCTGTTCGTGTCAGCGCTGAAAATCGCCGCGCACAGCGGCGGCGGGCTGGCGGAAGCGCTGGACGGCATTGCCGCGACCTTGCGGGCCCGCTTGCATCTGCTGGGCCGGGTACGGGCGCTGACATCGCAAGGCCGCCTGCAGGCGTGGGTCATGGCGGGCCTGCCTTTTGCGCTCGCCGTGGTTCTGCATTATGTCGATCGCGACGCCATGCGCGCCTTGTGGGAGACGCCGCCAGGCTGGGCGGTGCTCGCGCTGGTCGTGCTGCTGGAGGCGGCGGGCATCGTGCTGATCATGCGCATCGTCGACATACAGGTATAGGGTGGCCCGCATGTTCTTCTGGCTGAGTTGCATCGCGGCGGGAATAGGCTTGTGCCTGTTCGTTTGGGTGCTGGCGCAGCCGGCGATGATCCAGGAAGGGCGGGGCGGCGACCGCCCCATGCATCCATTGCTCAGGCTCGCCTGGCCCTGGGTGCTGGCGGTTGCCGCGCTTTGCGGGCCTTTCATTTCCTGGCGTTTGCGCCAGGTGCTGCTGCAGCGCATACACGTAGCCGGCCTGCCGCCGCTGTGGCGTCCCGAGCACGTCGTCGCCTTGCAGATACTGGGGTTTGGCTTCCTCGCAAGCCTGGCCGCCTGGCAATTGCCTGGATCGCCGGGCCAGCCCGCCATGCAAGTTGTGCTGGCCATGGCCGCGGGCCTGCCCGGCATGTGGCTGCCGCTGCACAGCCTGGCGGAAAAAAAGCGCAAGCGCCAGGAACACATGCTGCGCGAGCTGCCTTTTCTGCTGGACATGGCCACCTTGTGCGTCGAAGCGGGGCTCAATCTGCAAGGCGCCTTGCAGCAGGCGGCGCTGCATGGGCCGGACGGGCCTTTGCGAACCGAGCTGCGCCACGCCCTGGCCGACATGCGGGCGGGCATGCCTCGCGCACAGGCGCTGGACGGCATGGCGGCGCGCTGCGGCCTGTCCGTACTGGCGACACTGGCGGCCGCGCTCAAGCAGGCGGATCAGACCGGCATGAGCCTGGGCCCCTTGCTGCGATCGCAGGCCGAGCAGCGGCGCAGCGAGCGATTTGTACGCGCCGAGCAGCGCGCGCTGGAAGCGCCCGTGAAAATGCTGTTTCCCATGGTGTTCTGCATCTTTCCCTGCACTTTCCTGATCATTGCCTTCCCCATAGCCGTCAAGCTATGGGCGGCGGAATTCTGATGGATCGAAACGAGGGTCCGCCATGAAGACTGCCACTATCGGCGCCGATCCGAAGTTCCCCATCCATGGCCATGCGGCGCACCAAGGGCCGCGTGCCGCCGGGCGTCTGCGCCTGCTCCGCGCCGATACTTATTGGGCCCGCCTGCTGGGACTGCACGCATATCGGCGCCTGCCCTGGCATGCCGGGCTGTATCTCGCCCCCTGCAAGGCGGTGCATACAATGGGGCTGCGCTACGCGATCGATGTGGTGTTTCTCGATCGGCACCGGCGCGTCATCCGGCGCCGCGACAGCCTGCCCCCATGGCGCTGGGCGGCATGCTTGCGCGCCGCATCCGTGGTGGAACTGCCCGCCGGCTATTGCGCCGCCTATGCGGACTGGAAGCAGGCGCTGGAGCTGGCGCTGCATCGGCTCTGAGCCTTGGGCAACAGAGCCTCAATGCTCAGCCGGATAATTAGCGCCGAACACGCTGACGTAGGCCGGATAGAAGCTGCAATACAGCACAGCCGCGATGATGATGTTCACCGGCGTCAGCAGCAATTGCACGGCGCCCGCCGATATCCCCAGCGAATTGATCAGCGAGCCGATCATCTGCACGGCGAAGAAGATGGCGGCCCAACTGGCGCCGTAGGCCAGGAAGGGCCACTTATTGCGCCAGCACGCCACCATGGAAAAGAACAGGGCCTGGGGCATTCTTATGCCGTGCCAGCCGATCAGCGCCGGGGCGTGCCAGAAGAGCGCGGAAATCACGATATAGAGCAGCCCGAAGGTGATGAAGGGGCCGCGCATGGCCGTCAGCAGCGCGCGTTCGTTGATCGCGCCTTCGGTATCGATCGCGCTCATCAGGCTGTCCATGAAGGGCAGGGTGGCGATGAAGCCGCCCACCAGGCAACAGGTCAGGTAGGCGAAGCCGAGGGAAAACAGGCGCTTGCGGGTCGCGGCGTTGCGCAGGGGCTTGAGCCACATGGACGGCACCATGATGCGGTCCGCCGCGATATTGCGGCATGCGGACAAGGTGATGAAAGTGAGCACCGGGGTGCTGGCGATCAGGGCCATCTGCCCGAGCAAGGGAATCAGATAGCTGATGGTGATGAGAAAGCCGGTCAGCAGGCTCCAGAAAAACATGGCCATGGGCTGGCGCTTGAAGAGCTTGAACCCATCCTGTATCCAGGACCACCCGGAGGTAATGGGAAGAATTGCGGCTTGCATCGTGGGCTTCCTACAATGGCGCGATGGGGGCGCTGCGGCGATCGCGAAGTATGCGCTCGAAATGGCGGGGGTCGTGCGGCTTGAGGGTTTGCGCCGGCCGGGGCAGGTGGTAGTCGTAGAGGCGCGACACCCAGAAGCGCAGGGCGGCCGCCTGCAGCATCATCGGCCAGGCCAGCCGCTCTTCGGCGGTGAACGGCCGCACGCCGGCATAGGCGCCCAGCCAGGCCTGCAGCTTGTCCCGCAGCAGCGCGCCGGTATGGCGTTCTATGCACCAGTCGTTGACGCTGACGGCGACATCGAACAGCCAGGTGTCGCAGCCGGCGAAATAGAAATCGATGAAGCCGCCCATGCGGGGCGCTTCGAATGTACCGTCGAACAGCACATTATCGCGAAACAGGTCGCAGTGCGCCGGCCCCGACGGCAGGGTTTGATAAGTGGCGGTCGCAGCATAGCGGGTTTGCTCATCCAGCGTCTGCTGTATCAACGCGGCCTGCATTGCGCTCAGGAAAGGCAGCAGCTTGGGCACGGTTTCCTGCCACCAGCGCAGCCCCCGCAAATTGGGCTGGCGTATGCCGAAGCTGCTGCCCGCCAGATGGGCGCGCGCCAGCGTTTCGCCGGCCAGTGCGCAATGCAGCGGACTGGGCGCGGGTTCGTAGCCGCCCGACAGCCGCGTGACGATGGCGCAGGGCTTATCGTGCAGCGTGGTCAGCCGGGTGCCGTCGAGCAGGGTCTGGGGCTGCGGCACGGGAATGCCGTGGGTCGCCAGGTGATGCATCAACTCGATGTAGAAAGGCAGTTGCTCATGCGTCAGGACTTCGAACAGTGTCAGCACGTATTCGCCTTTTGTGGTGCTGAGGAAATAATTGGTGTTCTCGATACCGGCGGTGATGCCGCGCAGGGAAACCAGGTCTCCCAGAGTGTAGCGGGCCAGCAGCTCGCGTGCGTCGTTGTCGCTGACGGGGGTGAAAACGGCCATAGGCTGCAAACTCTGCTCGGAAAAAACAAAAAAGGGCTGAAATGGACAGCCAGCGATGTGTGGGCCATCGATTTTAGTCCAGGATAGCCGGTCGCGTGGGGCCAGGCCCGCAGCCGAAAAACCGAAAATATCCGACAATGCGGGTTTGGCCTTTTTTTTCTTCCGCCATCGACGTGAATTTCCTGCAAGACCCCTACGGCTGGCGCCTTTGTGTGGCGCCCATGATAGACGTGACGGATCGGCACTGCCGCTACTTCCATCGTCTGCTTGCGCCGCGGGCGCGCCTCTATACCGAAATGATCACCACGGGCGCGCTGCTGCATGGCAAGGTGGCGCGGCATCTGGATTTCGATCCCGCCGAGCGGCCGGTGGCCTTGCAATTGGGCGGCAGCGAGCCGCGGGCGCTGGCCGAGTCGGCCCGGCTGGGCGAACAATGGGGCTACGATGAAATCAATCTGAATTGCGGCTGTCCATCCGAGCGTGTGCAGAAAGGCGCTTTTGGCGCCTGCCTGATGGCCGAGCCCGGGCTAGTGGCCGATTGCATGAAAGCCATGCAGGACGCGGTGGCCATACCCGTCACCGTCAAGCACAGGCTGGGCCTGGACTACGACGAATCCTACAGCTTCGTGCGCGATTTCGTCGGCCGGATCTACGACACGGGCTGCCGGGTATTCATCGTCCATGCCCGCAACGCCGTGTTGCTGGGCCTGTCGCCCAAAGACAACCGCGAAATACCGCCCTTGCGCTACGATGCGGCCGCCAGGCTGAAAGCCGACTTTCCCGATTGCGCCATCGTGCTCAATGGGGGCATTACCGAGGCCGCGCAGGCGCTGGCCTTGGCGGACCGCTTCGATGGCGTGATGCTGGGCCGGGCGGCCTGGCACAACCCCGGCATCCTGTCGGAAATCAGCCGCGCCCTCGAGAAAGACATTGCGCCGCCCGAACCGGCCCAGGTCGTGCAGGCCATGCGGCGCTATGCTGCGCGCGAGATCGAAAAGGGGACGCCTTTGCGCATGATCGTGCGCGCCATGCTGGGCTGGATGAGCGGCCGGCCCGGCGCCCGGCATTGGCGCCGCACGCTGTCGGATCCGGTCTTGCTGGGGCGCAATGACGCGGGCCTGATCGAGCAGGCCTGGTCCGACCTGGTGTTAAGGACCGAAGACGCCGCCTGATGCGCTGCTTGCCGCCCCGGGCGCCGTTTGGCTAACCCGGGCCGATCGACAGGCCCCGGGCGCCTTAGACGCCGGTCGCCTCGGTGTCGCTGGGCCAGTCGCGTATATAGGCTTTGAGCATGTTGTTTTCGAACTGCTGCGCCGCCACGATGGCCTGGGCCATATCGTAAAAGGAAATCACGCCCATCAGCGTGGGGCCGTCCATGACCGGAATGTAGCGCGCGTGTTTTTCCAGCATCAGGCGCTGCACTTCGTCGGCGCTGGTGTTGGGCGAAACGCTGACCGGCGCATCGTCCATGATGCTGCGCACGGTGTTGGTGCCGGTGTTGCCATGGTTGCCGTGCAGATGGCGGATGATTTCCCGGAAGGTGAGCATGCCGACCAGTTGGCCGTGATCCATGATGACCAGAGAACCGATATCCTGCTCGCTCATGGTTTCGAGCGCCTGCAAAATAGGCATGTCGGGTGAGGCGGTATATAGCGTGTTCCCTTTCACGCGTAGGATTTCACTGACTTTCAACATCTTGTTCTCCCCTGATGTCGCCCGCGCGACACAATGAAGCTATTTTGCACCATCCGCGGGGTTTCGGGTAGTGCGGATCGGGCTCCGGGCGGAATTCGCCGGGATTTCCCGAGGCTGTTCAAACAGGGTTTCGAGCTGCACCGGCTTGCCGGTCAGTGTGCTGGCCACGGCCTCCAGTATGGGCAGCGGCGCCTGCAAGCCGGGCTGCGCGCGGTCCAGCAGCAAATCGTCGACCAGGAGACCCATGTCGGCCTTGCGCTGGTCGCAGGACAACACCCATCTGTCCGTGTCGCCGCTTTCCGTGTTGACGACATAGCCCAGACGCTTCAATGCTTTCAGGACCGCCGACAATTCATCCTGGTGCAGCCGCAATTGCGAGCAGAGAAAGGCCATGTTGCGGCCGGGCGGCACGGAATCCTGCGCCTCCCAGAGGGCGCGCAACACGCGCAGCGCGTCGACGAACAGGGCGCCGCGATAATGCTGCAGGGCCCAGCGCCGCTGCCGCAGCCCCGGCAGGATGGCCGCCACGGTGGCGCCCAGCAATATGGCCAGCCACGACAGATAGATCCACAGAAGAAAGATGGGCAGGGTGGCGAAAGCGCCGTAGATGACGGTATAAGAAGGGAATTGCGCAAGGTAATAGGCAAAGCCGACGCGCATGATCTCCAGGACGATGGCGGTGCCCAGGCCGCCGACCAGCGCGTCCTTCCATAGCACGCGGCGGTTGGGCACGAAGACGAACAGGGCGGTGAAGCCCAGGCCGGTGATCAGCAGGGGAACGAAGGACAGCGCAAAGCCGATGGGGCCGGGCAGGTCGGCCACGTAGCCCAGCGATTCGCGCACCAGCAGGGACGTGGCCCACAGGCTGCCGCCGGCCAGAATGGGCCCCAGCGAGATGATCGCCCAATAGACGAGAATGCGCTGGCGCAGGGGCCGCTGCCTTTCCACCTGCCAGATGTTATTGAATGCTTCATCGATGGTCATGATCAGCATGACCGAGGTGACGATGAGGAAAAGGCTGCCTATCGCGGTCAGTCCCGACGCCTTGGCGGCGAACTGATTCAGATACAGCATGATGTTTTCGGATACCGACGGCGGCATCAGGCTGGCGGTAAGGAAATGTTCCAGCGCCAGCCGGAACTCGGCGAACAGCGGGAAGGCGGTGAACAGCGCCAGCACCACCGCCAGCAAAGGCACGATGCTCAGCACCGTGGTGAAAGTCAGGCTGGACGCCACCTGGACCAGGTTCTTCTCGGCCGCGCGCTGCAATGCGAAACCGGCGATCTTGCGCAAATTCATCAGCCCCGCGTGCGGCGTATCGCCCGCTTCCAGCTGCGGCTCTTCTTGCGGCGCCATGTCGGCCACCGGCCGGGCGGCATTGCCCGGGCCGGCCGCTGCGGCGGTTTCCGATTCGGTTTTCGAACTGGACATAGTCACTTTCAACCTCTTCCGTCGCCCATAGCGGGCGGGGCGGACCTCTTTCGAGTGATAATACCAGCATGACACGCAATACCGGCACCATGCCCAATCTAAATCCCTTTCTGCGCTGGGGCGCATCCGCCTCGCTGATCGCCCTCATCGTCCTTTGCCTGCTGTGGGAGCTCGCGCTGGCCCCTCTGCGGCCGGGCGGCTCTTTGCTCGTCCTGAAGGCCGTGCCGCTGCTGCTGCCGCTGCGCGGCGTGCTGAAGGGCCGGCTGTACACCTTGCAATGGGCCGCCATGCTGATACTGCTGTATTTCATGGAAGGCGTGGTGCGCGCCTGGTCGGACCCGGCGCCGGCATCCGCCCTGATGGCGGTGCTGGAAATCATCCTGTCGCTGATTTTCTATTTGTGCGCCATCTTCTACCTGCGGCCGGCCAAGCTTGCGGCGCGGCAGCGCGCCGGCGGGCAGCCCTCGAAGGAGGCATCATGACCTTCGATTCCATACGGCAGGTCCGGGCCGGCAATTCCTACGCCCAGCTTCCGGCCGCCTTCTACACCTTGCTCAAGCCGCAGCCGCTGAATCATCCGCGCCTGCTGCATGCCAACGCCGAAGTGGCGGCCTTGCTGGGCCTGAAGCCGGAAGCACTGGCCAGGCCGGACTTCCTGCAAGTCGTCGCTGGGCAGGAAGCGCTGCCCGGCGGCAAGACGCTGGCCGCCGTCTATAGCGGCCATCAGTTCGGCATCTGGGCCGGGCAGCTCGGCGACGGCAGGGCGCATCTGCTGGGCGAGATTTCCGGCCCCCAAGGCAGCCTGGAGCTTCAGCTCAAGGGTTCGGGCCGCACGCCTTATTCGCGCATGGGCGACGGCCGTGCGGTGCTGCGTTCGTCGGTCCGCGAATATCTGGCCAGCGAAGCCATGGCGGGCCTGGGCATCCCCACCACCCGCGCGCTTGCGCTCGTGGTGTCCGATGATCCAGTCTATCGCGAAACGGTCGAAACCGCGGCCATCGTGACGCGTGTCGCGCCCAGCTTCATACGCTTCGGCTCCTTCGAGCACTGGTCGCGCTCGCCCGAGCATCTGCGCGCACTGCAGGACTACACCGTCGATCGCTATTATCCGGAATGCCGCGCCGCGGCCGGCGAGGGCAAGGCCGGGCAAGACGAGGTCGTGCTGCGCTTCCTGCGCGAAGTAGTCGTCCGCACGGCCAGGCTGATCGCCGACTGGCAGACCGCGGGGTTTTGCCACGGCGTGATGAATACCGACAACATGTCGATATTGGGCCTGACGCTGGACTACGGCCCCTACGGCTTCATGGACGCCTTCCGTGTCGATCATGTCTGCAATCACAGCGACACCCAGGGGCGCTATGCCTGGAATGCGCAGCCGTCGGTGGCCAACTGGAATCTATACCGCCTGGCCAGCGCTTTGCTGGGCCTGGATATGGACGCCGAGGCGCTCAAAGAGCAATTGGCGCAGTTCGAACCCGTCTTTTTGCAGGCCTATCGCGGCAACCTGGCCGGCAAGCTGGGTCTGCGCCAATGGGAAGAGGGCGACGACGATCTATTCGACGCGTGGTGGCGTCTGCTGCACACGCAGCGCGCCGATTTCACCTTGAGCTTCCGGAGGCTGGCGGCGGCGCCCGAGGACGCGGGCGCTTTCCTGGACCTTTTCCAGGACCAGGACGCCGCCCGGGCATGGCTGGATCAATATGGCCGGCGCCTGGACCGCGACGCGATGCCGCGGGCGGAACGCATCAGCCGCATGAATGCGGTCAACCCCGTCTATGTCCTGCGCAATCATCTGGCCGAAAACGCCATACGCGCCGCCGCGCGGGGCGATGCCAGCGAGATCGACACCCTGCTGGCGCTGCTGCGCGATCCCTGCACCGAGAAACCCGGTTTCGAGTCCTACGCGGCCTTGCCGCCCGAATGGGCCGGCAGCCTGGAGGTCAGCTGCTCTTCATAATGCGGGCCACGGGCACACGAGCCACGGCTACAAGCCATGGCTACGTGCTATGGTTCGGTACGGCGGTTCCGTCCTGCGCTACCTATTGCGGTCACGGGGCTGCGCCCGCGCGTATCGATAGCGAGGCATACAGACTGCGGGCGCACCCGCCGCCTGTTTCCGTTCACATTCTTTAATAAAATCGGGCCCTGGGGCGGCGCGCGGCGCGGCCCGGCCACGCCATTTATCGCGTATTCTTACAATTCAACAATAAGCATCCCATATGTCAGGCAATACTTTAGGCAAGATTTTTTGCGTCACCAACTTCGGCGAGTCGCATGGCCCGGCCATAGGTGCCGTGGTGGATGGCTGCCCCCCCGGCCTGACGCTCACCGAGGCCGATATCCAGGCCGAGCTGGACCGGCGCCGTCCCGGCACGTCGCGGCATGTCACACAGCGTCAGGAGCCCGACAGGGTCGAAATACTTTCAGGCGTGTATCAAGGCGTAACCACCGGCACGCCTATCGGCCTGCTGATCCGCAACACCGACGCCCGCAGCAGGGATTACAGCAATATCGCCGACACTTTCCGCCCCGGCCATGCCGATTATTCCTATTGGCGCAAGTTCGGCGAGCGCGACCCGCGCGGCGGCGGCCGTTCATCGGCCCGGCTGACGGCGCCCACCGTGGCGGCGGGCGCGATCGCCAAGAAATGGCTGTCCGAGACCCACGGCGTCCTGATACGCGGCTACATGAGCCAGCTCGGCCCCATCGAGATTCCTTTCGAATCATGGGACGAGGTCTCCCGCAATCCCTTCTATGCGCCCAATGCCGCCATCGTGCCCGAGCTGGAGGCTTATATGGACCAATTGCGGCGCGACGGCGATTCCATAGGAGCGCGCATCGAGGTTGTGGCGGAGAATGCGCCGGCGGGCTGGGGCGAGCCCTTGTATGACCGCCTGGATGCCGACATCGCGCACGCCATGATGGGCCTGAACGCGGTGAAGGGCGTATCGATAGGCGCCGGTTTCGACAGCATCGCGCAGCGCGGCTCGGAACACGGCGATGAAATCACCCCGCAAGGCTTCCTGAGCAATAACGCCGGCGGCGTGCTGGGCGGCATTTCTTCGAGCCAGCCCATTACCGTCTCAGTGGCCATCAAGCCCACCTCCAGCATACGCATTGAGCGCCGCTCGGTGAACCGCGCGGGCGAACCCGTGCAGGTGCAGACCCTGGGCAGGCACGATCCCTGCGTGGGGATCCGCGCGACGCCCATCGTCGAGGCGCTGCTCGCCATTGTGCTCATGGACCATGCGCTGAGGCACCGCGCCCAGTGCGGCAGCCCTTAGGGCGCTGATATTGCTGATACCGTCGATACCGTTAGTCAAGGAGGCTCAAGCATGAACAAGATCCGCCACTCCACCCTGTTTCGGCGCTCGCGCCGCCTCGCCGCTTTCGGACTGGCGTCGACGCTGCTGGCCGCCTGCGCCGCGGTCGAAACCACCGGTTCGGGGGCGGTCGGCGTGGATCGCAAGCAATACATGTCCAGCATGGTGTCCGAATCCGCGCTGCAGCAGGAGGCCGCGCAGCAATACAGCACACTCATGAGCCAGGCCAAGGCGCAGGGCGCGCTGGACAGCGACGCGGCGCAGACGGCCCGGGTGCGCAATATCGCGCAGAAGCTGATCGCCCAGGCGGGCGTGTTCCGCCCCGATGCGAAGAGCTGGAACTGGGAAGTGCATGTGCTGAAGTCGAACGAAGTCAATGCCTGGTGCATGCCGGGCGGCAAGATCGCCGTCTATACGGGCCTGATCAATCAGATCAAGCCCACCGATGCCGAATTGGCCGCGGTCATCGGCCATGAAATGGCGCACGCCTTGCGCGAGCATGCGCGCGAACAAGTGTCGCAGCAGATGGTCACCAATATGGGCTTGTCGGTATTGTCCGCCGTCACCGGCGTGGGCGCCACGGCCGACCTGGGCAGCGCCCTTAGCCAGGTGATGTTCACCTTGCCCAACAGCCGCACCCACGAGGCCGAGGCCGACCGCATCGGCGTGGAACTGGCCGCGCGGGCGGGGTATGATCCGCGCGCCGCCGTGACGCTATGGCAGAAGATGGGCGCGCTCAGCGCCGGCAATGCGCCGCCCGAATTCCTGTCCACCCACCCCTCGGCGGCCAGCCGCTCGGCCGACTTGACCGAGGCCGCGAACAAGGTCATGCCGCTGTACCAGGCGGCATCGAAATAGCGCGCCGCAGCAGGGGCGGAGCAAGGCCCGGGCCGCGGCCGGACTACAAGCTTGCAGCGGCTGCAAGCAGATCCCAAGCGGCGCGAAGGTCGGTGGCAATCCTGTGGCGCGAGCGCCTTGCCGGCCAGCGGACTGGCCCTTCTTCGGCTGCCCGGCGTTGCGGGGTGGCGCCTATAGAGATGTGGCTGCAGAGATGTGGCTGTCAAGCGATGCGCGTGGATTTATACGCTCTGGCCGGCTCCCGGCAATGACGGCCGAAGGAGAGGGCGACCCAGGGCTCACAGGCAAGGTGGCAGTACTTATACCAGCATAAATACTTGTCTTGTACCAGGTTGGCTCGATGGCATAATGGAAGCTGATATTGTCCACTCACTGCAAAGAGCATCCCATGGCACAAACCCTGTACGACAAACTCTGGAGCGCGCATGTCGTGCACCAAGAGTCCGACGGCACCTGTCTGCTGTATATCGACCGCCATCTGGTCCACGAGGTCACCAGCCCCCAGGCCTTCGAAGGCCTGGCGCTGGCGGGACGCAAGCCGTGGCGCGTCGGGGCCAACCTGGCCGTGGCCGACCACAACGTGCCCACCACTTCCCGCAAGGAAGGCATCGAGGACCCGGTCTCGCGCCTGCAGGTCGACACCTTGGATCAGAATTGCGAAAAGTACGGCATCACCGAATTCCGCATGAACGACCATCGCCAGGGCATCGTGCATATCATCGGCCCCGAACAGGGCGCGACGCTGCCCGGCATGACGGTGGTTTGCGGCGATTCCCACACCAGCACGCACGGCGCGCTGGGTGCGCTGGCTTTCGGCATCGGCACTTCTGAAGTCGAGCACGTCCTGGCCACGCAGACGCTGCTCATGAAGAAAAACAAGAATATGCTGATCAAGGTCGAAGGCGAACTGCCTTTCGGCTGTACGGCGAAGGATCTGGTGCTGTACATCATCGGCAAGATCGGCACGGCCGGCGGCACGGGCTATGCCATCGAATTCGGCGGCAGCACCATACGGGCGCTGTCGGTCGAAGGCCGCATGACCGTCTGTAATATGGCCATCGAAGCCGGGGCGCGCTCGGGCATGGTGGCCGTGGACCAGAAGACCATTGATTATTTCCGCGGCCGGCCCTACGCGCCCACCGGCGCGCTCTGGGATCAGGCGGTCGAGTACTGGCGCACCCTGCATACCGACGAAGGCGCCCAGTTCGACCGCGTGGTGGAAATCGACGCCCGCCAGATCAGCCCGCAGGTATCCTGGGGCACTTCTCCGGAAATGGTCCTTCCGGTCGATGCGCGCGTGCCCGATCCGGACAAGGAAAAAGACGATGTCCGGCGCAGCGGCATGGAAAGGGCGCTGCAATACATGGGCCTGAAGCCCAATACGCCGCTCACCGACCTGAAGGTCGACCGCGTATTCATCGGCTCATGCACCAATGCGCGCATCGAAGACCTGCGCGCGGCCGCGGCCGTGGCGCGCGGCAAGCGCGTGGCCGCCTCGGTCAAGCAGGCCATGGTGGTTCCGGGCTCCGGCCTGGTCAAGAGCCAGGCTGAAAAAGAAGGGCTGGATAAAATCTTCCTGGATGCCGGCTTCGAATGGCGCGAGCCGGGCTGTTCCATGTGCCTGGCCATGAACGCCGACCGCCTGGAGCCGGGCGAGCGCTGCGCATCCACCTCGAACCGCAACTTCGAAGGGCGCCAGGGCCAGGGCGGGCGCACGCATCTGGTCAGCCCCGCCATGGCGGCCGCCGCGGCGGTGGCCGGCCATTTCGTTGACGTCAGAAACTTTCGATAGGAAAAGCCATCATGCAAGCATTCACCACCCATCATGGCCTGGTCGCGCCGCTGGACCGCGAGAACGTCGACACCGACCTGATCATCCCCAAGCAGTTCCTGAAGTCCATCAAGCGCACGGGCTTCGGCCCCAATCTGTTCGACGAACTGCGCTATCTGGATCATGGCGAGCCCGGCATGGACAATTCCCGCCGCCCCTTGAATCCGGACTTCGTCCTGAACCAGCCCCGGTATCAGGGCGCATCCATCTTGCTGGCGCGCAAGAATTTCGGCTGCGGCTCCAGCCGCGAGCACGCGCCCTGGGCGCTCAGCCAATACGGTTTCCGGGCCATCATCGCGCCTTCCTATGCCGATATTTTCTTCAATAACAGCTTCAAGAACGGCTTGCTGCCCATCATCCTGCCCGAGACCCAGGTCTCGAAACTGTTCGATGACGTCAAGGCTTTCCCCGGCTACAAGCTGCGCATCGATCTCGAAAGGCAAGTCGTCGTCACGCAGGACGGCAGCGAACTGCATTTCGACATCGAGCCCTTCCGCAAGCATTGTTTGTTGAATGGGCTGGACGACATCGGGCTTACGCTGCAAAAGGCCGACCTGATCCGGGCTTTCGAGGCCGAACGCCTGGCGCGCCATCCGTGGCTGGAATCGCGCCCTGTGGCATAAGGGCCCGGCCGCCGGCGCCGGCTGCGATTGACTGCTACACGCCCTCGAAAGCGGGCGACAAGGGCCGCGGCGACGCAGCCCTTTTTGTGTATAGACTCTCTGAAACATCCAGGAAAACTCATGACCCACAAGATAGCGGTACTGCCGGGCGACGGCATAGGCCCCGAAATCACTGAACAAGCCGTGCGCGTGCTGCGTGCATTGGATCTCGACCTGGAACTGCACAGCGCACCGGTCGGCGGCGCCGCCTATGAGGCGCAGGGCCATCCTTTGCCGGCCTCCACGCTGGAACTGGCCCAGTCTTCGGCCGCGGTGCTGTTCGGCGCCGTCGGCGACTGGAAGTACGACAGCCTGCCGCGCGAACTGCGTCCGGAACAGGCCATACTGGGCTTGCGCAAGGCCATGGGCCTGTTCGCCAACCTGCGCCCGGCCATCCTGTATCCGCAACTGGCCAATGCCTCGTCGCTCAAGCCCGAAGTCGTGGCGGGCCTGGACATCCTCATCGTGCGCGAACTGACCGGCGACATTTATTTCGGCCAGCCGCGCGGCGTGCGCGAAGTGCAGGAAGGCGCTTTCAAGGGCGAGCGCCAGGGCTTCGACACCATGCACTACGCGGAATCCGAAGTGCGGCGCATCGCGCATGTCGCCTTCCAGGCGGCCGGCAAGCGCGGCAAGCGGCTGTGCAGCGTGGACAAGGCCAACGTGCTGGAAACCTCGCAGTTCTGGCGCGACATCATGATCAGCGTCGCGGCGGAATATCCGCAAGTCGAGCTATCCCACATGTACGTGGACAACGCCGCCATGCAGCTGGTGCGCGCGCCCAAGGCCTTCGACGTCATCGTCACCGGCAACCTGTTCGGCGATATCCTGTCCGACGAAGCGGCCATGCTCACCGGCTCCATCGGCATGCTGCCTTCCGCGTCGCTGAACTCCGCCAGCCAGGGGCTGTACGAACCCAGCCACGGCTCGGCGCCGGACATCGCCGGCAAGAACGTGGCCAACCCCCTGGCGACCATACTGTCGGCCGCCATGCTCTTGCGCTATTCGCTGAATTTGCCGGAACACGCGGCGCGCATCGAAGCCGCCGTGCAAAGCGTGCTGGAACAGGGCCTGCGGACCGCGGATATCTTCGAAGACGGCGCGAACAAGGTTTCCACCAGCCAAATGGGTGACGCTGTGCTGAAAGCATTAGAATAATGCTTTAGGCCTTATTTTCTTCTTTTTAAGCGACTTAACATGAGCCAAGCAGTGGGTTTAGTCGGTTGGCGCGGCATGGTGGGATCGGTCCTCATGCAGCGCATGCGCGACGAGAATGATTTTTCCTTGTTTCAGCCGGTGTTCTTTTCCACCAGCAACGCCGGCGGCGCGGCGCCGTCGTGGGCCGATGGCGCGGGTGCGCTGCAAGACGCCCATGATATCGACGCGCTGAAAAAACTCCCCATCATTCTCACCGCCCAGGGCGGCGACTACACCACCGCCGTCTATCCCAAATTGCGCGCGGCCGGCTGGGACGGCGTCTGGATAGACGCCGCCAGCACCTTGCGCATGGCCGACGACGCCATCATTGTGCTGGACCCGGTCAATCGCCCCGTCATCGACGCAGCCCTGCGGCGCGGCGTCAAGAACTTCATCGGCGGCAATTGCACGGTCAGCTGCATGCTGATGGGCCTGGCCGGCCTGTTCAACCAGGACCTGATAGAGTGGATGACCAGCATGACCTATCAGGCGGCGTCCGGCGGCGGCGCTCAGCACATGCGCGAACTGCTCACCCAATTCGGCGTGCTCAACAGCGCCGTCAAATCCCTGCTGGACGACCCGGCTTCGGCCATCCTGGAGATCGACCGCGGCGTCCTGCGGGCTCAGCAAGACCCGGCCTTGCCGCGCGACCATTTCGGTGTGCCGCTGGGCGGCAACCTGATTCCCTGGATCGACAAAGACCTGGGCAAGGGCGTGTCGCGCGAAGAATGGAAGGCGGAAGCCGAAACCAACAAGATCCTCGGCCGCGGCCCGGCCTTCGGCACGGCCGCCACGCCCATCGACGGGCTGTGCGTGCGCATAGGCGCCATGCGCTGCCATAGCCAGGCCCTGACGATCAAGCTCAAGCGCGACGTCCCACTGGATGAAGTATCGGACATCATCAGCGCAGGCTCGAAGTGGGCGAAAGTCATTCCCAACGAGCGCGAAGCCACCATGCAGCAACTGACGCCGGTCGCCGTGACGGGTACCTTGGACATCCCCGTGGGCCGCTTGCGCAAGATGTCCATGGGTCCCGAATACCTCAGCGCGTTCACCGTGGGCGATCAGCTATTATGGGGGGCCGCCGAACCGCTGCGGCGCATGTTGCGCATAACTTTGGGTGAACTCTGATAATGGCCATGTCCCGCAGTGTGTCTTCGTCTTTTGCGTTAGTCTTGAACACTAAACCTTTAGTCGGGGCGCTCGCGGCGGCATTGATCTCATGCCCGTCGGCGTATGCCGCCAGTTTCGGGCACTCGCGCATCGTGTCCGGCCTGGGCCAGCCGCTGGGCATCGACATCCCGGTCAGCCAGCTCAGCGCCGACGATCTCCGTTCCCTGGCCGTGACGCCCGCCCCTTTGTCCGCATGGCAGCAGGCCGGACTGACTCCGCCCGTCGCCTTGTCGGACATGCGGCTGCAAGTGGTCGACGGCTATACGGCGGGCATCAAGGTCATACAGCTGCGCTCCAGCACGCCCTTCGACCAGCCGATCGCGGATGTCCTGCTCGACGTCCGTACCGCCGCCGGCCAGCAACGCTACCAGGTCAGCCTGCTTGCGCATGGCGGGGCGGTTTCCGCCGCGGCGCAGCGCAGTTCCAGCCTCAGGGACCCAAGCGGCGCGGCCGCGTCCACTCAGGCGGGCTACACCATCAAGGTCAGGCGCGGCGACACCATGTTCGCCATCGCCCGGCGCAACGCCGTGCCGGACGCCAGCATCTATCAGCTCATGATCGCCTTGCAGCGCGCCAACCCGCAAGCCTTCATCCATGGCAACATCAATCTGGTCAAGGCGGGCGCCAGCCTGAAGATGCCGAGCATGGCCGATATCACCGCCATTTCCGATCGCGAAGCGCGCCGCATCTTCATGCGGCAGGCGCACGAATTCGCGCTCTACCGCCAGCGTGCGGCGGCCGGCGCCGGGGTGGTGGGCGCCGGAGGCGATGCGGCGGCGGGCCAGGTTTCGCCTGGGGGGGCTGAGCCGCAAATGGAAGCCGCCGATCAGTCGCGCGACCAATTGCGTTTGTCCAGCGCTGCTGCGAACGGCCGTACAGGCGCCGCGCCCGGCGGTGCCGCGGCGGCCGGCGGCGCGGGGAGCGGCTTGTCGACCGATGCCCGGTCCGACGACCAGGTCGCCACACGCAAGGGCATTGCAGAATCCGAACAGCGCGTGTCCCAACTGGAAGAAAACGTCAAGCATCTTAGCGAGGCCTTGCGCGCGCAAGGCGGCGCCGCTTCGGGCCTGGTGGTCGACGGCGCAAAAGGCCTGAGCCAGTCGCTGGCCGACGCGGTAGGCGGCTCGCCGGATGGCCAGGCGGGCTCGGCCGCGCCCGGCGGGGCGGCGGCTGGCGGCGGTACAGCGGGGCGGCCTGGCCAGGCTGCCGGCGGTGCGCGGCAAAGTTCCGCCGGCGCTCCGGGCGGGACCGCTACCCACGGCGCGGGCGCGCAAGCCGGAAACGGCGGCGCAGGGGGCGGCGCTCAGGCTGCTGACGCCGCGGGCGGCAAACCCGCAGGCGCGGCTACGGCCGGCTCCACGGCGGCGGCTGGCAACGGTTCCGGCGCCAGTGCGGCGAGTTCCTCCGCAACCGGTTCCACTGCACCGGGCGGCGCGGCGGCTCAGCCCTCAGGCAGGGAACGCTCCGGCAACGGCGCGGGGGCTGCTGCGGGCGGCAATGCAACGAGCGCGGGAGGTCCCGGAGGCAGCAGTGGCGCCGCTAGCGGTGGCGCCTCCGCTACGGCTAGCGGCGGCTCTACCGCGGCTGGCTCCGCAGCGGCAAGTCCCAATGGAGCAGGTTCCAGCGCGGCCGGTCCTACCGCGTCGGGCGGGAAAGATGCAGACAGTGGCGCAGGGGCTGCTGCGGGCGGCGGTGCAGCGAATGCCGCGGCAGGCTCCGCAGGCGCCGATGGCGCTCCTAGCGGTTCCTCAGCCGGCAGCGCGTCCGGCGCCACAGGCGACGGCTCCACCGGGGCGGCAAACGGCCAGGCCCGGTCCGGCTCCGGCAATGGCGGCTCCGCCGCGCAAGCGGGCGGCGCGGGCATCGCGGCGCCGGGGCTACCCGGCAGCGCCGGCGACGGCGGCTCCGCCAAGGGGCCAGGCGCGGCGGCGGGGGCGGATAAGCCGGCTCAGGGGGCGGCTGCGGACGGCAAGGCCGATGCGGCTTCCGGCGCCGATTCAAATTCCACAAAGGCGGAACAAAGCGTGTCGTGGCTACAAGAACACATGCTGGGTGTGATCACCGGCGTACTGGCATTCATCGTGTTGATCATCGCCTGGCTGTTGCGCCGCGCGAATTCGGCGAACCGTGACGGCGACGGCCACGGGGTCATTACGGATGCCATGGTCCAGGAAAAACTCGAACAGATCAATCTGGATCTGGACGACGGCGCCGAGCCCCGAGCCCGGCGCCACTAGGATCCATGCCGCGCATCGCGTTAGGCATAGTCTACGATGGTTCGCCCTGGCAGGGCTGGCAGACCCAGCCCAGCGGACGGACCGTCCAGGATGCGGTCGAAGCCGCGCTGGCGCAGTTCCTGGCGGAACCCGTGGCGACGATATGCGCAGGGCGCACCGATACCGGCGTGCATGCGCTCGGCCAGGTCGTGCACCTGGACACCGCCGCCCAACGGCGCGGCGAGTCCTGGGTGCGGGGCATGAACGCCATTTTGCCCCGCAGCATCGCCGTGCAATGGAGCGCGCCCGTCGATGATAGTTTCCACGCCCGGTATTCCGCCGTCTCCCGCAGCTATGTCTACCTGGTGCGCAATGCCAGGCAGCGCTCGCCGCTGATGGAGGGGCGCGCGGGCTGGGTCTATCATGGCCTGTCTTTGGAGCCCATGCGGGAAGCGGCGCGCCGCCTGGTGGGCGAACACGACTTCAGCAGCTTTCGTTCGTCCGAGTGCCAAGCCGCCAGCCCGGTGCGCACCTTGTCCGTTCTGGACATCGAGCAGTTCGGCGAATTCTTCCTGTTCACCTTCAAAGCCAATGCTTTCCTGCATCACATGGTGCGCAATCTGATGGGCGCATTGCTTTATGTGGGGCAGGGCAGGCAGGACCCCGCCTGGATGGACACCCTGCTGCTCGAGCGCGACAGGCGCCGCGCGGCGCCCACTTTCGCGCCCGACGGGCTGTATCTGGCCGAGGTGGAATATCCGGCCCGCTACGGCCTGCCCGCCGTCCCCGCGGCGCGCGCGCTTTTTTCCCATCTGGGGATCTCAGCGCGCTAAGGCGGTTTCTTTTAGGTATAAGCCCGTGCCGAAATTCGCCGCGAATATAAGCCTGATGTTCCAGGAAGTTCCGTTTATCGAACGCTTCGGGGCCGCGGCCGCGGCCGGATTCAAGGCTGTGGAATTCTTGTTCCCCTACGGCCACGGGGCCGATGAGATCGCCGCGAGGCTTCGGGCGCATGGCATCGAAAATGTGCTGTTCAACATGCCGCCGGGCGACTGGGATGCAGGCGAGCGCGGCATTGCCGCGCTACCGGGCCGGCGCGAGGAATTCCGACGGGGCGTAGCGATCGCCATCGAATACGCCAGGGCGCTTGGAACGCCGCGCCTGCACGTCATGGCGGGCCGGGTCCCCGGCGGCGCCGATGCCGAAGCATGCCGGCGCAGCTTCATTGAAAACCTGAAATATGCGGCGGGCGAGTGTGCGCCGCATGGCATCGAAGTATTGATCGAGCCCATCAACCAGCGGGACATGCCCGGCTATCTGCTATCGAGGCAGGCCGATGCCCACCGCATACGCGAAGAGGTCGGGGCGCCGAATCTGAAGATCCAGATGGATTTCTATCACGCCCAGATCATGGAGGGCGACCTTGCCGCGACATTCAGAAAATATCTCGCCCATATAGGCCACATCCAGATCGCCGGCGTGCCGCAGCGGCACGAGCCCGATACGGGCGAGATCAACTATCCCTATCTCTTCGATTTGATGGACGAGCTCGGGTACGGGGGCTGGGTAGGCTGCGAATACCGGCCCGCAAAGGGGACCCAGGAGGGGTTGGCCTGGCTGAAAGCCTGGACATTATCCCATCCGGCCGGTTGAGCATGGCCATGCCGGCGGGGTCGCCGCGCGGGGCTTTTCGCGGCGCCGGCTTTCATCCGCGTAAGGGTAAATCCAGGGAAAATCTTCGCTGTCTCGATCAGCGTGGGGATTAGCCCCAAGAGCGGAATGAGGGCAAAAGTATTAGAATGCAGCGGTTTCCGGCGCGGCGCTACCGCGCCGCAGGCCTTTCCTCCTCATCGCGTAGTGCGGAACCCATGAAATTCTTCCTGTCTTTATCCCGGGCCATCGACGCCATCAATATCAGAGTGGGCCGGATCGTCATCTGGCTGACGCTGGTGGTGGTGCTGGTCAGCGCCACCAATGCGGTGGTGCGCAAGGTGTTCCAGGTCAGCTCGAACGCCTGGCTGGAACTGCAATGGTATTTGTTCGGGGCCATTTTTCTGCTTGCGGCCGGCTATACCTATTTGCGCAACGAGCATGTCAGGGTGGATGTCCTGGCGCAAAAATTTTCCCGGCGCACCCAGATCTACATTGAAATCTTCGGCATCCTGTTTTTCCTGTTTCCGGCTTGCGCACTGATTTTCTGGCTGTCGCTGCCGTACTTCTACGAATCCTTCGTGCTGCACGAGCTGTCGTCCAATACCGGGGGTTTGATACGCTGGCCGGCAAAACTGTTGATACCCGTGGGATTCTTCCTGCTCATCCTGGCCGGCGTGTCGCAGCTCATCAAATGCATAGGCTTTCTGCGCGGGGTCTGCCCGGATCCGACCGCCAAACCGGACGGCAAGACCGCCGAAGAAGAGCTGGCCGAGGAAATCCTGCGGCAGGCTGAACTCGACCGGCGCGGCGACGCGCGGCAAAACATTACAGGCAAGGGCCGCTGATCATGGAGTTTATCGTCGACAACCTTGCCCCGATCATGTTCTTCAACTTGATCGTCTTCCTGCTCCTGGGTTTTCCCGTCGCATTTTCACTGGCGGCCAACGGCATACTGTATGGCCTGATCGCCATCGATCTGGGGCTGATGCAGCCGGCCCTGTTCCAGGCCCTGCCGCAGCGCGTATTCGGCATCGTATCCAATGACACGCTGCTCGCCGTGCCGTTCTTCACGCTGATGGGGCTGATACTGGAACGCTCGGGCATGGCCGAGGATTTGCTGGAAACCGTCGGCCAGCTGTTCGGGCCGGTGCGCGGCGGGCTGGCCATCGCCGTGGTGCTGGTGGGCGCCATGCTGGCGGCCACCACCGGCGTCGTCTCCGCCTCGGTCATTTCGATGGGCTTGATTTCCTTGCCCATCATGCTGCGCTATGGCTACGACAGGCGGCTGGCGGCCGGCGTCATCGCGGCTTCGGGCACGCTGTCGCAGATCATTCCTCCTTCGCTGGTGCTCATCATTCTGGCGGACCAGCTGGGGCGCTCCATCGGCGACATGTATCGCGGCGCCATGGTGCCCGGCCTGGTGCTGACGGGCTGCTACATCGTCTATATCGTGATCATGACCTTCGTCAAGCCGTCCAGCGCGCCGGCCCTGCCGCCGGAGGCGCGCATCTACGACCGGCCGGACGGCAGCCGCGGCCTGCGCTCGCTGATCATACTGACCTTGATCGCTTCCGCGGTTTCCTACTTCGCAACGCAGCATTATTTCAGCGAGCACACCCAGGTGCCGGTGGACGAGCGCGTCGTCATCAGCCTCATGGCCTGGGGCATCACCGCCTTGATCATCGCGCTGGTGAACAAGATCTTCAAGCTGGGGCTGCTGTCGGAAATCGCCGAGCGCGTCACCTTCGTGATGATCCCGCCGCTGTTCCTGATCTTCCTGGTTCTGGGCACCATCTTCATCGGCGTGGCGACCCCCACCGAGGGCGGCGCCATGGGGGCAGTGGGCGCGCTGGTCATGGCCGTGTCGCGGGGCCGCTTTTCCTGGAGCCTGCTCAAGCAGGCCATGGACACCACCACCAAGCTGTCCTGCTTCGTGGTGTTCATCCTGGTCGGGTCCACCGTGTTCAGCCTCAGTTTTCGCGGCATCAACGGCGATCTCTGGGTCGAGCACCTGCTGGTAGGCTTGCCCGGCGGCCAATGGGGGTTCCTCATTGTGGTCAGCCTGCTGACCTTCTTCCTGGCCTTTTTCCTGGATTTTTTCGAACTCGCCTTCATCATCATTCCGCTGATCGGGCCGGTGGCCGAGAAGCTGGGCATCGATCTGATCTGGTTCGGCGTGCTGCTGGCGGTGAATATGCAGACCTCCTTCATGCATCCGCCTTTCGGGTTTGCGCTGTTCTACCTGCGCTCCGTGGCCCCGAAGGAGGACTATCACGACCGCGTTTCGGGCAAGCTGATCGCCAAGGTGACCACAGGCCAGATCTACTGGGGCTCGGTGCCTTTCATCTGCATCCAGCTCTTCATGGTGGCGGTGGTCATGGTGTTCCCCGGCATGGTTACGCACTATAAGCACGATGCGCCGACGGTGGACCCGGCGACTATAGACTTCGGCGGCGGGGCGGACTACGGCTCCGGCTCTTATGGCTACGATCAGCCGGGCGGCGGCGCGAGCAGTGTTCCCGGCGGCACGAGCAGCGCTCCGGGCAGCGAGGCGGACGATGCCGGGGCGGCGTTCAAATAGGCGATAATAAGGCCATGAACACCGAATCCAGCGCCAGCCCCTGCGCGCGCGTACGCGTGAAGATCTGCGGCCTGACCCGCCCCGAAGACGTCGACGCGGCGGTGCGGGCGGGGGCGGACGCCATAGGCCTGGTTTTTTACGGCTCCAGCAAGCGGGCGGTGCCGCTGGCGCAGGCCCGCGCCCTGCGGGACGCGGTGCCGGCCTTCGTCGATACCGTCGCTCTTTTCGTGAACGCTCCCGCGCATGAAGTCGATGCCGTCATTGAGCAGGTGCGCCCCGACCTGCTGCAATTCCATGGCGATGAGTCCCCTGAATATTGCGCCGGATTCGGCCGCCGGTACATGCGCGCCTTCCGGGTGGGCGCTCCCGGCCTGGATACGCCGCAGCGCGTGCTCCAGGCCTGCCGGCAGCACATGGCGGCAAGCGCCTGGCTGTTCGACAGCTACAGTCCCGGCTACGGGGGCAGCGGCCTGGCTCTGGATACTGCGCTGCTGGGCGATGTGCTTGCCGCCGCTGACCGGCGCCCGGTGGTGCTGGCCGGCGGCATGAAGGCCGAAACCGTAGCGGACGCGATCCGAGTCCTGCGCCCTTATGCGGTCGATGTCAGCAGCGGCGTCGAAACCGCTCCGGGGATAAAGTCGGCGGACAAGATCGCCGCGTTCATGCGCGCCGTATCCGGCGCTTGATCACAGCTTATCGTCGAGCTTATCGCCAAGCCCCGCACGCGGCCAGGCGCTTTCGGAGCGCTGCGGCGCCTCCAGCCAATGCAGGCTGAACATGCCGCCTGGGCTCAGCCACACCGGGCCCGGCCGCAATCCCGCCCTGGCGGCCAGGCTGCGCAGGCCTGGAAGGGTGTATTTATAGGAATTTTCAGTATGCAGGGTTTCGCCTTCGGCGAAGCTGTGGCTGCAGGCGCCCAAATGCACCCGCTGCGCACGCAGGCTCAGCAGATGCATTTCCACCCGCTGGCGCGGCGCATTGTAGAAGGCGGCATGCGCAAAGCCGGAAAGGTCGAAATCCGTGCCCAGTTCCCGGTTGGCGCGCGCCAGCAGATTCAGATTGAAGGCGGCGGTGGCGCCGGCGGCATCGTTGTAGGCGGCATGCAGGACGGCGGGGTCCTTGATCATGTCCACGCCCAGCAGCAAGCCGCCGCCGCGCAGCAGCGCGCCGGCGCGCCGCAGGAAGGCCAGCGCCTGATCGGGGTCCAGGTTGCCCAGCGTGGAGCCTGGAAAGAAGCCCACCCGCCGTGCGCCGGCCCGGGCGGGCGGCACATTCAGGGATGCCGTGTAATCGCCTATCACCGGCAGGATGTCGAGGCCGGGAAAATCCCGCCGCAGAGACCGGGCCGAAGCCGCAAGGTGCTCGCCGGAGATATCGATGGGCACATAGCGGGCGGGGCGTTCCAGGGCATGGAGCAGCAGGCGGATTTTCCGCAGCGACCCCGCGCCGAACTCGATGATTTCCGCGCCGGCACCGATTTGACCGGCGATGTCGCGCGCGTGTTCGGACAGCAGCGCCATTTCGCTGCGCATGGGATAGTATTCGGGCTGTTCGCAGATGAGGTCGAACAGCGCGGAGCCGCGCTCATCGTAGAAATATTTGGGCGATACGCAATGCGGCTTGCGGCCCAGCGCAATAGCCATGTCCTCAAAAAACTGTGCGGCGCCGTCGCCTTCCAGCGCCTCGTCCACGCCTGCGTCCGTCATCGTTACTGTATTCATCATGCGGTATCCTTCGCCAATCGCAGGCCGGAGAATTGCCAGCGCGCGCCGGCCGGAAAGAAATTTCGGTAAGTCAGGCGCTGGTGGCCGGGCGGGGTGGCCAGGCTGCTGCCGCGCAATACGAGCTGGCCCACCATGAATTTGCCGTTGTATTCACTCGCGGCGCCCGGCAGCGGCCGGAAGCCGGGGTAGGGGTCGTAGGCCGAACGCGTCCACTGCCAGGCGTGGCCATGGGCCTGGGCCAGCCGGCCGGTGGCCGCCGCCGCTTCCCATTCGAACTCCGTCGGCAGGCGCGCGCCCGCCCATTGCGCGTAAGCCGCCGCCTCGTAAAAACTGAGGTTGAGCACCGGTTCGCCGGGGTCGGGCGTGCGCAGTCCGTAAGGCCCATATACCTGCCAATGCTCGATGCCGCCGCCGATGTTTTCATCCTGCGCCGACCAGTAGATGGGCGCTTGCCAGCCGTGTTCCTGGACCGCCGCCCAGCCGTCCGAAAGCCAGAGCTCGGGCCGGGCGTATCCGCCGTCCGCGATGAAGGCCGCATATTCCGCGCAGCTTACCAGACGGTCGCGCAGCAGATAAGGCCGCAGCAAGACTTCATGGCGCGGCGTCTCGTTATCGAAGGCGAAGCCGCCGTCCGCATAGGCATCGTGCCCGATCGCCGCCTTGCCGCCGCTGAATTCCAGCCAGGCCGGGCGCTGGTCCGCCGGCGCGCCCCGCGGCGAGTTTGCGGCTTCACGGGCATGCCGGATCGGCAAGCCGTCATGCTCGCGCAGATAAGGCGGATGCAGCGGATTGAGCCAGAACGCATGGACGATGTCGGTCACCAGCAGTTCCTGGTGTTGCTGCTCATGATTCAGGCCCAGTATGATGCGCTCGCGTATTTCCTCCCATTGCTCCTCGCCGCAGCGGTCGATCAGTTCCAGCATGGCGGCGTCCACATGCGCCCGATAGGCATGGATGTCCTTCAGCGCGGGCCTGGTAAGCAGGCCGCGCCGAGGGCGGCTCAGGCGCGGGCCCAGTGCTTCGTAATAAGAGTTGAACAGATACGGATAGCGCTCGTCGAATAGCCGGTACGCCGGCAGGCAAGGCCGCAGCAGCATGACTTCGAAGAACCAGCTGGTGTGCGCCAGATGCCATTTCGTCGGGCTGGCCTCGGTCATGGATTGCACGCACTGGTCTTCGGGCGAAAGAGGGGAGGCGAGTTTCAGGCTGTAGCGGCGGACCGCGCTGTATAGCTCCGCGACGCATGCGCGGGTATCGACACGAGGACTGTTTGCAACGGCTGACAAAGGCATGGGCGCAGGCTCCTGCTCGGCGGTTGAGGCTTGCCACGCCGGCCAGCAAGCGACATGCCCGGCATGGCCGATCCCGCCTGTCCAGGCACCCATTTCCTGCACCCTTTCCCGACTTCCGGGAGCGGCCCTCCCGCCTTTTACCGCGTGACTTTCTTGTCTTCTACATGTGTGGTTTTCCCATCTTCTACTGCGTGACTTTCCCGCCTCCCACCGCGCGGCCTTCCTTCCTTTCGCCGCCCGTTTTTCCTGCTTTTACCGCATGATTCCACCCATCTATTTATCGCGCGGTGCCGCTTGTTCTTCCACCGCCCGCATTCTTTGACAAAGCGGAACTAAATAGGCTAGAATCTCGTTCTTCCTAGGCGGTTAGCTCAGTTGGTTAGAGCGCTACGTTGACATCGTAGAGGTCGCTGGTTCGAATCCAGTACTGCCTACCAAGCATTCCACCACGCATTGCCCAGAACGGCCGCTTCCTCCTGTGAGTAGCGGCTTTTTATTTGCCGGCGGGGACATGTCTCACGTTTATCAACACATTCAATTCAATTACCACGAAGGCGTCGGGCATATTGTGCTGAATCGTCCCGATACCCTGAACAGCTTCACCCAGATCATGCACGACGATCTGAAGCAAGCGCTATCCTTCCTTGAAGGGCGCGACGACTTGCGAGGCGTGATCCTTACGGGTATGGGACGGGGGTTCTGCGCCGGTCAGGATTTGTCGGAACGCAAGCCCTTGCCCGCCGGTCAGAGGCGCGATCTTTCCGAAGGCATAGAACGGAACTACCGCCCTCTGGTACTGCGCCTGCGCGCTTTGCCCGCGCCGGTGGTATGCATCGTCAACGGCGTGGCCGCGGGGGCGGGCGCCAGCGTCGCGCTGGCCTGCGATATCGTCTTCGCCGTGAAATCGGCGCAATTCATCCAGGCGTTCGCCAAGATCGGCTTGCTGCCCGACGCCGGAGGCACCTATTTCTGGCCGCGCTTGGTCGGGATGCAGCGTTCGATGGGTGCGGCCCTGTTCGCCGAGCCGATCAGCGCTGAAAAAGCGGAGCAATGGGGTTTGATCTGGCGCTGCATTCCGGACGAAGAACTCGAGTCCACGATCCAGTCCGTGCACCGGCGCCTGGCCGATGGCGCTACACGCGCTTTCGCGGCCACCAAGCGTGCGTTGTACGAATCGGGCGATCGCTCGCTCGAGGATCAAATCAACGTCGAGCGTGATCTGCAGCGCGAACTGGGCTATACCGAGGACTACCTGGAAGGCATGCGCGCTTTCGGCGAAAAGCGCGCGCCTCGTTTCACCGGCCGCTAGGCGAACGGCAGGAGCAAGCACGCAAGCACGAGCGATCTGCGCGACTCGTTCACCTTATTTGGAGAATCTATGTCTGTTTCGCATCTTCCGCCTGTCTTGCGGAATCTGTCTCTACCTGTTGTGTCGGCGCCGATGTTTACCGTCAGCTACCCCGATCTTGTGTTGGCGCAATGCAAGGCGGGAATCGTCGGGTCCTTTCCGGCGCTGAATGCACGCCAGCCAGAGCTGCTGGACGAATGGCTGACCCGAATCAACGAAGAACTGGATCAGTATCGGCGCAACAACCCGGATGCCATCGTCGGGCCGCTGGCGGTCAACCAGATCGTGCATGATTCCAACGTGCGCCTGGAGCGCGACGTAGCGACTTGCATCAAGCATAAAGTGCCTATCTTGATCACCTCCCTGCGCGCGCCGGTGCGGGAAATCATCGATGCAGTGCATTCCTACGGCGGCATCGTCCTGCACGATGTCATCAACCTGCGCCATGCCCAAAAAGCGATCGACGCCGGGGTGGACGGCTTGATCCTGGTGGCGGCGGGGGCGGGCGGCCATGCCGGCAGATTATCGCCCCTGGCCTTGGTGGGCGAAGCGCGCAGGCGCTTCAAAGGACCGCTGGTGCTGTCCGGGGCCATTGTGAGCGGCGACGGCATCCTGGCTGCCCAGGCCATGGGCGCCGACCTGGCCTACATCGGCACCCGCTTCATCGCCAGCCGGGAGTCCAACGCCAGCGACGAGTACAAACAGTCGCTGGTGAACTCGACCGCGGCCGACATCATCTACAGCAAGTATTTTTCGGGCGTGCACGGCAATTATGTGCGCGCAAGCATTGTGCGCGCCGGATTGGACCCCGATAACCTGCCGGAGAGCGAGGCGCCCAAGATGAGTTTCGCCGATGAGCGCTCCAAGGCAAAAGCCTGGAAAGACATTTGGGGAGCGGGCCAGGGTGTCGGACAAATCGATGACCTGCCCAGCGTCGGCGAAATTGTCGAGCGCCTGAAAGAAGGCTACGCCGCCGCCCGAGAGCGCCTGGCGCTATAGGTCAGTGGAAAACCACTGTGCGGTTGCCGTTCAGCAGTACCCGATGTTCGGCATGCCATTTCACCGCCCGGGCCAGCACCACGCTTTCCACGTCGCGCCCCAGCGTTGTCAGGGCGGCCGGGCTCATGGAGTGGCTGGCGCGCGCCACATCCTGCTCGATGATCGGGCCTTCGTCCAGGTCCGCCGTCACATAATGGGCCGTGGCGCCTATCAGCTTGACGCCCCTGTCATGGGCCTGGTAGTAGGGCTTCGCGCCTTTGAAGCCCGGCAGGAAGCTGTGATGGATATTGATGGCGCGCCCATGCAGCTCCTTCGACAATTCGTCGCTCAAGACCTGCATATAGCGGGCCAGCACGATGAGTTCCGCCTGCTCGGCCGCGATCAGGGCGCGCAGTTGCGCCTCTGCAGCCGGCTTGGTCGCGGCGCTGACCGGGATGTGATGGAAGGGGATGTCGTGGGAAGCGGCCAGTTGGTAGAAGTCCCGGTGGTTGGACACGACGGCCCGGATGTCGATGGGCAGCAGGCCCGCGCGCCAGCGCAGCAGCAGGTCGTGCAGGCAGTGCCCCAGCTTGGACACCATCAGTATGGTCGGCATGAGCCTTCTGCTTTGCACCAGCTTCCACTGCATGCCGAATTCCTCCGCCACGCCTTCGAATTGCCGCCTCAGCTCATCAGCGGATGCGCTTCCCTCGCTGGCCTGGAAGGCGATGCGCATGAAGAAGCGGCCGTTCATCCTATCATTGAATTGCGCCGCTTCTTCGATGTTGCAGCCGTTCTCGCTCAACAGGCGGCTTACCGCATGGACGATGCCGCGGCGGTCATCGCAAGTCAGGGTCAGAATGTGATCGGCTTCGGTTTCTGTCGTCATGGCTGCCTGCCTGCGTCGTTTCAAGTCGTGGCCAGCGCCGCGGGGGCGTCGGCCGGCGACAAGGCTTTCACGCGTTCGCCTTTGGGATCGTAGAAGGGTGCGAGCTGGGCGTGCGCGGCGTAGCGCTCCCAGCCGATTTCGATCTCGAACTTCTGTTCGGCGATCCAGGCGGGAGTGATGGGCTGATCCGCATGCACGTAGCCCATGCCCAGAGACGCGTCGACGCGGTGCCCATACATGCCGGAGGTGATCGCGCCGGCGCGCTTGCCATTGACCCATATCGGCTCTTCCTTGTAGAGCAGCCGGTCGGTGTCCAGCAGGCGGAATTGCAGCAGCCGCTTGCGCAGGCCCTGCTGTTCCCGCTGCCGCGACAAAGCCTGCTTGCCAATGAATTCGTAGGGCTTGTCCCAGGCCACGGCGAAGCCCAGGCCGGCTTCCAGCGGCGTGTCTTCCACGGAGATGTCATCGCCCCAGTGCCGATAGCCCTTTTCCATGCGGCAGGCATTCAGGGCGTGCATGCCGGCGAATGCCAGGCCATGGGCGGGGCCGGCTTCGATTATTTTTTCGAAGACATGCAGGGCGAATTCGCCGGGTATGTAAAGCTCCCAGCCCAGCTCGCCGACATAAGTGATGCGGCTTGCGCGCACTTGCGCATAGCCGATTTCGATGATCTGCGATGTGCCGAAAGGAAAAGCCTCGTTGGAAAAGTCCGTATGAGGCGCAATTTGCTCCAGCAGCCTGCGCGAATTGGGCCCCATCAGCCCCAGCATGGGAATGCCCGCGGTCTGGTCCGTCAAGAAGCAATGACCGGCTGCGTCGACGTGGCGGCGCAAATAGGAAAGATCGCGGAAGTGGCTGGGCGCGGACGACACCACCATGAACTGGTCTTCGCGCAAACGGGTGATGGTCAAGTCGGCTTCGATGCCGCCGCGCTCGTTCAGCCATTGCGTGTAGACCAGCTTGTTGACCGGTACATCGATACGGTTTGCGGACACCGTTTCCAGCACCCGCAAGGCATCGCGGCCCTCCACGATGAACTTGGTCATCGTGCTCTGGTCATAGAGGGCGACGGCATCGCGGGTGGCGCGGCATTCCGCCGCCACGTAGGGGAACCAGTTCTGCTTGCCGTAGCTGTATTCGTATTCCGGCTTCACGCCTTGGGGCGCGAACCAGTTCGGCCTTTCCCAGCCGGCCAGCTCGCCGTGGCATGCGCCCGCAGCCTTCAGCCTGTCGTGGAAGGGCGTGCGCCGGGCTCCGCGGGCCGTTTGGTACTGGTAGAAGGGCCAATGGGTTTTATAGAGCAATCCCAAGGTCTCCACCGTACGGTCTTTCAGGTACTGGCGGGTGCCCTGGAAGGGGTTCATGCGCTGCACTTCGATGTCGACCAGATCCAGCGGGGGGTGGCGGTCCCTGATCCATTCGGCCAGCACTTTGCCGGCGCCGCCGGAGCTTTGTATGCCGATCGAATTGAAGCCGCAGGCGACGAACAAATCCTTGACTTCCGGTGTTTCCCCCAGCAGGTAGCGGTCGTCCGGCGTGAAGCTTTCAGGCCCGTTGAACCAGGTCTGGATGCCGGTTTGCTCCAGCACGGGCATGCGGGCGGCCGCCATTTCCAGGGCGGGCATGAAGTGGTCCATGTCTTCGGGCAGCGAATCGAAGCAGAAGTCCTCCCTGATGCCGTTCATGCCCCAGGGCTTGGCCACGGGTTCGAAGCAGCCCAGCAGTATCTTGCCCGCGTCTTCCTTGTAGTACGCCCATTCATCCGGTATGCGCAGCACCGGCAAATTGCCGGGCAGGCCCTTGATGGTGTCGGTGACGATGTAGAAATGCTCCGCCGCATGCAGCGGCAGGTTCACCCCGGTCTGCCGGCCCAGTTCGTAGGACCACATGCCCGCGGCGATGACCACGGTGGAACTGCGTATGTCCCCCTGGTCCGTGACGACGCCGGTGGCGCGGCCGTTTTCCTTGAGTATGCGCGTCACCTTGACGTTTTCGATGATCCTGGCCCCGCCCATGCGCGCGCCCTTGGCATAGGCGGCCGTGACGTCGACCGGGTTGCATTGGCCATCCTTGGGCAGGAATACGCCCCCCTCGATGCCGTCCAGGCTTAAATAAGGATAGCGTTCGATGATGTCGCGGGGAGAAACGATATCGACTTCCAGCCCGAAGTTCCGCGCCATGGAGGCTTGCCGCTTGAGCTCTTCCATGCGTTCGGGATTCAGGGCCACCGAGAACGAGCCGTTTTGCTTGAAGCCGGTGCTCTGACCCGTTTCTTCTTCCAGGCGATAAATGAGGTCCGACGTATATTTGGCCAGTTCCGTGAGGTTGCGGGTGGAACGGAGCTGGCCGACCAGGCCGGCTGCATGCCAGGTGGTGCCGCAGGTCAACTGCTTGCGTTCCAGCAGGACGACATCGCGTATGCCCAGCTTGGTAAGGTGGTAGGCTATCGAGCAGCCGACGACCCCGCCGCCTATGATGACGACATCCGCCTGCGAGGGAAGCTGATTGGTCATGTAATGTCACCCCGTCCGTTCGTAAAAATACTATAAGTAAGTTTTTGGAGAAAAAAAATATACCTCATAATTTTTCTACCAAAATAAAAAAATATCAATCCCTAACTTCCTCAGTATGGTTGTTTTCTATTTTTTATGATCAAAAATTCGAGTTAAGATGTTTCGTCGGAAGAAAACAGCGAAGGGATCAATGAACAAGCCTGCAAGCAGCAACTTGGCGACCACCCGCTCCGCGGCCGGCCGGCCGGCGGTCAAACCGAAAAAAAAGTCCTTGAACGGCATTGGCGACGGCGGGCGCCTCGGAGAAGAAATCCGCAAGCTCAGGAAGGCGCGCGGCAAGTCGCTGGCGGATATCGCCGGAGTGATAGGCCGGTCGGTCAGCTTCATCAGCCAGCTGGAGCGCGGCCATGCGGAACCCTCCATCGCCGATTTGAAGGCCATAGCGCGCGAACTCGACGTGCAGCTCGGCTGGTTTTTTTTGCTCGACGAGATTCCCGACCGGGAACGGGGCCGCGTCGTCAGGAAGGACGGCCGCCGGCGGCTGGGCACGGAAACCGATGGCCTGGTGGAGGAACTGCTGTCCCCCGATATCGGCGGAACCTTCGAGACCTTCCGCAGCGTCTTCGCTCCGGGCGCCGAGCGCGCGCAATTCACCTTGCGGGATACCGAGGAAGAAGGCTATGTGGTCAAGGGCAGCCTCGATGTGTGGATAGGCGACGAAAAGTTCCGGCTGAACGCCGGCGACAGCTTCCGCATCGTCAGGGAACCTTTCCGCTGGGCCAATCCCACCGATTCGGAAACCGTGGTGGTGTGGGTCATCTCCCCGCCCATTTACTGAGCCCGTAAACTGCAGGGCCGGTCAAGGATTTTTGAGCGTCGATCAGTCCTCGGCGCATCGTCGCGGTAAACCGCCGTATACCGCCACCCCCGCAAGCCGTGTCGGCATAGCCGCGGGCTCGCCGTTCCCCGGCGCGCCATCGGCGCAGACGCAACTATGCCGATTCGCCATCCTCCGGCGCAAAATCCGCAGGCCAAAAAAATCCACTAGGTAAAAATCCTAGCTCATATTTTATTGACAACAAAATAATTATTGTGGATTATTTAGCTGATTAAAAAATTGGCTGGAATTTTTTCTGGTCTTCATGAATCCGACGCGCCGAGGGAAATATGGCCGGTACGCCGCTGCTTCGATTGTCCGATATCCACGCGGGTTATGGCGCCGCCTCGGTTCTGTTCGGCATAGATCTGGAAGTGCGGGACGGCGAGGTGGTTTGCCTGCTGGGGCGCAATGGCGCGGGCAAGAGCACCACGATCAAGACGATTTCCGGCCTGCTGCCGCCGTCCAAGGGTGCCATTACCTTTGCCGGCGAAGAGATAACGGGGCGCTCGCCCATGGACATCGTGGGCCGCGGTATTGCGGTGGTGCCTGAAGGGCGCCGGGTGTTCCCCTCTTTGACGGTGCAGGAAAACCTGACCATAGGCGCCTATGCCCGGCGCAGCGGCATTGTGCCCAAGGTCGCGCTGGAGGAAATCCACGAGCTATTCCCCCGCCTGGCGGAGCGGCGCAACCAGATGGCCGGCACCCTGTCCGGCGGAGAACAGCAAATGCTCGCCATGGGCAGGGCCATGATGGCGCGGCCGCGCATGCTGCTGATGGACGAGCCTTCCATGGGCCTGGCGCCTTTATTGATCGACCAGGTTTTCGAAACCATCAATTACCTTGCCAGGCAAGGCATCACCATCCTGCTCATCGAGCAAAACGCCGCCGCGGCGCTGGATATCGCGGACCGGGCCTATGTCATCGAGCGGGGCCGGGTCGTGCTCAGCGGCGACGCGGCCGACCTTCAAGAAAGTGAAGAAGTGCGCAGTACTTATCTGGGTGTATGAAACGATAACGCGGCTCCTCATTCGATGATGGGCCAAAGAGACAAAGGAGTGTGGAAATGACGGAGACTTCAATGAGTTGGAAGCTGTTCATGCGCAAGGCGGCCTATGGCGCATTGTTCGCGGCGACATCGGCGCTGGCTGGCGCGCCGGCCGCGGCCGCGGATATCAAAGTGGGATTCTTCGGGCCCATGTCGGGGCCGGTCGCCGTCTACGGGACCGAAAGCCTGGCCGGCGCGCAATTCGCGCTGGATGAAATTTCCGCCAGCGGCATGCTGGGCAAGGATAAGATAAAGCTGGTGGTAGCCGATGACATGGCCAATCCGGGCGCGGCCGCGCAGGCCGTGCAGCGCATGATAGACGTGGACGAGGTGGTGGCGATCATCGGCGGCTCGACCAGCTCCGGAACCGCGGCGGCCATCGAGGTCACCCGCGCGGCCAAGATCCCGCAACTGTCGCCGCTCGCGGTGGACCCGGCGCTAACCAAGCAGGGCAATCCCTGGTTCGCGCGCATCACGCAATCCGCGGACGCCTTCGCCACCGCGGCGGCGCAATGGACTTTGGACAAGCACAAAGCGAAATCGGCTTATCTGCTGGTGCGCAACGATAATTGGGGCGTGCCGCTGGCCGATGCCTACGAAAAGAAAGCCAAGGAATTGGGCATCAACATAGCCGGGCGAGTGCTGTACGAGCCCACGGCGCGCGAATTCAAGCCCATGCTCTCGCAGATGGCCAGCACCAATCCCGATTTGGTCGTGGTCATGGGCTACTACACCGAGAGCGGCCTGATCGTGAAGCAAATGGCCGAACTGAATATCAACAAGCGCGCGTTCGTCATGACGGCGCCCGGCATTCCCCAGTACCTCGATATCGCCGGCCCGGCCGCCAGCGGCACATACGGCGTGCTCTATTACTATGCCGGCTCCATCAAGACACCCGCGGCCGAGAAATTCGTGAAGAACTGGCAGGCCAAGTTCAAGCGCATGCCCTCGCAATACGAAGGCATGGGATACGACAGTGTCTACGTGATGGCGGAGGCCATCAAGAAGGCGCAGGCCAAGGGCAAGGTCACGCCCCAGAACATCCGCGATGCGATTTTCGAAACCAAGAACTACGCCGGCGCGACCGGGGACATCACGATACTTGCCAGCGGCGATTCGAAGCGGCCCCTGCCTTTCGTGACCTTGGAGGGCAAAGAGCTGAAGCTGGACTATCTGGTCGAATAACCGAGGCGGAAGGCGCATGCAGTTCACCATACAACTTATCAGCGGCCTGGCGGTCGGGTGCATTTATGCGCTGGTTGCCGTCGGCTTCAGCATGATCTATCGAGCCCTGGGCCTGGTGAACTTCGCGCAGGGCGACATCATGATGCTGGGGGCTTTTGTCGGCTATTCGCTGTTCGTCATCTGGCCCGGAATGCCGTTCCTGCTCGTCCTGCTTCTGGCCGCGGCCATAACGGCCGTGGCGGGGGCCTTGATCGAGCGCATCGCATTCCACGGCGCCGTCAAGCGCGGCGCCGACCAGATCTACCTGGTGCTGCTGACCCTGGGGATAGGCATGGTATTGAGCAACGGCGCCCGCCTCATCTGGGGCGCCAATCCCGTCGTCTACCCGACGCCGCTCACGCACGAGGTCTACCATTTCCTTGGCTATCCGCTGCCGGCCGTGTACCTGTATATCGGCTTTACCATGATCGCCCTGCTGCTCGGCCTGCAGTGGTTCTTTTCCAGAACCTGGATGGGGCTGGCGGTGCGGGCCGCGGCGGACGATAGGGAAACGGCGGCAACCATGGGCATCAATTCCGGCCTCGCGGCGGCTGTATCGTTCGCGATCGCTTCGGCCACCGGGGCGCTGGCGGGGGTGCTGTACGCGCCGATCACATTCGCGTCATTCGATATGGGTGTGGTGGGCGTCAAGGCCTTTGCCGCGGCCATCATCGGCACCTTGGGCAGCGTTCCCGGCGCGGTGATCGGCGGCCTCATCATCGGGGTAGGGGAAACCTTCGGCGCCCAGCTTATTTCGAACGCCTACATGGACAGCATTGCGTTCGCCATCATGATACTGATCCTGCTGGTGTACCCCACGGGCCTGATGCCCAAAGGGAGGCGGCTATGACGACGCGCAGCGCAGTGGCGCGACGAAACAATGCCTTGCCGGCGCCTCCGGACTTCAGGGGCTGGGCGGGTTCCCATCGCGATTGGCTGGCTTTCCTGGCCGTCATGGCGGTCGCCTGGTCGGTCCCGCTGCTGGCCGGAGGCTTTTACCTGTACATAGGCACGGTCGTGGCTATTTACGCCATTGCCGCGCTGGGCCTGCAAATCATGGTGGGCCTGGCCGGGCAGCTGTCTCTGGGGCATGCGGCGTTCTTCGGCGTGGGCGCCTACACCACCATTCTGCTGGAGAAAAACGCTTCCTTCGGCTTCTTGCCGGCGGCTCTGGCAGGCGCCCTGGTCGCGGGTTTCTTCGGCCTGCTCATGGCGCAGCTCATCCGCCTGTCGGGGGTGTACTTCAAGATCGCGACGTTCGGCTTCGGCATCATCGTTTATCAAGCCATCGCCAACACCACCTGGCTGACCGGCGGCCACGTCGGCATACGGGGCATACCCAATATCGTGATCTGGGGCATCGAGTTCAGCTCGCGGCGCGACCTCTTCATCCTGGAAATGATCGCGCTGACGATCGTGTATGTCCTGCTCCTGCGTCTTTGCAGGGGACGCATAGGGCGCGCCTTTCTCGCCATCGGCCAGAACGAGGATGCGGCGCGCAGCGTGGGCATCCCGACCAATGCCTACCGGATGGCCGTCATCACCCTGGGCTGCGCCATTGCCGGCCTGGCGGGCAGCTTCTTGCCGCATCTGATGCGTTTCGTCAGTCCGGAAAGCTTTAGCTGGCACGAGTCGCTGATCATGCTGATCATGATCACGATAGGCGGGCTGGGCAGCTTCTCCGGGGCGATCATAGGCGCCGCGGTGCTGATCATCGTTCCGGAGCTGTTGCGGGATCTCGCCGAATACAAGATGTTCGCCTATGGCATGCTGCTGGTGCTCTGCATGATGCTGATGCCGGCGGGCATCAGCGGAGGGCTGTTGAACATAGGCCACCGGGTCGCCGGCCGCCGGATCGCCGGCCGCCGGAATGCCGACAAGGATGCAAGATCATGACGGACGCTCCACTGCTTGAATTGCGCGGCGTGACCCGCCGCTATGGCGGCCTGGTCGCTGTGAACGAGCTGTCCATGCGGGTCCGGCGCAACACGGTGCACGGGCTGATCGGCCCCAATGGCGCCGGCAAGAGCACGGCTTTCGATCTCATATCGGGGCTGCAAAGGGTGTCCGGCGGGCAGATCTTGCTCGAAGGCCGGGACATCACCAACCAGCCCGTGGAGGCCCGCGTCAGGGCGGGCATATGCCGTACTTTCCAGACGCCGCGGCTATTCGAAAAAATGACGGCGCTGGAAGTCGTCATGACGGGGCGGCACGTGCATGGGCGCACGGGCATGCTCGCCAGCATGTTTTCCATAGGCGGCAAGCTGCGGGACGAGCGCGACATCATGGAAACGGCCCTGGCCCTGCTGGACAGGGTGGGGCTGTCCGGCGAAGCGCATTACCGGGTCGCCAACCTGTCCTACGGCAAGCGGCGCCTGGTGGAGATCGCCCGCGCCCTGGCGACCGAGCCCAGCTTGCTGCTGCTGGACGAGGTCGCGTCGGGCCTGAACCCGGTGGAAACCGCGGCCGTCGCCGACTTGATCAGAGGCTTGGCGTCCGAGAACCTGACCATCGTGCTGGTGGAGCACGACATGCCCTTCGTCATGGGCTTGTGCGAGGACATCACCGTTCTCAACTTCGGTTCCAAAATCGCCCACGGCCCGCCCGCGGCGATCTCGAGCAGCCCGCAAGTCCTGGAAGCCTATCTCGGCCGGCCGAACGAGTCGGGCGTCAGCCGCCGCGACAGGCGCCGGGCCCTGGCATCGACAGGCGCATAGGCCCCGACCGACCATTCAACGTAAAACGCGATATCTCCGGAAACCGATTCATGAAGAGCTTTGTAGGCGTGGACATAGGGGGAACCAATACGGACCTCATTTACGTGGACCTCGAGGCGCGTACGCTGGCCACCGCCAAGGTGCCCACGACCGCCGAGAACCAGGCGGAAGGCCTGATCGCGGGCATCGAGGCGCTGGGGGTGCCGCCCGCGCAGATCGACATGATCATCCACGGGACGACGGTCGCGACCAATGCGGCGATCGAGCGCAAAGGAGCGCGCTGCGGCCTCATCACCACGGCGGGGTTCCGCGATGTGCTCGAGCTGCGGCGCAGAGACCGGCCCCACACCTACGGGCTGGGCGGTTCCTTCCAGCCGCTGGTGCCGCGGCAGTTGCGCAGGGAAGTCAGCGAGCGCATCAGCGCGCAGGGCGAAATACTGGCCGAGCTGGATCGCGAAGCCCTGCGGCGCGAATTGCAGTTCCTGAAAGAGGCCGGCTGCGATTCTCTTGCCATCTGCTTCCTGCATTCCTACGTCAATCCGGTGCACGAACAGGCGGCGCTGGAAGAGGCGCGCCGCTTATGGCCCAATGAATACATCGTCGCCTCCTTCGAAGTGCTGCCGACGCTCAGGGAATTCGAAAGGACGAGCACGACGGTGATCAGCGCCTACGTGCAGCCGCTGATCGGGCGCTATCTCGGCAGCCTGGCCCGCAAGCTGAAGGATGCGGGGCATGAACGCGAGCTGCTGGTAGTGCAATCCAATGGCGGCATCATGTCGGCTTCCATGGCGACGCGTTTCGCCGCCAATACCATTCTTTCCGGGCCCGCGGCGGGGGTCACCGCCGCCAGCGCGATCGCGGGCGATCTCGGCCTGCCGGACGTGGTGTCCTGCGATATGGGCGGGACCAGCCTGGATATTTGTGTGATCCGGGGCGGCACGGCCGCATTGACGCAATCCAGCGTGATCGATTTCGGCATACCCCTGGGCCTGCCGATGCTGGACGTGGACGCCATAGGCGCGGGCGGCGGCAGTATCGCGCGCATCGACGGCGCGGGCATTTTGCAGGTCGGCCCCGAAAGCGCCGGCGCCAATCCCGGCCCGGCGTGCTATGGGCGGGGCGGCAAGCACGCCACTGTCACCGACGCCAGCGTCGTCGTCGGCCTGCTCAACCCGGACAACGCCATCGGCAAGACCCGCGGATCCGGCATGGCGCCGGAGCTTTCCCGGCAGGCATTGGCCGACGGCATCGCCGGCCGCCTCGGGCTCAGCGTCGAAGACGCGGCCGAGGCGATCTTGACCCTGACCGGCGCCAAAATGGCCGGCCATGTCAGGCGCAAGCTGCTGGAACGCGGCCTGGATCCGCGAACTTTTTCAATGATCGCGTTTGGCGGCGCGGGCCCCGTGCATGCCAACCGGATTCTCCGGGAAGTCGGCCTGGCGCGCGCGGTGATTCCCTATTTTCCCGGCATTACTTCGGCGCTGGGCTGCATACTGGGCCAGAATCGCCACGATTTCCTGCGCACTGTGAACAGGCCCTTGTCGACACTGGACGATGGGCAACTGGCGGATATCTATCAAGCTCAAACGGCGGAAGGGAAAGCCATCCTCGAGCATGAAGGATACGGCCCCGGGGAAGGGGATGCCCATTACAGCGCGGACATGTGCTACCGCGGGCAGTCCAACGTCATCGCCGTGCCGTTCGGCCATGCCGCTTCGCCGACGCTGGCCGCCGTCAGAAAAGCCTTCGAGGAAACCTATCACGAACGCTATGGAAAGCTGCTGGACCAGGACACCGAGATCATGCTGGTCAATGCGCGCACGGTCGTGTCGGTCGCGCCGCGGGTGTCGTCCGTGTCCGATCTGGTGAAGCTGCCGCAAGGGCCTGTTCCGCAGCCTGGAAAGGCGCAGGTTTATTTCTCGGGGAAATGGCTGGACGTCGAACGCTACGATCGGTTCGAATTGCCGGCGGGGGCCGTCGTGCGGGGTCCCGCTTTGCTCCTGCAGCCCGATACGACATGCTTCGTCGAACCGAATTATTGCGCGCGGGTGCACGAATCCGGCAATATTTTCATTGAATTGGAGTGAACCCGATGGTCGATCCGATATTGCTTGCCGTCATGCGCGGCGCGCTCGAACAGATTACCGAAGAGATGGACACCATGATCGCGTCGTCGGCGATCTCACCGGTCATCGCGGACGCCTGGGACAGGGCGAGCGGTATTTTCCATCCGCGGACGGGCGAGGTCATCGTGCAGGGCAGCACCGGCCTGCCCATATTCATCGTGGTCATGCAGCACACGGTGCAAGAGGTGCTGAAGGACCATCCGCCCGAGACCATGAAGCCGGGGGATGTGTTCATCGTCAACGACCCTTATCGGGGCGGCACCCACACCATGGACGTCAAGTTCGTCAAGCCCTTCTTCAAGGACGGCCGCCTGCTGGCTTTCCTGGCCAACACGGGCCACTGGCCCGATGTGGGCGGCATGACGCCCGGCGGCTTTACACCTTGCTCGACGGACGTCTACCAGGAAGGCCTACGCTTCCCGCCGGTCAAAATCTATGAAGAGGGCAGGCTGAACGAGGCCCTGGTCCGGGTGATGATGTCGAACATGCGGGTCGCCGAAGACCGGCGCGGCGATATGGCGGCGCAGATCAATGCGCTGGACCTGGGCTGCAGACGCCTGGATCAATTATTCGATCAGTACGGCGAAGAGTCCGTCTTCGAGATCATCGACGAGCTCAAGCTGCGTTCCGAGCGCTTGATGCGCCAGCATATCCAGGACATTCCCGACGGCGTATACCATTTCCAGGACTGGATGGACAGCGATGGGGTGGATCCCGAGCCTTTCCTCATCGACCTGAAGATGATCGTGGAAGGCGGCGAAATCACCTTTGATCTGTCGGGCAGTTCGCCGGAGCGCCGCGGTCCCTTCAACAGCCCCTACAGCAGCACGATCAGCGGCCTGATGATAGGCATGAAGCATGTGTTCGCCGACGTCCCCATCAACGCCGGCTGCTTCGAGCCTTTCCGCTACATCATTCCGGAAGGCTCCATGTTCAACCCGCGGCCGCCCGCGCCGGTCTCCTGCACGACGACGGAAACCGCGCAGCGGCTGGTGTGCGTGACCATGGGCGCGCTGGCGCAGGCCATACCCGGCAAAGTGCCGGCGGGAGCGTTCGGCACCGGCACCAACATAGGCATGGGCGGCGAAAGCCCCCGTTATGGGCGCTATGCGACCATCTTCTATTTTGGCGGAGGGTACGGAGCCAACCCCGATTCCGACGGCTTGACGAACGGGTCCACCCTGATTTCCGCGTCGCGCAACAGCTCGATCGAAGTGCTCGAGCACAGCGTGCCTTTGCTCTTCACGCGCTATGCGGTGCGCGAGAACTCGGGAGGCGAAGGGCGCTACCGCGGCGGGCTGGGCGTCGAAATAGACTTCCATCTGCGCGAAGGGTCGGCCTACCTGACGCTGGTCGCCGATCGCGGGCGGACCGGCGCTTATGGCCTGGCGGGCGGCGGCGACGGCATGCCCGCCGAGCACACCTTCCGGTGCGGGGGAAAGACGTTCACCTCGGACCACCTGACGAAAATCGACCGGCTGTATATCAAGAGCGGCGACGGCGTGCGCCTGCGCACCCCGGGCGGCGGCGGTTACGGCAGCGCGGCGCTGCGCAGCCAGGAGCAGCGCGAGGTCGACGCCGACAACGAGTATTGCGCGGCGATCTGAGGGGTTTTTGCAACGTTTGGCAGCTTATTCCTTCTTCCGGCGCGGGATTTCGCGCCGGGGCCCCGGCTTGCGGCAGTCCCGGTGTTACACTAAAGCAACGCTTTATCACCATCGCAACAAATACCCGATTCCATGCGCATGAACACGACGCGAACTACAAGCTGGCATTTTTAGCTGTGGCCGCGCCTGTGTATCGCTGACTAGCAGAACAACATACCCTGAACGCGGCTGGTGCCGCGTTTTTGCATTTTCAGGACATCCTTCTTATGGTTCAGATCACCTTGCCCGATGGCTCGCAGCGCGAGTTTCCCGGCCCCGTCTCCGTCGCCGATGTAGCCCATTCGATAGGCACAGGCTTGGGGCGCGCCGCATTGGCGGGGCGCGTCACCGTGGACGGGGCTGAACCGAAGCTCGTGGACACCAGCTATGTGCTGGAACAGGACGCCCGCCTGGACATCGTCACGGCCAAGGACCCGGACGGCCTGGACTTGATCCGCCATTCCACCGCCCACCTGTTGGCCTATGCGGTCAAGTCGCTGTTTCCGGATGCGCAGGTCACCATCGGCCCGGTCATCGAAAACGGCTTTTATTACGATTTCTCGTACACGCGGCCCTTCACCCCCGAGGACCTGGAAGCCATCGAGAAAAAGATGGCCGAGCTGGCGAAGAAAGACGAGACCGTCACGCGCGAGGAATGGCTGCGCGACGACGCCGTGGCTTACTTCAAGAGCATAGGCGAGGACTACAAGGCGGAAATCATCGCATCGATCCCGTCCAACGAGCCCATCAGCTTGTATCGCGAAGGGGATTTCGTCGATCTCTGCCGCGGCCCGCACGTGCCCTCCACGGGCCGGCTGAAGGTCTTCAAGCTGATGAAGGTGGCCGGCGCCTATTGGCGCGGCGACAGCAACAACGAGATGCTGCAGCGCATATACGGCACTGCCTGGGCGACCAAGGAAGAGCAGGCGGCCTATCTGACCATGCTGGAAGAGGCCGAGAAGCGCGATCACCGCCGCCTGGGCCGGGACCTGGATCTCTTCCATTTTCAGGACGAGGCCCCCGGCCTGATTTTCTGGCACCCCAAGGGCTGGACCATATGGCAGCAGGTGGAGCAATACATGCGCGCCGTGTATGTGGACAACGGCTACCAGGAAGTCAAGGCGCCGCAGATCCTGGATTTGTCCCTGTGGAAGAAGACCGGCCACTGGGACAACTACGCCGAGAACATGTTCACCACCGAATCCGAGAATCGCACCTACGGCCTCAAGCCCATGAACTGCCCGGGCCATGTGCAGATCTTCAATGCGGGGCTGCATTCCTACCGGGAATTGCCCATACGCTACGGCGAGTTCGGCCAGTGCCACCGCAACGAGCCCTCCGGCTCGCTGCACGGCATGATGCGCGTGCGCGGCTTCACGCAGGACGACGGCCACATCTTCTGCACCGAGGATCAGCTGCAGGACGAATGCGCGGCATTCACCGCCTTGCTGCAGAAGGTCTATGCCGACTTCGGTTTCACGCAGATTCTGTACAAGGTGGCGACCCGCCCCGAAAAGCGCATAGGCGCGGACGAGGTCTGGGACAAGGCGGAAAAAGCGCTGATGGACAGCCTGGACCACACCGGCTGCGATTATGAAATATCGCCGGGGGAAGGCGCGTTCTACGGCCCCAAGATCGAATATACGCTGAAGGACGCCATCGGCCGGCATTGGCAGTGCGGCACCATACAGGTCGATTTTTCCATGCCGCAGCGACTGGGCGCGGAATACGTCGATGCGCAGGACCAGCGCAGGACCCCGGTGATGCTGCACCGTGCCATATTGGGCTCCTTCGAGCGCTTCATCGGCATGTTGATCGAGAATCACGCCGGCGCCATGCCGGCCTGGCTGGCGCCCGAGCACGCGGTGGTATGCTGCATATCGGAGTCTTCCGCCGACTATGCCTCGGAAATTGCCGTAGGCCTGAAAAAACAAGGGTTTAGGGCGAGTTCAGATTTGCGCGGTGAAAAAATCACCCGTAAAATTCGTGAACACAGCATGCAGAAAATACCGTACATTCTGGTGGTGGGCGAAAAGGAACGCGACGCCGGAACCGTGGCGGTGCGCGGACGCGGCGGCGTCGACCTGGGCGTCATGGCCCTGGCCGATTTCGCCGCCCGCCTGCAAAACGATATCGATACCCGCCGCAATGGCTGATGGCGGCAAGCCGCGCAAGGCAGATCTTTTAATCAACTCTAGGAGTCTTAGACATCGCAACCGAAAAACCACATCGCATCAATGGTGAGATCCGCGTCCCCGAGGTGCGCCTTATCGGAATAGACGGCGAGCAGTTGGGGGTTGTCAAAACCTCCGAAGCGCTGTACATGGCGGAACAGCAAGACGTGGATCTGGTGGAAATCGCGCCCAATGCGAGTCCGCCCGTGTGCCGCCTGATGGATTACGGCAAGTTCAAATACCAGGAACAGAAGCGCCAGCAAGAGGCGCGGTCCAAACAAAAGGTCATCCAGGTAAAAGAAGTCAAGTTCCGGCCCGGAACCGACGAGGGCGACTATCAGGTCAAGCTGCGCAATCTGCGCCGCTTCATCGAGGAAGGCGACAAGGCCAAGGTCACGCTGCGTTTCCGCGGGCGCGAAATGGCTCACCAGGAACTGGGCATGCGCGTGCTGGAACGCGTACGCGATGATCTGGTCGAGCTGTGCCAGGTGGAAGCCATGCCCAAGCTCGAAGGCCGCCAGATGGTGATGGTGCTGGCGCCGCGCAAGAAAACGGCGACAGGCAAGGCGGGCGAGTCCTCTTCCTGATTCCCATTCCCCATGGCTCCACCCGCCGGCCCGACCTGGCGGGCGGGGCGCACGCAGGTGTCTTATGCACGTATTGTTTATTATCGACCCCTTGCCATCGTTGAAGGCTTATAAAGACTCCTCCGTGGCAATGATGCGTGCGCTGGCGGGCAGGGGGCATGAGCTCAGCGTCGCCTATCAGGGCGACCTGTTCATAGACCGGGGCGCGGTCAAGGCCGCCGCGACCGGCATCGCTTTGGTGGAAGGCGCCGATCTGCGCGGCCATGCCTGGTGGCGCAAGCGCAGCGCCACGCAGGACACGGTGCTGTCCGGCTTCGACGCGGTGGTGATGCGCAAAGACCCTCCCTTCGACATGGAATATGTGTATTCCACGCATCTGCTGGAATATGCCGAACAGCAAGGCGCGCGGGTGTTCAATTCCGGCGCCGCCATACGCAATCATCCCGAGAAGCTGTCCATCACCGAATTCGCCGCTTACACGGCGCCCACGCTGGTGACGCGCGACATGTCGCGCCTCAGGGCTTTTCACCGCGAATACCGCGATGTCATCGTCAAGCCGCTGGACGGCATGGGCGGCACCGGCATTTTCCGCTTGCGGGAAGGCGAAGCCAATCTGGGCGCCATCCTGGAAACCCTGACCGACTACGGCACGCGCAGCATCATGGCGCAGCGCTATATCCCCGAGATCGTCCATGGCGACAAGCGCATCTTGCTGATAGCGGGGCAGCCGGTGCCGTACGCGCTGGCGCGCATCCCCCTGGCGGGCGAAACGCGCGGCAATCTGGCCGCCGGCGGGCGCGGCGTGGCGCAGGCCCTGACGGAACGGGACCGGGAAATCGCCGCGGCGGTGGCCCCGGTCCTGCATGGACGCGGCCTGCTGCTGGTGGGCCTGGACGTCATAGGCGACTACATCACCGAGGTCAATGTCACCAGCCCGACCTGTTTCGTGGAAATCACCGAGCAGACCGGCTTCGATGTGGCCGATACTTTCGCGGCAGCCCTGGAACAGGCTGTGGGTGCCTGAATGGCGCGCATCATACTCGTCATGCACGAGCCCCTGGGCTCGGCTTTCGCCGCTTGCGCCGAGCACGTGCTGGGCAAGAAGCCCGAACTGGATGTGTTCGACGTGGCGCCCGACGCCGACCCCGAGGCCGAAGTCACGCGCCTGGCGGCGCGGATGCTGCGCAAACCGGAAGAGGCGACGCTGGTGCTTTGCGATATATTCGGCGCTACGCCGTTCAATATCGCCAAGCGCGCGGTCAGGCTGGCGTCGGGCAAAGGCCTGACCGCCCATTTGATCACCGGCACCAACTTGTGCATGGTCCTGAAGGCCTTGACCGAGCAGCAGGAAAACCCAGAGCAGCTCAGCGAGACTGTGCGGCTGGGGGCCTTGCGCGGGATCGTCGACGCCGACCACGCGACCTGCTGACCGGCATGCAGGTTTTTAGCACACCCGATAACAAAGAGTCCTATGCCATTCATCAACATAGTCATCAGCAATAAACTGGGCCTGCATGCGCGCGCCGCCGCCAAACTGACTCAGCTCGCGGGTAAATTCAAAAGCGAAATCTTCATTGCGCGGGGCGCCCAGCGCGTCAATGCCAAAAGTATAATGGGTGTGATGATGCTGGCCGCCGGCCTGGGCGTCACGGTCAAGGTGGATGCCGAGGGCGAGGATGCGGAACAGGCTCTGGCTCATATCCAGTCCTTGTTCGACAGCAAGTTCGGCGAGCAGGAATAAGCCCTCACGCACGGCTTTCGCCGCTACCCATGACGATCAATACCTCCTACGAACTACCGGGGCTGTGCGCCATGCTGTGCATGCAGGGGCAGGGCGTGGTCAAGGGTTATGCCATAGGCCGGGCCGCCGTCATGAGCGCCGCGGCCCTGGAAGTCGCGCACTACCGCATCGCGCCCGAAGACGTCGCCGCTGAATGCGAACGCCTGAAAAAGGCCATGGGAACCGCGCGCGACGAACTGCAGACGCTGGCCGCCACCTTGCCCGACGACGCGCCGCGCGAGCTGGGTCCGCTGCTGAATGTGCACAGCATGCTGCTGGACGACCCCATGCTGCTGCAGCAGACCTGCGCGCTCATCATAGAAAGGCATTACAACGCGGAGTGGGCGCTGACCAGCCAGGGCCAATTGCTGGTAGAACAATTCGCCTTGATGGAGGACGGATACCTGCGCGAACGCGGCGCGGATATCCGCCAGGTCATAGAACGGGTGCTGCGCGTGCTGTCCGGTTCCACCGCCTTGCTGCCCAGCCTGGACGCGGGCGATTCCGTCGATCCGCTCATCGTGGTGGCGCGCGACATCTCGCCCGCCGACATGCTGCGCCTGCGCGGCGGCCGCTTCGCCGCCTTCCTGACCGATCTGGGCGGGCCGACCTCGCATACCGCCATCGTCGCGCGCAGCATGAATGTTCCCGCCATCGTCGGCCTGGGCCATCTGCGCGCCCTGGTCCGCGACGGCGATACGCTGATCGCCGACGGCTTTTCCGGCACGGTGCTGGTCAACCCGTCGCTGGGCATTCTGCAGGAATACCGGCAAAGGCAGGCCGATTATGCGCGCGAGCGCGCCGAACTCGCGCTGTTGCGCAACGCGCCTTCGATCACGCTGGACGGCATCGCCATCAAGCTCGAGGCCAACATCGAGCTGCCCGAGGAAGCCGTAGACGCCCTGGAGGCCGGCGCCGACGGCATAGGTCTGTTCCGCAGCGAATTCCTGTTCATGGGGCGTCCCGACCTGCCCAGCGAAGAAGAACAATATCAGGCTTATTCCTCGGTGGTGAAGACCATGGCGGGCAGGCCGGTGACCATACGCACGCTGGATCTGGGCGCGGACAAGAGCCTGGACGGCGACGTGACCGTGGCCACCAATCCGGCGCTGGGCCTGCGCGCCATACGCTATTGCCTGGCCAATCCCGAGATGTTCGGCGCCCAGTTGCGGGCCTTGCTGCGCGCCTCGCAGCACGGCCACGTGCGCATCCTCATTCCCATGATTTCGCATATGCACGAAGTGCGCGCCAGCCGGCTGGCCATCGAAGCGGCATGCCGGGATCTGGACGCCCGCGGCGTGCCGTATGCGCGCAATATTTCCCTGGGAGCCATGGTGGAAATCCCCGCTATCGCGATTGCGATAGAGCCTTTCGTGGAAGCGCTGGATTTTCTGTCCATCGGCACCAACGACCTGATTCAATATACGCTGGCCATAGACCGCGGCGACAGCGAGGTCGCCGATCTCTACGACCCCATGCATCCGGCCGTGCTGCGTCTCATCGCCCATACCATCAATGCGGGCGAACGAGCCGGCAAGCCCGTGTCCGTATGCGGCGAAATAGCGGGCGATTCCCGCGCGACCCGCATGCTGCTGGGCCTGGGCCTGACGGAATTCTCCATGCACCCGCAGCAATTGCTGGATGTCAAGAAAGAAGTCAGGCAGGCGCATTCCAATGCATTGCGGGTCAAAGTGGCGTCGGCGTTGAACCGCGCCGAACGCATCGACCTGGCGGCCTTGTCCGGCTAGAGACGGAGGCGGTTCCGGCGGCAATACCGGCCCTGGGCGGGCTTGGGCATATGGGCATTGCCGATGCGCGCCGCCGCCGCCCGAACCGGCTTGCGGCCGAGGGCGGCGGGGCGGTCCAGCTTCAGCGCTGATAGGCGCTTTCCCCATGCGAGGGTATGTCCAGGCCCTGGCGTTCAATGTCGGCGTCGACCCGCATGCCGCATATCTTGTCGGCGATGAAGCAGGCGATGACGGCCGCGGAGGCGGACCAGAGCAGGGTGATCAGCACCCCTTCCAGTTGCAGCCACACCTGATAGGGGATGGCCGCCAGGCTGTCCAGGCCCGGCCCGCCCAGCGGCTTGGCGTTGAAGACGCCGGTCAGCAAGGCCCCGACCATGCCGCCCAGGCCGTGGATGCCGAAGACATCCAGCGAATCGTCGGCGCCCAGCCTGCGCTTCAGGCCGTTGACGCCCCACAGGCAGGCCGCGCCGGCGGCGATGCCTATGATCAGCGCCCCGCCGGGCCCCACCAGGCCCGCCGCCGGCGTGACGCCCACCAGGCCCGCGACCGCGCCGGAGATGGCGCCCAGCAGCGACGGCTTGCCTTTGTGCTTCCATTCCAGCAATAGCCAGGACAGGATGGCGCCGGCCGTGGCGATCACGGTATTGAAGAAGGCCAGCGCGGCGATTTCGTTGGCGGCCAGGGCGGACCCTGCATTGAAGCCGAACCAGCCCACCCACAACAGCGACGCGCCTATCATCGCCATCGGCAGGTTGTGCGGCTGCATGGATTCGCGGCCGTAGCCCAGGCGTTTGCCCACATAATACGCTGCCGCCAGGGCGGCGACGCCCGAGTTGATGTGCACCACGGTGCCGCCGGCGAAATCCAGCGCGCCGCGCTCCAGCAGCCACCCGCCCGGGCCCCAGACCATGTGGGCGATGGGTATGTAGGCCAGCGTCATCCATATCAGGGTGAACAGCAGGACGGCCGAATATCGGACGCGCTCGGCAAAGCCGCCGACGATCAGCGCGCAGGTGATCCCGGCGAAAGTCGCCTGGAAGCTGGCGAAGCTGAGTTCCGGGATGCTGCCCGCCAGCTCGAATTTGCCCGCGGCCAAGTCCTGCATGCCGCTGAACAGCAGGCGCGAGAACCCGCCGAACACGGCATTGCCCGATGTGAAGGCCAGGGAATAGCCATAGATGAACCACAGGATCAGCGCCAGCGCGAAAGTCGAAAGCACCTGGATGAGGACGGACAATACATTCTTGGCCCGCACCAGTCCGCCATAGAACAGCGCCAGGCCGGGCGTGGCCATCAGCAATACCAGCAGGGTGGACACACTGACCCATGCCAAATCGGCTTTATCCATTGTTTGCTCCTGAAATCGGTCGCCGGCGAGGCCGCTTGGGCTTCGGCTGCGACGTGGAATATTGCGTACTTGCGAAATGTTGGAAAAGGGCGGCTATGGCGTGCTACAGCGCGCTTTCGCCGAATTCGCCGGTGCGGATGCGTATCGCCTGTTCCAGCGGGCTGACGAAGACTTTGCCGTCGCCTATCTTGCCGGTATGGGCCGCGGCGCACAGCTGCTCGATGGCCAGTTCCATCATCTCGTCCGGCACCGCCATTTCAATGCGCAGCTTGGGCAGAAAATCAATGGTGTATTCGGCGCCCCGGTAAAGTTCGGTATGCCCCTTCTGGCGTCCAAAGCCCTTGACTTCGCTTACGGTCATGCCTTGAATGCCGATGCTCGAAAGGGCTTCGCGGACTTCATCAAGCTTGAAAGGTTTGATGATGGCGGTAATGAGCTTCATTGCGCTTCCTTTGAGGTTGATCACATGCTTGCTTCATGTGAGGAAACGCAATAAGCATGCCAACTCAGCGCGGGCAGGCCGGCGGGGCCCGCGCCGGGAAACGCATGGCGGCGGGCCGCTGTCATCCCAAGATCGTTCAGCCGCGCGGTGCGGCGGCGCATCGGCATGGTGCATGCCGGCGGCCTCGAAGCACCAAAGCGGGGCGTGCCGTAGCGACCCGGCTCCGCGCGATATCGCCGCCATCGCCCGTCATGGCGCCGCTGAGCGCGGCTCGGTTATCCTGTTTTGCACCGGCGCTGCAAGGGCGCTGTTTTCTATTACTTTGACCTGGAAGCCATCTCATGAAAATCCTGGAAATCTGCGAAGCAACCCTGCCCATCAGTTCGTCCATCCGCAACGCCTATATCGATTTCAGCAAGATGACGCTCAGCCTGGTGGCCGTCATCACGGATGTCATGCGGGACGGCAAGCGGGTCGTGGGCTACGGCTTCAATTCCAACGGACGCTACGGGCAGGGCAGCCTGATGCGCGAACGCTTCATTCCCCGCATCCTGGCGGCCGACCCGACAAGCCTGGTGAATGACGCCGGCGATAATCTGGACCCGCACAAGATCTGGGATTGCATGTACACCAACGAGAAGCCGGGCGGCCATGGCGAGCGTTCCGTGGCCATCGGCACCATAGACATGGCCGTCTGGGACGCGGTCGCGAAAATCGCCGGCAAGCCTTTGTTCCAGCACCTGGCCGATGAATACGGCGACGGCCGGCCCACGCGCGAAGTCTTTGTTTACGCGGCCGGCGGCTACTACCATCCCGGACAGGATCACGGCAAGCTGAAGGACGAAATGCGCAGCTACCTGGACCGCGGATACACGGTGGTGAAGCAGAAAATCGGCGGCGCGTCCCTGGACGAGGACCTGCGTCGCATCGATTCCGTGCTCAGCGTCCTGCAGGACGTCCAGCGTCTGTGCGTGGATGCCAACGGCCGCTTCGATCTGGACACGGCCATTGCCTATGCCAAAGCTTTGTCCCGATACGACTTGTTCTGGTATGAAGAGCCGGGCGACCCCCTGGACTTCGAACTGCAGGCTACGCTGCGCAGCTATTACAGGAACCCCATGGCGACCGGCGAAAACCTGTTCTCCATGCAGGATGCCCGCAACCTGATCCGATACGGCGGCATGCGCCCCGATCGGGATTGGCTGCAGTTCGATTGCGCGCTCAGCTATGGCCTGGTGGAATATCTGCGCACCTTGGATATGCTGCGCGAACACGGCTGGTCGCCCAGCCGCTGCATTCCCCATGGCGGGCACCAGATGTCGCTGAACATCGCGGCCGGGCTGGGCCTGGGCGGCAACGAGTCCTATCCCGACCTGTTCCAGCCCTTCGGCGGCTTTCCCGATGGAGTCAAGGTCGAAAACGGCTTCATCACCATGCCCGATCTGGCGGGCATAGGCTTCGAGGGCAAGGCCGACTTGTACAGCCAGATGCGGAAGCTTTCTTCTTAGGGATATCGCCTGTCCTGCAGATGCTCGCGGACGATATGCATCAGTTGCTGCATGAACGCGGCGACCGGGCCGGACGCCGCCAGATCCTTGCGCACGACGATGCCGATGGTGCGATGCACGGCCGGCTGGACCAGACGGACGATGGCGGTATGTTCGTCCTGGACGCTGGCCAGCATGCTGTAGGGCAATATCAGCAAACCCAGCCCCTGGCGCAGGAGCGCGATGGCCGAGGCATGATGGCGCACCTGGTAATGCCATTTGAGCTCGATGTTCAGCGCCTGCAGATTGCGGTCGATGATATTGCGGTTCGGGGTGGCATGCGAAAACCCGATCAGTGTTTCGCCTTGCAGGTCCTTCCAGGGCACTGACTCGCGCTTTGCATGCGGCGAGGCGGCGGGGCAGCCAAGGACGAAGGGCTCGTCGAGCAGCGGAATGTATTGCAGATGCGCCGGCACGGGGCCTTTGATGGCCAGGCCGAGGTCGGCCGTTTGCCGGGCCACGGCGCTGATGACGTCGGGCGAGCTCAGCTCGATGAGCCGCATGCGGGTGTCGGGATATTCCTTGGCAAAGGCATGGATGGCGTGGGGCAGCAGGTTGTAGGCGACGGAGTCGAATGAGGCCAGCACCAATTCGCGGTGCTGGCTCAGGTTGTGCTCGCGTATGCGGTTCAGCGTGGCGTCGACATCGTCCAGTACGCGGCGCGCGCATTCCATCAGAATCTGGCCGCTCATCGTCAAGCGGAACTGTTTCGCGCTTCGATCGAATAGTTGTTCGCCCAATTGCGATTCCAGTTGGGCGATGCGCCGCGACAAGGCCGACGGCGTCCGCCCCAGACGGTTGGCGGCGTCGGACAGGCTGCCGCTATCCACGACAACCGCGAAAGTGCGCAGCGCATCGAGATCGAATGTCATTTATCGGATTCCATCTTTGCGTTTCATGCATTCTAGAGTGCAAACTTTGCGATTTACTAAACATTATAGGGGCAAGATAATGAATCGGCATGTAGAGCAGGCGGCGGGGCCGCCGGACCGGATGACGAGGGAGCGCATTGAATGGATGGCAAAGACGGTGTGTCGGCGCTGCGGCTGGGCGTCGATGTGGGCGGCACGTTTACCGATCTCGTCTTGACGGACGAATCCTCGGGAGATGTTTTTTTCCATAAAGTGCCCTCTGTGCCCAGCGACCCGGCGCAGGCGATCCTGGCGGGCATCACCGAACTGATGCAGCGCATCGGGCGCCAGGTCGGCGACCTGCGTTTTTTCGGCCACGGCACGACGGTCGCCACCAATATGGTGATCGAGCGCAAGGGTTCGCGCACCGGCTTGATCACGACGCGCGGATTCCGCGACATCCTGGAAATCGGCCGCCAGATGCGTCGCCACTTGTATGACTATCGCATTCAGCGGCCCGCCCCTTTGGTGCCGCGCGAATGGCGCCTGGAAGTGGCGGAACGCCTGGATGCGGACGGCCGGGTATTGCTCGGCCTGGATGAGGAAGAGGTCGCAGCCGCCGCCCGGACACTGAAGGAAGCCGGCGTCGAAGCGGTGGCCTTGTGCTTTCTGCATGCCTGGCGCAACGAAGCGCATGAGCGGCAAGCATTGGAAGTCGTACGCCGCGTGATGCCGGATGTTTATCTGTCGACTTCCGCCGAAGTGTCGCCCGAATTCCGCGAATTCGACCGCTTCTCGACGACGGTGCTCAACACCTATGTCGGCGTGCGGGTATCGCGTTACCTGCGTCGGCTGTGCGACCGGCTGCGGCAGGCGGGCGTGCCCATCCTGCCCTACATCATTCATTCCAACGGCGGCTTGATGTCGGTCGAAACCGCGTCCTCGCTGCCGGCGCGCACATGCCTGTCGGGCCCGGCCGCCGGCGTGAAGGGCGCGGCGGTGCTGGCCGGCGAGGCGGGTTTCGCCGATGTCATCACCTTCGACGTGGGAGGCACGTCGACGGATATTTCCCTGGTGCTGCATGGCGAGACAGTCGTGGCCAGCGGCCGGGAAGTGGCCGGCTATCCGGTGCGCGTGCCCAGCGCGGACATTCATGTGGTCGGCGCGGGCGGCGGTTCCATCGCATGGATAGACGAGGGCGGCGCGCTCAAGGTGGGGCCGCACAGCGCCGGGGCGGATCCGGGCCCCGTGGCGTATGGCCGCGGCGGCGTCGAACCGACCCTGACCGACGCCAATATCGTATTGGGCCGGCTGGACCAGCACGCGCTGCTGGGCGGCCGCATGCCGGTGGATGCCGCCGCCGCGCGCGCGGCGATCCGCGATCGCATCGCCGGCCCGCTCGGGCTGACGGTGGAAGAAGCGGCGCTGGGCATTGCGCGGGTGGCGGCCGCCAATATGGGGCGGGCCATCCGGTCGGTGACGACGGAGCGCGGCCATGCGCCGGAGCGGTTCGCCTTGTTCGCCTACGGCGGCGCAGGGCCGCTGCATGCGGCGGATGTCGCCGCCGAGTGCGGCATTCCCACCATCGTCGTGCCGCAAGAACCGGGCACCTTGTGCGCGCGCGGCATTTTGCTGGCCGATGTCTCGCTGGACTTCGTCAGGACGCGCATCCAGATTCTGCATCGCGAAAGCTGGCCCGCCATTGCGGCGATGCTGGCCGAACTGCGCGCGGAAGCCGACGCATGGCTGGTCAGCGAGGGCGTGGCGCAGGGCGACCGGCATTTCCCCGTGGTGCTGGACATGCGCTACAGCGGGCAGAATCACGAGGTCAGCGTGTCCTTGCCGGGGATCGATATCGAGCTGGACGAGGTGCTGAAGCGTTTCGAGCGCGCGCACCAGCAGGCCTGCGGCTACACCATCGACGGACGCGCCGTGGAGATGGTGGG
>Ga0180220_1000374_pt1 | contig 54574 bp, 48 predicted proteins | sample eDN5th37CBELigBY_FD_151335 | JGI IMG/M metagenome (GOLD analysis project Ga0180220, IMG submission 151335) | Enriched backyard soil microbial communities from Emeryville, California, USA - eDNA 5th pass 37_C BE-Lig BY (version 2) (version 2) | ecosystem: Environmental > Terrestrial > Soil >...
AGAGGTGGATGTTGTGCTGGTTGGAGAAGAGGGTGGTGACCCTGCCGCCGAAGATGTCGTCCAGGTAGGCGAGCCGGTCGATGTTGGTGTCGAGAATGGTGACCTCGGCGCCGAGGCCCACCGCCATCTTCGCCGCGTTGGTGCCGACGGTGCCGCCGCCGATGATGGTGACGCGCCCCCTGCGCACGCCGGGCACGCCGCCGAGGAGGATCCCCTTGCCCCCCTTCTCGCGGAAGAGGCTCATGGCGCCCACCTGCACGGAGAGGCGGCCGGCCACCTCGGACATCGGCTTCAAGAGGGGCAGCGAGCCGTTCGGGATCTGGATGGTCTCGTAGGCCACCGAGGTGACCTTCTTCTCCACCAGCACCTTCGCGAGCGCGGGCACCGCGGCGAGGTGGAAGAAGGTGTAGATGGTCTGGCCCGGCTGGATCCGCTCGTACTCCTCGGCGATCGGCTCCTTCACCTTCACGATCATCTCGGCCCGCTTCCACACCTCGTCGGCCGTCTCGATCATCATCGCGCCGGCGGCGACGTAATCGGCGTCGGGAATGGCGGAGCCGAGGCCGGCGCCCTTCTGGACCAGCACCTGGTGGCCGCGGGAGGTGAGGGCCTTCACGAAGCCCGGCACCATTCCCACGCGATACTCACGAACCTTGATTTCCTTGGGGACACCTACGATCACGGCTGCAGACCTCCGAAAAGGGCCGCGGAACATACGGCGACGCGCCTGTCCGGGCAAGGCCCGCCGCGTCGTCACCGCCGCGGTCCGGTGGCAAACCGCCCCGGCATCTGTTAGCACGGCGATCGCATCCCACCTGGTCCGCCGCCATGTCGCCCCCGCGCCTCCTCTTCGCCGACCCCGAAGGCCGGCTCTACGATCACCCGGAGCTGCTTGCCGCGGCGCGCCTCGGCGAGGAGGTGGGCGAGCCGGACGAGACGCCGGTGCCGCTGCCCGCGTTCGGCAGGCTGACGTCGCTCCCCGGGCGCCTCCCCGTCGGCATCGATCCCGAGAGCGGGGCGCCGGTGGTGCTGGAGCGGATCACCGTGGGCCGGCGGACCTTCGTCCCCACCGCGGTGGGCGCCTTCCTGCAGCCGGGGTGGACCCGCACGCTCCTCCCCGCCGACCAGCCCCTCGAGGACGCGCACGTGCTCCCCCAGTGGGCCTACACCACGGCGGGCTGGGGCGAGGACGGCCCGGTGGTGTGGGCGATCCACACCGACACCCGCGACCACTGGGATCCCGCGCGGTTCTCCACGCCGGAGCTCGAGGGCCTGGTGCAGGCGCGCCTCCTCGAGGACGCCTCCAATCGGATCTTGAGGCAGCTCAGGACCTGCGCCCTGGAGTACCGCTGCTTCACGTCGCAGAACGTCTTCTACTGCCGGGACGAGGCGGCGATCCCCGCGTCGATCATGTGCAACGCCCGCTGCGTGGGCTGCATCTCGGATCAGCCGGCGGACGGCCCGCCCGCCTCCCACGAGCGCATGGACGATCCGCCGCTGGCGGAGGAGATGGCGCGGGTGGGGATCTTCCACCTGGAGCGCGCCACCGGCCGCACCATGGTCTCCTTCGGCCAGGGCTGCGAGGGCGAGCCGCTCACCCGGTGGAAGGTGATCGAGCGGGCGATCCGCGCCATGCGCGCCGCGACCTCCCGGGGCTCCATCAACATCAACACGAACGGCTCCCTCACCGAGGGCCTCGACGCGCTCTTCGCCGCCGGGCTCGACGCGGTGCGGGTGTCGCTGAACTCGGCCAACCCGTCGCTGTACGCGGCCTACTACCGGCCCATCGGCTACGACTTCGCCGACGTGGATCGGTCGATCGGCGTGGCGCGGGCACGGGGCGGCTACGTCGCCCTGAACCTCCTCCTCTTCCCCGGGGTGACCGATCGCGAGGGGGAGGTGGACGCGCTCTGCGATCTGGTGGCGCGCCACTCGGTGGATCAGGTGCAGACCCGCTCGCTGTGCATCGATCCCCAGCAGTACCTCGAGGTGGCCCGCGGCGCCCGGGTGAGGGGAGAGCCGCTGGGCGTTCTCGAGCTCCTGCGCCGCCTGCGAGAGGCCCGCCCCGGCCTCGTCGTCGGCAACTTCGCCCGCGGCCTGGACGAGCGCCGGCCCGCCTGAAGCGGGGCCGGGGCGGGAGCGGGATCCCCCCAGGAATCCGCGCGCTTGTCCGCTCGGGAATCAACCCGCGCGGCGGGCCGTTGAATAAGCGAGCGAGCGCTCCGTCCCTCTGTCCGAGCGAGCGATGGAGCGAGCCGCGCGGATCCCCGCATGGGGATCGGTGAGACGCAAGGCGAGCTCGCGCATCTCTTCGACGTACGGCGGCGCTCCGGAAGGGCCGCGGCGCCTCCGGCGGTTCGATCGATTTTCCGGGGACCGTGCGGCCGCGTGGTGGGCGACACCCTCGCGGCCGAGGTCCAGAGGTGGCCGACGAGGCCACACCCGCCGGCGGAGGTCCGGAAATCCTCCGCCCGTCTCGCGGCGTGCGGGATCCGCGAGACACTCCCGCCCCCGCGCCTCTCGAAAGAGGCTCGCCGCGGGCGCAAGCTCCTTGCGCCCGCGGCAGAGCTGTTTCTTCTCGTCAGGGCTCATCGGGGATCTCCGACGCGGCGGTGCGGCCCGTCCTCGCGGCGAGCCGCTGCGTCGCCCGCTCGCCGTCGACGGCGAAGAGCAGGATCACCGAGGCGATCGCGGCGAGGGCCCCCAGGGCGAAGGGCTTCACCACCAGCGCCGGATCGAAGGCGTGGCCCCGCGTCCGATCGACGGGCCGGTCGGGGTAGGGGCCCGCCGGCGCCGCCGCCAGGCGCTGGCCGGTGCCGCGCAGCCAGACCAGGGCGCCCACGACGATCGGCGCGGAGATCGCGAAGAGGAGAAGGGCGTCGCGTGCGGCGAGCTCGTCCGGCGACTGCTGCGCCAGCCCCGAGAAGACCATCGCGGTGGAGGCGCCGTTCTGCACCGCGTGGGCCACCACCGACGGGAGGACCGAGCCGCTCCACAGCCGGAGCAGCCCGAAGGCGAGCCCGAGGGCGAAGAGGGCGATCACCGACGCCGGGTTGACGTGCACCGCGGCGAAGAGGGCGCTGGTGACGAGGAGGGCGCCGAGCGAACCGTATCGCGCGCCGAGAACGCGCATCAGGTAGCCGCGGAAGAGGAGCTCCTCGCCGATGGGGGCGAGGACCGCCACGCCGACGGTGAGGAGCGCCATCTCGGCCGGCGAGCGTAGGCCCTCGAAGAGGGGAGCGACGTCGAAGCGGTCCGCGAACTCGGGACCGACGAGGAGGCGGTTGAGGGCGTTGAGCGCACCCGCCGCGAAGAAACCCGCCGCGGCGGCGAGGAGGGCGGGGGGCCACGCCGCCGCCACCGGCGGCCGGATCGCCAGGAACGCGGTGGGGCGGAAGTTCATCGCCCGCACGGTGAGGAGGGTGAGGCCGGAGAAGACGAAGAGCTCGTCGAAGGCGATCCCGAAGGCCGGGTTGGCCACCTGCACGAACGATCCCACGGTGAAGTGGATCGCCAGCACGGCGAGGAGGAAGGTGTAGGCCGGCCGCGATGCGACGAGCTCGGGATCGTAGGGTGCGGGCTGCAAGGCGGGGGCAGATCAACCCGCCCGCGGATCCCGGGTCAAGCCGAATGCCCGCGGGACGTTCGGTGGAGGCGACGAGGCGGGCCGGCGTAGGATGCCGGCCATGAAGTTCCCCGTCCTCGCCCGCCGGACCTACCGCTTCGAGTGCACCCGCTGCGGCGCCTGCTGCCGCAGGCCCGGCGCCGTGATCCTGGGGCCGAAGGAGCCGGAGCGCCTGGCCCGCCACCTGGGGATGTCGCTCTCGACCTTCCGCCGCCGCTTCCTGTTGCGGCAGAGCCGCGGCAGGTGGGCGATCGAGGTCCCCGAGGGCTCCGGCTGTCCGCTCCTCGACGGCGACCTCTGCTCGGTGGAGGCGGTGAAGCCCGGGCAGTGCCGGGCCTATCCGTTCTGGCCCGAGCTGGCGGGCGACCGGCGCGCGTGGCGCCGGGAGGCCGCGTTCTGCGAGGGGATGAACCGGGGGCCGGAGGTGCCGGAGGAAGAGATCCGCCGGCTGATGTCCCTCGATCCCGGCCCCTAGGGAGCCCTCCCGCCGAGCGCGGTTCGCAAACTCGAAACGTCACCGCTCCGTCACCTGATACTCTCCTGATATCGAACAGTCGACGGAGTGCCCTTGAACCACTGCACCTCATCCGCCTGGCGGTCGATCCCCTCCCTCGCACGCATGTCGGCCCCCCTCCTCCTCGCGGCCCTCGTGGCCCCCGGGGCGAGGGCGGACGCCTACGTGGTCGGCGCGCGGACGGAGGCCGAGGTCTACCGGATCCCCGCCTGGTCGGGGCGGCAGGGGGACGATCCGGAGCTGATCGGCAGGTACCGGCTGGTGCAGTCGCTGGATCTGGGTGCGTACGATCTCACCTCCTCGCGGGGGCGCGACCGCCTGGACTTCGTCGCCTACCTGCGGCTGATGAACGACTTCGGCTTCCACGACCGCGGCCTCCTTGACGACGCCCGCAACCCGGAGGTCGATCTCCTCTTCGGCTATCTGCAGTGGAGCCACGTCCTGGGCGGCCTCCTCGACCTGCGCCTCGGCAGGCAGATCCGCTTCGACCAGCTCTTCTTCTACGCGCTGGACGGCCTCGACGTGCAGGTCCACACCCCTGCCCACGTGGGTGTCGGGCTGATGGCCGGCTGGATGGTGAAGGGGACGAGCCTCGCCGGATCCGCCACCTTCGCGCCGGACGGCGTGCGGGGGAGCGATCGCCGCCGCATCGCCGACGGCGTCACCACCGACCTCCTCTCCAGCCCCGCGGACGAGATCGCATATCCGTACCTGGACGCGCCGTCGCCGATGTTCGGCGCCCGTCTCGAGCTCGAGGGGATCCGCGGCGTGGAGGCGATCGTCTCCTGGCGCCGCGCGATCAGCCGCACCTCGGCGGGCGATCTCGACGAGCTCCCCGACGACGCCCGGGGCTGGCAGACCGAGCTGGAGCACGCCGGCGCCGGCGCCCGCCTGCGGCTCTTCGGCTGGTCGTGGATCTACGCCTCCGCCGATCGGGATCTGTACCGGGATCGGTGGGCGGCGCTGCGCGCCGGCGTGCGAGCGGAGCCCCTGGCGCCGCGCCTCTCCATCACCGCGGAGGCGGCCCGCTACCACCCGTCCTTCAGCGCCGACTCGATCTGGAACCTCTTCGCCACCGGCGCCCGCGACGAGTACGAGCTGCGGGCCGAGTGGGCGCCGGACGGCCCCTTCCGCTACTACGGCGGCCCGCTCTTCGTCGTGTACCACCTCGACCTCTCGGACCGCTTCGCGAGCGAAGCGGCGGACGCGGGCAACCCCCTGAACCCCAGGAGCCGGGATCTGCTCACCGGGGGCTATGCGGGCGTGTCGCTGCGGCCGGGGCTGGTGTGGCGCGCGTCCCTGGACGCGTCGTACCTCGGCGGGCCGCCCGGCGAGGTGGGGCAGCTCGGATACCTCGGCCGCGAGCTGTGGCTGAACGCCGTGGTGGGCCGGGACTTCCGCTCGTGGATCTCGGCGGACCTGCGGCTCTCGGTGGCGAACGTCTCGGATCCCTACCAGGCGGGGATCCAGGACCTGTGGTCCTTCGGCGCCGCGGCGCTGGGGCGGATGCGCTTCACCGACGACATGGCGCTGCTCCTGGTGGTGGAGGAGAACGCCAACCGCTTCCGCCGCGGCGACCTGCGCGGCTACGCCGTCTTCGACTGGAGGGTCCCGTTCGGATGAGGCTCCGTCTCGCCATCTTCGTGGCGGCCCTCGCGCCGGCGGTCGCCGCCCTCGGGTGGAGCACGTCCGACGGTCGCGATCGCTCCTACGCCGTGTACCCGAGGCAGGAGATCCCGCTCCGCTTCGACCACGAGCTCCACGACCTGCCGTGCACCGACTGCCACGCGGTCGCGCAGTCCACCCTCTCCTCGGATCGCAACATCCCGGAGGAGGCGGTCTGCGCCGAATGCCACGACATCGAGGCGGCACGCCAGGGCGGCGAGACCGATCCGCCCTCCACCTGCGAGACCTGCCACCCCGGCTTCGACGAGACGGCGATGGCGGCCCCGAAACCGATCGTGATCCCCCCGCCGAACCTGGTGTTCGACCACGCGCTCCACCTGGACCGCGGCGTCCCCTGCGCGACCTGCCACGCCGACGTGCGAAAGGTGCAGGTGGCCACCCGGGCGCAGATCCCGAAGATGGAGACCTGCCTCGCGTGCCACCACGACGGCGGGGAGGCGACCGGCGCCTGCGGCGCGTGCCATCCGAGCGGACCGGACGGCAGGCTGCGCACCTGGATGTCGAACGGGGAGCGGCTGGTGCCGTCGCTCGGCAACCCCTTCGGCATCGGCCACACCGCCGAGTACTGGAAGCACCACGGCAGCGACGCCCGGGCGGCGAAGGCGACCTGCTCCGAATGCCACGCCGAGAGCGAGTGCCTCGCCTGCCACGACGGCGCCCGCAAGATCCTCAAGGTGCACCCCAACGACTGGATCACCCTGCACCCGGTTCCCGCCAAGCACGGCGCGCTCCAGTGCATGTCCTGCCACAACGAGCAGCAGTACTGCGCCACCTGCCACGAGCGGATCGGCATCGGGCCCCAGGCGGCCCCGCAGCTCCGCGCCCGGAACCTCCGGGTGCACCCGCCCGCTTCGATCTGGGTGGACACGCCGGGCCCCGGGCACCACGGCGTCTGGGCCTCCCGCGACATCGCGTCCTGCGCCTCCTGCCACCGGGAGGAGGCGTGCATCCGCTGCCACGCGTCGAGCACGGCGAGCGGAGGCGGCTTCGGGCGGGGCGGCCTCGGCATCAGCCCGCACCCGCCCGGGTTCCGGGGGCAGGCCTGCTCGATGCTGAAGAAGAACGCCCGGGTGTGCTTGAAATGTCATGCGCCGGCCGATCCGGTGCTGGGAGCTTGCTCGAGATGAAGTGGTCGATTCGGCTCGCCGCGGTCGCGGCGCTCGCTCTCGCCGCCTGCGGCGTCGAGGAGGGTCCCTACGAGAAGGAGGTGAGCGGCCCGCTCGCCCTCGTCTCCAGCCTCCCGCCGGACGGCGCGACGGACTTCGATCGGGAGCGGTCGATCGAGCTGGAGTTCAGCCGGCCCGTCAATCCGGACACCCTGGCGATCGTCCTGATCGGGGCGCCCGATCCCGCGATCGACGTGCAGGGGGAGATGGTCGAAGTGAAGGCACCGCTGGACTTCGAGACCGACTACGTCCTGCGGGTCGACCGCGCCGAGGACGTCTTCGGCAACGCCCTGGCCGGGGCCCCGATCGAGATCCGGTTCCGGACGGCCGCCGACGGCACGGTGATCCTCTCCACCATCGCCGACGTGCAGCCGATCTTCAATCGGTCTTGTGTCGATGGCTGTCACGTGGGGAGGAGGCCCTCGGGCGGGCTCTCCCTCGTCTCCGGCCTCGCCTGGTCCCAGCTCGTGGACGTGCGGGGCTCCACCTGCGCCCCCGGGGTGCGGATGCGCGTCGTTCCGGGGGAGCCGGACGAGTCCTGCCTCTGGCTGCTGGTGGAGCGGGGCGAGATGCCGGAGCGAGGCACGATCTCCGCCGCCGACAAGGAGGCGATCCGCAAGTGGATCGCCGACGGCGCGCTCCCTTGAGCGCGCCGCGCGTCGCCGTCGGGTAGACTCGCGCTCGACCCTGGCTGGCGCCTCCTCGCGGCGCCAGGGAAGGCCCCATGGCGGAACGACATCCACACCTGGAAGGCCGCCGGATCGTGTTCGGGTTCGGCGGCGGGATCGCAGCGTACAAGGCGTGTCAGGCGCTGCGCCTCTTCATCCACGCCGGCGCGTCCGTGCGGGCGGCGATGACGGCGGGCGCCACCCGCTTCGTCTCGCCGCTCACCGTGCAGGCCCTCTCAGGCGAGCCGGTCCTCACCGACGTCCTCGAGCCCTCCCAGGACGCGCGCTACGGCCACCTGGACCTCGCCCGCGGCGCCGACCTCGTGGTGCTGGCCCCCGCCACCGCGGATCTCGTCGGCCGGGTGCGGGCGGGGATGGGCGACGACGCAGTGACCACCACCGTCCTCGCCGCTCGCTGCCCGGTCCTGGTCGCGCCGGCGATGAACGTGGCCATGTGGGCGAACGAGCAGGTCCAGGCCAACGTCGCCGCCCTGCGGGAGGTGGGGCGGTTCCACTTCGTGGGGCCTGCGTCGGGGCTGCTGGCGGACGGCGACGTGGGCGAGGGGAGGCTCTCGGAGCCCGAGGAGATCGTGGAGGCCGCGGCGCGCATCCTGGGGCCGAAGGATCTCGACGGCGTTCGGGTGGTGGTCACCGCCGGCCCCACCCGCGAGTTCCTCGACCCCGTTCGGTTCCTGAGCAACCCGTCCACCGGCAGGATGGGCTACGCCATCGCGGCCGCCGCGCGGGATCGCGGCGCCGTGGTGACGCTGCTCACGGGGCCCACCGAGCTGCCCCGTCCCGCGGGGGTCCGGGTGGTGGAGATCGTCTCGGCCCAGGAGCTCCACGACGCGGCGATCCCCCTCGCCGGCGAGGCCGACGTCTTCGTGGCGGCGGCGGCGGTGGCCGATCAGCGGCCCGCCACCCGCGCGGCGCAGAAGGTGAAGAAGCAGCCGGGGACCCAGACGCTGATCCTCGAGCGCACCCCCGACGTGCTGGCGTCGTTCTCCGCGGCCGTGCAGGCGAGGCGCCCCCGGCCGATCCTGGTGGGCTTCGCCGCCGAGACGGAGGACGTGGAGGCGAACGCGCGGCGCAAGCTCGGGGGGAAGAGGCTCGACCTGGTGGTGGCGAACGACGTCTCGGAGGCGGGGAGCGGCTTCGGGGCCGAGACGAACCGGGTGTGGTTCGTGGACGGGGAGGGCGCCAGGGCCCTGGAGCGCCGGTCCAAGGGCGCCGTGGCCCACGCGATCCTGGATCGGGTGGCGGCGCTGCTGCGCGCGCGGCCCGGCTGAGCGAGGGCGCGGCGGGTTCAGGTGCGGGCGCGCCGGATTTCGGATAGGACCGCCATCATGGATCGCGACGCGAGGAGCGAGATCGCCGAGGTGGCCGCGGAGCTGGCGCGCCACCTGCGCTGGGCCCGGGAGAAGGGCGAGGTCGAGGTGCCCCTTCCATCCGGCGCGGCCCTCGCGCGGGCCGCGCCGGTCCGCCCGCCGGCCGCCGCGACCCGCCCGCAGGCGCTCGACGGGCCCCTGCCTCCCGCTCCGGCACGTTCGCATGCGACCGCGGTGCCCTCCTCATCCGCCGCGGCCCGCGGGCAGGCGGACGAGGCGCCGACACACCTGGCTCCCTTGCCGGCCGCGGTCTCCGCGCCGGGGGCGGGGCAGGGGGCGCCGACCCTGCGCGACATCCGGGAGGAGCTGGGCGACTGCCGGCGCTGCGGCCTCTCCCGCGGGCGCCGCACCATCGTCTTCGGCAACGGCGACGAGAACGCGGAGCTCGTCTTCGTGGGGGAGGGGCCCGGCGGCGAGGAGGATCGGCAGGGCCTCCCCTTCGTCGGCGCGGCGGGCCAGCTTCTCGACCGGATGATCGAGGCCATGGGCTACCGTCGCAGCGAGGTCTACGTCTGCAACGTGGTGAAGTGCCGCCCGCCGGGAAACCGCAACCCGCTCCCGGAGGAGGTCACGGCCTGCGAGCCGTTCCTGGTGGCGCAGATCCGGGCGATCCGCCCCAAGGCGATCGTCGCCCTGGGCAAGTTCGCGGCGCAGACGCTCTTGCGCACCGACGCCCCGATCACCCGCCTGCGCGGCTCGTGGCACCAGTACGAGGGGATCCCCCTCATGCCCACCTTCCATCCCGCCTACCTGCTGCGCGCCCCCGCGGAGAAGCGAAAGGCGTGGGCCGATCTGCAGCAGGTGATGGCCAGGCTGGGGAAGAAGCGGCCCTGATCCTTGCGGCCGATGCCGCTCGTCGGGTAGCACCTTCCGCCAAGCGAAAGCCCCAGGAGGCTCCCGACATGGCCCGCTCCCCCGATCCCTATGGACTCTCCCGCGTGATCCGCCCTGCGGGCGCGCTGCCCCAGGCCGCCGAGGTCGTCGATCCGTCGCTCCCCATCGGCCCCGACGAGCTGCTCATCGACGTCGATCACCTCAACGTCGACGCGGCGTCCTTCAAGCAGATCAAGGACTCGGTGGACGCGGACCCGGACCGGATCGCCGCCGAGATCCGGCGGATCGTCTCGGAGCGGGGCAAGATGCACAACCCGGTCACCGGATCGGGCGGGATGCTCATCGGCCGCGTCCGCGAGGTCGGCCCCCGTCACTCCGCCGCCTCTGCGCTGCGCGCGGGCGATCGCATCGCCACGCTGGTGTCCCTGACCCTGACGCCGCTGCACCTCGACGCGATCGATCGCGTCCACGTGGACAACGATCGGGTCGACGTGCGCGGGCACGCGATCCTCTTCGCCACCGGGCCGTGGGCGAGGCTCCCCTCCGACATGGCGGACACCCTGGCCCTCGCGGCGCTCGACGTCTGCGGCGCGCCCGCGCTGGTGGATCGGGCCGTCTCGAAGGGCCAGACGGTGCTCGTGCTGGGCTCAGGGAAGAGCGGCGCGCTCTGCTGCGCCCAGGCCAAGGACAACGGCGCCAGGGTGCTCGCCCTCGACATCTCCCGGGGCGCCGTCGACACCCTGATCGAGATCGGCGTGGCCGACGAGGGGATCGTGGCCGACGCGACCCGTCCCGTGGAGGTCCTCGGGAAGGTCCAGGCGGCCACGGGCGGCGCCCTCTGCGACGTGGTGATCAACTGCGCCAGCGTCCCCCGCACCGAGATGGCGTCGATCCTCTCGGTGCGCGACCGGGGGACCGTGGTGTTCTTCTCCATGGCCACGAGCTTCACCGCGACGGCACTCGGCGCCGAGGGCGTGGGGAAGGACGCCTCGCTCCTGGTGGGCAACGGCTTCGCCCACGGTCACGCGGAGCTCACCCTCGGCCTGCTCCGCAAGCACCCCAGGCTGCGGGCGCATTTCGAGTCGCGCTTCGCCTAGCCGCTGCCGCAGCCTCGGGGAGAAGCGGCCGCTGGGACCGTGCTCGTCGGAATCCGCTCCCGACGTGGCCTCCAGGCCGCGAACGCGGTCGAATCGAGAGATCCGAAGAGGCCCGCGCGCCGGCCCCTCCCGTCATCCGCCGGTCTGGCGGATCGTCACCAGGTCGTCGCGGAGCAGGTCTTCCCGCAGGAAGTGCCGCTCCGCCCGGACGAGGCCGACCCGCACCACGTGGACCAGCTCCTCCAGCTCGTCCGCCGCCCGCCACGGGGGCAGCTCGCCGGCCTCCACCTGGCGACACGCCGCGTAGACGGCCATCCGCTGCCCCCGCAGATACTCCGCCAGGCGCTCCGCGCGGATGTCGCCCCAGGCGTCCGTCTCCCGCAGCGCGGGCTCCAGGATCTCCTCCTGGATGTCGAAGAACTCGCTCAGCTCGCTCTCGAGATCCTCCGCGATCCGGTGCAGCACCGGGTACGCCTCCGGATCGTTGCGCACCTGGACGGCCACCCGCTCGGCGTCGTCGAGCAGATCGAGGAGCCGATCCTGCTCGGAGAGAATCCGTTCGCGAACCTGGCTGGGATCCATCGAGCCTCCCCGCGAGAGCTTCGGCCCCTCGCCGGGACCGAGATCTCCACACGCACAAGCGTATGCACCGGCGCGGTCGCCGGGGAGCACGCCCGGGGCGGGCGTCACGCGCGGGAGCGCTGGTTCCGCAGCCTGGTGAGCATCCAGACCTCCAGGGCCTGGCCCGCCACGTACACGGCTCCGAAGCCCACGACGAAGCCGATGGGCGCCACTTGCGCCAGCTCGATGGCGAGGAGCATCACCGCTGCGAGGAAGAACATCCGGAAGAGCATCCCCACCACGACCACGGCGAGGGCCCGGTTCATCGGCATTCGGCGCGTCTCCGCCCAGAAGGCGCCGCCGATCGCGGAGAGCGCGGCGATGGTCCCGCAGCCCAGGCCCCAGAGGAGGCCGTTGGACATGTCGAGATCGGCGCCGCGCAAGCGGACGGCGACCGTGGCGACGATCGCCGCGTCGACGGCGAGGATGGCGAGGGCTTTTCCGAGCATGGATGGATTCCGTCCCAGGGAGAACAAGGGGGTCGAACCCCTCCGAATGCAACCCGAATCGACCGACCCGGCATGCCCGGGGCGACGAGGTTAGGATGACCCTGCCGTGATCCGCGCCGTCTTCTTCGATCTGGACGACACGCTCATCCCCGAGTCCGCCGCGATCCGCGGGGCTCTCGCGGCCGCGTGCCGGCCGATCGAGGAGCGGATCGGCCTCCCGCCCGGCATGCTCGCGGAGGCTCTGGAGGCGGTGGGGAAGGCGAGCTGGCGATCCATCGACCGCGGCGGGATCGAGGCCCGCTTCGGCGTCTCCTGGGAGGAGTGCCTGTGGGGCGAGTTCGGCGAGGCGAGCCGAAGGCAGATCCCGGCGCTCCCGGCGGCGGCGGCGATGCTGCGCGCCACCGTCTTCACCGACGCCCTCGCCGCCTGCGGCGTGCGCTCGCCCTTCGGCCCCGAGCTCGAGGCCCGCTTCGCCGCCGAGCGCCGCAAGCGCTTCGCCCCGTTCCCCGAGAGCGCCGGCCTCGTCCACGCCCTGCGGCGCCGGGGCCTGAAGATCGCCTGCGCCACCAACGGCGCCTCCGAGGTGCAGCGCGAGAAGCTCAGCGCCTCGGGCACCTCGGGTTGGTTCGACGCGATCGCGGTCTCGGGGGAAGATGGGAGCGGCAAGCCGGAACCCCTCCTCCTCGAGCGGCTCTGCGCCCGGGTCGGCGTGGCCCCGGGCCACGCCGTCTATGTGGGAAACTCCCTCGCCCGGGACGTGGCCGCCGCCCGCGCGGCGGGCATGCGCAGCATCCACTGCGATCGCCCCGGGGCCGAGGAGCCCCTCGGCGCCAACGTCGCGCTCCCCACGCCCGACCGCGCGGTCTTCGAGGTGCACGGCATCCTCGGATGGGTGGACGGCTGGCGGGCGGGACGGGCCTTCCGGGTGATGGACGACGCGCGCACCGCCGTCGCCGTGGACGAGCCCTGGCGGGAGGAGGATCGGTTCGTCACCCGCGTCGGCGCGGAGGCAGACGAGCTGCGCCCGGCGGTGCGCGGTCTCACCCACCTCGCGGCGCTGGAGGCCGGCGTGCGCGGCCTGCGCGCGCGGGGGGAGGGCCGAGGTTTCCGCCACGAGCTCGGCGAACCGATCGACTGGGACGCGCTCTTGCGGTGAGAAGGAGGCGGTCGTTCTTGCGACGTCCGCCGCCTTCACGCGCTCGTTCCGAAGGTTGCGGGGCGAGGAAATCGACGGCATATATACGCGCCTCATGTCGACCCATCCCGAGACGATCCCGCCTCCTCCCGGCCCCCACGCGCCCCCGCAGATCTTCGTAACCCCCGAGCGGATCGAGCGCGCCCGCGAGCTCGCCTGGAAGATCACCGCCTCGACCTTCGACTTCATCGAGCGCCACACCACGGTGTCGACGGAGCGCACCGTCCTGCGCACCTTCGGGATCTCGGGGGCGGGGCCCGAGGGCGTGCCCCTCGCCAACCTGATGGTCGACAGGCTCCACGAGGCCGGCGTCCTCCACCGCGGCGCGGCCTACTGGCTCGGCCGCGCCATGCGCATGGGCGGGCGGTCGCCGCTGGAGATGATCGAGCAGCTCACCCGGCTCCCCGCCGCGGAGCTGCAGAAGCCGCTCGATCCCGCGGAGGAGGCCGCGATCCGCGACGAGATGCGCGCCGATGCCCGGGCGGCGATGGAGGAGCTCACCGCCCGGGTGAAGCAGCGCGACGAGCTCAAGAAGGGTCTGAAGATCGGCTGCTCGCCCGACGGCGCGCCGCTCAAGTACCTCATCGTCGCCACCGGCAACATTTACGACGACGTGGAGCAGGCGAAGAGCGCGGCGCAGAGCGGCGCCGACATCATCGCCGTGATCCGCTCCACCGCGCAATCGCTCCTGGACTACGTGCCCCACGGCGCCACCACCGAGGGCTTCGGCGGCACCTTCGCCACCCAGGAGAACTTCCGGATCATGCGGGAGGCGCTCGACGAGGAGTCGAAGCGCCTCGGCCGCTACATCCACCTGGTCAACTACTCCTCCGGCCTGTGCATGCCGGAGATCGCCTTCATGGCGGCGTGGGAGCGGCTCGATCACCTGCTCAACGACGCGATGTACGGGATCCTCTTCCGCGACATCAACCCGCAGCGGACGATGGTGGATCAGTACTTCTCCCGGCGGATCTGCGCCTACGCCGGGATCCTGATCAACACCGGCGAGGACAATTACATCACCACGGCGGACGCCTACGAGGCCGCCCACCAAGTGGTCGCCTCGCAGTTCATCAATGAGGCGTTCGCGCATCGGGCGGGCCTGCCCGACGAGCTCATCGGCCTGGGGCACTCCTTCGAGATCGACACGGCGTACCCCGACACCCTGTTGTGGGAGCTGGCGCAGGCCTACCTGATCCGAGGGTGCTTCCCGAGGCATCCGCTCAAGTACATGCCGCCCACCAAGCACAAGGACGGCGACATCTTCTTCGCCCACGCCTACGACGCCATGGCCGACCTGATGGCCATCTGGACGAGGCAGGGGATCCAGCTCCTCGGCATGATGACCGAGGCGATCCACAACCCCTTCCTCATGGATCGCTACGCGGCGCTGAAGATGGCCGACTACCTCTACCGCGCGGGGGCGTGGCTCGGCGACGAGCTGCAGATCAACCCGAACGGCCGGATCGCCCAGCGGCAGAAGGAGGTCTTCGAGAAGGCGATCGACATGCTCGAGGAGGCCGCCGAGATCGGGATGTTCGAGGCCATCGCCAAGGGCCGCTTCGCCGGGGTGAAGCGTGCCGTCGACGGGGGCAAGGGCCTCGCCGGCGTCGTCGAGAAGGGGGAGGACTACTTCAACCCCGTCCTCGAGATCCTCGAGGGCGCCACCGGCGTGGTGCTCCCCGACGGCCGCCGCGTGTCGAAGGCGGAGGTGCCCTCCCGATGAAGGCCAGCGCTCCCGTGCCGCACATCATTCGCCCCTACGGCGATCGCAAGGACGACGGGCTCGTCCAGCTCTCCTTCGTGCTCCCGGTGCCCGCCTCGGAGAAGGCGAAGGAGGCCGCGCGCCAGCTCCTCCAGAAGCAGGGCTTCGTCGACGTCCTGGTGGCGCAGATGGAGCAGGCGGGGGAGGGCTACACCTTCTTCGTGGCGTACGCGAAGACCCAGCTCTTCCTCGACTACGCGGCCATCGACGTCCCCGAGGTGAAGATCCACAAGCTGGGCTTCGACGACCTCAACGACGCCATCGAGGCGGACCTGGGCCGCAAGATCGTCGTGGTCGGCGCCTGCACCGGCACCGACGCCCACGCCGTGGGCATCGACGCCATCATGAACATGAAGGGATACGACGGGGACTACGGCCTCGAGCGCTACCCCATGTTCGACGCGCTGAACATGGGATCGCAGGTGCAGAACGAGGCCATCCTCTCCAAGGCCCTCGAGCGCGGCGCCGACGCGATCCTGGTGTCCCAGATCGTCACCCAGCGCGACGTCCACAAGGACAACTCCCGCCAGCTCGTCGACCTCATCGAGGAGCGCGGCCTCCAGGGGCGCTTCCTGCTCCTCCTCGGCGGCCCCCGCATCGACCACAAGCTCGCCCTCGAGCTCGGCTACGACGCGGGCTTCGGCCCCGGCACCCGCCCCTCCGACGTGGCCAACTTCCTCTTCTCCGCCGTGAAGGAGCGCGAGGCGCAGAGGAAGGCGACCTGATCGGCGCCGGTCGGCCGGCGGCCGGGGGGGCGACCGGGCGGGGGGCGGCGCCGACTTGAATCGGCAGGGCCTCCCCCGCAGGATCCACCGCCATGTGCGGCCGATACAGCCTGGGCGTCCCCAGCGCCACCGACCTCGCCACCATGCTCCGGGCCCGCCTGCGACCCGAGCACGAGGCGCTCTTCAGGCCGCGCTACAACGTGGCGCCCACCCAGCGCTCCTGGGTCGTGCGGGAGGAGGAGGGCCGGCCCACCCTCGCGCCGGCCGTGTGGGGCTTCCCCTCCACGACCGGCAAGTTTCTCATCAACGCCCGCTCCGAGACGGCGGCGACGAGGCCCGCCTTTCGGGGCGCGTGGAAGGAGCGGCGCTGCGTGGTCCCCACCGACGGCTTCTTCGAGTGGAAGGGACCGCCCAGGGATCGCCGGCCCCTCTGGTTCCACCCCGCGGACGGAGGGCTGCTCCTCCTCGCCGGCCTCTTCCAGGACGGCCCCGAGCCCCGCTTCGTGATCCTCACCACCGCCGCCAACGAGATCGTGGCGCCGGTGCACGACCGCATGCCGGCGATCCTCGCGGAGGACGAGGCCGAGGCCTGGCTCGCGGATCCCCCCGAGGAGCCGCTCGCGCCGGCCCCCGCCCACGTCCTCCGCGCGAGACCCGTATCACCGAGGGTGAACTCCGTCGCCAACGACGATCCGGAGTGCCTGGCGCCGCCGCCTCCCGACGAGCCCGGGCCCGGCGGTCAGCTCCGCCTCCTCTGATCCCGAGCCACCGGCGGTCCCACGTGGTATGGGCTCGTTCGGACTCGACGCGCGCGCCGGGTGCGCCGCAGGAGGTGAAGGATGCCGGTGGGAGAGAAGGTCACGCTGCGGCTGCGGATGAGCCAGGCCGACGCGCACTACGGCGGAAACCTGGTGGACGGCGCCCGGATGCTGGCGCTCTTCGGCGACGTGGCCACGGAGCTCCTCATCCGCCACGACGGGGACGAGGGGCTGTTCCGGGCCTACGACTCGGTGGAGTTCCTCGCGCCGGTGCATGCGGGTGACTTCGTCGAGGCGGAGGGCGAGATCACCGCGGTGGGCAACACCTCCCGCAAGATGCGCTTCGAGGTGCGCAAGGTGATCCGGCCGCTGCCCGGCAGCGACTCCGCCTGCGAGGTGCTCGACCCGCCGATCGTCGTCTGCCGCGCCACGGGCACCTGCGTCACGCCGAAGGACAAGCAGCGCGTCCCGCGCTAGGGCATCCGGCCCCTGCGCGCGCGGCTCGGGTGGAGGCCGGCCGCGCCGCTCCCTCCTTGGAGCCGCGGCGCTTGCGCGGAGCGCCCGGTCTTGGCAACGTCCGCCGCCGAAGCGAAAGGAGCGACATGGATCCCCTCGTCATCACCGCGGCCCTGGTGGGCGCCGAGACCACCCGCGAGCAGACCCCGTACCTGCCGATCTCGCCGGAGGAGATCGCGCAGGAGGCCAGGCGCTGCCGGGAGGCGGGCGCCTCCATCGTCCACCTCCACGTCCGCGAACCGGACGGAAGGCCCTCCCAGAGCGCGGCGCTGTTCCAGGAGACGATCGAGCGGATCCGCGCGCTGGCGCCGGATCTGATCTGCCAGACCTCCACCGGCGGCGCGGTGGGGATGGACGTGGACGAGCGCGCCCAGCCCCTCGGGCTGAAGGGCGCGGCCAAGCCCGACATGGCGACGCTGACCACCGGCACCGTCAACTTCGGAGACGAGGTGTTCTGGAACCCGCGCCCCCTGGTCCGCGAGATCGCGAGGCGGATGCGGGCCGCGGGCATCGTGCCGGAGATCGAGTGCTTCGACGCCGGCATGGTGGACGAGGCGTACGCGCTGCAGAAGGAGGGGCTCCTCGACTTCCCCGCCCACTTCGACTTCGTGCTCGGCGTGCCGGGGGCGCTGGCGGCGAAGGAGGCGGCGGTCGACTTCCTCCGCTCGCAGCTCCCCGAGGGATCCACCTGGACGGTGGCCGGGGTGGGGCGCCACCAGCTCCCGATGGCGGAGCTGGCCATCGAGCGGGGCGGCAACGTGCGGGTGGGCCTCGAGGACAACATCTACCTGTCCAAGGGCGTCCTCGCGAAGGGCTCGTACGAGCTGGTGGAGCGGGTGGTGGAGATGGCGGGTGGCCGCGGCCGCGCCGTGGCCACGCCGGATCAGGCCCGCGACCTCCTGCGGATCCCGCGGCGCTGAGTCGATCCGTCGGCGCGGCGCCGCCGCGCCCGAAACGACGAGAGCGCGGCACTCGTGCGAGGACTGCCGCGCTCCTTGCCACTTCCGGGTGGGCCTCCGCCGGGGAGGCCGCGCCCGTCAGGTTGCCTCAGAGGTTCTGCTCTTCGCGGCGGTCGGGCAACGCCACCTCGCCGCCGATGACGTCGTTCACCGACGGGAAGCGGGTGATCTCGTTGCGAGCGATCCGCCACGCCTGCTGGACGATCCACGAGAGGGAGCGATCCTGCCGGTTCGCCTCCATCTGGATCTCCTGGAGCATCTCCTCCGGAAAGTAGAGGCTCTGCTTGCGCTTGTCCGTGCCGGCCATGGGTGTGGGCTCCTGTGCGAAGTCAGAAGATTCGATACCATCGTTTGGGCGCATGTCAATGAACCCGCCCTGGTGACGGCCCCGTGCCCTCGCTAGAATCGGCCGCCTGCACGCCGAAAGGACACGCCTTGCGAAGCCGATCCCTCCCTTGCCTGGCCCTCCTCGCCGCCTGGACCTTCTTCGCCTGCTCGGGCGAGACCATCGGCGGCGTGAAGCCCGCCATCTCCGTCACGCTACCGGACGGCGCCGAGACCCTCTCGTTCGGTAAGGTGCCGGTGGGGCAGCGGGCGAAGCTGGAGCTGCGGGTGAACAGCGACCGGCCCGTGCCGCTGGTCGTGTCGCAGATCGTCCCGACCTCCAAGGACGGATCCGCCCACCTGGCGTTCTCCGCGAAGCCGGCCGCGCCCTTCTCCGTCGCCGGGAGCTCGTCCTCCGTGGTCGAGGTCTGGTTCGAGCCTGCCGACGTCCGCCACTACCAGGCGGAGCTCGTCATCGAGTCGGACGACCCCGATCGCCCCAGGCTCACCGTCCCGATGGCGGGCGAGGGGATCGAGGGCGCGATCCGCGTGGTGGGCTGCCTCACCAGCGACGCCGATCCCACCCGCTGCGCCGACACCCTGGTCGAGGCCCCCACGGTGCTCGACATGGGGGAGGTGGTGGCGGGCCAGCACGAGCGGGTGCAGGTCACCATCCAGAACCTCGGCGTGGACGTGCTCGAGGTGCACTCGGTGGGCTTCGCCGACGAGGCCGCCGCGGGCGCGGCGGGCTTCGCCATCGACGACAAGTTCCGCCGCGCCGTGGCCATCTCGCGGCTCTCCAACCAGACCTTCCAGGTGGAGTTCACCCCGCCCCTCGGCGCGAAGGGCGAGGTGGAGGCCCGGGTGGCGATCGCGTCCTCCGATCGGAGGACGCCGCGGGTCGAGCTGCCGCTGCGGGTGGAGGTGGTCCCCAACCGGCCGCCGCTGGCTTGCGTCGTCGTCCGCGAGATCGTGAGCGCGTCCGGGCAGGTGCGCGAGCCGCCCCCGGGCCCCGTGATCGTGGAGCCCACCGAGACGGTGATCCTCGACGCCGACGCGCGCCCCGGCTGCACCGCCGATCCCGAGGACGGCAAGGACGTGACGCTCGCCTTCGACCTGGACGGGCCCGACGCCTACGGGAGGCTCGACCCCGTCCCGGGCGCGCCCATGCGCCGCTCGTTCCGCGCCGAGGTGATCGGCAGCTACACCGTGACCCTGGAGGCGGCCGACTCCCTGGGCGCCATCGGGGCCGAGGACGAGAACGGCGTGCCGGCGGTGGCGGCCTTCGAGGTCAGGCCCAGGCAGGACATCGCCCTCGAGATCAAGTGGGCGGCCGAGAACGTCGACCTCGACGTGCACTTCGTCCGGGGGGAGAACGGCTTCGACGCGCTGTGGAGCGACGTGGACGACTGCGCCATCCTCGCCGCGTGCGGCCCGGGGGAGCAGCCGCTGTGGGGCCTCCAGCCGCCGGTGACGAGCCCGAGGCTCGCCATCGACGATCAAGGCGGCGGCAGCCTGGTGGAGACGGTGCTCCTCAACGGCCCCGAGCCGAGCACGAGCTACTGGATCTTCGCGCACTTCTACGACGACCGCCGGCCAGAGCGCTCGAGCGCCCCCTCGTGCAGCGCCGACGGTCCCGCGTGTGAGGGCGGCGCCGTCTGCGCCGCGGGGCGGTGCATGCCTCCGGTGGAGGCGTCGGCCCGGATCTTCTCCAAGGGGATCGAGCTCGAGCTCGGCCCGGCCGGGACGATCGAGCTGGAGCAGCCCTGCGACACCTGGGTGGTGGCGAAGGTGACCTGGCCCCCCGACTCCGAGGGGGAGATCGTCGTGCACCCGTTCGAGGAGGTCTTCGCGTCGCACGACGCGACTGGGCCGACCTGCCCGGTCTTCGCACCCTGAAAATAAACGGGCCGCCGGTTTGCACCGGCGGCCCTAGCGGACCCGGGGGGGGAGGGGGGGGACCCCAGGATCCAGCCGCTGTCCGGAGCCGTCCGTCGCCAGCCGGCGAGAGGCGCTCCGTATTCGAAGTCGGGGCATTCTAACGGCGGTCCGCCCCGGCGTCACCAGGTTTTGCGAACCGCCCTGCGATGCAGGCCCCGCCTGATTCTCGGGTCTCGAACCCCGCCGCCCCTCCACCCATTCCCGCCCACCGCGATGGAGCGGCGAGACGATGGGCGGAGTATAGGATCGGGCCGGAGGGCTCCTCAAGCATTCACCGGCTCCGGGAACCCTTGCACCATGAACGAAACGCACACTTCCGAACGGATCCGGCGGGCCGTGTCGCGGCTCTCGACCGCGCTCGAGCGTCTCGAGCTCGGGAGCGGCCACGAGGTCGTGGTCGCGTTCAGCGGCGGCGCGGACTCGCTGGCGCTGCTCGCGCTCCTCGGGCTCGTGCCCAGGCGGCTGCGCCCGTCGTTCGAGGCCGTCCACGTGGATCACGGCCTCCGCCCCGACTCCGCCGCCGACGCGGCTCGGGCCGCGGCCCTCGCCGCCGGGCTGGGTGCGAGGTGCCGCATCGTCACCATGGAGGCCCGCGGCGGCGGCGGTCTCGAGGCGGTGGCCCGGCGGGGGCGATACGAGGCCCTCGCCGCCGCGGCCGCCGGCAGGACCATCCTCACCGCCCACACCGCCGACGATCAGGCGGAGACGGCCCTCTACCGGCTCTCCAAGGGAACCGGGATCCGCGGCCTGGCGGGCATCCGGCCCGTCGTCCGCCTCGCCGGCGCCACGGTGGCGAGGCCGCTCCTCGAGGTGGAGCGTGAGCTCCTTCGCGGCGTGGTGGAGGATCTGGGCCTCCGGCCCGTGGAGGATCCCACCAACCGCACCGGCGCCTTCGCGCGAAACCGCCTCCGCCTGGAGGTGCTGCCCGCCCTCGAGCGCGCCGTCGGCGGCGCCTCGGCGAACCTGGCCCGGGCGGCGCGCCTCGCCGCCGACGACGAGCGCTACCTCGAGTCGCGGGCCGCCCGGGCGCTGGCGCGGATCGCCCTGGGGGGAGGGTGCGACGCGGGCCGGCTGGCGCGGCTGCCGGCGGCCCTGCGCGGCCGGATCGTGCGGCGGCTCGTGGTCGACGCCGGCGGGCGGATCCCGACCGCGGCGGAGGTGGAGCGGGTCCTCGCCCTGGCGAAGCGAGGGGGCGAGCTGCACCTGGCGCGGGGGATCGTGGCCACGGCTCGTGCCGGAATCCTGACGGTCCGGCAGGGGAGGACGGGGCGCGGTTGATGGGAATCGCGCCGGCCCGCCGTGCATCTGATAGAACGGAAGGGAAACCCCGCCCGCAGGCGCCTTCCGAGCGAGTGCCGGAAGGACGTGCCGCCGCAGGTGGTTGGGGATGGGTCGGCAGGTCGCCGGCGAAAAGGATCGGCGCCCGGCCCTGGGCCCTTGCGAGGCGCGAAATGGACTCTTTCAGGAATCCGAGGGACGAGAGCTCGTGAGACAGTCGTACAAGACCGTGCTGCTGTGGGCAGTGCTGATCGCGATCTTCGGTAGCTTCTACCACTTCGTCAGCACCAGCGGCGTGGAGGTCAAGGAGACCGACTACTCCGAATACCTCGCGAAGGTGGACGAGAAGCAGGTCGAATCGGTCTCGATCAAGGGGACGACGCAGACCTATACGCTCAAGGGCGACAAGACCGAGTACCGCACCTCCGGCCCGGCGGGCGAGAGGCTGATCGAGAAGCTCGACCAGAGCGGCGCCAGCTTCAAGTTCGAGCGGGAGGACGGAGGGTCGGTGTGGCTGCAGGTCGCGCTGCAGGGCCTGCCGATCATCTTCCTCTTCATCGTCTTCCTGCTGTTCATGCGCCAGCTCCAGGGCAGTGGCGGGAAGGCGATGCAGTTCGGCAAGTCCAAGGCCAAGCTGCTCAGCGAGGTCCACAACCGCGTCACCTTCGCCGACGTGGCGGGCATCGACGAGTCGAAGGACGAGCTCGAAGAGATCGTGGCCTTCCTCAAGGATCCGAAGAAGTTCACCAGGCTCGGCGGCCGCATCCCCAAGGGCGTGCTGCTCATGGGCCCGCCGGGCACGGGGAAGACGCTGCTCGCCCGCGCGGTGGCCGGGGAGGCGGGCGTCCCGTTCTTCTCCATCTCCGGCTCGGACTTCGTGGAGATGTTCGTGGGCGTGGGCGCCAGCCGCGTGCGGGATCTCTTCGAGCAGGGCAAGAAGAACGCCCCCTGCATCATCTTCATCGACGAGATCGACGCGGTCGGCCGCCACCGAGGCGCGGGCCTGGGCGGCGGGCACGACGAGCGGGAGCAGACCCTCAACCAGCTCCTGGTGGAGATGGACGGCTTCGAGTCGAACGAGGGCGTGATCCTGATCGCGGCGACCAATCGGCCGGACGTGCTCGACCCGGCGCTCCTGCGCCCCGGCCGCTTCGACCGCCGCATCGTGGTGCCGAGGCCCGACGTGGTGGGTCGCGAGGGCATCCTCAAGGTGCACACCAAGAAGACGCCGATCGCACCCGACGTCGACCTGGCGATCATTGCCCGCGGCACGCCCGGCTTCTCCGGGGCGGACCTCGAGAACCTCGTCAACGAGGCGGCCCTGCTCGCCGCCCGGCAGAACAAGGATCGGGTCGAGCTCGTGGACTTCGAGATGGCCAAGGACAAGGTCATCATGGGCACCGAGCGCCGGTCGCTGGTGATGAGCGAAAAGGAGAAGCGCTCCACCGCCGTCCACGAGGCGGGGCACGCGCTGGTGGCCAAGCTCCTCCCCGACTCCGACCCGGTGCACAAGGTCACGATCATCCCCCGCGGCCGCGCCCTGGGCGTCACCCAGCAGCTCCCGGTAGAGGATCGCCTCAGCCTCTCGAAGGAGTACGCCCTCAACCGCATCGCGGTGCTCATGGGCGGCCGCATCGCCGAGGAGCTGGCCTTCGACGGCCAGAAGACCACCGGCGCCGGCAACGACATCGAGGTCGCCACCGACATGGCCCGCAGCATGGTCTGCGAGTGGGGCATGAGCGACAAGCTCGGCCCGCTGGCCTTCGGCAAGAAGCAGGGCGAGGTCTTCCTGGGCAGGGAGATGGGCACGTCCCCCGACTATTCGGAGCAGACGGCCCGCGACATCGACCTCGAGGTCCGCAAGATCGTCACCGACCAGTACGCGGTGGCGCGCAAGGTCCTCGAGGAGAACTTCGACCTCCTCATGAAGATCGCCGACGCGCTGATGGAGTACGAGACCCTCGACAGCGCGGACCTGGACACGCTGATCCAGGGCGGCACGATCACCCGCGAGAAGCCGACGCCCCCGGTCGCGGCCCGGGAGCCGGAGAAGAAGGAGAAGGAGAAGAAGCCCCTCCTCCCCGCGCTGGAGCCGGTGCCCAAGCTCGAGGTCGGCAAGGCCTGAGGCGAGACGGCCGGTGGGAGCGCTCCCGCCGGTCGTTTGCGCGTGCGCCGGCTGCCCGATCGTGCACAGGCGCCGGTCGAATTGCGGGCGGAGCGCGCCGTTCCGCTGTTATGCTTCGAGACCCTCGCTCCTCCGGCAGCCAAGACATGATCCGCGCGCGCTTCCTCAGCGTCGACAAGCTCCCCGACCTGGGCCTCGCCCTGCGGGCCCTCGGCTTTCCCCGAGGTGCCGTGGACTTCCTCGCCGGCTCGCTCCCCCAGGGACATCTGCTCGTTTCCGGGCTGGAGGCGCCCGCGCTGGAGCTCCTGCGCAACCTCGTCGGCACGGTCCCCGGCGCCCCGCGGATCCTCGAGGGCGTTCGTCCGGGCGCGGTCCTCCTCTCCGGGAGGCTCTCCGAGATCAAGCTCATCGGCACCAGGCTCCAGGATCGGGCCGACGTCCCCCAGGCGGCGGACGCCGGGGGCTACGTGATCCGGGCGTGCTTCCACGCCGGGCGATTCGAGCCGGTGGAGATCGGCCCCTTGCGCATCGGCGGCGGACGGGCGCTGGTGATGGGGATCCTCAACGTCACCCCCGACTCCTTCTCCGACGGCGGCAGGTTCGTCCGGCCCGAGGAGGCCCTGGCCCGGGCGAAGGCGCTGGTGGAGGCGGGGGCCGACGTCATCGACGTGGGTGGCGAGTCCACGAGGCCCAAGGGGCCGTACGGCGAGGGCGCCCGGCCCGTCTCCGTGGAGGAGGAGCGGGCCCGGGTGGAGCCGGTGGTGGCGCTCCTGCACCGCGAGCTCCCCAACGTGCCGATCTCCGTCGACACCTCGAAGGCGGAGGTGGCCGAGGCCGCGATCCAGGCGGGCGCCTCCATGGTGAACGACGTCCGCGGCCTCGCCGACGACGACCTCGCCGACGTGGTGCGCCGCCACCGGGTGGCCTGCTGCCTGATGCACATGCCGGCGGAGCCGGACGTGATGGCCGAGCACACGTCGTACGAGGACGTGGTGGGCGAAGTCGCCGCGGCGCTCTGCGACCTCGTGGACCGGGCCGAGGCGCGGGGGGTGCCGCCCGCCCGCGCGATCGTCGATCCGGGCCTCGGCTTCGGCAAGACCTACGGGCAGAGCCTCTTCCTCCTCCGGCAGCTCCCCCTCCTCGTGGCGGCGGTCGGGCGGCCGATCCTCGTGGGGCCGAGCCGCAAGGGCTTCCTCGGTCACGTCACCGGCCGGGAGGTGGGCGCGCGGGACGCCGCCACCGCCGGGAGCGTGGCCGCCGCCCTCGTGAACGGCGCCTCGATGGTCCGCGTCCACGACGCGGCGGCGTGCCGCGACGCGGTCCTCGTCGCCGACGCGGTGGCCCGGGCGGAGGAGGGCGGGGCCTTCTTCTCCGACGAGGACGAGGGATGAGCCGGACGCCACCGCCGAGGATCCGCGCGAGGGGCGCGAAGGCCGAACCGGCGCGGCGCGAAGGTCTGCACGCGCTCCGCCTGGTGGGGCGGGAGCGGCGGGCGTGAGCGGCCTCTTCTCGCTCGGCGGCGGCTGGCAGATCGCGCTCGCGGTCGCCGACGTCCTCATCGTCTCCTACGTGATCTACCGCGTGCTCCTGCTGATCAAGGGGACCACGGCGGTGCCGATGCTCGTGGGCCTCGGCATGATCACGGTGGCCTTCTTCGCCTCCAAGTGGCTCGGGCTCACCACCTTCCACTGGCTGGTGAGCCAGTTCCTCTCCTACTCGTTCATCTTCGGCATCATCGTGCTCTTCCAGGCGGACATCCGCCGCGGCCTGGCGCGGCTGGGGCAGGGGTGGAGCCTCGGCTACGACCGGGCCGAGGAGGCCTCTCGGATCGAGGAGCTGGTCCGCGCCGCGGCGAAGCTCGCCCGGCTCCAGTACGGCGCGCTCCTCGTCCTCGAGCGCAACGCGGAGCTCGACGAGCTCGTCGCCGGCGGCGTGAAGCTCGACGCCGAGATCTCCGAGGAGCTCCTGGTGTCGCTGTTCATGCCGGGGACGCCGCTGCACGACGGCGCGGTGGTGATCTCCAAGGGGCGCCTCGCAGCCGCCAAGTGCGTGCTCCCCCTCTCGGCCAACCCCGTGCTCGGGCACGACCTGGGCACCCGGCATCGCTCCGCCATCGGGCTCACCGAGGACGTCGACGCCGCCGTGATCGTCGTGTCGGAGGAGACCGGCCGGATCTCGCTCGCGGTGGGTGGCAAGATCCACCGCGACATGGATCCCGACGTGCTGCGCAAGTTCCTCCTCCGCCTCTACGCGCCCCCGCGCCGGGGCACCCTGCCGCCGCGGCAACGAAAGGCGGCGGCGTGACCGCCGATCGGCGCAAGGCGCTCCGCGGCGCGAGGCCGGAGCCGGAGGGCTTCCTGCGGAGCCTGGTCTCGCGCAACCTCGGCCTCAAGCTCTTCTCCCTGGTCCTGGGCCTGGTGATCTTCCTCGCCGTCCGCAACGAGCAGGAGATGACCGCGACCGTGTCTGCGCGCCTCCTCCTCAAGGAGCCCGATCACCTGGTCAACACCGCCGACGTCCCACCGGAGGTGATGGTGCGGATCGCGGGGACCTCCGGGCGCCTGCGCTCCCTCGACCTCGAGGCCATCGAGCCGATCGAGATCGACCTCACCTCCTTCGAGAAGGGGATGAGCCTGGTGCGCATCCGCGAGGAGCAGCTCGGCCTCCCGTCGAACCTCAAGGTCCTCGCCATCTCGCCCTCCGCCCTGACCGTCAAGCTGGAGGCGAGGGATCGCAAGCGCGTCCCGATCCGGGCGGCGGTGCAGGGGAGGCCCGCCCCCGGCCACCTTTTGGACTCGATCACCGTGGAGCCGAAGGACGTGGTGGTGGAGGGCCCCCAGCGCGAGCTGCGGGAGCTGCGCGTGATCCACACCGCTCCCGTCGAGATTGAAGGCGCGGAGGAGGACGTGGTCGCCACCGTGGCCCTCGATCTGCCCAGCCCTCACACCCGCCTGCAGGGCGAGGTGCGCCCGAAGGTCACGGTCCGCGTGGCGGCGGAGCGGATCGAGCGGACCGTCCGGGTGCCCGTGGACGGCGGGGGCGCCGGCGTCTTCCACGCCAGCGCCCGCCTGCGCGGCCCCAGATCGATCCTCGACTCGCTGGACGAGGCCTCGCTGCGCGGTCTGCCCGAGGCCTCACCGAAGCTCGACCCTCGCACCCCGCGCCCGGTGCGGATCGAGGGCCTCCCCGAGGGCGTCGAGGTGCTCGAGCCGCGTCCCACAGTGGTGCTGCCGGCTCCCGGCCGGCCCCCTGGCCCCCGCCGCTGACGACGGGAGGCTCGAGGGCCGGCCTGCAGGAGCGCCGCGCCGCTGGCAGCTGCGCGCTTCACTCGCAGCCGGGGATCTCGCTGCCGGTGCGAAGGTAGTGGAGGTCGAGTACATAGGGATCCCGTTTGGCGGGGGAGGCGGGAGCCGCCGTTGGGATGCGGCACGGGCGCATGGGCGACCGCCGCGAAGGTGAGAGGCGCGTCAGGCGGCACCGACCTCGCGCAGCCACCCGCGGGTGTCGGGGATGCGGCCGTACTGGATCCCGGTGATGGTGTCGAAGAGGCGCCTGGAGAGCTCGCCGACCTTGCCGTCGCCGACGATCAGCGACTCGCCGCGGTAGCAGAGCTCGCCGACCGGCGAGATCACGGCAGCGGTGCCGGTTCCGAACACCTCCCGCAACTCGCCTCGGGCGTGGGCCTCGCGCACCTCGTCGATGGAGATGGGCCGCTCGGACACCGTCACCCCCCACTCGCGCAAGAGCTCGATGGCCGTGGCCCGGGTGACGCCGTCGAGGATGCTGCCGCCCAGGGGCGGCGTCACCACCTCGTCGCCGATGCGCAGGAGGAGGTTCATGGTGCCTACCTCCTCGAACCAGCGGTGCTCCGCGGCGTCGAGCCAGAGCACCTGGGCGTAGCCCTTCTGCTTCGCCTCCTCGGCGGCGAGGAGGCTCGCCACGTAGTTGGCCCCCGCCTTGGTGGCGCCGAGGCCGCCCTTGGCCGCGCGGACGTACTTGCCCTCGACCCAGATCTTCACCGGATCGAACCCCTCCGCGTAGTAGGCGCCCACCGGCGACAGGATCGTGAAGAAGAGGACCTGCCGCGCCGGGCGCACGCCGAGGAACGGCTCGGTGGCGACCAGGGTGGGGCGGATGTAGAGGGCGGTGCCCGGGGCGCCGGGCACCCAGTCCTGCTCCACCCGCACCAGCTCGGTGAGGAGCTCGAGCATGCGCGCCGGCTCCAGCGCGGGGAGGCAGAGGCGCGCCGCCCCCTCGGCCATGCGGGCGCAGTTCTTCTCCGCCCGGAACAGCCGCACCTTTCCGTCCACGCCACGGAACGCCTTGATCCCTTCGAAGAGCTCCTGGCCGTAGTGGAGGACCGCCGCAGCCGGGTCGAGCTGGAGGGGGGCGTAGGGGACGATCCGCTCCCCGTGCCAGCCCTTCCGGGCGTCGTATTCGGCGACGAGCATGTGGTCCGTGAAGTGCTGGCCGAACCCCAGACGCGATTCGTCGGGCCGCGCCTTCGGCGTGGTGGTCCGCTGAAATGGGATCATGCTCGTCTCCTCGTCAGGTGGGCATGTTCTTTCCTCGGGCCCGGATGGTCAACCCTGGCTGGCCCGGCCGCCGGGCTCCCCTGGACGGAGCGTCCATTCGGAGATAGAGCAGGCGTCCGCGATCGGTGCGCGGGGCGCGGCGCTCGCCGTTCGAGCGGGTTCGTTGCGGCGGACGGGCGCGGGATCCAGCTTCGCATCTCGTCGTCGAAGGCGGGGTGGCGAAGGGCGGAAGCAAGGTAGAGAGGGAAGATGTCGGAGTCGAACGAGGCCAGGAAGATCGAGCGCAAGCTCTTCGGGACGGACGGGGTCCGCGGCGTCGCCAACATTCACCCCATGACCGCCGAGATGGCGCTGCAGCTCGGGCGCGCGGTGGCCTACTCGCTGCGCAACGGGAACCACCGCCACAAGATCGTGATCGGGAAGGACACCCGGCTCTCCGGCTACATGATCGAGGGCGCGCTCATGTCGGGCATCTGCTCCATGGGCGTCGACGCGATCCTGGTGGGGCCGATCCCCACGCCCGGCATCTCCTACCTGGTGGAGTCGATGCGCGCCGACGCGGGGGCGGTGATCAGCGCGTCTCACAACCCGTACCAGGACAACGGCATCAAGTTCTTCGGCCGCGACGGCTTCAAGCTCCCCGACGAGCTGGAGGCCCGGCTCGAGTCGCTGATCTTCAACGACTCGATCGGCCACCTGCGCCCCATCGCCACCAAGGTGGGCAAGGCCTTCCGGATCGACGACGCCGGCGCCCGCTACGTGGTGCACCTCAAGGCCACCTTCCCCCGCGAGCACACCCTCGAGGGGATGACCATCGTCATCGACTGCGGGCACGGCGCCGCCTACAAGGTGGCGCCGATGGTGTTCGAGGAGCTGGGCGCCAAGGTGATCCGCCTCGGCGTCAACCCGGACGGCAAGAACATCAACCAGGGCGCGGGCGCCCTGCACCCGGCGAGGATGTGCAAGGCGGTGGTGCGGCACGGCGCCCAGATCGGCATCGCCCTGGACGGCGACGCGGATCGGGTGATCGTCGCCGACGAGAAGGGCGAGGTCATCGACGGCGACGCGATCATGGCGATCTGCGGCAGGCACCTGCTCGAGAAGAGGGCCCTCGCCAAGAAGACCGTGGTCGCCACGGTGATGAGCAACATGGGCCTCGACCTCGCCATGACGGAGGCGGGGGGGAAGGTGATCCGCACCCAGGTCGGCGATCGCTACGTGGTCGAGCGCATGAGGCGGGGCGGCTACAACTTCGGCGGTGAGCAGTCCGGGCACCTGGTGTTCCTGGACCACGCCACCACCGGCGACGGGGTGGTGGCGGCGCTGTCGCTCCTCGCGGTGATGCTGGAGACGGGCAAGCCGCTCTCGGAGCTGTCGCGCGTGTTCTCGCCGGTGCCGCAGACCCTCCTCAACGTGCCGGTGAAGCAGCGCCGCGAGCTCGACGAGCTGCCCACCGTGCTGAAGACGATCCGCGGCGTGGAGCTGAAGCTGGGCAAGGATGGCCGCGTCCTCGTGCGCTTCTCCGGGACGGAGGCCAAGGCGCGGGTGCTCGTCGAGGGGCCCAACGCCCGCAGCAACGACGCCTACGCCAAGGAGATTGGCGACGCCCTGGTCCGCGCCCTGCGCTGATCCGGGGACCCGCGTCGGCACCCGGCCCCGGGGGAGGGGCGCCGGCGGGAGGCGGACCGGCTGCGCGCGCCGGAGGAGGTGGGCCCCCGCCGAGGGCGGAGAGCCGCGACCCCCGGCCGCCGCGCCGTGATCGCGGCACCTGCGGCGAGGCCCGCGGCCCCCGGCGGACGGCCGTGAAAGCAGGCCGGCGCTCGGGCCACGAGCGGCCCGAAGGGTTTGCCGATTCGGGCGCCGGGACCGTATAAACTAGGGGAGATGGCAGAGAGGGAGCGCCAACCGTGATGCCCGAGCACGACGTCGACGTCGCTCGCGAGGATGGATTCACCTCCGTCGGCGGCGTCCGGATCCACTACGAGGCGTACGGCGCCGGGGATCCCGTGGTGCTGATCCACGGCCTGGGCGCCTCCGGGGCGGCCTGGCGCCGGCTCGCCCCCTACCTCGCGGAGGCGGGCTATCGGGCCCTCGCCATCGACCTGAAGGGCTGCGGCCTCTCCGCCCGGCCGCCGGGGGACTACTCGCGCGGCGCCCTCGCGGCCCTGGTCTTCGGCTTCATGGACAACCTCGGGGTGCGCCGCGCCCGCGCGGTGGTCGGCCACTCCATGGGCGGGGCGATCGCCCTCGATATGGCGGTGAGCCGCCCGGAGCGGATCGATCTGGTCGCGGTGGTGGACGGCCAGGGCGTGATCTCGCCCCCCTGGCTGCTGCAGGCCGCGGCGCCGGTGTCCCCGCTGGTGGGCACGCTGGCGTCCCGGGTGACGGCGATCAGCCCCGCCTCCTCGCGCCGCTTCTTCGCGCGCATGTACCTGCGCCGGATCTTCGCCAACCCCGAGGCGGTCACCGAAGAGCTGGTGGAGACCTACGCCGCCACCGCCGACGCGGGCTACCAGCGGGCGATGTTCGCGATGATCCAGTACCTGGGCGACACGGAGGATCTGGCGCGGGCCGTGCGCACGCTGAAGCAGCCGGCGGCGCTCCTGTGGGGCCGACGCGATCCCGTATGCCCGGTATCCCTGGGCGAGGAGCTCTACCGCTCGCTCCCCGACGCCGAGTTCCACGTGATCGAGGACTGCGGCCACTGCGCCCCGGAGGAGCGGCCCGCCGAGCTGGCGGCCCACCTCGTGGACTTCTTCGCGAGGCGCGGGCCCCGGGTGACCTCCCGGGGCGGCCCCGCCTTCCGCACCCGCGGGAACGGCCACCACCCCTCCGAGAACGGAGGCGGCCACCAGGCCCTCGAGCATCCGCTCGCCGAGAGCTGGCCCGGGGCGGCCGTGGGACTCCCCGGCGCGTCGGCGAAGCGGCGAAAGGGCCGCCGGCGCCGCGGCCCGGGCGGCGAGAACCTCCATTGAGAGCCCGGCGCGGCCCGGCGGCCGCGTGAGGCACGTTCCCCCAACGAGCGCCCTCGCCGATGGAGGCGGGCGCAAGAGAGAAACAAGAGATGCCGCTTTCGACCTGCCGTCTCGGCGTGAACGTCGACCACGTGGCGACCGTCCGCCAGGCGCGCCTCGCGCCCCATCCGGATCCGATCCTCGCCGCCGCCCTCGCCGAGCAGGGGGGCGCCGATCAGATCACCGTCCACCTCCGCGAGGATCGGCGGCACATCCAGGATCGCGACCTGCGCCTGCTCAAGGAGACGTGCCGGTCGGTCCTCAACCTGGAGATGGCGGCGACCGACGAGATGCTCGCCATCGCCCTCGAGGTCCGGCCCCACACCGTGACCCTGGTGCCGGAGCGGCGGGAGGAGCTGACCACCGAGGGCGGCCTCGACGTCGCGGCGGGGAAGGATCGCCTCCGGCCCTTCATCCGCCGGCTGCACGAGGCCGGGCTCGTGGTCTCGCTCTTCGTCGATCCGGACGCCGCGCAGGTGGAGGCAGCCCGCGAGGCGGGCGCGGAGCGCATCGAGATCCACACCGGCGCCTATTGCAAGGCGGAAGGCGACGCCTCTCGGGCCGCGGAGCTGCGGCGGGTGCAGGAGAGCGCGGCGCGCGCCAGCGGCCTGGGCCTCGGGGTCGCCGCCGGGCACGGCCTCGACTACTTCAACGTGGACGCCATCGCGTCCATCCCCGCGATCGAGGAGCTGAACATCGGGCACTCGATCGTCGCCCGAGCCGTGATGGTGGGAATGGAGCGCGCCGTCCGCGACATGGTGGAGCGCATCGCCCGGAACCGCAGATGAGGATCCTCACCGCCGCCGAGACCCGCGCCGTCGATCGTGAGGCGATCGAGTGGTTCGGCGTGCCGGGGCTGCTCCTCATGGAGCACGCGGCCAGGGCGGTGGCGAGGGCGGCGCTCGAGGGCCTGGGCCCCGCGGGCCGGGTCTTCGTGATCACCGGCGGCGGGAACAACGGCGGCGACGGCTGGGCCGCCGCCCGGCTGCTCCTCGCCGGCGGCGTCGCCACCCGGGTGCTCGCCGTGAAGGAGCCGGCAGGGCTTTCGGGCGATGCGGCGACGAACGCGGCGCTCTACGCGAAGTTCGGGGGCGAGGCGGCGTCGTTCTCCTCGGACGCCCTCGGCGGGGCGGGCAGGGGCGACGTGGTCGTGGACGCGCTCCTCGGCACCGGGCTGTCGCGGCCGCCGGAGGGCACGTTCCGGGAGGCGATCGCGGCGATGAACGACGCGCGCGAACGCGGCGCGTTCCTGGTCGCCGTGGATATGCCCAGCGGCCTCCCCGCCGACGGAGGCGATCCCCCGGGCGCGGTGGTCCGCGCCGACCGCACCCCGACCTTCGGGGCGCTGAAGGTCGGCCTCGCGATCCCGCCGGGGCGCGAGCTCGCCGGCGCGGTCGAGGTGGTGCCGATCTCCTGGCCGCCGGCGCTCCTCGATGGCCTCTCGCCCGCGCTGGACCTCCTCGAGGAGGGGCAGATCCGCGCGCGCCTCCCCCGGCGTGAGAGCCGATCGCACAAGGGATCCTACGGCCACTGCCTGGTGGTGGCCGGATCGCCGGGGAAGAGCGGCGCCGCCGCCCTCGCGGCCCGGGGCGCCCTGGTGGGAGGCGCGGGCCTCGTCACGGTGGCCACCCGCTCCGAGGTGGCGGCGCAGGTGCTCGGCCACGCCATGGAGCTGATGGCCGCGCCGCTGGCGGGGGAGGGCGCGCTGGGAGACGGCGACGTGCCGGCGCTCCTCGCCGCCTGCGAGGGGAAGGACGCCGTGCTGGTGGGGCCGGGGATCCCGAGGGGGCCTAGGACCCGCGACGCGATCGGGAGGCTCCTCGCGGAGGTTCGGGCGCCGTTCGTGCTGGACGCCGACGCGCTGAACGCGCTCGCGGGCGATCCATCCCCCCTGGATCGCGCGGCAGGCGAGGTGGTGCTCACCCCGCACCCGGGCGAGATGGCGCGGCTCCTCGGCGCGACGGTCGCCGAGGTCCAGGCCGATCGGATCGGCGCCGCCAGGCGGCTCGCGGCGGCGCACGGCTGCGTGGTGGTCCTCAAGGGCGCCGGCACCGTGGTGGCGGAGCCGGGGGGCGACGCGGCGATCTGCCCCACGGGCAACGCGGGATTGGCCACGGCGGGGACGGGCGACGTCCTCGCGGGCCTCCTCGCGGCGCTTCTCGCCCAGGGGATGCGCGCGCCGGACGCGGCGCGGGCGGCGGCGTACGTGCACGGCGAGGCGGGAAACCGGATGATCTTGCGCACCGGGATGGCGGGCCTGGTCGCCTCCGACCTGCTCGAGGGGATCCGGGAGGTGTGGCGCGCATGGAGCCGGTAGCGAGCGTCACCTTGCGCCTCTCCCGGCCTGCCGAGACCCGCGCGATGGGGGAGCGGCTCGCCGCGGCCCTGCGGCCGGGCGACTTCATCGGCCTCGCCGGCGCGCTGGGGGCGGGCAAGACCCTCCTGTCCCGCGCGATCTGCGAGGCCCTCGGCGTCCCCTCCGGCGAGATCGCGTCGCCCACCTTCGCCATCGTCCACCCGTACCGCGGCGGGAGGCTCCCGGTGCAGCACGCGGATCTCTACCGGGTCTCGGACTTCGACGAGCTCTACGCCACCGGCTTCCTCGACCTCGTGGACGGGAACGCCGTCGCCATCGTCGAGTGGATCGATCGGGTGCCGGAGGCCGCGCCCCCGGAATGGCTGCGGATCGAGCTGCGCCACGACGAGGAGCCGCGCAGCCGCACGGCGCTGGTGCAGGGCTTCGGGGCGCGGGGCGAGGCGCTCGTCGCCGCGCTCGCCGCGGGCGCCTAGAGGAGACCCTCCCTCCTCCGGCGTGAGCTGACGCGGCAGGTTGGCGCTCTTCCCCCCGAGCGGCGCGCCCGAGGCGGCCCGGCGCGTGGCCGGCGAGCCGCGATGGCGCATGCGCCCGGTGCAGCGCGCGGCGGAGGAGGGACACGAAGGCGTCGACGTCGCGAGGGCGCTGCACTATCCTCGCCGTCCCTCTCGACCCAAGGAGCAGCGAAGATGGACCGCGTCATCCGGGCCCCCAGGGGCTCCCGGCTCACCTGCAAGGGCTGGGTCCAGGAGGCCGCGCTGCGGATGCTCATGAACAACCTCGATCCCGAGGTCGCGGAGCGGCCGCAGGATCTCGTCGTCTACGGCGGCACGGGCAAGGCCGCCCGGGACTGGCCGTCCTTCGATCGGATCGTCGCCACGCTGCGGGAGCTCTCCGACGACGAGACCCTGCTGGTGCAGAGCGGCAAGCCCGTGGGCGTCCTGCGCACCCACCCCGACGCGCCCCGCGTGCTCATCGCCAACTCCAACCTCGTCGGCAAGTGGGCCGACTGGGAGCACTTCTGGGAGCTCGAGCAGAGGGGCCTGATGATGTACGGCCAGATGACGGCCGGCTCCTGGATCTACATCGGCACCCAGGGGATCGTGCAGGGCACCTACGAGACCTTCGTGGCGGCGGGCCGCGCGCACTTCGGCACCGAGGATCTCGCCGGCCGCTCCATCCTCTCCGGCGGCCTCGGCGGAATGGGCGGCGCGCAGCCGCTCGCCGCGGCGATGGCGGGGGCCGCCTTCCTCGGCGTGGAGATCGATCCGGAGCGAGTGAAGCGCCGCCTCGAGACCCGCTACCTCGACGTCCTGGCCAAGGACCTCGACGAGGCGATCCGCCTGGTGGAGGAGGCGAAGCGCGAGGGGCGCGGCCTCTCGGTCGCGGTCATAGGCAACGCCGCCGAGGTCTTCCCGGAGCTGGTGCGCCGCGGGGTGCACTTCGACCTGGTCACCGATCAGACCTCCGCCCACGATCCGCTGAACGGCTACGCGCCCGCCGACATCACGCCGCAGGACCTGGCCGCCCTGCGCGAGCGCGATCCCCAGGCGGTGATCCGCCGTGCCAAGCAGTCGATGGCCGCCCAGGTGGAGGCGATGCTCGCCATGAAGCGCGCGGGCAGCCACGTGTTCGACTATGGCAACAACCTGCGCCAGGGCGCGAAGGACGCCGGCGTGGAGGACGCCTTCGACTACCCGGGCTTCGTGCCCGCCTACATCCGCCCGCTCTTCTGCGAGGGGATGGGGCCGTTCCGCTGGGTGGCCCTCTCCGGCGACCCCGCCGACATCCACAAGACCGACGAGGTGGTGGCGAAGCTCTTCCCGGAGAAGGCCGCGCTGCAGCGGTGGCTGATGCTGGCCCGGGAGCGCATCGAGTTCCAGGGCCTGCCCGCGCGGATCTGCTGGCTCGGCTATGGCGAGCGCGAGAAGGCGGGCCTCGCCTTCAACGAGCTCGTCCGCACCGGTGAGGTGAAGGCGCCGATCGTCATCGGCCGCGACCACCTCGACTGCGGCAGCGTCGCCTCGCCCAACCGGGAGACCGAAGCGATGAAGGACGGCACCGACGCGGTGGCGGACTGGCCCATCCTCAACGCGCTGGTCAACGCCGTGAACGGCGCGTCGTGGGTGAGCTTCCACCATGGCGGCGGGGTGGGCATCGGCTACTCCCTCCACGCCGGCCAGGTGATCGTCGCCGACGGCACCGAGGCAGCCGAAAGGCGCCTGTCCCGGGTGCTCGCGAGCGACCCGGCCATGGGCGTGCTCCGCCACGCGGACGCGGGCTACGAAGAGGCGATCGACGTCGCCAGGGAGCGGGGGGTCTCGATCCCCGGCATCACCCGCTGAGGCCGCGGCCGGAGGCGCCTACTGGATGCGCAGCCCGAAGGGCAGCGTCACCACCGGCATCTGGTAGTCGCGCAGGAACTCGTACCGGGCCTGGAGGCCGGCGTAGAAGAGCACCTGCTGGCCGCCGACGTAGAACAGGAACGAGTTGAAGTCGACGCCGGCGCCGATGAAGAAGTCGCCGGCCCAGTTGGCGCGGTTGCAGACGTCCTGGTCGAGATCCTTCTCCGGATCGCTTCCCGCCTTCGGCTCGCAGCGGTAGCGCCCCTCGCCGCCGATCCCCGCGCCCATGAACCCATAGGGCTGGATCATCGGCAGCGGATCCTTGAGGAACGGCCGGAAGCCCACCGAGAGCCTCCCCATCGACACCGCGTACTCGCCGGACGACGGGAACAGGTTCATCCCCGACAGGGCGAGGGAGACGTCCAGCCCCGAGGCGAAGACGTAACCGCCGTGGATGAAGTCCATGTATAGCGTGCGCGGCAGCGACTCGCCGCCGAAGTTGGCGCCGGGGGCGGTGCCGACGTACGCGAAGCCCGACGTCGCCCGCCGGTACTCGCTCTGGGCGCCCGCGCGCCCTTGGGCGCCGGCGCCGAGGGGCAGCAGGGTGAGCGCGAGGAGGGCGAGGGTGCAGACGATCCGACGCATGCCCCCACGATACGGCCCGTCGTCGACGGGAATCCATTCCGGGCCTGTGGATGAACGGACCGCCAGCGCATCGGCTCCCCGGCTCTGGTAGAACCCTCTCCGTGATCCACGCCGACCTCGTCGTCCACTCCGCCTCCGCCGTCGTCACCTGCGACGGCGACCCCGCCCAGGGCCCCGACGCCGCCCTCGGGATCCGCCCCGGCGCCGCCGTCGCCGCCCGCGGCGGCCGCATCGTCTGGATCGGCCCGCAGGAGCGGCTGGCGCACGAGGTCCTCGACCTCCCCTCCGCCGTCGACGTCGACGCCCGCGGCGGCATCGTCACCCCCGGCTTCGTGGACGCCCACACCCACGTCGTCTTCGCGGGCGATCGGGCGCGGGAGTTCTCGCTGCGCTGCGGCGGTGCCAGCTACCAGGAGCTCCTCGCGGCGGGGGGCGGGATCCTCTCCACCGTGCGCGCCACCAGGGCCGCGTCGGAGCGGGAGCTGGCGGAGCTTGCCATTCCCCGCCTGCGGCGCCTCGTCGCCGAGGGGGTCACCACCGTCGAGATCAAGAGCGGGTACGGGCTCACCGTGGAGGACGAGCTCGAGACCCTGCGCGCCGCCAGGGACGCGGCCCGGGAGGTGGGGCTCGGCTGGGTGGGGACGGCTCTGCCCCTCCACGCGCTCCCTCCCGACGCCGGCGATCGCGCGGCGTGGATCGATCGCATGCTCGAGGGCCTGCTCCCCGCGGTCGCGTCCGAGGGCCTCGCCGCCTTCGCGGACGCCTTCGTGGAGAAGGGGGCGTTCACCCCGGACGAGGCCCGGCGCCTCGCCGCCGCCGCGCGGGCGAACGGGCTGGGCGTGCGCCTCCACGTCGATCAGCTCAGCGCGGGAGGCGGGGCCGAGCTGGCCGCGGAGCTGGGGGCCGCCACCGCCGATCACCTGGAGGAGGTCTCTCAGGAGGGGCTGCGTGCGCTGGCCCGGGCGGGGGTGGCGGCGACCCTCGTGCCGATCTCGACCCTCTACCTCAAGTGTCCACGCTATGCACCGGGGCGCGCGCTGGCGGACGCCGGGGTACGCCTCGCCCTGGGGAGCAACTGCAACCCCGGCAGCGCGATGACGGAGAGCTTCTCCCTCGCGCTCTCCCTCGCCTGCCTCGGGAACGGCCTCAGCGCGAGCGAGGCCTTCCTCGCCGCGACGGCCGGCGGCGCCGACGCGCTGGGCCTCGCCGATCGGGGGCGCCTGCGGGAGGGGCTGCGCGCCGATCTCGTCGTCCACGGCGCCCGCAGCGTCGAGCACCTCGCCTACCACCTCGCCACCCGCCACGCCCGGGTCGTGATCTCGGGCGGCAGGGTGCTCCACGAGGACCCCGGCCTCCCGCCCGTCTGCGTGTGACGGCCCCGTCCCGGCCGCCCGCCTTGCCGCCCCGCCCTCCGGCTCCATAGCTTGACCCTCATCCCCCGCGTGCGCCGGGGGGCGCGCACCTCTCCGGTCGGGGCCGCTTCGGGGAGGACGGAAAGGGAGAGGGGCGTCGATGGCGACGGAGCCGGGGCAGAACCCGGGGGGCCGCAAGCAGCCCGGTGCAGGCTCGGAAACTCCCAAGTTCAAGCTGGGATCGCCGATCGGGATCATCCTCCTCCTCTTGATCGCCTTCTTTCTCTTCCGGGGCTTCTTCGAGAACGTCGGCGTCACCCGCGTGTCGTACTCGGAGTTCCTCTCCGCGATCGATCAGGGGCGGTTCCAGCGGGTGGTGGTCGGCGAGGACTGGGTGAAGGGCTACGTCTCCCTCCAGGGCGCGCCCGACGCCGGGGAGCGGCCCAAGCCGCCCGGCAGGATCGGCCGCAGCGCGGGATCGATGCCGTGGATGGCGAACACGGTCCCCGGCGCCCAGGAGCAGCTCGTCGACAGGCTGGAGGCGGCCGGGATCGAGTACGAGGCGGTGCGCTCGTCCAACTTCGGCGACCTCATCCTCATCTGGATCGTCCCCATCGTCCTCGCGATCCTCTTCTGGAGCTGGATGATGAAGCGGATGGGCACGCAAATGGGGCAGGGCCCCCCCGGCGTGATGACCTTCGGCAAGACCCGCGCGAAGCTCCACATGGAGTCCGACACCGGCGTCGGCTTCAAGGACGTGGCCGGGATCGACGAGGCCGTCGACGAGCTCAAGGAGATCGTCGACTTCCTCAAGATGCCGGAGAAGTTCCGCCGCCTGGGCGGCAAGATCCCCAAGGGCGTGATGCTCGTCGGGCCGCCGGGCACCGGGAAGACGCTCCTCGCCCGCGCCGTCGCCGGCGAGGCGGGCGTGCCCTTCTTCAGCCTCTCCGGATCCGAGTTCGTGGAGATGTTCGTGGGCGTCGGCGCCGCCCGCGTCCGGGACCTCTTCCAGCAGGCGCAGACCAAGGCCCCGTGCATCATCTTCATCGACGAGCTCGACGCCATCGGCAAGAGCCGAAACTCCGGGATCATGGGCCACGACGAGCGGGAGCAGACCCTCAACCAGCTCCTAGCGGAGATGGACGGCTTCGACAGCCGGGTGGGCCTGATCATCCTCGCGGCGACCAACCGGCCCGAGATCCTCGATCCCGCCCTGATGCGTCCCGGGCGCTTCGACCGCCAGGTGCTGGTGGACAAGCCGGACAAGCGGGGCCGCGAGAAGATCCTGGAGATCCACGCCCGCGAGGTGAAGCTCTCGCCGGAGGTCGATCTGAAGGCCATCGCGTCCCGGACCCCCGGCTTCGTCGGGGCGGACCTCGCCAACATCGTCAACGAGGCCGCCCTGCTGGCGGCGCGCCGGGGCAAGGAGCAGGTGACGCGCTCCGAGCTCGAGGAGGCGATCGAGCGGGTGGTGGCCGGCCTCGAAAAGAAGAGCCGCCGCCTCAACGAGCGGGAGAAGGAGATCGTCGCCTACCACGAGTCGGGACACACCATCGTGGGCTGGCTCCTGCCGCGCACCGAGCGGGTCCAGAAGGTCTCCATCATCCCCCGGGGCCTCGCCGCGCTGGGCTACACCATGCAGATGCCCCTGGAGGATCGGTACCTGATGACGGTGCCCGAGCTGCGGGACAAGGTGGCGGCGCTCCTCGGCGGGCGCGCCGCCGAGGAGCTGGTGGTGGGCGAGGTTTCCACCGGCGCCGCCAACGACCTGCAGCAGGCCACCGACATCGCCGCGGCGATGGTCCGCGAGTACGGCATGAGCGACGCCATCGGCCCGGTCGCCCTGGGCGACCGCCGCCGCGCCCTCCACCTCAACCAGCAGGGGCCCGGTGAGATGAGGGGATACTCCGAGCACCTGCACCGGGTGGTGGACGCGGAGATCCAGCGGATCGTGCAAGAGGGGCTCGAGACCGCCCGGCGCATGGTGCGGGCGCATCGCTCGCAGCTCGAGGCCCTGGCCGCCCGGCTCCTGCAGCAGGAGGTGGTCGAGGAGGAGGAGATCGAGCGGATCCTCGGCCCGAAGATCGCCGACCGTTCGTCCCCTCCGCCGACCGAGACCACGGTGCAGAGCCCGCCGCTGATGAGCGTGGAGAACGCCCTGGTCGGCAACGACGACCCCTGAAACCCGCCCTTCGCGGCGGGGAGAGGTCGAGGACCCTACATTCTCCTTGGAGGGGACTTGCCCTCTGGAGGAGACGATGCAGCCCAAGATCGGAAAGAGCCACCTCGCGCGGAAGGCGCTCTTCCGCCAGGGCGTGAAGGACGGTTACCTCACGGTGGAGGACATCGAGCAGGCGCTCCCTCCCGGCACGCTCACGGCGGCGGAGAGGTGGCTGCTCTACTACTCGCTGCGCGCGGCGGAGATCGAGATCGTCGGCGACGCGAGCGAGCTCTTCGGGGTCGAGCCCCGTTCGGACGAGGAGCAGCCCGGCGAGCCTCGGTGATTGACAACGGGGGCCCCGCCCCTAGGTTGCGGGCGACCATGGAGACCGAGACCGAGACCGAGACCGAGACCGAGATCACGCCGCCGCCCCAGCCGCTGCCCGAGGAGGATCTGGAGGCCCTGCGCGCGCAGGCCGCCAAGGTGGAGGAGATCTCCCGCGCCTATGCGGAGGTCCTCAACGATCGGGAGGCGTTCCGCCGCCGCCTGGAGCGGGAGAAAGAGCGGCAGGTGGAGGCCGCCAAGGCGCACGCCGCCCAGATCCTCCTCGACACCATGGACGATCTCCGCCGGGCGAGGAGCCACGCCGAGTCGGAGCCGCAGGCGCTGGCGGAGGGGATCCACCTAATCGCCGAAGGCCTGCAGCGCCGCCTCGAGGCGGAGGGCCTCGTCCCCATCGAGACGCACGGCCGGATGTTCGATCCCCTCGTCCACGAGGCGGTGGACCTCGTGCCCACCACCGACCGCGAGGCGGACGGATGGGTGATCGAGGAGGTCCGGGGCGGCTGGAGGATGGGCGAGAAGGTGATCCGCCCCGCCCGCGTGCGGGTGGCGCGCTTCGTCCCCGCCGAGCCCGGCTCGTAGGGCGACCCGCCATGATTTCGACAGCCGGAGTGGGAATGCAGCGCCCGCCGGAAGGTTGAAGGGGCGCCCGCCGCCCGAGCTGGCGAGCATCGACACGCCCCTTGGCGAGATCCCCTGAGGTTCGCATGTCGTCCTTCTCCCGTGGACTCTTCATTGGCGCGGCAGGATGCGCCGCGCTGGCCGCCAGCTTCGCGGTGGTCACGCCCGTCTCCTTAGAGGGCTCGGTCGCCTACGCCAAGGGACAGCCCGGGCTCTGGCACGAGCGCGGCGACGATCGGCCCGAGCCGGTGATCGCCAACGGCTTCTCGCCGCTCCCCTCGCTGGCGCCGCTCGTCAAGACCCTGAAGCCGGCGGTGGTCAGCGTCTCCACCAAGAGCGTGGTGCGCGCTCGCCGCCGAGGCCCCGATCCGATGGAGGAGTTCTTCCGCCGCTTCATGGGCGAGCCCTTTCCGCGCGGCGGGGGCGACGGCGACGGGGGCCCGTCCCGGGTGATGCCGCGGTCGATGGGGTCGGGCTTCATCCTCCACGAGAGCGGCCTCGTCCTCACCAACAACCACGTGATCGACGGCGCCGACCGCATCGACGTCAAGCTCGCCGACGGCCGGGAGTTCACCGCGAAGGTGGTGGGCACCGACCCCAAGACCGACGTGGCGCTCCTGCGCATGGAGAACGCCCACGACCTGCCCACCGTGTATCTGGGCGACTCCGACGAGGCGCAGGTGGGCGACTGGGTCGTCGCCATCGGCAACCCCTTCGGCCTCTCCCACTCGGTGTCCATGGGCATCGTCTCCGCGAAGGAGCGCTTCATCGGCGCCGGGCCCTACGACGACTTCATCCAGACCGACGCCGCGATCAACCCGGGCAACTCCGGCGGTCCGCTCTTCAACGCCCGCGGCGAGGTGATCGGCATCAACACCGCGATCGTGGCGCAGGGGCAGGGGATCGGCTTCGCGGTGCCGATCAACCTGGTCAAGTCGCTGGTGCCGCAGCTCCAGAGCAACGGGCGGGTCTCCCGCGGCTGGCTGGGCGTCGCGCTCCAGGAGATCACGCCGGAGATCGCCAAGACCCTCAAGCTCGCCAAGACCCACGGCGCCCTGGTGGCGGACGTGGTGCCGGGCAGCCCGGCCGAGGCGGCGGGCATCCAGCCCGGCGACGTGGTGATCGCCGTCGACGGAAAGTCCATCGAGGGCTACGCGCAGCTCTCCCGCACCGTGGCGCTGATCAGCCCGGGGACGAAGGCGGGCGTCACCCTGGTGCGGGACGGGAAGGAGCGGCGGGTCGAGGTGACCATCGCCGAGCGGGACGACGGAGGGGGCCTGATGGCGGCGCCTTCGTCGAAGTCGGGGCGCGACGAGCACGATCCGCTCCTCGGCATCACGGTGGGCGAGCTCACCCCCGAGGCGGCCCGCTCCAAGCGGGTGGGGCGCCAGGGCGGCGTCGTCGTCACCGACGTGAAGCGGGACAGCGCGGCAGCCCGCGCCGGGGTCGTGGCGGGCGACGTGCTCCTCGAGCTGAACCGCCGGCCCGTCGGCAGCCTCGCCGAGTACCGGAAGATCGTCCGCACCCTGCAGGCGGGCGAGATGGTGCTCCTCCGGCTGCAGCGAGGCGACAGCGCCATCTACCTGGCCATGCGCGCGGGCTGACGCCGCGGCGGTCGCGAGGTCGCTCGGTTGCGGCGTCGGCGGCGCCGTCCACCACACCACGCGCGCGGGCGGACGCCGCGCAGGTCGCGGCGCCCTTCGGCGTCGGCGCGTTCCCGGCCCATGGGGGCTCAGGCGAGGCGGGAGGAGGCGAGCGCTGCGGCGGCGTAGATGTGCCGGAGCTGTCGGGGCTTGCGGGGCGCCTTCTTGTAGAACTGGTTCGGGTCCTCCCGGCCGGGGGGCCGGGCCTTTCCCTCGTCGACCTCCTGCTCCTCGGCCGCGGGCGGCGCTCCCTCCACCTGCCGCCTCGGATCCGGGTCCCGATCCCGTTGGATCCCGGCCGGGCGCGCCTCCACCCGCGGCGCGTTCCAGGCGGCCAGCGCGGTCCCCGCGAAGATCAGGAGTACGCCGGTCAAGAGTCTGGCCATGGCGCGTCTTCGCCCTCGCGTACGCGCCCCGGGTGATTCCCGAGCGATCTGCGGCGGGCGCTCCCCCTCGAGGGAAATCGTAGCCATCCGGCCACCGGGCGCGGACCCGGCCGAAAGGGGGTCGCCTTGTTCACAGGTGGGGCGAGGTCGTTCTTTTGGTTACCTTGTCCTACATCTCCTACCTTTCCCTCCGTCGGGCGAAGGTCGCCCTCGGGAGCGGTGGCTCCCTCGCGATCGAGGCGAAAGGAAGCGATGGCGCAGGTGACAGGGGAGCGACGATCCTCCTCCAGGTTCGACAAGGCCTTCCCGGTGTACGTCACCACCCCCCAGGGGATCTTCCGAGGGGTGGCCCGGAACATCTCCTCCGGGGGCATGTTCATCGAGACCCGGGACCTCCAGCCCATGGGGGGGCGGATCACCGTCTGCTTCGCGGACCACGCCTCCGGGGTGGAGATCTCGGTGGTCTCCGAGGTCCGCTTCCAATGCGTGCTGGAGTACGGCGGGAAGGAGGGGCCCACCGCCCTGCGCGGCGTCGGCGTCCGCTTCCTCGAGTTCGACACCGGGTTCGATCTGGTCGCGCCGGGGCCGCCCCCGTCCACCTCCATGCACTGAGCCCCGCGCGGAATGCACAGGCCCGGACCCCTGCCTTCGAGGCGGATGTCGGGGTCATGGGCTAGACTCCCGTTCAGTATCCAGAAGCGATCGAACGAACAGGAGCGCCGCCGTGCAGACCTTCCCTTCCGCCATCCCCAACGCCGAGCTCGCCTTCGCCGCCCTCCGCGCCATCGGCGCCGCCGAGCGCAGGGCCGATCCGGCCGACGCCCTCGAGATCGTCCGCCGCCTCGCCTCGCCCGCCCCCCGCAGGCCGGTGCTCCGCCGCTCCCCGTACCCCGCCGGCGCCGTGGTCGAGATCCATCCGCCGGGCGCCGGCGCGCCGAGCGTGGCGCCGGCCCCCGGGGCGCTGCGCGGCTTCGACGAGGAGGTCGCCGGCGTCGCCCTCTACCGCACCGTCGCTCCCGGTCGGCTCGGCGATCGCCACGTGCCCTGGGGCGCCACGGTCATGGTGGGGCAGCGCCCGGCGGAGAAGGGGGAGTGGCTCCTCGTCGCCACCGGCAGCGGGCTGCACCTGGTGGAGGCGGGGCAGGGCGGCAGGCCCGCCACGCGGCGCAGCGCCCGGGTGCTCGGCGTGGTCGAGGGGATCGTCTCCGACGCGGGGCCGCTCCGGCGCTGCGCCTGAAGCGAAAGAGCCCCGGCGCCTGCTGAGAGGGCCGGGGCTCGAACCGGGGGCACCCCGCCGGGCGCAGCCGAGGTGGAGGGCGGCTACTGCGAGAAGCCCTCGATGAGGTAGTGCGCCTCGATCCGCTTGAGGGCCAGCACCATCGCCGCGGTGCGGGTGGGGATCTCCTTGCCGATCACGTACGGCGTGGAGTTGAACTCCGGGGTGCGGCGCGGGCGGTTGAGCGAGATGTCCTTGATGATCCGGTAGTTGGACTTGATCGCCTTCTCGAGGCGGGCGTTCACCTCGGCCTCGGTCCAGTGCTCCATCCGCTTGTTCTGGATCCACTCGTAGTAGGAGACGGTCACCCCGCCGGAGTTGGCGATGATGTCCGGGATGAGGTCGATCTTCCGGGCCGCGATCACCTCGTCGCCATCCGGCGTGGTCGGGTGGTTCGCGCCCTCGGCGACCATCTTCACCTTCAGCTTGCTCGCCACCTCGCCGGTGATCTCGCCGCCGAGCGCGCAGGGGAGGCAGAACTCCGCCTCGGTCTCCCAGAAGTCGTTCTTGGAGATCGCCTTGGCGCCGGGGAAGCCGGCCACCGAACGCTTGAGGTTGGCCTTGTTCCGGTGGACGTAGTCCATCAGCGCGGCCACGTCGATCCCGTTGGGATCGTAGATCGTCCCGTCGGCGTCGTTCACCGCGACGAGCTTGGCGCCCATGGCGCAGAGGATCTCCGCGGCGCAGGAGCCCACGTTGCCGAAGCCCTGGAGGATGAACCGCGACCCGGCGAGGGGAAGGTCCTTGTCCTGAAACCACTCCTCCACGCAGAACGCGAGGCCCTGGCCGGTGGCGCGCATCCGGCCCTCCGAGCCGCCGATGCGGACGTCCTTGCCGGTGACGATCCCGCGCATGTTGTGGCGCTCGCGCTCGCCGTCGCTGTACTGCCGGAACATCCACGCCATGACCTCCCCGTTCGTGCCGACGTCCGGCGCGGGGATGTCGATGTCGGGGCCGATCATCGGCTTGAGCTTGTACATGTAACGGAGGGTGATGGCCTCGAGCTCGTCCTTGCTGTACTCGCGGGGGTCGAGCTTGATGCCGCCCTTGCCGCCGCCGAAGGGGACGTCGGCGATCGCCGTCTTCCAGGTCATCTCCGCGGCGAGCATCTTGAAGACGTCGAGGGAGACGCCCTGGTGGTAGCGGGTGCCGCCCTTGTACGGGCCGCGGGCCTGGTTGTGCTGGATCCGATAGGCCTTGAAGCGCCGGGCCTTGCCCGCCTCGATCCGGTAGAGGCCCTTCTCGCCGAGCCGGATCACGCCGTTCTCGACGTGGAGATCCGCGCCGCGCAGGCCGTCGGGCTTGAGGATGAACTTCCCGTCGAAGAGCGGGATGAGCGCGTCCTCCTTCAGGGAGGAGGGCTGCAGCTTCTCGTAGCGGGGCTTCTCGCCCTCGGCGAGGGGGGCGAGGCGGTCGTTCAGATCCGCCGTGACGTAGAAAATGTGCTCGTAGTCGGGCTCCTCGAGCTCGAGCCGGACACGTGGGTGGAGGCCGACGAGATCGGCCGCAGCGTGAAAAACCTCCATCGCCTCGGTGTAGACGTTCTTCGAGGGCTGGTCGGTCGCAGTTGCTTTCATGATTGAGACGAACCTCGGGAAAAGGTGCCTTCAGCGTTCGGGTACCTTTGCCCGAACGCCGCGCATCCTAGGCCCGGGTCCTCCGGCAAGCAAGCAAGGAGGCCCTCGTGTCAAGCCCTTTCGCGGCGCGTCAGGGGCGCTGCCGCGAGACGTCCCGGGGGAGGCGCCTGCGCAGCGCGGCGGCGCCCAGCGCGAGCGCTCCCAGGAGCGACAGAGCGCCGTCTCCTGCCGCACATCCGGAGCAGCCGGCGTCGTCCTCCGGGGAGGCATCGGCCTTCACGCAGACGTCGTCGCGGCACGTGGTGCCGTCGGGGCAGGAGACGTTCTCGCAGACCCCTCCCTCGAGGCAGGCACCCACCACGCAACGGGTGTCGCTGGCGCAGACTACCCCCGCGCAGCGGTCCACCGGAACGCACGTCCCCGAGTCGGCGTCGCAGATCGTTCCCTCCTCGCAGCGTTCGCAGGCGGGGACGCACGCGTCGTCCACGCAGATCTCGTTCCGCTCGCAGAGGGAGCCCTGGCAGGTGGGGATGCAGGCGTCGTCCCGGCACGCCAGACCCGGCGGGCAGTGGGTGTTGCCGCAGACCTCGACCTCCTCTTCCGGGAAGCACACCGGGGTCCCGGTCTGCGGGTCGGTGAGGCAGTGGGCGCCGAACCCGCACTCGTCGTCCGAGCGGCAGGTGCAGGAGCACGAGGAGTTCACGCCCGTGGGCACGCAGACGTCCGAGCGGTCCCCGCAGCCGTCCCCGCTCGTCGGGCAGAGCTCCCAGAGCCTCGGGCAGTCGAGGGGGGGCGGAGGTTCCTCCGTTCGGCAGAGGTAGTTGGCCGGGCAGGCGTCGGACCCGTTCTCCAGCCCGGGTGCGAAGCAGAGCTTGAAGCGGCCGGAGCCGACCTCGTAGCAGGAGGAGTCGCCGTCGCAGTCGTCGTCGGTGTTGCAGGTCTTCGTGCAGACGTTGCTGCCCATGCCGACGTCCACGCACCAGTACGCGCTGCCCGCCCCGCAGTCGGAGTCCCTCACGCACTCGTCGCAGATCGTGCAGCCGGTGGGCTTGTTTCGGCACCGCCCCCCGTCGCACCACTGCTCTTCGCCGCACTCTAGGTGGGTGCGGCAGCCGGGGAGGCACGAGCCCGACAAGCAGAAGAAGCCCGCCTCACAATCGGAGTTGGAGGCGCAGGAGGGGATCACGCAGGCGCCGTCCTCGCACCTGCGGCCGGAGGGGCAGTCGGCGTCCTCGACGCAGCTCTCGCACCATCCGGGATAGAGCGCGCACACCCCGGCCTCGTCGTCGGGGCCGAGCTCCCTGCCGGTCGTGCCCCCCTGGTAGTAGGGGAGCATGGTGGAGCCGTCGACGCCGGTGTGATCCAGCCCGAGCCAGTGCCCGAACTCGTGGGTGGCGATCGCCTGCAGGTCGGTGTCCGATCCGATGCGGAAGGTGAAGCCCACCCCGTTGAAGACCATGTCGGCCGAGGCGATGCCGCAGGTCGGTCGGAACTGGGTCAGCGTCACGGCGATGGTGCTGCGGCGTCCGCCGAGCTCGCGGGGCCAGTTGCTCTCGATGAACGACACGACGTTCCTGGACGACCGATCCAGGGCGGTGTCGATCGTCGTCCCCCCGTACTCGCTCTCGAACGAGGAGCAGCAGGGGCCGCTCCACGCCTCGACCCCGGCCTCGATCGCCGCCTGGACGCTAGAGAAGGGGATCCGGGAGTAGCCGTTGGTGTTGAGGTGCCAGGTGGTCGAGCCATCCCACGCGGCGCCGACGCCGGGCCCACAGCCGAGGGTCGAGATGAACTGGAAGGCGGACGCCTTCGAGGGCAGGAGGAGCGCCAGCGCGAGGAGCGCGGGGGCGAAGAGCGAGGAGGTCGCCGCGATCCGCCTCATTCGATCTTTCCTTCCAGGGTGACGGCGTCGCGGATCGCGCGGGAGAAGAGGGGGAGGTCGACCGGCGCCTCGGCGGCGCCCGGGACGATCTTCGCGTCGGCGCCGCCCAGGTAGAAGGCGATCCCGTCCAGATTCCGCTCCACCATGGGCCCGCCGGGGCCAGGGCGCACCGAGTACTTCGACTGGCCCATGGCGGTGAGGAAGGCGGTGCCGTCCGGATCGGTCACCAGGAAGAGCACCACCTCCTCGTTCGGCGCGAAGGCCGCGTCGCCGGGCACGACGAGGCGGCCGCCGTCGGGCAGCTCGCCGCCGAGCTGGCGCACCCGCACCACGCTCCCGGCCCGGGCCTCACCCTTGAACGTCTGCAGCACGTGGAAGGGGGTCTCGGTACGGGGCCTGCCGTCCGCGCCGAGAAAGGTCTCGACCTTCTCGCCGGTCCGGGCGCGGATCACGAGGTCGGAGGCGGCCACGTGCTCCTCCAGGTCGAGGAAGCGGGCGACGGTCGCCGAGGCGGTCGCCCCGATCGCCACCGCGGCCACCGCCGCCAGGGTTCCAACGATCTTCTTCATCTCTCGCCACCGCCCTTCCGCGGAAAGAGGACGCTCCGCGTGCCGAAGGGAGCGCATGCTATCCGCACGGCGCTTCGGGGTCCAACCCGGGATGACGGGGTACGGGGATTCGAAATTCAGAACCGGCCGCCGGCCGGCCGCTCCCGGGCGGCTCCCCCGCGTTCGAGGCCTGCGCGGCGGACCTCCCGCGCCGGAGCCGGCGCGCCGGGCGCCCGCCGACGGTGATCGTCTCACGGCCGGCGCCCGCGGCGACCGACTTCGGCTTGACAGCGGCGGGAGCCGGGTGGCAGAAAGCCCGGCCATCGTTCGCCGGCGTAGCTCAGTTGGTAGAGCAGCGCATTCGTAATGCGCAGGTCCTGGGTTCGAGTCCCCGCGCCGGCACCAGCACTTAGGCCACTTCCGCCCCCTCGCGCTAGCAACGGCGCATAGCAGTAGGGGCGGAAGTGGCCGTTTTCGTCGGGGGGAGCTGGCGCCGCCTTCCACCAGGGAAGCGGGCCCGTCCCGCCCCCTCCAGGCGCTCCACCACAACACCGAGGCGCCGCCGTCGTCGCGGTTGCGGTTGCGCGAGGCGGGGCGCCGGCCGGTCCCGGTCCCTTCCCAGGCGCACCACCACCACCGAGGCGCCGCCGCCATCGTCGCAGTCTCGCGAGGGATCGAGGTCCGGGATCGGGGAAGGCACCCCCCACCCCCGGGGAAAGGGGGCACGGGGGTCGCCGGGGGAGGGGTGCCCGGGGTGCGCGCCCCCACGCACGACCCCGCACTCCAAAAAATTCGCGTAACGCTGTTTCGACCCCCCAACCTCGAAAACGCGTTACGCGTTCCGAGGGGCGAGGAGGGCGCCCATCTTCGCCGCCGCCTCTTCCTGCATCGCGTTGGTCACGTGCGAATACGTGTCGCCGGTCAAGCGGATCGTGGAGTGGCCGAGCATCTTGGCGGTCTCCACCAGCGAGATCCCCATCCCAAGGTTCAACGTCGCCGCCGAGTGGCGCAAATCGTAGGGGCGCAGCTCTCGCACTCCGGCCTCCCGGGCCAGCGCGCGGAAGGCCGCCCGGAACGCATCCTGCCGAATCGGCTCCCCGGTGGACGTGGTGAAGACGAGACCCCGGATCGGTTCCTTCCAGTCCCGGCGGTTCCGCATCTTCTCCTCGTTCTGCGCGGCACGGCGGCGCCGGAGGGCCTCCAAGGTCGGCGGCGGGATGGGTAGATCGCGGCGGCTCTTCTCCGTCTTCGGCGGGGCGAGGGAGAAGCTCTTGGTCTTCCGGTCTTCCGCGAGGGAGCCGCGCACGTACACGTGGCCCGCATCGAGATCCACGCCGCCGCGCTCCGGGCGCTTGGGATCCCACCACACCAGGCCCAAGGCTTCGGCGGGGCGCAGGCCCATCGAGATCATGCAGGCGAAGGCGGCCTCGTGCGGATGGCCCACGGCGGCGCCGAGGAGGGCGCGGGCTTCATCCACCGTGAAGGCATCGGCCCGGGACCGCTCCACCCTCGGGCCGTCCACGTGTTCCTTGCTGGCGACGTTGGTGGGGATGAGCCGCCACCGGACGGCCTGGGCGAGCGCTTTGCGAAGGACCGCGTGGGAGTAGCGCATCGTCACCCCGGACACGCGCCCATCCTTGCCGGCGCTCCCACGGGATCCGCGTCCCGCCTCCGGGCGGCCGGCGGCCTTGCGGGCGTTGATCCACCTCTGCACCTGCTCCGCCGAGAGCTTGGCGAGCTTCACGTTGCCGAGCGTCGGCTTGATGTAGAGGCGCACGTGCTGATCGTAGGAGAAGAGCGTGCGGGGCCGGAGGCGTCCCTCCTCGCGGAGATGTTCGAGCCACCGATCGAGGTAGGCGCCCACGGTGTCCTTCGTGGTGGAGACCGTCCCGCCGGTGTGGAGGGTGCGGAGGATCTCCACCCGCTTCGCCCGGGCTTCGGCTTCGGTGTCGAACGTGAATACTTTTCGTTTCTTCGTTCCGTTCGGCTGGTCTAGCACGATGGCGAAGGCCGCCTTGGGATCGCGACCCTCCCGCTTGATCCAGTAGACGGACCCTTCACCGTTCGCCCGCGTCCGCGTCCTACGCTTCGCCATGACCTACTCCTTTCCAGGGGAGTGCTACTTCTTCGCCTTCTGTTTTGCGCGCCGGTTGCGCGCCCATCGGGCTCTTGCCCATCGCTGGCAGTCGTCGTTGTCGAGGCAATAGACATCCTCGCCACGTCCGGTGGGGTGGTGGTTCACCTCTGCGTTGCAGGCCGCGCAACGCCGCGTCTTCTTGATCTCCGCGAGGGTGCCGAGCAACTGCACCGCCAAGGCGGGAAACAGAACGCTACGCCCTGACGGCAACCACCCGCCGAGGCCCGCGCCTTGGAGTTCCATCCTCGGCCGATCATCCCACCGCAAGACCGGGCGGACCCCGGCGGCGTGTAGCCAAGCGTTCACGAACTCCGCGAGGTAGAGCCGCGGCTCCCGCGCGGCGTCGTCCACCTCCCCCGGTGGCCCGTCGTCCGGGTGCCATGCATCCGTGAAGCGAAGGATCCGCTCCCACAGGGCCGGATCGTCCACCTCGGCTTCGGGGGCTTCGGCGACCTCGCGCGCGATGGTGATCGCATCCGCCACGGCGTTGGACAGGTCCACCCACACTTCGACCGGCTCCGGCGATTCGTGGTCGCACCCGCGCTTGCAGTCAAGTTTCGGTGTTAGGTGTTGACACAACCCAAGCAGACCCACGTTTCGCGCGAAGGCCAGGACGGACGCGGCGGGATCCTTCTTGGCACCGAGCTTTGCGAAGCCTTCCAGCGCACCCTCTAAGGTCTTCGGAGCGATGGGGACATGCCGCCGCGTGGCCCTGATCTTCCCTCCGAACAAAACCACCGGCCGGTTCCCCTTCTCGGCATGACGGGAAGGCCATTCGGCCTTGTCGTCGTACATCAAGCCGCCCTTGCGGAGCGCGACCCGGCGGATCTCTCCGGTCGCAAGGGGGAGGGCGTCGCTCCCGTCCGACTCGCCCACCGTGAACTCGATCTGATTGCCCATAGAGTCCGAGTATAGGTCCGACGTTCGGAGGCGTCAATGCGCCAGCGTACAACGTGAGGAGTCCAGGCGGTTTCTGGACTTCTCACCCCTGGGAGGATCGACCCCATGCAGAGCACCACCATCGACACGCAGACCGAGCGGCTCGTGGACATCGACGAGGCCCGCCGGACCCTCGGCAACATCAGCCGGCCGACGATTTACCGTCTGTTTGATTCTGGCGCACTCCGCGGCGTGAAGATCGGCCGGCGCCGCTTGGTCCCGGCCAGCGAGATCCAGCGGTACATCAACGCCGCGAAGGCCGCAGCCTGACCCCCGAAAAAACGAAGCCCCGCGCCGGGAGACGACCGGACGCGGGGCTGGAGGTACCGATGGCAACACTCTCTGTAATTCATCCCACGACAGAACGCAACCTCGGCCGCGAACTCCTGGAGCAGTCGCGCCGGGACCGGGAGGAGATCACCTACCTGGTCGAGAGCCTCCTCGGCCGGTGCGTCACGCGCCAGGAGCGACGGGAACTGATCGCGGGGCTGCGGTTGCTCTTTCGGGTGACTTCGGTGTGGAGGGACGGCCGATGATGGCGGCCCCCATCCTCGACACCGCCGGGCCGCTGGAAGCCGCCCTCGACTACGCCGCGCGGGGGTGGCAGGTGCTCCCGCTCCACTCCATGCGCGATGGCGTGTGCTCTTGCGGCAACCCCTCCCGCGAGAAGGGGCACAAGCCGGGGAAGCACCCCCGCACGGCGCACGGGTCCAAGGACGCGACCACCGACCCCGAAGTGATCCGTGCGTGGTGGAACCGCTGGCCCGATGCGAACGTCGGGATCGCCACGGGCGCCGTATCCGGGATCGTCGTCCTCGACATCGACGTGAAGGACGGCGGGGACGTGGAGCTGGCCCGCCTCGTCGACGAGCACGGAGACCTACCGGCCACGGCCGGAGTTCACACCGGCGGCGGGGGCGGGCACTTCTACTTCCGGCATCCCGGCGGGCGGGTGGCGAACTCGACGAGCAAGATCGCCAAGGGGATCGACGTGCGGGGCGATGGCGGATACGTCGTCGCACCACCGTCGCTCCACGAATCCGGCCGGCGGTACGAATGGGTGACGGGCGAGGTGGAGCCCGCGACGCTCCCGGCTTGGCTCCTCGCGGCGATGCAGGCGAAGGCGCCGAAGAAGAAGCAGGCCACCGCGCCCGCCTCGGATGCCGAGGTGCGGAAGGCCGATCGGGATCGCCTGCTCTCCGCGCTCGGCAGACACGGCGGGAAGCCCGTCGAGGAGCTGCTCCCCATCGCCCGCGAGTTGAACGGCCAGCTCTCCCATCCTCGGGACGAGGACGATCTCGCGTCCATCGTCGAGGATGCGGCGAGGTGGGAACCGCGCTTCGAGAGCACGCAGCTCGGGAACGGCGCGCGCTTCGCCTACTTGAACAAGGGGACCGCGCTCTACTGTCCCGACTGGAAAACATGGCTCTTCCCTCGTGATGGGGTGTGGGTCGCCGATAAGCTCGAAGCCGATCGCCGTGCGAAAGCAGCCGTGGCGAGCATCCTCGAGGATGCCGGGAGGGCAGCGGCAAAGGGGCGTGACGACACCGCGAAGGGCTTGACCGAATGGTGGCGCAAATCAAACAGCGTCGCCCAGCTCGACGCGATGCTTCGAGCGGCGCAGTCCGAGCCCGGGATGGCCGTGCGTCCCGAGGACTTCGACGCCGACCCCTTGCTTCTCGGATGCGCGAACGGTGCAATCAACCTCCGCACCGGCGCGCTTCTCCCGCACGACCCCGCCCGCCTTCTCACCAAGAGCACGGGGATCAAGTACGACCCCGCCGCGAAGTGTCCGAGGTGGGAGCAGTTCATGGAGGAATTCACCGGCGGCAACCTGGAGGTGATCGGCCTCCTCCAGCGATGGATGGGGTACACGCTCACCGCCGATGTGTCCGAGCAGAAGGTTTTGTTTCTGCATGGCGCAGGTGCCAACGGGAAGTCGGTCCTCGTCACGATCTGGATGGACCTCCTCGGCGACTACGGCGGGGTGGGGAGGATGGATTTCCTCCTCGCGGGTCGAGAGGCCCCCGGGCACGAAAAGGCCCGCCTCGTTGGTAGGCGGCTCATGGCCTACAGCGAGGTGGAGGAAGGCCGGAAGTTCAACGAGGCGCTCATCAAGGAGATCACCAGCAGCGAGCCCATCGAGGCGAAGCGGCTCTACGAGAACCCCTTCGACTTCAAGCCGACGCACAAGATCGTCATCACCGGCAACCACCGCCCCGCCGTGCGTGGGACCGACAACGGCATTTGGCGCCGCCTGGTGCTCGTCCCCTGCGAGCAGTCCTTCCTCGGGCGGGAAGACCCGCACCTCCTCGACGCCCTCCGCGCGGAGCTGCCAGGGATCTTGAACTGGTCCCTCGAAGGGCTCGCCGCTTGGAAGGAGCGGGGGTTGGACGTGCCCGCCGTGGTGCGGGAGGCGACGGAAGATTACCGCAAGTCCGAGGACACCGTGGGAGCCTTCATCGCCGAGGAGTGCGAGGAGCGCGCCGGCTTCACCGCACCCAGGCGTCAGCTTCGGACCCGCTACGAGGAGTTCTGCAAGGAGATGGGGCATACGCCGGTCGGCGGCAAGGCATGGGGGAAGGTGCTCGAAGGCAAGGGCTTCTCCATCGGCGCCGACCCGGAGAAGCGGGGGATGCGGGTATGGAAAGGCCTGCGGCTGAAGCCAACGCTCGCCGCCGAGGTGGAGCCCCTGCCGGCCCGAAGGGTGATGTCGTGATGTCGAGTGATGTCGGCATTTCCCATAACTTTTCTTGGATTTCTCCTTAACGAGGGGACTTTACGGAAAATGCCGACATCACTCGACATCACGACATCAGAGGAGGCGGTCTCGTGAGTCCAAGACCGGCACGAAACGGCGTTATGGCCTGGGGGAGCCTCTCCCCGTTACAGGCGAAAGCAGCGGCGGCGCTCCTGACGGCCCGCACGGACGGCGAAGCAGCGGCGGCTGCGGGCGTCTCGCCCCGGTCCCTCGCCCGCTGGAAGCGGCTCCCGGCCTTCCAGGCGGCGATGGCGGAGGCCCGCCGCGAGGCGCTCCGCGAGACCGTGGGCCATCTCCAGCTCGCCACCGGCGATGCGCTGGCGAAGCTGCGGACCCTCCTCGACCACGAAAACCCCTTCGTCGCCCTCCAGGCAGCCCAAACCATCGTCGGCCAGGGCCTCAAGCTCGCCGCCGCCGAGGAATACGAGGCGCGGCTCGCCCGCATCGAGGCGGCGATCGCCA
>Ga0180220_1000375_pt1 | contig 54508 bp, 58 predicted proteins | sample eDN5th37CBELigBY_FD_151335 | JGI IMG/M metagenome (GOLD analysis project Ga0180220, IMG submission 151335) | Enriched backyard soil microbial communities from Emeryville, California, USA - eDNA 5th pass 37_C BE-Lig BY (version 2) (version 2) | ecosystem: Environmental > Terrestrial > Soil >...
GCTGTACGTCAACTCGCCCGGCGGCGTGCTGTACGCGGGCCTGGCGATCTACGACACGATGCAGTTCATCAAGCCCGACGTGGCGACGATCTGCTGCGGGATCGCCATGTCGGCCGGGGCGCTCGTCCTCGCCGGCGGCGCGCCGGGCAAGCGCGCGTCACTGCCCAACGGGCGCATCCTCATCCACCAGCCCAGCGGCGGCTACCAGGGCCAGTCGACCGACATCGAGATCCACGCCCGCGAGACGATCGCGCTGCGCCGCCGCGTCGACGAGATCTTCGCCCACCACACGGGCCAGACGATCGAGCAGGTCCACGCCGACATGGAGCGCGACCGATACTTCACCGCCGAGGAGGCGAAGGCCTACGGGCTGATCGACACGATCGCCGACAGCCGGCGCGCGAACGGCAACGGCGCTGGCGGGGGCCGCCGGACCGAGGAGTAGCATACGGCCGTATGCGGTTGTATACCCAGAGCCTTCCGTGAGCACCGAGCGCTCGCTGTCGGGCGGACGTCGCCTGTCGACCAGCGAGGAAGCGTACGACCGCGTCCGGCGCGACATCCTCTCCGGCGCGCTCATGCCCGGCGACGTGATCGTCGAGGAGCGCGTCGCCAAGACGCTCGACATGAGCCGCACGCCGGTCCGCGAGGCGCTGCTGCGTCTCGAGCGGGAGAACCTGCTCGAGCGCGCGGGGCGCAGCCTCGCGGTGCGCAGCTTCTCCGGCGACGAGATCGCCGACATCTACTCGCTGCGCGCCCACATCGAGAGCTACGGGGCGCGGCTCGCCGCCGAGCGCATCACCGAGTACGAGCTCGGGCAGCTCGCGCACGTCCAGGCCGACATGCTCGCCGAGACCGAGGCCCATCGCGCCGACCCCGAGCTCGACCGGCTGCGCCGGATCACCCAGCTCAACCAGCGCTTCCACCAGCTCGTCATCCGCGCGGCCCGCAGCCCCGCGCTGGACCGGACCGTCAACGGGCTCGTGCTCACCCCGCTCCTGTACCGGGCGCAGCTCTGGTACGACGAGGACAACCGCAGCCGCTCGGCGTCCGACCACGACGACCTGCTCGACCTGCTGCGGGCGCACGACCGCGACGGGGCGGAGGCCCTGTGGCGCTCGCACCTGCTCTACGGGCGCGACATCGTCCTGGCCAAGCTCGCCGCCGACGAGTCCGGCGGGTCGCTGCCCTCCTGACCGCCGCGACCGCGGTCGACGGTCCCGCCGGCCCGCGCGCCGGGGCGCTCGCGTGCCCGTGATCCCGCCCGTTCGACGCGCGGTCGAACCCCCGCGACCGGTTGTCGATTGACATTCCGGCACACGTCTGAGTACGCTCGCGCACCACCGTATACAAAGGTATGCGGTGGGGTGCGAAACCAAGGAGGATGGAGGACGTGAGTCATACGACCACCGCGCCGAGGCGCCTGTTCGCGCTGCTGGCGATGCTGGCCGTCACGCTGCTGGTCGCCGCGTGCGGCAGCAACGACGACGGGGACGACGGCGCCACGAGCGCGTCGACCGCTGGCGGCGCGGCCGCCACGCAGGAGGCGGGCGGGGCGAGCGACGGCGTCGCCTACGCGCAGGAGCAGATCGAGCAGTACTCGGCCGTGCCGGAGTTCGCCATCGCCGACGCGGAGCCGGTCGACGTGGCCGCGCTGAAGGGCAAGCACATCTTCAACATCCCGATCAGCTCGCAGATCCCGTTCTTCGTCGACACCGACAAGGTGATGGAGCGGATCGCGACCGAGAACGGGCTGAAGTTCACCGAGTTCACCAACGACGGCACGCCGCAGCAGTGGGCCGACGGGATGAACCAGGCGATCGCCCAGAAGGCCGACATCATCAACCTGCAGGGCTCGCCGGACCCGAAGCTGATCCTCCCGCAGCTCAAGAAGGCCAAGGAGGCCGGGATCCCGGTGACGATCACGCACTTCTACCAGGACGGCACGGAGCCGCCCGCCGAGGTGCTGCCGTACATCACCGGCTTCAGCACGGTGCCGTTCGAGAAGGTCGGCGCGCTGCTGGCCGACTGGGCCATCGCCAAGAGCGACGGCAAGGCCAACGTGCTGGTCGTGACGGCCGACGAGGTCGCCGCGAGCGCCCCGATCAACAAGGGCCTCGACGCGGAGTTCGAGCAGTACTGCCCGGACTGCAAGGTCAAGAAGATCAACGTGCCGATCCCGCAGTGGGGCAGCAAGATCCAGCCCGAGGTGCAGTCGGCCCTGACCGCCGACCCGAGCATCGACTGGGTCCTGCCGATCTACGACGGCATGTCCACCGCCGCGGGCGCGGGCGTGCAGGCGGCCGGCAAGGGCAACCAGGTGAAGGTCGCCTCCTACAACGGCACGCCCGCGATGCTCAAGCAGGTCGCCGACGCGCCGTGGATGGACATGGACATCTCGGAGTCGATGGCGTGGCTGGGCTACGCGAACATGGACACGGTGTTCCGCGGCCTCGCGGGCCAGCCCTCGATCGACGAGAAGGCCCCGCTGCGGATCATGTCCAAGGACAACATCGCCGAGGCGGGCGACCCGCCGAGCCCCGACAAGGGCATGGGCGACTCGTACATCAGCGGCTACGAGACGCTCTGGGGCCTGCAGTAGGCATGACGCCCGAGCTGCACACCACGTCGGCCGCCCCCTCGGGGGCGGCCGGCGCGGCGGCGCCGGTGATCTCGCTGCGCCACCTGAGCAAGCGCTTCGGTGGCGCGGCCGCGCTCGACGACGTCGCCCTGACGATCGAACACGGCGAGGTCCACGGGCTGCTCGGCGAGAACGGCTCGGGCAAGTCCACCCTCATCAAGGTCCTCGCCGGCTACCACGTGCCCGAGCCGGGCGCCGAGCTCGAGGTCAACGGGCAGCCGGTGCGCCTGCCCCTGGCGCCGAACCGCTTCCGCGAGCTCGGCCTGGCGTTCGTCCACCAGGACCTCGGCCTGATCGGCGACCTGACGGTGCTGGAGAACCTCCGCGTCGGCGACCTGTCGTCGAGCCGCAGCCTGCACATCCGCTGGTCGCGCGAGCGCCGCGCCGCCCGCGAGACGTTCGCGCGCTACGGCTTCGACCTCGACCCGTCGGCGCTCGTCAACGAGCTGCCCGAGACCGACCGGGCCCTGCTGGCGATCGTGCGCGCCGTCGAGGAGATGCGCGCCGCGCTCGCTCACGACCAGCGCGGCCTGCTCGTGCTCGACGAGCCGACGGTCTTCCTCCCGCGCGAGGGCGTCCAGCGGCTGTTCGCGCTCGTGCGCGACGTCGTCGCCCGCGACGCCAGCGTGCTGTTCGTCTCCCACGACCTCGACGAGGTGCGCGAGATCACCGACCGCGTGACGGTCCTGCGCGACGGCCGCGTGCACGCCACGGTCGCGACGCGCGAGGCGACGGAGGCGCAGCTCGTCGAGATGATCATCGGCCGCTCGCTCGCCGCCCACCACCACACCGCGCCCGAGCGGCCCGCGGGGGAGGTCACGCTGGCGGTCCGCAACCTGGGCGGGCGCACCGTCCACGACGTCGACTTCGAGGCCCACCGCGGCGAGATCCTGGGGCTCACCGGCATCATCGGCTCCGGCTTCGACGAGGTGCCCTACCTGCTCTTCGGCGCGCGCCCCTGCCAGGTCGGCGAGCTCCAGGTCGGCGGCCGCTCGCATCCGCTGCCGCTCATGACCCCGCGCGCCGCGCTGAAGGCGCGGATGGCGCTGATCCCCGCCGACCGCCAGGTCGACGGCAGCGTCGGGACGCTGTCGGTCACCGACAACGCGATGCTGCAGGTGCTCGACCGCTACCGGCCGGCCGCGCTGCGCCTGCGCCGCCTGCGCGCCGACACGCACGACCTGCTCGAGCGCTTCGACGTACGCCCGCGCGACCCGCAGGCCGACTACGAGTCGCTCTCGGGCGGCAACCAGCAGAAGGTGCTCCTCGCCAAGTGGCTGCAGACGCGGCCCGAGGTGCTCCTGCTCCACGAGCCGACGCAGGGCGTCGACATCGGCGCCCGCGAGCAGATCTTCAACCTGCTGCGGTCGGAGGCCGACCGCGGCACCACGATCGTCGTCGCCAGCTCCGACCACGAGCAGCTCGCGGCGCTGTGCGACCGCGTTCTCGTGTTCGGGCGCGGCCGGGTCGCGCGCGAGCTCACCGGCGGCGACGTCACCAAGAGCCGCATCGCCGAGCAGGCGCTGAACAGCAGCGCCGGCACGGCATCCATCACGACTGAAGAGCCGGAGGTCTGACCCCGATGTCCGCCAAGGTGGCCGTCCAGCGCTACGCGCTCGTGGGCGCCTGGATCGCCGTGATCATCCTGTTCTCGATCCTGAGGCCCGACACGTTCGCGACGACCGCGAACGTGCAGAACATCCTCGGCTCGCAGGCCGTCCTGCTGGTCCTGACGCTCGGCCTGATGCTGCCGCTGACGACCGGCGACTTCGACCTGTCGATCGCGTCCGTCCTGTCGCTGTCGGCGATGGTGCTCGCGCTGCTCAACGGCGAGAACGGCTGGCCGCTGCTGCCCGCGATCGCCGCCGCCCTCGCCGCCGGCCTCGCCGTCGGGCTGTTCAACGGCGCCTGCGTCGTGCTGCTGGGCCTGGACTCGTTCATCGTCACGCTCGGCAGCGGCACGTTCGTCGCCGGCGTGGTGACCTGGATCAGCGACTCGCGCACGGTCACCGGCATGAGCCCGCAGCTCAGCGAGTGGGTGATCAACAACCGCCTGTTCGGCGTGTCGCTCGTCTTCTACTACGGGCTCGCGCTGGCGATCGTGCTCTGGTACGTGCTCACGTTCACGGCGCTCGGCCGGCGGCTCCTGTTCGTCGGGCGCGGGCGCAGCGTCGCCCGGCTCTCGGGCCTGCGCGTCGGGCCGCTGCGGTGGTCGGCGCTGGCCGGCTCCGGGCTCATCGCCGCCCTCGCGGGCGTGCTCTACGCCGGCTCGACCGGCGGCGCGGACCCGACCTCGGGCGCCTCGTTCCTGCTGCCGGCGTTCGCCGCCGCCTACCTGGGGGCGACCGCCGTCACGCCGGGCCGCTTCAACGCCTGGGGCGCGTTCATCGCCGTCTACTTCCTCGTCACCGGGATCACCGGGCTGCAGCTCCTCGGCGTCGACAGCTTCGTCCAGCAGCTCTTCTACGGAGGCGCGCTGATCCTGGCCGTGGCGCTGTCGCAGATCGTCCGCCGCCGCGCGGCGGGGCGCGAGGCGGTGGCCGCGTGAGCCTCGCGAGGCCGTCGATCCGCCCGCTCCTGGAGAGCGCGGAGATCACCGTCGTCCCCGGCGCCGGCACGGCGCTGGAGGCGCGGGTGATCGAGCAGGCCGGCTTCCCGGCGATCTACGTGTCCGGCTACGCGACCGCCGCGGCGGTCCACGGGCTGCCCGACATCGGGCTCATCGGCGCCGACGAGGTGACGCGCAACGTGCGGGCGATCCGCCACGTCACGTCGCTGCCGCTGATCGTCGACGCCGACACCGGCTACGGCGACGCCGTGAACGTGCGCGACACCGTGCGCCGCCTCGAGCGCGCGGGCGCGTCGGCGATCCAGCTCGAGGACCAGGTCTGGCCCAAGCGGTGCGGCCACATGGCCGACAAGGAGGTCGTCGACGCCGAGACGATGGCGCGCAAGGTGCGCGCCGCCGTCGCGGGCCGCCACGACCCCGACACGGTCATCATCGCCCGCACGGACGCGCGCGGCCCGCTCGGGCTCGACGAGGCGATCCGCCGCGTGCGCCTGTACCGGGAGGCCGGGGCCGACGCGACGTTCGTCGACGCCCCCGAGACCGTGGAGGAGATGCGCCGCATCACCGCCGAGGTCGAGGGGCCGTGCATGGTGAACATGTCGGAGACGGGCCGCACGCCGCTGCTGTCGGCGCGCGACCTGCAGGAGCTGGGCTTCGCGATCGTGATCTTCCCCAGCTCGGCCGTGCGCATCGGCGCCCACGCCGTGCGCGCGTTCATGGAGGCGCTGCACCGCACCGGCGACTCGCGGGAGTGGCTGGCGTCGATGGCGTCGCTGGGCGCGCTCAACGGGCTCGTGGGGCTCGAGGACGCGCAGGAGTTCGACGCGTCCGTCGCGGACGCCTCGGTGCAGGCATGATCGAGACGCGTGCCGCCGTGCTGCGGGCCGCCGGGACCCCCGGCGAGCCGCCCCCGTTCGACGCGTTCGCGATCGAGGACGTCTCGCTGCGCGAGCCGCGCGCGGGGGAGGTGCTCGTCGAGGTGGCCGCCGCCTGCCTGTGCCACTCGGACCTGTCGGTGATGACCGGCCACCGGCCCCGGCCCGTGCCGATGGTGCTCGGGCACGAGGCCAGCGGCCGCGTCGCCGCCGTCGGCCCCGGCGTGAGCCGCTTCGCGCCGGGCGACCCGGTGCTGATGACCTACGTCCCGCGCTGCGGCCACTGCCGGCCGTGCGCGGAGGGGCGCCCGGCGCTGTGCGAGCCGGGCGGCGCCGCCAACGCCGCCGGCGAGCTCCTCACCGGCGGGCGCCCGTTCCGCGACGCCGACGGGGAGCTGCACCAGCACCTCGGCCTGTCGGCGTTCTCGCGCCACACCGTCGTCGCGCAGGAGTCGCTGATCGGCCTGCCCGACGACGTGCCGCTCGTCGAGGCGGCGCTCCTGGGCTGCGCGGTCGTGACCGGCATGGGCGCCGTCGCGAACACCGCCCGGGTCGAGCCGGGCTCCAGCGTGGCCGTCTTCGGCCTCGGCGGCGTGGGCCTGTGCGCCGTCGTCGGCGCGCGGCTGGCGGGCGCCGCGGAGGTGATCGGCGTCGACGTCGACGAGCGCAAGCTCGCGCTCGCCCGCGAGCTGGGGGCCGACACGGCGCTGGCCGGCGGCCCGGACGTCGTCGGCGAGGTGCGCGAGCGCACCGGCGGCGGCGTCGACTACGCGTTCGAGGCCGCCGGCGTGGCCGCCGCCTTCGAGCAGGCCTACGCGGTCACCCGGCGGGGCGGGACGACCGTCGCGATCGGCCTGGCCGACCCGGCGGCGCGCGTGCCGTTCGGGCCGGCCGACCTCGTGGCGACCGAGCGCGTCGTGCGCGGCAGCTACATGGGCTCGACCGTGCCCGAGCGCGACATCCCCCGCTACGTCGGGCTGCTGCGGGCCGGGCGCCTGCCGCTCGACCGCCTCGTCGGCGAGCGCCTGACCCTCGACGACGTGCCCGCGGCGATGCGGCGGCTGCACGACGGCGTGGTCGGGCGCCAGCTCATCGAGATCGGGGGCGCCGGGTGACCGGCGCGCGCACGATGACCGCCAAGGTGCTGGCCGCGCACGGCATCGACGACGTGACGCCCGGCGCGTACGGCCTCGCGCGGGTCGACCGCGTGATGATCAACGACGTCTCCGGCGGCGTGGCGATGCGCGAGTTCGAGCGCATGGGCGCCGGGCGCGTCTTCGACCCGAGCCGGATCGCGTGCATCGCCGACCATTTCTGGCCGGCCAAGGACGTGCGCAGCGCCGAGCACGTGGCGCGGCTGCGCGCGTTCGCGCGCGAGCACGCGATCGGCGACTACTTCGAGACGGGGTCCACGCGCGCGGGCGGCATCGAGCACACCGTCCTGGCCGAGGAGGGGCTCGTCCTGCCCGGGGCGCTGCTCGTCGGCGGCGACTCGCACACGTGCACGGCCGGCGCGCTCGGGGCGCTCGGGCTCGGCTTCGGCTCCACGGACCTGGCCGCGGCGATGGCGCTGGGCGAGGTGTGGCTGCGGGTCCCCGAGACGATCGCCGTGCGCTTCGCGGGCACGCCCGGCCGCTACGCGACGGGCAAGGACCTGATCCTCGCCGCCATCGGGCGCCTCGGCGTCGACGGCGCGACGTACGCGGCACTCGAGTTCCTCGGCCCCGCCGTCGAGGCGCTCGACGTCGACGGGCGCCTGGCGCTGTGCAACATGGCCGTGGAGGCCGGCGCCAAGAGCGGCATGGTCGCCGCCGACGCGACGACGCTCTCGTGGCTGGAGCCGCGGGTCGCCGACCCCGGCGCGCTGCGCCCGTTCGGCCCCGACGTCGGCGCCGCGTACGACCGCGAGGTCGTCATCGACGTCGACGGCCTCCCGCCGCTCGTCGCCGTGCCGCCGTCCCCGGGCGACGTCCACCCGATCGGCGAGCTGCCCGAGGCGGTCCGCGTCGACCAGGTGTACGTCGGCAACTGCGCCAACGGCACGCTGTCGGACCTGCGCCAGCTCGCGCAGGCTCTCGGCGGGCGGCGGGTCGCGCCGGGCGTGCGCCTGATCGTCGTCCCCGCCACGCAGGCGATCGAGCGCCAGGCGATCGAGGAGGGCCTGATCGCGACGCTGGTCGACGCCGGCGCGATGATCAGCCCGCCGACGTGCGGCGCGTGCTTCGGCGGGCACATGGGCGTGCTGGCGGCCGGCGAGACCGCGGTCGCCACCACCAACCGCAACTTCCGCGGGCGCATGGGCCACCGCGACTCGCGCGTGTTCCTCGCCAACGCCTACGTGGCGGGCGCCGCCGCCGTGGCCGGCGAGCTCGTCGATCCGGCGGAGGTCCTGCCATGATCGCGGGCCGCGTCGTGCGCCTCGGCGACGACGTCGACACGGACGTGATGCTGCCGGGTGCCTACCTCAACGTGACGGACCCCGAGGAGCTCGGCCGGCACCTGCTGGAGGGCTACGACCCCGAGGTCGCGTCCCGGGTCGCGCCCGGCGACGTGGTCGTCGCCGGCACGAACCTCGGCGCCGGCTCGTCGCGCGAGCACGCCGTCCTGGCCATGCAGGGCCGGGGCGTGCAGGCCGTCGTCGCCGCGTCCTTCGCGCGCATCTTCCTGCGCAACTGCCTGAACCTGGGGCTGCCCGCGATCGAGCACCCCGAGGCGGCGCGCGCCCTCGCCGACGGCGAGCGCGTCGAGATCGACCTCGCCGGCGGCGAGCTGCGCGGCGAGCACGCCGCGTGGGCGCTCCCGCCGCAACCCGACTTCCTGACCGACCTTCTGCGCGACGGCGGCCTGGTGCCGTGGGTCCGGCGCCGCCTGCAGACCACCGAACGCCGACCACACGAGGAGTAGGACACGCGATGGCATTCCGTCTGGGCATCGACGTCGGAGGCACGTTCACCGACCTCCTGCTGCACGACAGCGACAGCGGCCGCACCTGGGTGGCCAAGACGCCCAGCACGCCGTCGGACCAGTCCGTCGGCGTGCTCGAGGGGGTGCGGCTCATCGGCGAGATGGCCGAGATCCAGCCGTCGGACCTCGCGGCGATCCTGCACGGCACGACGGTCGCCACGAACGCGGTCCTGGAGAAGAAGGGCGCGCGCGTGGGCCTGATCGTCAGCGAGGGCTACCGCCACATCCTCCACCTCGCCGAGGCGTGGACGCCCGGCCCGCTGTTCGGCTGGATGATCTACGAGAAGCCCGAGCCGATCGCCGACGTCGCGCTGACCGTCGAGGTCTCCGAGCGCGTCGACGCGCACGGCGCGGTGGTCAAGGAGCTGACCGAGGAGGACGCCGCGCGCGCCGTCGACGCGCTGCGCGACGCGGGCGCCGAGGCGCTGACCGTCTCGCTCATCAACTCCTACGCCAACCCGGCCCACGAGGAGCTGCTGGCCCGCGTCGCCCGCGAGCGCGCGCCCGAGCTGCCGCTGTCGATCTCCTCGGAGATCATGCCCGAGTTCCGCGAGTACGAGCGCGCCGTGACGACGGTGATGAACGCGTACGTCGCGCCGCCGCTGGACCGCTACCTCAGCTCGCTGCGCACCGGCCTGGAGACGATCGACGCCCACGCCGGGCTGCAGGTCGTCCGCTCCGACGGCGGCCTCATGTCGCTGGAGACCGCCCGCCACATGCCCGTCCACACCGTGCTGTCGGGCCCGGCCGGCGGCGTCAGCGGCGCCGCGCACGTCGCGGGCCGCGCCGGGTTCGACCGGATCATGACCTTCGACATGGGCGGCACGTCGACCGACGTCGCCGTCTGCCTCGGCGGCGCGCCGACGATCACCCGCGAGACGCACGTCGGCGAGTTCCCGGTTCGCGCCCCCTCGGTCGAGGTGGCCACGATCGGGGCCGGCGGCGGCTCGATCGCCCACATTGCCGAGGCGACCGGCGCGCTGCGCGTCGGCCCGCGCAGCGCGGGCGCCGACCCCGGCCCCGCCTCCTACGGGCGCGGCGGCGTCGAGCCGACCGTCACCGACGCCAACGTCGTCCTCGGGCACCTGCCGCCGCGCCTGCTCGGCGGGGCGATGGAGCTCGACGTCGAGGCCGCGCACGCCGCCGTGCGGCGCGTCGCCGAGCCGCTCGGGCTCGACGTCTACGCCGCCGCCGAGGGCATCGTGCGGATCGTCAACGAGAACATGCTCGGCGCGCTGCGGATGGTCACCGTCCAGAAGGGCCGCGCGCCCGAGGACTTCGCGCTCGTCTCGTTCGGCGGCGCCGGCGGCCTGCACGCCAACGCGCTCGCCGCGCTGCTCGGCTGCTACCCGGTGATCGTGCCGGCCGAGTCGGGCGTGCTGTCGGCGCTGGGCTTCGTCGCCTCCGACGTCAAGAACGAGTTCAGCCAGACGATGATCTGCCTGCTCGACCAGCTCGACGTCGACCGGCTGCGCGAGGCGCTGCGCGCGCTCGCCGAGCAGGGCCGGGCGTGGCTGCAGGCCGAGAAGGTCGCCGACGCCGACGCCGAGCTGCAGTACGTCGCCGACCTGCGCTACGAGCGCCAGGGCTTCGAGATCCCCGTCGACCTCGGCCAGGACCTCGACTCGATCGACCTGACCGACGTCGCGACGCGCTTCCGCGAGGAGCACGTGCGCCTCTACGGCTTCGGCCTCGACGACGCGCCCGAGCTCGTGAACGTGCGCGTGGTCGCCTGCGGCCGCGTGCCCAAGCCCGAGCTCGAGGCCGGCGAGGTCGGCCCGGCCGACCCCTCGCCCGCCCAGCGCGGCGTGCACACCGTCCACACCGAGGGCCAGCACCGCGAGGTGCCGACCTACGACCGCGCCCAGCTGCGGCCCGGCATGGAGTTGCGCGGCTACGCGATCGTCGAGCAGTACGACGCCACCACGGTCGTCCTGCCCGGGCACGTCGCGACGGTCGACCCCTACCTGAACCTGCTGATCCGCCCGGAGGGCCGGGCATGACCACGGAGGCCGCCATGAGCGTGGAGACCACCGTCGATCCCGTCACCCTGGACCTGATCGAGAACGCGCTCCTCAACGCCCGCTACGAGATGGACGAGGTCGTGCGGCGCGCGGCGATGTCGCCGACGATCCGCGTCCAGCACGACGAGTTCCCGATGATCTGCAACGCCCGCGGGCAGATGATCGTCGGCCAGTTCGGCTCCTACATCCCGGAGGTCATCGACCGCTTCGGGGGCGACATCAACCCCGGCGACGTGGTCCTCCTCAACGACCCGTACATCTGCAAGGGGTCGATCTCGCACGCCAACGACTGGCTCGTGATCGTGCCGATCTTCCACGAGGGCGAGCACATCGCGTTCGCCTCGATGTTCGGGCACATGATGGACGTCGGCGGCAAGGTCCCCGGCTCGCAGGTGTCCGACGCGCTCTCCATCTGGGAGGAGGGCATCCGGATCCCGCCCGTGAAGATCTTCGACCGCGGGGAGCTGAACGAGACCGCGCTCGAGGTCATCCTCAACAACACCCGCACGCCGGACATCAACCGCAGCGACCTGATGGCGCTGATCGGCGGGTGCCGGGCGGCGGAGCGGCGGGTCGTCGAGCTGTGCGAGCGCTTCGGCGTCGACGTGTTCGAGGCGGCCTGCGACGCGCTGCTGGAGCGCACGCGCCGGGCGATGGCCAAGCTCATCCGCCAGTACGTGCCCGAGGAGAAGGTCTCGTTCACCGACTGGGTCGACGACGACGGCCTCGGCAACGGCCCGTTCAAGATGGTGCTGACGATCTGGCGCGAGGGCGACGTCTGCCACTGCGACTTCACCGGCACCGACCCGCAGGCCCCGGGCTCGATCAACTTCCACATCCACGAAGGGCTCTGCAAGCTGTTCTTCGGGATCTACATGATCATGGCCTTCGACCCGGAGATCCTGTTCAACGACGGGCTCTACGACGTCTTCGAGGTCACGCTGCCGGAGGGCTCGCTGCTGAACCCGAAGTTCCCGGCCCCGCTGAGCAACCGGCTCAACGTCCACACGCGGTTCTTCGACTGCATCTCGGGCGCGCTGGGCCAGAAGGCGCCGGACCTGGCGATGGCGGCCGGCTACGGCACCAGCCCGTACTTCGTCTTCTCCGGCTACGGGGAGGACGGGCGGTACTTCCAGTTCGTCGAGCTGCTGTTCGGCGGCGTCCCCGGGCGCCCGATCGCCGACGGCCTGGACGGCCACTCGTGGTGGCCGATGTTCCGCACCACCCCGGCCGAGTACACCGAGGGCTACTACCCGGTGCGGATCGCCTCCTACCGGGCGGTGCGCGACTCCGGTGGCGCGGGCGCCCACCGCGGCGGCACCGGCATCGAGAAGGTCTACGAGTTCACCGGCGCCGGCGAGGTCTCGATCCACGACGACCGCGCGCTGCTGGCCCCGTGGGGCATCGGCGGCGGGCGGCCCGGCGGCCGCAGCGAGAAGGTGCTGCACAAGGCCGACGGCACGACCGTCGAGCTGCCGTCCAAGCTCGACCACCTGAAGGTCGGCCCCGGCGACCGGCTCGTGTTCCGCACCGCGGGCGCCGGCGGCTGGGGCGACCCGCTGGAGCGGCCGGCCGCCGAGGTCCTGCGCGACGTCACCCACGACCTCGTGTCGGCCGAGGCGGCGCGCTCCGAGTACGGCGTGGTCATCGCCGACGGCCAGGTCGACGAGGACGCCACCGCGCGGCTGCGCGAGGAGATGCGCATCGAGCGCGGCGCCCCGCCGGCCTTCGACTTCGGCGAGCTGCCCGAGGGGGTGGAGGTATGAGCAGGCTGGGCCCCTCCCTGCGCGAGCTGCTGCAGGAGCCCGGGATCGTCGTCGCGATGGGCGCCCACGACGGGCTCGGCGCGCGGCTGGCCGAGCGCGCCGGGTTCCGCGCGCTGTACCACGGCAGCTACGCCGCGGCGTCCGCGCACGGGCTTCCCGACATCGGGCTCATCGGGCTGGGGGAGACCGCCGCGAACCTGCGGCGCGTCGCATCCTCCTGCGCGCTGCCGGTGATCGCCGACGCGGACACCGGCTACGGCGACGAGGTCGCCGTCGCGCACACGGTCCGCGAGCTCGAGCGCGCAGGCGCCTCCGCGGTCCAGCTCGAGGACCAGGTGTGGCCCAAGCGCTGCGGGCACATGCCCGGCAAGGAGGTCGTGCCGGTCGACGAGATGGTGCTCAAGGTCCGCGCGGCCGTCGCCGCGCGCGACCCGGAGACCGTCATCATCGCCCGGACCGACGCGCTGCAGATGCGCGGCCTCGACGAGGCGCTGGCGCGATGCGCCGCGTACGCGGAGGCCGGCGCCGACATCGTGTTCGTCGACGCGCCCCAGGACCGCGAGCAGCTCGCCGCGGCCGCGTCGCGCGTCGGCGCCCCGGCGATGGCGAACATGGTCGAGACCGGGGTGACGCCGCTGCTGCCGGTGGCCGAGCTGGAGGCGCTGGGGTTCGCGCTGGTGATCTTCCCGGCCTCGCACGTGTGGGCGATGGCGGGCGCGTACCGGCGCCTGGCCGACGCGATCCGCGCCGACGGCAGCACCGCGGCGGTGCGCGGCGACATGCTGTCGTTCGCCGAGACCAACGAGGTGCTCGGGCTCGGCGCCCTGCGTCCGGAGGCGGTGGCGTGAGCGGCGACGACATCCCCCTGCACGAGCGCGGGTTCGGCGGGCGCCAGGGCGCCGGCGAGCGGCCGGCGGTCGTCGTCGTCGACTTCAGCCGCGGGTTCACCGACCCGGCCTCGCCGCTGGCGTGCGACTGCGACGCCGCCCTCGCCGCGACGGCGCGGCTGCTGGAGGCCGCGCGCGCGGCGGGCGTGCCCGTGTTCTTCACGACGGTCGCCTACGACGAGGCGGGGCTCGAGGAGGCGGCGGCGTTCGTGGCCAAGTCGCCGGCGCTGGCCCAGCTCGAGGCCGGATCGCCGTGGGTGGAGATCGACGAGCGGATCGCGCCCGCCGACGGCGAGCCGGTGCTGGTCAAGCTGTACGCCTCGGCGTTCTTCGGGACGCCGCTGGCCGACGCGCTGAGGGCGGCGGGCGTCGACACGGTGATCGTCGCGGGCGCCTCGACGTCCGGCTGCGTGCGCGCGACCGCGGTCGACGCGCTGCAGCACGGCCACCGCGTGCTGGTGGTCCGCGACGCGGTCGCCGACCGGCTGCGCGAGGCGCACGACCGCGCGCTGCTGGACATGGACGCCAAGTACGCCGACGTCGTGAGCGTCGACGAGGCGATCGCGGCGCTGCCGGCCCGGGACTGACCGTCCCGGCCGGCCGCGCGCGAGGACGTTGGCCGCGGTCGGCGAATCCGAGGGGATCGTCAGCAGCCAAGGAGCCGCAGTGGCCGAAGCCCCCATCGTCGACTCGCACGTTCACATCTTCACGCAGGACATGCCGCTGTCCCCGCACGCGTGGACGCGGCCGGAGTACAGCTTCACCGCCGAGGACCTGCTGGCCACGCTCGACGCGCACGGCGTCCACTTCGCGGTGGTCGCCGGGATCAGCCTGTACGGCTACTACAACGACTACATGGTCGCCAAGCTGCGGGAGCACCCGCGGCTGCGCGGCACGGCGAACGTGCCGCCGACGATCGGCCCGCTCGAGCTGGCGGCGATGAAGGACGCCGGGGTCGTGGGGGTGCGGCTGTTCCTGGCATCGGTGACGTCGGGCGAGGTGCCCGACGTGCGCGACGCCGATCACCGGCTGCTGCTGCGCCGGGTGCGCGACCTGGACCTGCACGTGCACCTGGTCGCCCAGGACGACGTGTTCGCCGACGCGCTGGAGACCGTCCAGGGCGCCGGCGTCAAGCTCGTGATCGACCACTTCGGCGGCGCCGACCCCGCGCTGGGCGCCGACTGCCCGCGGCTGGGCGCCGCCGTGCGGGCGGTCGAGGCGGGCAACGCCTGGATCAAGATCTCGGCGGGCTTTCGCTTCACGCCGCTGGCGCCGCCGCGGACCGCCGACGACTACGCCCGCGCCCGGGAGGCGGAGCTGCGGCTCGTCGACCTCCTGCTCGAGCGCGTCGGCCCCGAGCGCCTGCTGTGGGGCAGCGACTGCCCGTTCGTCGGGCACGAGGGCGCGGTGACCTACGCGGACACGATCGCGTCGTTCCACGAGGCCGTCCCCGACGCGGGCACGCGCCGCGCGATCTCCGACACGGCCCTGCGGCTGTACTTCAGCTAGCTAGCTAGCGCCGCGCGGGCGGCGCGGCGCGCCTCAGCCGAGCACGAAGACGACCGACACCGCCGCGTGGACCGCCTGGCGGCCGGCCTGCACCGGCGTCGGGGTGGCGCTCTCGCGCGCCGGGGCGGCCGCCGTCGCGACGGCGTCGAGCGATCCGCCGCCCGCGCCCGGGTCGAGGTCGACCGACCGCACCCCGACGACCCGCAGGCCCAGCGCGGCGGCGGCCGACTCGGCCCGCGCGCGGGCGTCGGCGATCGCGGCGCGCTCGGCCTCCGCGCGCCCGGCCGACGGGTCCGAGAACCCGAACGCCGGCCCGGCGACCTCGTCGGCGCGCGCGGCGACGAGCGCGTCGAGCACCGGGCCCGCGAGGCTCGCGTCGGCGAGGTGCACCGACAGCGAGACCGAGGCGGTGTAGCGGGTGCGCGGCGGACGCTTGTGGCGCGAGCGCGAGAGGCCGACGTCGCTGGTGGTGACGTCCGCCCGGGGCACGCCCAGCGCGTCGAGCGCACGCAGCAGGTCGCCGGTGCGCCGGGCCACGTTCTCGCGGGCCGCGGCCGCGCGAGCGCTCGTGTGCGTGACCGAGGCGGAGATGTCGGCGGTGTCGGGCGTCGCGAAGGCCGTGCCCTGGCCGACGACCGCGAGCGTCGGCGCGCTCGTCGCCGGGGCCGCGTCCTGGGCGACCGCCGGAGCGGTCCAGCCCAGCAGGGCGGCCAGCGCGACGGCGGCGAGCGCGAGGCGGCGCATCGTCAGTGGCGGTCGTCGCCGGTCGCGGCGGGCGGGCGCGACTCCTCCGCCAGCGAGGTGATGGTCAGCGCGCCGCGGGCGGCCTGCTCGAGCACCTCGGTGGCCTCCTCGGCCGACCGCGCGTACAGCTCGACGAGCAGGTGCACGGTGATGCGGGTGTCGTCCTCGTGCTTGTGGAAGCGCACGTGGGTGAAGAACTCGCGGGTGCCGTGGTCGCCGAACGCGGCGTAGGAGAGCGCGTCGCCGGCCTCGGGACCCGAGCACGTCTCGACGTCGTCGGCATCGACGGTCACCGTGCAGGAGGCGACCCAGGGCGTGCCGGCGATCATGCGCTCCCAGCGGTCCTCGATCGGCTCGACCCGGCCGTTCACGAACCCCAGATGCGGCTGGTCGTGCATGCACTCCAGGCACTGCACGACCGCCTCCTGCAGCTCGTCGACCACCTCGGCGCGCTCCCCGGTGACCGGGTCGATCTTGTGGATGCCCTCGTAGTGCACCTGCACCTCGAGCTCCTGCGACCAGCACCGGTAGCAGCGCAGCCACGACCTGACGTCGACGGAGTCCATTCGCCAGAGCATAGGACCGGCCTCGGCGCGCCCGCGCCGGGTCACTGGACGTGCTCCACGAGCCAGCGGTGCAGCGGCGCCAGGCGCGTCCACGCGTCGATGCACGCGGGCACCAGCCGCATGGCGTCGGTGGCCAGCCCGGCGGGCTCGCGGCGGGCGACGAACAGCGCGTCGCGCCGCAGCAGGCGGGCGCGCGCCTCGTCGCCGGCGACGGCCGCGCGCCAGTCGGCGGGCACGCGCCGCAGGCGCGGCTCGCCCAGCTCCCAGCCGTCGTCCTCGACGGCCGCGACGATCCCGGCCAGCGCGGCGCCCGGCCGCGCCGCGGCCACCGCCGCGCGGTAGCGGGCGAGCGTCTCGCGGCGCAGGTGGTTGGCGCCCGCGCCGATCGCCACGAGCGCGGGCGTCACGCGCAGGTAGAGGCCGCTGACCGCGCCCCGGCGGTCGCCCTCCCAGAACCACACGTCCAGGTGCTCCTTGTAGGGGCGCTTGTCGCGCGTGAAGCGCGTGTCGCGGTTGATGCGGAAGATCGAGCCGGGGATCCGCGGCTCGGCCCGCAGGCCGGGGGAGATCCGCCCCAGCGCGGGCGCCACCGCCTCGACGAACGCGCGCGCGGGCTCCAGGTAGGCGGCCTCGTAGTCGCCGCGGTGCGTCGCGAACCACGCCCGGTCGTTGTGGGCGGCGAGGTCGCGCAGGAAGGCCTGGGTCTGTGGGGGGAACGCGAACACGGGCGCGATGCTCCCATCGCGCCCGCGCTCACCGGCCGGACTGCGCTGTTTCGATGCGAAGTCGGCGCGAAGCCGGCTCAGACCGCCTCGGCGTGCAGCCGGAACCGGCGCACCAGCGCCTCGAGCTGCTCGGCCGTGCGGGCCAGCTCCTGGGCCGACGCGGCGATCTGCTGCGTCGACGCGCTGGTCTGCTCGGTGGAGGCCGACACCTGCTGCGCCGACGCCGAGGACTGCTCGGCCACCGAGGCGACCTCGCCGGTCGATGCGGCGATCGCGGCGATCCGCCGGCTCACGTCGGCCACGGCGGCGGTGATCTGGTCGAACGCGTCGCGGGCCTGGTCGACGACCTCGGTGCCCGCCTGCGAGCGGACGGCCGCGTCCTCGACGATCCCGACGGCGTCGGCGGTCTCGCCCTGGATCTGGTCGATCAGCGCCGCGATCGTGCCGGCGGCCTGCTGGGACTCCTCGGCCAGCTTGCGCACCTCGTCGGCGACGACCGCGAAGCCGCGGCCCTGCTCGCCGGCGCGGGCGGCCTCGATGGCCGCGTTCAGCGCCAGGAGGTTGGTCTGCTCGGCGATGCCGGAGATCGTGGAGACGATGCCGCCGATCTCGTCGGACTTGGCCTCCAGCGAGCGGATCGCGGCGGTGACGCGCTCGGTCGAGTCGCGCACGGCGGCCATCGCCGCGGTCGCCTCGCCGGCCGCCGCGGCGCCGGTGGCGGCCACCTCGCTGGCGTCGCGGGCGACGCGCTCGGTCTCCTCCGACGCGCCGCGCGCCGTCTCGACGGCGGCCACCTGGGCGCTCGCGCCCCGCGCGACCTCGCCGATCGCGCCGGCGATCTCGGTCACGGCGCGGCCGGCCTCCTCGGAGCTGGACGCGACCTGCTGGGAGGCGGAGCTGACCGACGACGCGGTCTCCGAGACCTGCCCGATCATCGAGCCGAGCTCGGCGCGGGTGGTCTCGTAGGCGTCGATCGCGCCCGCGGCCCGGTCGAGCATCGCGTCGAACGTGCGCGACAGGTCGCCGAGCTCGTCGCGGGCGGTGCTGCCGATCGGCTCGGCGTCCGTGTGGGCGGGGACGGTGAGGTCGCCGACGGCGAGCGCGCGCAGGCCGCCGTCGAGCTCGGCCAGGCCGCCGTCGCTCAGCTCGCGCAGGCGGGTGCCGACGCGACGGACGGGCCGGGTGACGGAGAGCGTCACGAGCACGGCCGCGGCGATGGCGGCCAGCGCGGCGACGATCGCCACGATGACGATGAGCCGCTGGTCGGCGCCGGCGCTCTCGGTGGCGTCGGCGACCTTCGCCTGGGTCTGGGCGGCGACCTCGGCCTGGACGCGCTCGAACGCCGCCTCCAGCTCGGGCAGCGCCGGCATGATCTCGTCGGTGTACGGGACGCGCGACCCGTCTCGCTCCTCGACCTCGTCGACCGTCTCCTGCCGCGACGTCTCGACCGTGCGCGTCACGAGCTCGTTGAACGCCTGCTGGCGCTCGCGGGCGGCCGCGACGGCCTCCCGGCCCTTGGCGGTCGTGACGAGGCGCCCCAGCGTGGCGAGGTCGGCGTCGATGTCGGCCTGCAGCCGCGCGATCTCCTCGGCGACCACGTCCTGCGCCTGGAGCATGCCGTCGACGACGTACAGGTGGTTGGCGACCTGATGCGCCTCGTCGCGCATGTTGGACTCGATCGAGGTGGCCGCGGCGGCGGCCTCGCGGTCGGCGCCGTCGCCGAGGCTGCGGACGTCCCCCTTCAGGGAGCCGAGGGAGGTGATCGCGACGAGCGCGACCACGGCGAGCAGGGCGATGACGAGCGCGAAAGCGGCGCCGAGGCGCACGCCGAGGCGCAGGCGGGACAGCAGATGCACGGTGGGTCCCCTCCGTGGGATCGGACGACTGCCACCGTGGTCGGTCCCTCTTAGGGAACCTTGAGTAACCGAGACGTCGCTGTCGCGCCTAGGCGCGTCGGCGTTCAGCCGCCGATCGCGCTCATCGGCCGGTCGGGCTGCACGAACCCGGGCTCGTTCACGCGGTGCTTGAGCTCCTTGCGCCACACGGCGGCGCGGATGATCGCCTCGAGGTCGTCGTCGGTCGCGCCGGCCCGCATGGGATCGCGCAGGTCGGTCTCGTTGAGGCTGAACAGGCAGGTGCGCAGCTTGCCCTCGGCGGTGATGCGGATGCGGTTGCAGTCGCCGCAGAACGGCTCGCTGACGGGGTTGATGAAGCCGATGCGGCCGTGGCCGTCGGCGAAGCGATAGGTGCGCGCGGTCGCGTGCGGCTCGCGCGGCTCGGGCTCCAGCGGGTACACGGCGTGGATCGCGGCGCGGATCTCGTCGCCGGTCAGCACCTGGTCGGGGCTCCACACGTGGCCGGCGTCGAGCGGCATGAACTCGATGAAGCGCACCTCGTAGGGGTGCTCGCGCGCGAACTCGGCGAACGGGATCGCCTCCTGCTCGGTGAACCCGCGCATCGCGACCGCGTTGATCTTGATCGGGTGCGCCTCGGGATGGGCGGCGAGCGCGCGCAGCCCGTCGAGCACGCGGGGGAGGGCGTCGCGGCGGGTCATCTCGAAGAAGCGGTCGCGCTGGAGCGAGTCGATCGAGACGTTGAAGCGCAGCCCGTGGGCGCCGCCGGCGGCGACCAGCGCCTCGGCGTCGCGCTCCAGCAGGTACCCGTTCGTGGTGATCGAGAGGTCGTCGACGAGCGGGGCGAGCATCCCGACGAGGTCGGGGAAGTCGCGGCGCACGAGCGGCTCGCCGCCGGTGAGGCGCACGTCGCGCACGCCCATCTCGGCCAGGAGGTTGACGATCCGCGCGATCTCCTCGAAGCGCAGGACCTCGTCGCGGTCCAGCCACGGCAGGCCCTCGGCGGGCATGCAGTACTGGCAGCGGAAGTTGCAGCGGTCGGTCACCGACAGCCGCAGGTCCCCGATCGTGCGGCCGTGGCCGTCGATGAGCGGAGCGCGTGCCATCGTCACAGCCTAGTTCACATCCGGCGGCTTCCGGGCGGCGCGGCCGCGCGCGGGGCGCTGCAAGGACGGTTGCGGGGCCGAGGAGTCGCTGCGCGCCCGGCGAAGCAGCCGATTGTCGTGCTCGCCCTTGCGCTCCTGCTCGCCCTCGTCGCCGCGCTGCTGGCGGCGATCGGCGTGGTCGCGGCGCGCGTGCTGCGGCGCATCGACGACTCGGCGGAGGTCGTGGCGGACGCGCCGGCCGCTCCGGTGGCGGACCTGACCGACCGCCGCGCGCCCGAGCCGGTGCTGCCGGCGCTCCCGGTCGGCTTCCGCTACGACGCGGTCACGCCCGGTCCGCTGCAGCTCGTCGACGACGACGGGCCGACGACGAAGGTGTGCCCGGACTGCGCCGAGACCGTGCTCGCCTCCGCCCGGGTGTGCAAGCACTGCCGCTACCGCTTCGCGCCGCCGCTGCACGGGTCGCACGCGGTGTAGCCCTCGCCGCCGGGCGCACGTGTGGCACCTGGCGTCCGGATAGCGGCTGCCATGTGCCACACGTCGCCCGGGCTAGCGCTTCAGGATCAGGTACATGAAGGCCGCCGCGAACGCGAGCTGGCCGAACGTCGCCGCCGTCCCGAGGTTCGCGGCGCCCAGGGCGGCCGCGATCAGCGTCGGCACGAGGAACGCGGCGATCAGGAAGACGAGCTGGCCGGGCCAGCGGTTGAGGTTCACGAGCGGGCCGCCTGGTCGAGCACGCGCACAAGCGTAGGGATGTCGGCAGCGGGATCCTGCTCGGCGAGCAGCTTCTGGGCCGCGCGGCGCCCGCCGACGGCGCGCAGGCCGGCGTCGCCGCGCTCGGCGACGAAGTCCGCCAGCGCGCCTGCGCGCCGCGCGGCCAGGCGGCGCGCGGACAGGTCCAGGCCCTCGCGATGGGCGTCCAGGGCGGCCACGAGCTCGTCGATCCCCGACACCGGCGGCACCGAGCTGACCGCCACCACCGGCGTGTCGCGCGCGCCCAGCGAGCGCAGCGCCGCGCTCAGGTCGCGCCGCGCCCGCAGCGCCACCTGGCCGAGGTCGGCCTTCGTGACGACGAGCACGTCGGGGACCTCCATGATCCCGCTCTTGAGGAACTGCAGGACGTCGCCGGACCCCGGCTGCACGATCACGGCGACCGTGTCGGCGACCTCGGCGACCTCGGTCTCCGACTGGCCGACGCCGACGGTCTCGATGACGACGACGTCGAACGCGGCCGCCAGCGCGCTCGCCGCCGCGCGCGTCGACGGCGCCAGCCCGCCCAGCCGCGTCCCCGCCGCCGTCGAGCGGATGAACACGCCGCGGTCCTCGGGGTCGTAGACGATCCGGGCGCGGTCGCCCAGCAGCGCGCCGCCCGTCCGCTTCGACGACGGGTCGACGGCGAGCACCGCCACGGACCGCCCCTGGGCGCGCCACTCCGCCACCAGCGCGCTCAGCAGCGTCGACTTGCCGGCGCCCGGCGGCCCGGTGATGCCGACGACGTGCCCGGGCGCCTCGCGGCCCAGCGCGGCGGGGGAGACCCCGGCCAGCAGCGCCTCGATCTCCGCCCGCTTGCCCGGCGAGCGGTTCTCGACGAGGTTCAGGACCGCCGGCGCGGCGGACAGGTCACGGGCCCGCAGCCGCGCGGCGAGATCCTTCACGCCGAGACGGTGACCCCGTTGCGCGCCGCCACGAGCGCGACGATGTCGCCCATGATCCGGGTGAGGTCGAAGTCCTTGGGCGTGTAGACGGCCGCGACCCCGCACCGCTTCAGCGGCTCCACGTCGGCGTCGGGGATGATCCCGCCGACGACGACCGGCACGTCGACCCCGACCTCGCGCAGCGCGTCCATCACCGCCGGGATCAGCTCGCGGTGCGAGCCCGACAGGATCGACAGGCCGATCACGTGCACGCCCTCGTCGAGCGCGCTCTTGGCGATCTGCGCCGGCGTCAGGCGGATGCCGTCGTAGACGACGTCCATGCCGGTGTCGCGGGCGCGGACGGCGATCTGCTCGGCCCCGTTGGAGTGCCCGTCCAGGCCCGGCTTGCCGACGAGGATCTTCAGCGTGCGCCCGAGCTGCTCGGACAGCTCCTCGACGCTCTCGCGCACCTCGTCGAGCTCGACCGACACCGGCCCCGCGGTCGCCTCGCCGACGCCGGTCGGCGCGCGGTACTCGCCGAACGCGTCGCGCAGCGTCTGCGCCCACTCGCCGGTGGTCGCGCCCGCCCGGGCGGCCGCGATCGTCGCGGGCATGATGTTCTCGGAGGGGTCGGCGGCCACCCGCGCCAGCTCGGCCAGCGCCGCGTCGACCGCCGCCTGGTCGCGCTCGGCGCGCCAGCGCGCGATCGCCTCGCGCGCCTGCTCCTCGACCCCCGGGTCGACGGTCAGGATGCCGCCGTCCTCGCCGGAGGCCAGCGGCGACGGCTCGGTCTCCGTGAACCGGTTGATCCCGACGACGACCTGCTCGCCGGTCTCGATGCGGCGGATGCGCTCGCGGTGGGAGTCGACGAGCGCCGCCTTCATGTAGGCGACCGCCTCGACCGCCCCGCCGTGCTCGGCGACGACGGCCATCTCGGCGCGCGCGCCCTCCAGCAGCTCCTCGACGAGCCCGTCCATGACCTTGGAGCCCTCGAAGACGTCGGGGTACTCGAGCAGGTCGGTCTCGTAGGCGAGCACCTGCTGGATGCGCAGCGACCACTGCTGGTCCCACGGCCGCGGCAGGCCGAGCGCCTCGTTCCAGGCCGGGAGCTGGATCGCGCGGGCGCGGGCGTTGCGGCCGAGCGTGACCGCCAGCGCCTCGAGCACGATGCGCTGCACGTTGTTCTCCGGCTGCTGCTCGGTCAGCCCGAGCGAGTTGACCTGCACGCCGTAGCGGAACAGCAGGTGCTTGGCGTCCTCGACGCCGTAGCGCTCGCGGCCGATCTGCTCCCACAGGATCGACATCGCGCGCAGCTTCGCGTGCTCCTCGATGAAGCGGACGCCGGCGTTGACGAAGAACGAGATCCGGGCGAAGACCTTGCCCATCAGCTCCTGCGGGACGCGCTGGCGGGCGGCGTCGAGGACGGCGATCGCGTTGGACATCGCGTAGGCGATCTCGTGGACCGGCGTCGCGCCCGCCTCCTGCAGGTGGTAGCTGCAGATGTTGATCGGGTTCCAGCGCGGCACCTCGGTGACCGTGTAGGCGATCATGTCCGCGATCAGCCGCATCGACGGCTCGGGCGGGAACGCGTACGTGCCGCGGGCCAGGAACTCCTTGACGATGTCGTTCTGGGTGGTCCCCTGCAGGGCCGACGCCTTCACGCCCTGCTCCTCGGCGGCGACGATGTAGAGCGCCAGCAGCCAGGCGGCGGTGGCGTTGATCGTCATCGACGTGTTCATCTCGTCGAGCGGGATGCCGTTCATCAGCGTCCGCATGTCGCCGAGATGGCTGACCGGGACGCCGACCTTGCCCACCTCGCCGCGGGCGAGCACGTGATCGGGGTCGTAGCCGGTCTGCGTCGGCAGGTCGAAGGCCACCGAGAGCCCCGTCTGCCCCTTGGCCAGGTTCGAGCGGTAGAGCTCGTTGGACTTCTCGGCCGTGGAATGGCCTGCGTACGTGCGCATCATCCACGGCCGGTCCCGCTCGGGGAGACGGTGACTCATGAGTCAATTGTACGGTTCGCCACCTATGTTGAGTCGCGCCGCCACCGCGCTGAAGCTGCGCTCCGCCGACGCCGCGGACCGCCTGCGCGGGCGCCATGATCCGCTCGTGCCGCCCCGCCGCCTGCAGTTCGTCGGGGCCGGGGACTTCATCGAGATCGGCGACGAGTTCCTCGGCCATCTCGTCGAGCTGGCCGGCCTGGAGCCGCGCTCGGACGTGCTCGACGTCGGCTGCGGCATCGGCCGGATCGCCCGCCCGCTGGCCGGGTTCCTGGCGTCCGGGCGCTACGCCGGCTTCGACGTGGACCCGCGCGGGATCGCGTGGTGCCGGGAGCGCTACCCGGCCGACCGCTTCCGCTTCGACCTCGTCGACCTGCGCAACGCCCGCTACAACCCCGACGGGAGGCTGTCGCCGCTGGAGTTCCGCTTCCCCTACGACGACGACGCGTTCGACGTCGCGGTGATGACGAGCGTCCTCACCCACCTGCAGGCGGCCGAGTGCGAGCACTACCTGCGCGAGACGATGCGCGTCCTGCGGCCCGGCGGCCGGCTGCTGGCGACGTTCTTCCTGCTCGACGACGACTCGCGCGAGGCGCTGCGCGACTGCCGCACGACGATCCCGTTCCACGACTTCGAGGAGGCCGAGATGGCCGTGTCCGATCCCGGGCTGCCCGAGGAGGCGGTCGCCTACGACGAAGGCTGGGTGCGCGAGCGCCTGGACGTGCGCGCGATCGAGCGCGGAACCTGGCGCGGAGCCCCCGGTCGCAGCTACCAGGACATCGTGGTCGCATGCGCCTGATCGACCTGCGCCACCTGGGCCGCGAGCGGGTGATCGGCGCCTGGCTGGTCGGCGACGTGCTGATCGACCCGGGCCCGGCGTCCTGCCTGGACGCGCTGCTGGAGGGTCTCGACGGGGAGGTCCCGCGCGTCATCGCCCTCACCCACATCCACCTCGACCACGCCGGCGCCACCGGCACGCTCGCCGCGCGCTGGCCCAACGTCGAGGTGTGGGTGCACGAGCGCGGGGCGCCGCACCTGGCCGACCCCGAGCGGCTGCTCGCCTCGGCCACGCGCCTGTACGGCGACGACATGGACCGGCTGTGGGGCGAGTTCCTCCCCGTCCCGCGTGAGCGCATCCGCGTGCTCGGCGAGGGCCGCGAGGGCGACTTCCGCTTCGCGCCGACCCCCGGGCACGCCTCGCATCACCTCTCCTACCTGCACGAGCCGACCGGCACCGCGTTCACCGGCGACACCGCGGGGATCCGCATCGCCGGAGCGCCGACGCTGGGCCCGACGCCGCCGCCCGACATCGACATCGAGGCGTGGCTGCAGTCCCTGGACCTGATCGCCTCCTGGGACCCCGACCGCATCGTCCCGACGCACTTCGGGATCTTCGACGACCCGGCCGCCCAGCTCGACGAGCTGCGCCTGTGGTTCGACACCTGGGTCCCCGAGGCGCAGCGCCTCGACCAGGAGACCTGGGTCGCCGAGCACGACGCGTGGGTGGCGGCCCGCACGGACGAGGCGACCGCGGCCGCGCTGCGCCAGGCGGCGCCCGTCGACCAGTGCTATCTGGGGCTGGCGCGCTACTGGTCGAAGCGATCGGCGTAGCATCCCCCGAGATGACGCAGACGATCCAACGCCCGCGGACGGCCGGGCCGGGGAGCGGCCTGGGTGGCGCCTGGCGCGTCATCGTCCGCAACGACGACCACAACACCTTCGACCACGTCGCGCGCACGCTGTCGCGCACGATCCCGGGGGTGACCCTCGACGAGGGATACGCGATCGCCGACCGGATCCACAACACGGGCCTGGCGATCGTCTGGTCCGGCCACAAGGAGCTGGCCGAGCTGTACTGGGAGCAGCTTCGCGACGCGGGGCTGACGATGGCCCCGCTGGAGCAGGGATAGCCGGGGAGGCTTACAGGGGCGCCTCGATGGGCAAGCATTCGAACATGTCCGCAGGAGGACCGCCCGCGACGGATCGCGCTGCGCACGAGCGCGCCCTCCTGCGCCGGTACCACGAGCAGGGCGACCGGGCGGCCCGCGACCAGCTCGCCCAGGAGATGCTGCCGCTCGCGCGCGCCCTGGCGGGGCGCTACGCGGGGCGCGGCGAGCCGCTCGACGACCTCGTGCAGGTCGCCTGCATCGGGATCATGAAGGCCATCGACGGCTTCGACACGAGCCGCGAGGTGCGCTTCTCCTCCTACGCGACCCCGACCGTGCTCGGCGAGATCAAGCGCCACTTCCGCGACCGGACGTGGGCGCTGCACGTGCCGCGCGGCACGCAGGAGCTGCAGCTCAAGGTCGCCCGTGCCCGCGACGACCTCACCAACTCGCTCGGGCGCTCGCCGACCGTCGAGGAGATCGCCGCGGCGGTCGAGGCGTCGCTGGAGGACACGCTGGCGGCGATCCAGTCCGCCCAGGCGCACCGCACGCGCTCGTTCGACGAGCCGGTGGGGGAGGACTCCACGCTGGCCGAGTCGATCGGCGACGCCGACCCCGAGCTCGGCCGGGCCGAGATCCGCGTGCTCATCGACGACGCGATGGACGTCCTCTCCGACCGCGACCGCGAGATCCTGCGGCTGCGCTTCGAGCAGGACATGACGCAGACCGAGATCTCGCGGATCATCGGCGTGTCGCAGATGCAGGTCTCGCGCCTGATCCGCCAGTCGCTGGCGCGGCTGCGGATGGACATCGAGTCCTCCGCCTCGCCGCAGCGGCGCTCGTCGGCGGCGTAGCGCCTCCGCGGCGCTCGCGGGTGGCACACTCCCGCGCGTGGACCTCGCATCGATGCGCCGCTCCTACCTGCCGACCGGCCTGGACGAGGCCGATCTGAAGCCGACATGGCGAGAGCAGCTCGACGCGTGGCTGGCGGACGCCGTCGAGGCCGGCATCGTCGAGCCCAACGCGATGACGTTCGCCACCGCGACGCCCGACGGCGTCCCGTCGGCCCGCACCGTCCTGCTCAAGGGCGTCGACGAGCGCGGCCTGGTGCTCTACACGAACCTGACGTCGCGCAAGGGGCGCGAGGCGCGCGCCAACCCGCGCGCGGCGCTCGTGCTGCCGTGGGTGGCGATCCGCCGCCAGGTCGTCGTGCACGGCACGATCGAGGAGGTCGACGCCGCCACGGCCGACGCGTACTTCGCCACCCGCCCGCGCGGGTCGCAGCTCGGCGCGTACGCGTCGCCGCAGTCGTCGATCGTCGCTGGCCGCGAGGAGCTCGAGCGCGGCTTCGCGCAGGCGGCCGCGCGCTTCCCGGAGGGCACGGAGGTCCCGCGTCCCGAGTGGTGGGGCGGGCTGCGCGTGGTGCCCGAGACCGTCGAGTTCTGGCAGGGGCGCGTCAACCGCCTCCACGACCGCCTGCGCTACCGGCGCGCCGGCGACGCGTGGGTCGTGGAGCGGCTCGCGCCCTGACCGGCCGGGGGCCGGTCAGGCGACCGTCGGGCTGCTGACGCCGGGCGGCACCGTCGCCACCTCGGGCAGGCCGCCCGCGGCGATCCGGTCGTGCCAGACGTACAGCACCGGGACCTGGTACCAGCCCTGGTGGTTGACGCGGAAGGCGATCGCCTCCTCGCCCTCCCAGTAGCGCTCCCAGTCGAGCTTGGACTCGAACGTCGCGGTCTGCAGGAACCTGTAGCGGTCGTCGCGGCTGCGGAAGACCTGGTAGTCGAGCGCGCCGTAGCGCATGGCGATCGGCGCGAACCGCTCGAGGGCCTCGGCGAGCCCGTCGGCGCGGAACCCGGTCGCGTACCAGGGGATGTGGACGACGCCCGCGGTCTTGCCCTCGGCCATCAGTTCCCCACCTCCGCGCGGATCGCGCCCGGGCCGTCCTCGGTGCGGCCCTGGCCCTCCTCGGCGGCGCCGACGAGGATCGAGATCTTCCCTAGGTGCTTGTTCTCGTGCATGAGCTGGTGGGCCTCCGCCACCTGGTCGAAGCCCATCGTCTTCCACAGGACGGGGCGGATCTTGGACTGCTCGATGAGCTGGTTGGCCTTCTGGCACTCCCACGCGTTGGCGAAGTGCGAGCCGATGATCTGCTTCTGGCGCATCCACAGATAGCGCACGTCGAAGTCGAGCTGGTAGCCGGACGTGGCGCCGCAGATGACGACCTTGCCGAACGGCTTGACGGTCAGGACCGACGTGGGGAACGTGGCCTTGCCGACGTGCTCGAAGACGATGTCGGGCGGCGCGCCCAGCAGCTCGGAGACGCGCTTGGCGAACGCGCGCGACACCTTGAAGCGCTCCTTCTCCTCCTCGGGCGACTCGCCACCGCGCCGCATCATGCCCGCGAACTCGTTGCGGTTGACGTACGCGGTCGCGCCCAGGCGCGTGATCAGCTCGCCCTTCTCGTCGGAGGACACGACGCCGACGCACTCGGCCCCGGCCGCCTTGCAGAGCTGCGTGGCGAACACGCCCAGCCCGCCGGCGGCGCCCCAGATGAGCACGCGGTGGCCGGCCTGGAGCCTGGCCTGGTCCATCAGCATCCGGTAGGCGGTGAAGTACGTCAGCCCGTAGGACGCCGCCTCGTCCCAGCTCAGGTTCTTGGGCTTGGGCAGGAGCTGCTGGGCCTGCACCTTGGTGAACTGGGCGAAGGAGCCCCACGTGGTCTCGTAGCCCCAGATGCGCTGGCTGGGCGCCGCGAGCGGGTCCAGCCCGTGCACCTCGACGTCCTCGTAGGAGGCCTGGTTGCAGTGCACGACGACCTCGTCGCCGGGCTTCCAGCGGGTCACGCCGTCGCCGACCTTCCACACGACGCCCGACGCGTCCGAGCCGCCGATGTGGTGGCCGTACTCGGGGTGGTCGCCGTAGCCGAACACCGACACCGGCTTGCCCAGCGCCGCCCACACGTTGTTGAAGTTCACGCCGGCCGCCATCACGCGCACGATCACCTCGAACGCGCCCGGCTCCGGTACCTCGATCTCCTCCACCTGGAAGGCGTCCTTGGGCTCGCCCTCGCGCTCCTGGCGGATGACCCAGGCGGCCATGCTCTGGGGCAGCTCGCCCGGCTCGGTGGCGACGTGCGTGACGGTGGAGAGATCGACGGCCATATGCGGCGTGATCCTACCCAGGGATCAGCGAGACCAGCCCCGTCGCACGATGATGAGGACGATCGCCGCCAGCAGGAGCGTCGGCAGCCCGATCCCCAGTGCCAGGAACCAGCCGAGCGAGTCCAGGCGCTCGACCATCCAGCTGAAGTTCATGCCGAAGAAGCTGGAGACGGCCGTCAGCGGCAGGAAGATCGTGGCGATCAGCGCGAACCGCTCGCTGGCGGCGGCCAGGCGCGTGTTCGTCATGTCCTCGGACAGGTGCACGAGCCCGGTGAGGCGGTCGCGCTCGGCGTCGGCGCGGTCGGTCAGCCGGTGCAGGTGGTCCTGGACGTCGCGCAGGTAGGCCGCCGCACCCGGCCCCAGGCTGGGCGTGCGGATGAGGTCGGGGACCGAGCGGTCGAACACGTCACGTTGGGCCCCCAGCACGCGGCCGATCTTCAGCACCGGCTTGCGCAGCACGACCGTGTCGCGCCGCGCGTCGCGCACGCGGCCCTCGAGGACCTCCTCCTCGAGCTGGTCGACACGCTGGTCGATCTCGTTGAGGACGGGGAAGTAGGAGTCGGTCAGCGCGTCGACGACCCGGTAGACGATCCAGCGGTCGTCGCCGGGGTCGGCGAGCCCGCGATCGTGCAGCGTGTCGAGCGACAGGCACGGATGGCGGCGCACCGTCACCAGCCACTGCGCGCCGACCACGAGATGGGTCTCGACCAGCGAGATCGCCCCGTCCTCCTCCAGGCGCGCCCCGTAGAAGACCAGCAGCAGGTGGTCGCCGTAGTGGTCGAGCTTGGGGCGCTGGGAGAACTCCTCGCTGTCCTCGAGCGCGAGCGGGTGCACGCCGAGCACCTGGCTGGTCCGCCGCAGGACGTCGTCGGCGGGGTCGAGCAGGTCGACCCAGACGTACTCGCCGCGGCGACGCGCGTCCTCGAGCGCCGCGGCGTCGGGGTCCGACAGGGTGAGCATCGCCAGCGGACGCTAGACCACCCGGCGCCCGTCGCGGGCGGCCGCGCTACGCCGAGCCCACCTCGCCGGCCGGCGCGGGCGCCTCGACCTCGACCTCGGCCGACGCCGGGCGCGCCGAGATCGTCAGCCACGCGACGACCGCGCCCGCCAGGGCGATCGCGGCGGCCACGCGGAAGCCGCCGTGCATCGCGTACACGAACGCGTCCTGCATCGCGGCGGCGACCCCCGAGTCGGCGCCCGCGGACCCGGCCCCGGCGCCGAGCCCCTCGGCCAGGCGGTCGACCTGGGCGGGGGTGGCCTGCGGCAGCAGCTCCTCGAGCCGGCTCTGGCCGAGCGCGGTGATCAGCGCGCCGAGGACGGCGACGCCGAACGTGCCGCCGATCATCCGGTTCATGCTGAGGATCCCCGACGCGACGCCGGCCTTCGTGTGCTCGACCGCGTTCATCGCCGCCGTCGTCATCGGGGCCATCACGAGGCCGATGCCCAGGCCCATGAGGATGAACGGCACCAGCAGGAACAGGTAGCTGGACTGGGCGTCGAGGAACGACTGCCACAGCAGCGCGACGGCGACGATGACCATGCCGGCGGTCATCGGCAGCCGCGCGCCGATCCGGTCGGCCAGCCGCCCCGACAGCGGGCCCATGATCACGACCATGAACGTCGAGGGCAGGAACCGCACGCCGGTCTCCAGCGGGCCGTAGCCCTTCACGTTCTGCATGTAGAGCGTGATGAAGAAGAACGTCGCGAACATCGCGAACGTCACCAGGAAGCCGGCGGTGTTGGCGCCCAGGAACGCGCGGGCGCGGAAGAACGCGAACTCGACCATCGGGGCGCGGTGGCGCAGCTCGACCGCCACGAACACGACGAGCGCGGCGACCGCGACGGCGAAGAGCGCCAGGATCCGCGCCGAGCCCCAGCCCCAGTGGTTGCCCTGCACGAGCGCGAGGACGAACGCGCCGAGGCCGATCGCGCTGAGCACGACGCCGGGGATGTCGACGATGCGCTCGGCGGTCTCGTCGCGCGACTCGGTCGCCGCGGCGAGCGTCAGCGCGACCGCGAGCACGGCGACGGGCAGGTTCAGCAGGAAGATCGACTGCCACGAGACGTGCTCGACGAGGAAGCCGCCGACGACCGGCCCGACGGCCAGCGCGAGCGCGCTCACGCCCGCCCACGTGCCGATCGCCTTGCCGCGCTCGGCGGGCGGGAAGGCGTGGGAGACGATCGACAGCGTCGCCGGCATCATGAACGCGCCGCCGATGCCCTGCACCGCGCGCCAGGCGACCAGCCAGGTGTCGCTCTGGGCCAGCGCGATGAGGCCGCTGGCGAGCGCGAAGATCACGACCCCGACGAGGAACATCCGCACGCGGCCGAACAGGTCGCCCAGGCGCCCCGCGGTGACGAGCAGCACCGCGAAGGCGAGCGTGTAGGCGTTGACGGTCCACTCGAGGCCCGACAGCGTCGTCTGCAGGTCGCGCTGGATCGACGGCAGCGCGACGTTGACGACCGTGTTGTCGAGCATCGCCATGAACAGGGCGCAGCACATGGCGCCCAGGACCCACCAGCGGCGGTTGGCGTCGGTGATCGCGAGGCTCATCGGCGTTCAACCTCCAGGTCGGCGAGGATCGGGGCGACCGCGGCGCTCAGCGCCTCGAGGTGGTCGGCCGGGAGCCGGCCGATCAGCTCGATCAGCCCGGCCATGCGCGCCTCCTCGACGCGCCGCAGGACGGCGGCGCCGTCGGGCGTGATCGCCAGGCGCTTCATGCGCCGGTCCCGCGGGTCCTCCTCGCGGGTGATCCAGTCGCGGCGCAGCAGCGCGTCGGCGGCGCGGCTGGCGCCCGGCAGCGACAGGCCCATCGACTCGGCCAGCTCCTTGACCGTGGGCGGCTCGTCCACCTGCGAGAGGTGGTGCAGGAGCTTGAGGTCGGTCATCCCGACGCGCAGCTCCTCGAGCAGCGTGTAGAGGGGACGGGCGTCCTTGATGGCGTGGTGCCACAGCTCGAGGAGCTGGTGGGCGACGGTCTGCGCCTGGGTCGAGGCGCCGGCGGACGCGGGGGAACTTGCTTGCACGCGCGCAAGGGTTGCAGACGCGCACCGGTGCTGTCCAGAGATTCTCAGACCGCTACGGGAGCATCAGATCCTGCTGCGCGCTGGGGCGCCGGGCGCCGACGTCGATCGTCGCCGGGCGCACGCCCTCGACCCCGACCCGGACCGCGTAGGTGCCCTCGGGCACGTCGGCGTCGAGCTGGGCGGTGTCGCGCGGGTTGATCGGCCCCGTGGCCTGGCGCAGGCCGGCGCGGTCGCCGCCCGGCGACATCACGCTCTCGAGCGTCACCTGCTGGGAGCGCGCCGTCTGGTTGGTGACGATGAGGCTGATCGGCCCGGCGCCGAAGCGCGCGGGCGAGACCGACACGCGGTCCTTGGCGATGTTCGCCGTCACCACGATCGGCGCCGGCGGGCGCGGCTTGTTCGCGTGCTGGTCGTCGTCGGCGCACCCGCCCAGCGCAAGCGGCGCCGCGATGGCGGCCGTGCCCAGGACGGCGTGAAGGCGTGACACGCGAACCATCCCTCTCCGGGCGGAGACCCTACCTGACCGTGCGTTCGGCGGTCAGCGCGACAGCTCGGCGAGGCGGCGCTGCAGCGCCTCCCAGGCGACGACCTCGGCCTCCTCGTAGGCCCGGCCCTCCAGGCCGCCGAGGGCGGCGCGGTAGGCATCCCATGCCTCGCGCTCGGCCTCGAGGCGCTCGATCTCGTGCTCTGTGGCGAACGTGGGCATCGGCTGGCTCCCTCCGGCTCGTGGGTGGGATGGCTCGATGCTACCCGCCCGGGCGGCGGCTGGAGCGCACATCGTCGTGCATGCCGTCGGGGCCATGCCGTAGGACACCCGCATGGACGTGCTCGACCAGCCGCTGCGCAGCGCCGAGTTCCTGGCCGTGGACACCGAGACCAACGGCCTGGCCGGCGACCGCTGCGAGCTGACCGAGGTCGCCGCCGTCCTGGTCGGCGGCGGCGAGCTGCACGACCGCTTCACGTCGCTGTGCGCGGTCCGCGCGCCGCTGTCACGCGGCATCCAGCGCTTCACCGGCATCACCCAGACGATGCTCGACGAGGCGCCCGAGGCGGAGGTCGTGCTCGGGGACCTCGTCGCCCAGCTCGAGGGGCGCGTGCTCGTGGCCCACAACGCCGGGTTCGACCGCCGCGTCCTCGCGCAGGCGTGCGAGCGGGCGGGCCTGCCGTGGCCCGACCCGCCGGCGCTGTGCACGCTCGCGCTCGCGCGGCGCTTCGCCCCGCTGGCGCGCCAGCGCAAGCTCGGGCCGCTGGCCGAGTCGCTGGGCATCGAGGTCGAGACGCAGCACCGGGCGCTGGCCGACGCCGAGACGTGCGCGCGGGTCCTGTGCGCGCTGCTGCCCAAGCTCGCCGCGCACGCGACCACCGTGCGCGAGGCGATCGCGGCGCTGCGGCCCGGGGGCGCGCGCTCCACGGCGCCGCGCCGGCGGCGCGCCGGCGCCACCGACGGCGGCCGCCACGGCGCGCGGCGCCGGCGCGCGACCGCCCGCCCGGACCTCGCCGACGTCCCCGACGAGCCGGGCGTCTACATCTTCCGCAACGCCGAGGGTCAGGCCCTGTACGTGGGCAAGTCGGTGGCGCTGCGCACCCGCGCGCGGGCGCACTTCGCGCCGTCGTCGGAGCCGTCGGCGTGGACGGCGCAGGCGACCGTGGTCGACTTCCGCCAGGCCGCGTCCGAGCTCGGCGCGCTCGTGCTCGAGAACCGGCTCATCAAGCGCCTGGCGCCGCCCGGCAACACGCGCCTCAAGCACCAGGACCGCTACGTGTACGTCCGCTGCCGCCTGGACATCCCGTTCCCGGTGCTCGAGGTCGCCGCGGCGCCCGCCCACGGGCACGCGGTGAACATCGGCCCGCTGCGCGGGCGGGCCGCGGCCGGCGAGCTCGTCGAGCAGCTCAACTCGCTGTTCGGCCTGCGCCACTGCGGGCGCAAGCTCCCGCGGCGCGACTGGCCGTCGGCCTACGGGCAGATGGGCCGCTGCCTGTCGCCGTGCCTGCAGGACCTCGATCCCAACCTGTACCGCCGCCGGCTCGACGCCGCGCTCGCGCTGTTCACCGGCCGCCGCGACGGCGCGACCGCGCTGCTGGACCACGTCGACGCCGAGATCCGCGCCGCCGCCGACGCGCAGCGCTACGAGCGCGCCGCCGGGCTGCGCCGCCGCCGCGGGCGCCTGGAGCAGCTCCTGTCCCGCCTCGACGGGGCGCTGGCGGCGACGCACGCGCGCCCGCGGCTGGTGCGCGCGCCGCATCCGCGCGACCCGGCCCGCGGCGACCTGTTCTGGCTCGTCGACGGGCGCGTCGCCGACTGGGGGCCGACGACCGAGGCCGGCGACCTCGACGAGCGCACGCGCGCGGCGCTGCGCGGCTGGGATCCGCGCCGCCCGGCGACCCACGTGCCCGCCGACGAGGTCGACGAGGTCCGCATCGTCGCCGCCTGGGTGGCCGCCAACGCGCCGCCGGCGCTGTCGCTGGACCCGCGGCCCGACGCGGCGCGGCTGGCCGCGTTCGCCGCCGGCGGCTAGGCGAACGGCAGCTCGACGACGGTGGCGGTGGCGCCGCCGTCGCCGACGCGCACCTCGCTGCCCGGCTCGGCCTCGCGGCGCAGGAGCGCGAGCGCGACCGGGCCCAGCGTGGGGGAGTCGGCGACCGAGCCGACGCGGCCGACCTCGCGGTCGCCGAGGCGCAGCGGGTCGCCGGTCGCGGCCTCGCCGTGCAGGCGCAGGCCGCGCAGGTGGCGGTTGGGCTTGCCGCGGTAGTGCAGGCGCGCGACGGTCTCCTGGCCGACGTAGCAGCCCTTGGTGAAGCTGACCGCGCGCTCGTTGAGCCCGGCCTCCTGGGGGATGACGGTGTCGTCGAGGTCGATCCCGTAGCGCGGGCGCCCGGCCTCGACGCGCACGACCTCGGCGGCCTCCTCGGGCACCTCCTCGGCGCCGGCCTCCAGGAACGCGGCGCGCACCGCGCCGACGTCCTCGGCGGCGCAGATCGAGTCGACCCCGTCGGCGGTGGAGACGAGGATCACGTCGGCGCCGCCGCGCCGCGCCCGCATCGAGCTGTGCTCGGCCGACGGCAGCTCCAGCGCGCCGGCGACCTCGCGGGCCCGCGGGCCGACGAGCGACAGCAGCCCGCACTCCAGCGTGCGCTTGTGCAGCTCGACGTCGTAGCCGATCTTGTAGCGGCGGATCATGTCGAACAGCGCCTGCAGCGCCCCGCGCTCGGTGTCGAGCCACAGCTCGTCGCCGAGGTCGAGGATCCGCAGGTCGCCGAGCATCTTGCCCTTCGGCGTCAGGAACGCGGCGTAGCAGCCCGTGCCGGGCTCGAGCGCGAGGACGTCGTTGGTCACCTGCCCGTTGAGGAACTCCTTGGCGCCGGCGCCGGTGAGCGCCAGCTTGCCCCGCTCGGAGCGGTCGACCAGGCCGCACGCCTCGTGCACCGCGCGGACAGCATTTTCAGTCATGGCTAAACTCATGGCGATGGACAGCGTGAGCTCCGCCGTCGAAGACTACGCCAAGGCGATCTACGCCCTGGAGACCCGCGGCGAGGGCGCGGCCGTGTCCACCAACGCGATCGCCGAGCGGCTCGGCGTCACCGCCGCGTCGGCGTCGAACATGGTCAAGAAGCTCGACACCCTCGGGCTGGTGCGCCACGTGCCCTACCGGGGCGTGCAGCTCACGCCCGAGGGCGTGAAGGTCGCGCTCGAGGTCATCCGCCACCACCGGCTGCTGGAGCTGTACCTGGCCGAGACGCTGGGCGTCCCGTGGGACCGCGTGCACGACGAGGCCGAGGTGCTCGAGCACGTCCTGTCCGAGGAGCTGGAGGAGCTGATCGCCGCCAAGCTCGGCCACCCGACGCACGACCCGCACGGCGACCCGATCCCCTCGCGCGACCTCGAGATCGAGGAGGGCTCCAGCACGATGCTGCAGGAGCTCGAGCCCGGCACCAGCGGCGTGTTCGTGCGCGTGTCCGACTCCGACCCGGAGATGCTGCGCTACCTGGCCGAGCGCGGCATCCGCCCGGGCGCGACGTTCACCGTCGTCGACAAGCAGCCGTTCGACGGACCCGTCTTCGCGCGCTTCGGCGACGACCCGGACGTGCACATCATCGGCGGCGCGCTCGCCCGGGCGATGCGTGTCGAGCTCGGCGCCTGAGTATCGTCTGCGGCGATGCCACTCGCCGACGACTTCCAGGCCATCGTCGACTCGCTGCCCGACGACTGGACCGACCTCGAGCTCGAGCTGCGGATCGACGACGTCGACCGCTACATCGAGACCGCGACCTACCTGGTGACGGTCAACGCGCAGCCGCTGTCCCGCGAGCGCTTCCACTGGCGCATCCTCGTCGCCCACCGCTTCGGCCACGCGGCCGCCGCGCCGGTCGTCCACGGCACGCTGAAGCTGCTCGACGACGCCGAGATCACCGGCGAGCTGGCGCTGCGCGAGGTCCGCGTGGGGCGCCACGAGGTCGTGCAGATGTGGGGCCGCCCGGAGTCGGTGCGCCAGGAGTTCCGCCAGCTCCGCGCCCAGTAGGGCGCGCCGCCGGCTACCCGGCCGTCTGATCGTCCAGCGGCGCGTTCGCGTAGCGCGTCACGAACGCCTGCGCCACCTCCGGCGCCGTGCGGGTGATCCCGACGCGCGCCTCCCAGCGCGCCCACCGGCGCAGCACGTCCTCGTCCAGGCCGCCGGGGCGGCCGGTCGGCCCCAGGAACACCTTCGTCAGCACGTCGAGCTGGGCGAGGATCTGGTCGCGCGACGCGTCGGGCACCTCGGCGACGAGGTCCGACGCGCTGGAGTCCGGGTCGGTGAGCGTGAACTGGTAGCCGCGGCGCAGCGCGTCGACGGTCGCGCGCACGACGTCGGGCTCGTCCTGCAGGAACGTGCGCTGCACGACGAGCACGAGCTCCGGGTAGGCCGGCGCGCCGTACTCCTCGACGCGGAACTGGCGGGTGCCGGGCCGCTCGCGCTCGAGCGCCAGCCCCTCGACGTTCCAGAACGCGGTCGCGCCGCTCACGCGCCGGCCGATCATCGCCGCGACCGCGTTGAAGCCGATCGTCGTCGTGCGCACCCGGTCGGGGTCGCCGCCGTCGCCCTCGACGATCGAGCGCAGCACCGCGTCGTCGGACGGCAGCCCGGTGACGCCCACCCGGCGGCCCTGCAGCGCGCGCGGCCGGCGGATCGACGGCTGCGCGAGCACGGCGGCCAGCGGCCGCTGCGCGATCGACATCACGCCGACGAGATCGGTCCCCAGCTCGCGGGCGATGGCCAGGTCGTGGATGTCGAGCACGGCGAAGTCGGCGCGGCCGGCGGCCAGCAGCTTCACCGCGTCGCTGGAGGACGCCGGCTGGCGCACGGTCAGCGCGACGCCCTCGGCGTCGTCGTAGCCGCGCGCCACGGCCGAGTAGATGCCGGCGTGGACGCCGTTGGGGGTGAAGTCGAGCAGGAGGGTCGCGTCGACGCCGGGCCGCGCGCCGTCGTCGTCGCCGCCGCAGCCGGCGAGCGCCAGCGCGCCAGCCAGGAGCATCGCGAGGGCCACGCGTGTAACAGATGTTGCGAGGAAGGTCACTGAGGCAGATGATGGCGGCATGGACGAACGAGGGGTTCCCGCATACGCGGCCGAGTTCATCGGCACGCTGTTCCTGGTCCTGTTCATCTGCCTGACGGTCTCGGTCACGGCCTCCGAGGGCCTGACGGTGCCGGCGCTGCTCGTCATCGCGCTGGCCCACGCGATCGTGCTGGCGATGGGGGTCTACGCGCTGGGGGAGACGTCCGGCGCGCACTTCAACCCGGCGGTGACCGTGACGCTGCTGGTGCTGCGCAAGATCGCGCCGGCCCACGCGGCGGTCTACATCGTCATGCAGGTGCTGGGCGCGATCGCCGCCGCGCTGATCGTCCGGCTGCTCGTCGGCGACTTCGGGGAGGGCGCCAACTGGGGCGCGCCGGGGGTGTCGGACGTCGCCAACGGCGACGGCGCCGGCTTCCTGGCCGAGGCCATCGGCGTCTTCGTGCTGCTGTGGGCGATCATGGCGATGGCGGTCAACGTCCGCGCCGAGAAGAGCATGGCCGGCCTCGTCATCGGCCTCACGCTCGGCCTCGGCGTGCTCGGCGTGGGCGCGCTCACCGGCGCGGCGCTGAACCCGGCGCGCGCGTTCGGCCCGGCGCTCGTGTCCGGCGAGTTCGGGGGCGCCGGCACGTTCCTGCTCGTCTACGTGCTCGCCCCGCTCGTCGGCGGCGTGCTCGCCGGCCTCGCGTACACGCGCCTCGTGCTGGTCGAGCAGGAGCGCCGCTGGGGCGGGCGCCTGGTCGACACCGACGTGCCGCCCGGCCAGCTCGCCGACGATGTCGCCGCCACCGAGCGGGGGCCCGGCGAGCGCCCGATCGACCACCTGAGCTGAGTCAGGCCTGCTCGCGGTCGAGCCACTTCTCGACCGCGGGCGGCTCCCACCGCTCGATCGCCGCCAGCACCCCCTCCGGGGTGTCGGCGGTGACGAGCATCGCCCGGTGCTGCTCGGGCAGGAAGCCCTCGGCGACGGCGTGGTCGAGGAAGGCGACGAGCGGCGACCAGTAGCCGCCGGCGTCCAGGAGCGCGCACGGCTTGCGGTGGACGCCGAGCTGCGTCCACGTGAGCGCCTCGACGAGCTCCTCGACCGTCCCGATGCCGCCCGGCAGCGCCACGAACGCGTCGGCGCGCGCGGCCATCTCGTGCTTGCGCTCGTGCATCGTCTCGACGACGATCAGCTCGGTCAGCGCGCCGTGGCCGACCTCCCGCCGCAGCAGCGTGCGCGGGATGATCCCGGTCACGCGCCCGCCGGCGGCCAGCGCCGCGTCGGCGAGGACGCCCATGAGGCCGACGTCCCCGCCGCCGTAGACGAGGTGGATGCCGCGCCGGGCCAGCAGCTCGCCCAGCTCGGCCGCCGCCCGCGCGTACGCCGGCCGGCGGCCCGCGTTGGACCCCGCGTACACGCACACGCTGCGCACCTCCGGCACGCGCCGGAGGCTAGGCGGTCAGACGGCGTCCACCGCGCCCATGGCCTCCATCGACCCGGCCGACTCGGTCAGGATCTGGCCGCCGTCGACGACGATCGACGCGCCGGTGACGTAGGCGGCCTCGTCGGTCGCCAGGAACAGGCACGCGTTGCCGATGTCCGCGGGCGTGCCGAGCCTGCCCTGCGGGATCGAGGCGGTCATCGCGGCCAGGTACGCCTCGCCCATCCCGTCCAGGCCCTCGGTGGCGATGTTGCCCGGCAGCACGGCGTTGACCGTGATGCCCTTCGGCGCGAGCTCCATCGCGGCCGAGCGCATGAAGCCCAGGAGCGCCGCCTTCGTGGCCCCGTAGTGCGACCAGCCGGGGTAGCCGGTGACCGGCCCGGTGATCGAGGACGTGACGATCACGCGGCCGTGCCCGCCGGCCTCCAGCGCGGGCAGGCACGCGCGGACGGTCAGCATCGCGCCGCGCACGTTCAGGGCGAACAGCTCGTCGATCTCGTCGCCCGTGAGGTCCTCCAGGCGCCGCTCGGGGAACGCGCCGGCGTTCGCGCACACGATGTCGATGCGGCCGAACGCGTCGAGCGCGGCCTCGGCCAGCCGCTCGCAGTCGGCGACCTGCGTGAGGTCGGCCGGGACGTAGCGCACCGCGCCCGGCCGGTCGGCGAGCGCCGCCTCGGCGGCCGCGCCGGCCTCCGCGTCGCGGCCGCAGACGACGACGTCGACGCCCGCGCCCGCGAGCACGCCGGCGATGCCGAGGCCGATGCCCTTCGTCCCGCCGGTGACGATCGCGGTGCGGCCGGCGATGGGGGTGAACATGCGGATCGTGTCCTCCGTGCGTCGGGATCAGCGGAAGCGGGACAGGTAGGACTCGGCGAGCGCGCAGGTGCCGGCCGTGAACGCGGCCCCCAGCGCCTGCGCCTCGGGCGCGTGCTGGTGGGAGCCGACCCAGGCGACGAGCAGCAGCCGCCGCAGCAGCACGAACGTCTCCAGCTCGGCCTCGTCGGCCGCGCTCAGCGGCGCGACGGTCCGGTAGCCCTCCGCCCAGGCGGCGGCAAGCGCCGGCACGGCCGGGTCGTCCTCGAAGAACGACACCGCCGTGGCGAAGTCGTACAGCCACCACGACCAGCCGCAGTCGTCGAAGTCGATGACGCGCACGGCCCCGCCGTCGACGAGCAGGTTCGCCAGCCGCAGGTCGGCGTGGACGAGCCCGAAGCGCTCGGGCCCGGTGCCGAACGCGGCCAGGCGGCGGGCGAGCACCTCGTCGAGGCGGCCGAGCAGCGCGAGCTCCTCGGCGCCGACGCCGAGGCCGTCCTGCCAGCGGCCCCAGGCGGCGGCGGGCCCGAGCATCGTCGCGTGCTCCCAGCGCGGGCGGCGGAAGCCGTCCGGCGCCGGCCAGCGGCGCGCGTGCTCGTGCAGCGCGGCGGAGATCGCGCCGAGCATGCGGAAGCCGTCGGTGAGGTCGTCCTCGGGCGACGGCATCGCGCCGTCGAGCCACTCGAACAGGACCACGTCGCGCCGCTCGCCGCCGGCGGCGACGCCCGCGACGCGCGTGCCGTCGCGGGCGGCGATCGCGCGCGGCGCATCGACGACGCCCTCGGCCCGCAGCGCGTCCATCCAGCGCAGCTCGGACTCGATCTCGGCGGCGTCGCGGTAGCCGGCGCGGTGCACGCGCAGCGCCGCCCGCGTGCCGGTCGCCGGGTCGTCGACGCGGTAGGTCGCGTTCTCGGAGACGTTGACGAGCGTCGCCGTCGCCTCGGGCGACAGGTCGTAGCGCGCAAGCGCGGCGGCGGCGATCGCGTCCTCGACGCTCATCCGGTCGCCTCCACGGCGGCCTCCAGCCGGTCGAGGATCTCGTCGACGAGCGCGTCGTCGACGAGCAGCCCGGGCTTGAACTGCAGGACGCTCGGGTCGAGCGTGGAGAAGATCGCCCACACGCCGCGCTCGTAGAGGGCGCGCATGAGGTCGCGGGCGCCGTCGGGCGCGGCCAGCTCCAGGCCCATCACGAGCCCGTCCTGGCGCACGCCGGTCAGCCAGCCGCCGTGGCGCTCGCGGATCGCGCCGAGCCCGTCGGCGAAGCGCGCGGAGGCCCGCTCGACCCCGGCGCGGACCTCGGGGCGGGTCGTGATCTCCAGCGCCTTGAGGCCGACGACGCAGCCCAGCTCGGCGCCGGCGACCGTGGACATGTGCGCGAAGCCGTCCTCGCTCAGCCAGCGCGCGCACGGCTCGCTGAGGATCACCGCCGACAGCGGGTACAGGCCGCCGCCCAGGCCCTTGGCGGCGACGATCATGTCCGGCTGCACGCCGGCCTTGTGGATGCCCCACAGCTCGCCGGTGCGCATCAGCCCGGTCTGGACCTCGTCGGCGATGTACAGCGTCCCGTGCTCCTCGCACAGCGCCTTCACCGCGGCCAGGTAGCCGGGCAGCGGCAGCGGGAACCCGTACGTCGCGGGGATCGTCTCCAGCAGCACCGCCGCGACGTCGCCGGGCGCCAGCGCGGTCGCCATCGCCTCGACGTCGTTGAAGGGGACGTGGACGAACTCGTCGGGGCGCTCGGCCAGGAACGGGCGCGAGAAGCGCTCGTCGCCGGTGCAGACCGCCAGGCCCGTGTGGCCGTGGTAGCCCTTGACGATCGACACGATCCGGCGCCGGCCGGTCGTGTGGCGCGCCGTCTTGATCGCCACGTCGATCGCCTCGCCGCCGGCGGCCCCGAACACGACGCTGGCCATCCCGGGCCCGGCGGTGTCCAGCAGCGCCTCGGCCAGCGCGGTGCGCGCGATCGACGGGAAGTGGTGGTTGCCGACGTCGAAGCGCTCGGTCCCCTCGATCAGCGCGGCGACGAGCTCGGGATGGCGGTGGCCGAGGTTGTAGGTGCCGCCGTTGAGGTGCACGTCGATGAGCTCGCGGCCGTCGACGTCCCACAGCCGGTAGCCCTCGCGGCGGTCGATGACGAGGTCGACGCCCGCCCGCTGCCAGAAGCGCGTCTTGTCGGGGTTCCACGCCGCGGCGGCACGGTCGAGCAGATCGGCCTTGGAGGCGAACGTGGCGAACCCGTAGTCGAGCATGTCCCGGCGCGCCAGCCTGGCTGGGCCGGCCGGCGCTCGCCACGTGCCGACGGTCGGATTCCGGTTCGACCACCGGTCCGATCCGCGCCGCGACCGGCCGAGCATCCCCCCTCGATAACGTTCCGCCCAATGCGCCGCCGGGTGACCTTCTCGCGCAACGTGACGCTGTCGCTCTCGCGCACGTGCGTGTCCCACTGCAAGTACTGCGCCTTCCAGACCCACCGCGCGCACCTGCACGCGCCGGCCTACGTGGAGCAGGTGATCGACCGCGCCGCGCGGCGCGGGGTCAAGGAGCTGCTGGTGCTCACCGGCGACGAGCCGGGCCACCACGCCGGCGTGCGCGAGCGCCTGGCCGAGCTGGGCTTCGACGACTTCGTCGCCTACGTGGCGTGGGCGTGCGAGCGCGCGCTGGAGCGGGGGATCCTCCCGCACACGAACCTCGGCGCCCTGCCGCGCGAGGACCTGGCGCGGCTGCGCGAGGTGACCGCGTCGCAGGGGCTGATGCTCGAGTCCACGCGGCCCGACCTCGTCGCCCACCAGGGGTCGCCGACGAAGGACCCGCAGCTGCGCCTGGCGACGATCCGGGCGGCCGGCGAGCTGCGGATCCCGTTCACGAGCGGGATCCTCGTCGGGATCGGCGAGACCCACGAGGACCGCCTCGACGCGCTGCGCGCGCTGGCGGAGGTGCACGCCGAGCACGGGCACCTGCAGGAGGTGATCCTCCAGAACTTCGTGCCGCACCGGAAGTACTACGGCGAGGAGCCGGCCGAGGTCGCCACCGAGGCGTCCGAGCGCTACTGGAGGACGGGGCTGGACACGCACCCGACGCTGCCGCTGCCGCAGTGGGCATCGCCGGTGTCGATCGAGGAGATGGTCGACCTCGTGCGGGCGGCGCGCGAGCTGATGCCCGACGTCGGGATCCAGATCCCGCCGAACCTGGCCGACTGGTGGCCGCAGATGATCGAGGCGGGCGCGACCGACCTCGGCGGGCTGTCGGCCAACGGCGACCACATCAGCCCCGAGCACCCGTTCCCGTCGCCCCACCAGGTGCGCAAGCGCCTGCAGCCGCTGGGCTACGCGCTGACCGAGCGCCTGTGCGTGTACCCGCAGTACATCGACCCGGAGTGGATGGCCCAGGGCGTGCTCGACGTCGTCAAGACGAAGTACTGGTCGTTCATCCCGCGCCGCGGGTCGGGCCGGCGCGAGGAGCGGGTGATCCGCCGCGACCTGGTGGCCGGCGCGATCGCCAAGGGCCGCGATGGGCGAACGCTCAGCGAGGAGGAGCTGACCGCGCTGTTCGCCGAGACGCGCCCGGAGGCGATCGAGGACCTGCGCCAGGCCGCCGACGAGCTGCGCGCCGAGCTGGCCGGCGACACGGTCACGTTCGTCGTCAACCGCAACATCAACGTGTCCAACGTGTGCATCGTCGGGTGCGCGTTCTGCGGGTTCGGGCAGGGCAAGCGCTCACCGGACGCCTACCAGCACCCCGAGGAGGAGTACCGGGCGCGGATCCGCGAGGCCGTCGAGTACGGGGCGACCGAGCTGTGCATCCAGTCGGGCATCCACCCGGACTGGTCGTTCGACGACTATCTGGCGTACCTGCGCATCGCCAAGGACGAGGCGCCGCACCTGCACCTGCACGCCTACTCGCCGATGGAGATCGCCCACATCCAGGACGTCTCCGGGCTGCCGCTGAGCGAGGTGTTCGCGCGGCTGCGCGATGCCGGGCTCGGCTCCACGCCGGGCACGGCGGCCGAGGTGCTGCACGACGGGGTGCGCGAGCGGATCAGCCCCAACAAGCTGCCGGTCGCGCGCTGGGTCGAGGTCATCGAGGCCTCGCACGCGGCCGGGCTGCGCTCGACGAGCACCGTGATGTTCGGCCACATCGAGGAGCCGTGGGAGCTGGCCGAGCACATGCGCGTGATCCGCGCGCTGCAGGAGCGCACCGGCGGCTTCACCGAGTTCGTGCCGCTGAGCTTCATCCCGTTCATGACGTTGCTGGGGCGCACCCACGGCGTTGAGGAGATCTCGCGCGAGGAGAACCTCAAGCACACCGCGGTCTTCCGCCTCGCGCTGGGCCGGACCATCCCCAACCTGCAGGCGTCCTGGGTGAAGATGGGCCTCGACGCGGCCACCGAGGCGCTGAGGTGGGGCGTCAACGACCTCGGCGGCACGCTCATGGAGGAGTCGATCAGCCGCCTGGCCGGCAGCTACCACGGCACCCGCCTGGACCCGCCCGAGCTGATCGCCGCCGCCCACGCCGCCGGCCGCCCGGCCGCCGAGCGCACCACGCTCTACGAGATCCGGGCGCGCTACGACGTGCTCGAGCCGGCGGCCTAGAAGGGGATGCGGTCCCCGACCACGATCGTCTCGGGGTAGGGCCGATCCGACCACGCGGGCGGCTCCTCGCCCGCGAGCTGCGCGCCCAGCCGCGCGAAGTAGCGCTCGAAGCCGCCGGGCGTGATGACGAGGAGGTAGCGCGCGGCCTCGGTCCCGTGGTTGGCGAGCGTGTGGATCGCGCCGCGCGGCGCGAACACGACCTCGCCGGCGGCGGCCGTCCGGCGCTCCTCGCCGAGCTGGAACGTCAGCTCCCCGTCGAGCACGTAGAACGTCTCGTCGAAGTCGTGGTGGTGGAGCGGCGGCCCCGGCCAGCCGGCCGGGGCCACGTTCTCGACGACGCCGAGGGCGCCGCCGGTCTCCTCACTGCGCAGCCGGACGCGGATGGATGCCATGGGAGCGCTCATCGGTGGCCTTTCGGTCGAAGGTGGACGGGCCGCGCAGCGGGACCTCCTCGAGCAGGAGGACGACCGCCAGCGCGGCGACGGCGACGGCGGCCGCGACGGCGAGCACGGCCTGCACGCCGCCGGCGACGTCCGTGTGCGCGGCGAACACCGCGCCGAGCACGGCCGCGCCCAGCGCGCCGCCGAGCGCGCGGAAGAAGCCGGTCGTCGCGGTCGCGACGCCGAGCTCGCGGGGCTCGACCCCGTTCTGGACGGCCACGATCAGCACCTGGCCGACCATCCCGAACCCGAGCCCGAACACGGCCAGCGCACCGGCGATCGCCGCCTGCGACGGATCGCCGGCCAGGACGGCCAGCAGGGTCAGCGCGGCGGCCATCAGCGCCAGGCCGGCGAGCGGGTACCGCTTGTAGCGGCCGCTGCGCGCGATCGCGCGGCCGGCGAGCGTCGTGGCGACCGCGATGCCGAGCATCGCCGGCGCCAGCAGCAGGCCCGACTCGGTCGGCGTCGCGCCGGTCGCCTGCTGGAGCAGGACCGGCACGAACACCGTGACCGAGAAGAGCGCGGCCGTGGTGAGGAACAGCGCGGCGCTGGAGACCGCGACCGTGCGCGTGCGCAGCAGGTGCAGCGGCACGATCGGGTCGGCGGCGGCGCGCTCGCGGGCGACCAGCGCCGCGCCCAGCGCGAGCCCGCCCGCCAGCAGGACGAGGATCGGCGCCGAGTCCCACGCGAAGCGGTCGCCGCCCCAGACGCAGGCGAGCATCAGCGCCGCGGTCGCGCCGGCGAGCAGCGCCGCGCCGAGGCGGTCCAGCGGGGCCGCCGGCGGCGAGACCGGCGCGGCGGGCAGGCGCAGGCGCAGGGCGGCCAGCGCGGCGACGCCGACGGGCAGGTTCACGTAGAAGACCCAGCGCCAGCTCGCGTGCTCGACGAGCAGGCCGCCGACGAGCGGGCCGACGATCGTCGCGACGGCGAACACGGCGGCGATCACGCCCTGGTAGCGGGCCCGCTCGCGCGGCGAGACGAGGTCGCCCACGCAGGCCATCGCGAGCGTCATCAGGCCGCCCGCGGCGACGCCCTGGGCGGCGCGCGCGGCGACCAGCGGGGCGATCGACTGGACGGCGCCGCACAGCGCGGACGTGGCCAGGAACAGGACGAGCGCCGCCTCGAGCAGGCGCTTGCGGCCGAGCCGGTCGCCGAGCTTGCCCCACACGGGCGTCGTGGCGGCCGCGGCGACGACGTAGGCGGTGACGACCCAGGAGACGTCGGACAGGCGGCCGAGGTCGGTCGCGATCGTCGGCAGGGCGGTGGCGAGGATCGTCTGGTCGAGCACGGCCGGCAGCATCGCCAGCACGATCGCCGCGAAGGGGATGGTGATGGAGCGCCTCATGCTGCTAACCTTAGACCTCTAATGGTTAGACATCAAATGATGGTACGATGCCGGACATGAGCGGTCCCCCCGGCGGCGCGCCGATCGGCCTGCGCCTCAGCCGCACCGCCCGCGTCGTCACGCAGGCGTTCGAGCGCGCGATGGCCGAGGCCGGCGGCTCGGTCTCCACGTGGCAGGTCCTGCTGCTCGTCCGCTCCGAGGCGTGGGGGACGCAGGCGAAGCTCGCCGAGGCGCTCGGCGTCACCGGCGCCACGCTGACCCACCACCTGAACGCGCTGGAGCGCCAGGGGCTCGTGCGCCGCTGGCGCGACGCCGACAACCGGCGCGTGCAGCGCGTCGAGCTGACCCCGGAGGGCGAGGCGCTCTTCGAGCGCCTGCGCGAGGTCGCGGTCGCCCACGACGCCCGCCTGCGCGCGGCGCTCAGCGACGCGGAGCTCGCCCGGCTCGGCGATCTGCTGGACCGCCTGCGCGCCGCGGTGGAGGACTAGCGCATGCTGGTGCAGCGCCACGAGTCCGAGCAGGGCCGCTGGGAGATGGCGTGCCGCGACGCGGCGGCGGCGCTGCGCCCGCACGTGCGCGGCTACGTCGGCTACGTCGAGGACTCGCCCGGGCCGTTCCGGCGCCTGGCGACGCCCTCCGACGAGGTGCACGTGATCCTCAGCTTCGGCCCGCGGATGCGCGTGCCCCATCCGGTGACGTCGTTCGTCGCCGCGCCGCACTCGCACGCGACGGTCACCGAGCACGACGGTCGCCAGCACGGGCTCGAGCTGCGGCTCACCCCGCTGGGCGCGCGGATGCTGCTCGGCGTCCCGATGGGCGAGCTGGCCGACCAGGTCGTCGAGCTCGACGCGCTGCTGGGCCGCGACGCGGGCGAGCTGATCGAGCGCGTGCACGACGCGCGGACGTGGGCCGCGCGGTTCGCGCTCCTCGACGCGCTGCTCGCCCGGCGGCTGGCCGAGGCGCGGCAGCCGCCGCCGGAGGTCGAGGGCGCGTGGTGGCGCCTGACCCGCACGCGCGGCGCCACGCCGGTCGCCGACCTCGTGCGCGAGAGCGGCTGGAGCCGGCGCCACTTCACCGCCCGCTTCCGCGGCGAGGTCGGGCTGGGGCCGAAGGTGTTCGCGCGCGTGCTGCGCTTCGACGCCGCGGCGCGGGAGCTGCAGCGGCCCGGCGGGCGGTCGCTGGCCGAGATCGCGCTCGACTGCGGCTACTACGACCAGGCGCACCTCAACCGCGACTTCCGCGCGTTCGCGGGCGTGACCCCGACGCAGCTCCTGGCGCGGCGCCTGCCCGACGGCGGCGGCTGGACCGCGGGCTGACCGCAGCCGGTCACATCCGTCCAAGACGCGCGCGCCCGCGGCGCGTACCGTCGCGCCCATGATCACTCCCGTCCTGCGCTACCGCGACGCCCGGGCCGCCATCGACTGGCTCGGCGCCGCCTTCGGCCTGGAGCCCGTCGCCGTCCACGAGGGCCCCGACGGCTCCGTCGCCCACGCCGAGCTGCGCCTCGGCGACGGCATCGTCGTCCTCGGGCAGGTCCGCGACGCCGCCGCCACCGCCTACGACGCGGTCGCGCCCCCGCCCGGCACCGCCGCGCTCTACGCCGTCGTCGAGGATCCCGACGCCCACCACCGCCGGGCCGCGGCCGCCGGCGCCGACGTGGTCGAGCCGCCCGTCGACCGCGCCTACGGCGCCCGCGAGTACCTCGCGCGCGACCTCGACGGCAACCTGTGGAGCTTCGGCACCTACGTGCCGGCCGCGCTCGGCCGCGCGTGAGCGGACGGGCGGGCGTCGAGCGCGGTGCGCAGCAGCGCGAACGCCAGCGGCCCGCCCATCGTGAACGCGCCGACCAGCGACAGGCTCAGCACCATGTCGCGATTCGACCCGGCGTAGTTCCCGGGCGAGGCCAGCGTGTCGGGGATCCCGGCCAGCAGCGGCGACAGCACCGCCCCCACCGCGATGATCCCGTAGAAGAGCGCCGGCTCGACCCACAGCCACGGCGACGCGGCGCGCGGCGCGGCGCCGCGCGCCGTCCGGCTCTCCCACAGGCCGTAGAGCACCAGGAAGACGAAGACGGTCAGGAACCAGCCGACGTAGTTGTGCAGCGGCACCCCGAAGTACTCGCCGCCGTCCTCCCAGATCCAGGCGCCCTCGATCGTCGACAGGTGCGGGTCCATCGTGACGTCCCAGCCGACCATCGGGATCGCGCCCGCGAACGCGACCGCCACGATCCGCCAGCCGCGCTGCGGCCCGCGGACGCCGAGGATCGCGCGGGCGGTCATCATGCTCGCGTAGGCCATCGCGACGTAGGCGAGCTGCACGATCGGCGGCACGCCCAGGATCCTGGGGCCCAGCTCCGAGGTGTAGTGGTAGTCGCCGAAGACGATCCCGGTCGCCACGCCCGTCGCCTCGGCGGCGAAGCTGACGACGACGGTGATGACGATGAACGCCGCCACGTTGCGCCCGCCGATCGTGAGACGGCCGTGGACGATCGCGAACGCGAAGCCCGAGACCATCGCCAGCGCCCCGGCGCCGGCGATCACGAGGTCGAGGACCGCGCTGAGGATCAGCAGCGCGGCGGAGGCGACGAGCAGCGCGGAGGTCGCGCGGCGCGCGCCGGTCGCGGCGCGGTCGGCGGGGGCGGGGTCGTCGGGACGGCGCATCCGTGGCCTCCTCTGCGATTCGGGGTCAGCTGTCTCGGTCGTCGACCTGCACTTCGCGCAGCCGGTGGGTGTCCACGTCGTAGACGAAGCCGCGCACCCGGTCGCGGTGGGGGACGAACGCGGACCGGCGCACGCGCAGGATCGACTGGCGCACGTCGGCGTCGACGTCGGTGAACGACTCGATCGCGAACGCCGGCGCGACGCCGGTCGCCGCCTGCAGCTCTGCGCGGAACGCGTCGTCGGAGAGGTTGAGCAGCCCGCAGTCGGTGTGGTGGATGAGCATCACCTCGCGGGTGCCCAGGCGCCGCTGCGAGATCGCCAGGGACCGGATCACGTCGTCGGTGATGACGCCGCCCGCGTTGCGCAGCACGTGCGCCTGGCCGTCGTCGAGGCCGAGCGCGGCGAACACGTCCAGCCGCGAGTCCATGCACGTGACGATCGCCAGGCGCCGGCTGGGGCGGACGTCGAGGTGGCGCGGCTCGAGCGCGTCGGCGTACGTCTGGTTGTTGTCGAACAGCTCGTCGATGACGCCGCGGTCGCTCATGCGTAGCGCTCGCGCAGGCGGGGGAGCACGTCGGCGCCGAACTGCTCCAGGAAGCGGTTCTGGTCGGCGCCGGGCGCGTGCAGGAGCAGCTCGTCGAAGCCGAGCTCGACGTAGGTGCCGATCCGCTCGACGACCTCGTCGGGGTCGTTGGAGACGATGAAGCGGGTGGGCGCGCGGTCGACGTTCTCGTCGGCCAGGCGCTCCATCTCCAGCGGGTCCTCGACGCCCTCCTTCTGCTCGGGCGTCAGCGCCAGCGCCGCCCACCACGAGCACGACTCGCGCGCGTAGTCGAGGTCGCGGTCGTAGGCGACCTTGATCTCGATGAGGCGGCGGATGCGCGACGCGTCGCGGCCGGCCTGCTCGGCGCCCTGGCGCACGTTGTCGAGCAGGTCGACGTAGAGCTGCGGGTCCTTGCCGCTCGTGCACACGAAGCCGTCGCCGACCCGGCCGGCGAGCTTGGCCGCCAGCGGGCCCGACGCCGCCACGTAGATCGGGATCGGCTCGTCGGGGCGGTCGTAGATCGTCGCCTTCTCGGTCCGGTACCACTCGCCCTCGAAGTCGACGCGCTCCTCGGTCCACAGCCGGCGGATCAGCTCGATCGCCTCGGCCATCCGCAGCCGCCGCTCCTTGCGGCCCGGGAACTCCTCGCCCGTCGCGGGCGTCTCGTTCATCGCCTCGCCGGTGCCGACGCCGAGGTAGACGCGCCCGGGGGCGAGCAGGCCGAGCGTGGCGAACGCCTGCGCGACGATCGACGGGTGGTAGCGCAGCGTCGGCGTGAGGACGCTGGTGCCGAGCGTGACGCGGCTCGTCGCCTGCGTCATCGCGCCCAGCCAGGCGAACGCGTTGGGGGCGTGGCCGCCATTGTGGCGCCACGGCTGGAAGTGGTCCGACGTGGAGACGATGTCGAGCCCGTCGCGCTCCGCGCGCACCGAGAACTCGAGCAGCTCACGCGGCCCGAACTGCTCCGCGGAGGCCTTGTAGCCGATCTTGAGCGCCATCGGCGGGACGTTAGATGAACAGGTCCTCGGCCGCCGGGCGCACGAGCGCCACCGCGCCCGGGCCGTCGTCGTGGCCGACGTGGCGCTCCAGGCCGCGCAGCACCACCGCCGGCTCGCGCGAGTCCTTGGCGCGCACGAGGTCGGCGGCGGCCGCGGCCTCGTCGGCGATCGCGATCGCGGTCGCCCGCAGCGAGCGGCCGTCGGCGTCGGCGCGCCCGTCCCAGTCGTCGACGAGCGTCAGCCCGGCGACGCCGATCGCGGTCTCGCACTGCCCGCGGCGCCAGGCGCGCCCGAACGAGTCGGTGATGACGACGGCGGGGGCGACGCCGGCGCGGGCGCGCAGCGCGGCGCGCAGCGCGCGGGCCGACGCGTCGGGGTCCAGCGGCAGCAGCACGAGCCGCTCGGCGGCGCCGGCGTTGGAGGCGTCGACGCCGGCGTTGGCGCACACGAAGCCGTGGCGGGTGCGGCAGATCAGCACGCCCGGGCGCTCGCGCACGATCGCCGCCGCCTCGCGCAGGACGACCTCGAGGTGGCGCGGGTCCTTGCCGTGCGCGGCGGCCAGCTCGCGGGCCGTCTCGCCCGGCTCGACGTCGCGCAGATCGACGACGCGGCCCTCGGCCTTGGACACGACCTTGTGGGCGAGGCACAGCACGTCGCCGTCGCGCAGGTCGGGGGCGGCGGCGAGCAGGAGGCCGGCGAGGTCGTCGCCCGGGCGCACCTCGGGCAGTCCGGGGATCGCGGTCGCCGTGAGCGCGGTCACCGCGGCGCGAGGCGGTCGAGCGTCGCGAGCGTGCGCGGGCCGAGGCGGCCGCTGGCCTCCAGCGCGGCGAGGTCGTCGGGCGTGTCGGCGTCCATCCCCAGCGTGGCGACCGCCCGCACCGCCCAGGGCCGGCCGCTCGCGCGCGCCGCCGCCTCGTGGCGGGCGCGGCTGCCCGGCCCGAACGCGGGCGCGATCGCGTCGGGCGGGGCGAGCAGGAGCGCGTTGGTGCCGCTGCCGTGGCGGTCGGGGACGATCACGACCGCCTCGCGGCTGGCGAGCAGCTCGTCGAGCTCGGCCGGGTCCAGGGCGGGGCAGTCGCCCGGGACGGCCAGCACGCGCGCCGCGCCGCGCTCGCGCGCCCGCGCCACGCCGAGCAGGACCGCGTCGGACTGGCCCGTCTCGGCCGGGTCGTGGACGACCTCGGCGCCCGCCTCGCGCGCGACCGCCGCGGCGACCGGCTCGGCGGTCACGACGATCACGCCGTCGATGCCGGCGGTCGCGCCCAGCGCGCGCAGCACGTCGCGGACCATCGCCTCCGCCAGCCCGGCGCGCGGCCCGTCGGGCACGCGCTCGCGCAGGCGCTGCTTGGCGCGGTCGAACCCCTTGACCGGCAGGATCGCCAGCGTCGTCATGCCAGCGAGCGGGCGAAGCCGAGCACCTCGCCGGCGAGGCGGGCGCGGGCCTCCGGGGTCGCCATGTCGGTGTCGGTGACCAGCAGCGGCACGCCCGGATCGTCGAAGCGCTCGTCGCAGACCCAGCCGTCGAGCAGGTCCCCGTAGTGGCCGGCGACGCCCTGGCCGGTCGCCTCCACGCCCGCCCACGCCAGGAACGGGCGCGTCGGGCCCTTGACGACCTCGCCGCGCACGATCGGGCTCACCCCGATCACCGGGGCGCTCGCGGCGCGCAGCGCGTCGCGCAGGCCCGGCACGGCGAGGATCGGCCCGATCGACAGGATCGGGTTGGACGGGCCGATCACGATCGCCTCCGCGCCCGCGATCGCCTCCAGCACGGCGGCGGTCGGGCGCGCCGCGCCGGCGCCGTCGAACTCGACGCCCTGGATCGGCTCGGGCGTCTTCTCGCGGATCAGGTACTCCTGCACGCCCAGCCACGTGTCGTTGGCGCGCACGCGGGTGCGCACCGGCTCGTCGCACATCGGCAGCACGCGCGCCGTCACGCCGAACGCGGCCGCCTGCTCGCCGACCGCCTGGGTCAGCGTCGCGCCCTCCGCCAGGCGCCGCGCCCGGCGCAGGCAGTAGGCGAGGTCGCGGTCGCCGAGGTTGAACCACACGTCGTCGCCGAGCTCCCGCAGCCCGGCCATGACGTGGAAGGTGTCGTCCCGCAGCCCCCAGCCGCGGGGGTCGATGCGGTCGGCCAGCCAGAACGTGACGAGGTCGGGATCCGGCGACACGTGGCCGCCGTAGGCCTCCACGTCGTCGCCGGTGTTGACGATCGCGACCAGCTCGTCCGCCGCGTCGAGCAGCCCGCGGGCCAGCTTGGCGCCGCCGGTGCCGCCGCTCAGCAGGACGACGGGGGCGCTCACCCCTGCTTCACGTACGTGACGCGGTTGGGCTTCAGGCGGAAGGTGACGCGCTGCTCGCCCTCGCCGAGCCAGGGATAGTCGCTGCCGATGTACTTGTTGGCGAGCTGGTGGATGACGGGCTCGCCGTCCTCGTGGGTGTCGCCGACCAGCTCCCCGCTCACCGCGACCCACTCATACGGGTTCTCGCGATGGACGACGGTCACCGTCGCGTGGCCGGTGCGGCGCAGGTTGGCGGGCCAGGCACGACCCTCGGCGCTGTTGACCATCACGTGGCCGTCGTCGTCGACGTGCGCCCACACGACGACGCTCTGGATCGAGCCGTCCTTGCGCAGCGTCGACAGCGTCGCGTAGTTCTTGTCCTGCACGAGATCCAGCGCAGGTCCTTCGAGCGTGTCCGGCATGCGTTCCCTCCGGTGACGGTGACGCGGCGAAATCTACAGCCCGTAGATTGCGGGCCATGAGCGCGCTTCCCGATCACGTGCACATCCGCGAGGTCGGCCCCCGCGACGGCTTCCAGAACGAGCCCGAGATCATCCCGACCGACGACAAGGTGCGGCTGGTGGAGATGCTCGCGCGGACCGGGCTGCGGCGCCTGGAGGTGACGAGCTTCGTGCGCGCCGACGTCATCCCGCAGCTCGCCGACGGGCCCGAGGTGCTGGCGCGCGCCGACATCCCCGACGAGGTCGCCGTCTCGGTGCTCGTCCCCAACGAGCGCGGCCTCGAGGGCGCCCTCGCCCAGCGCGAGCGCATCGACGCGATCAGCGTCTTCCTGTCGGCCTCGGAGACGCACAACCGGCGCAACGTGAACCGCTCGATCGAGGAGTCGCTCGCCGGCCTGGAGCGCGTGCTCCCGCGCGCCCGCGAGGCCGGCCTGGACGGCCTCGCCGTGATCGCGACGAGCTTCGGCTGCCCCTACGAGGGGCACGTCCCGCCGGAGCGCGTGCTGGACATCGCGCGCCGGCTCGTCGCCGCGGGCGCGACCGAGATCGGCTTCGGCGACACCACCGGCATGGCCAACCCGCTGCAGGTGCGCCGCTTCTTCGAGCAGGCCGCCGCCGCGCTGCCCGACGTGGAGCTGACCGCCCACTTCCACAACACGCGCGGGCAGGGGCTGGCGAACGTGCTCGCCGCGCTGGAGGCCGGCTGCACGTCGTTCGAGTCCTCGTTCGGCGAGCTCGGCGGCTGCCCGGTGCCGGCGGGCGCGACCGGCAACATCGCCACCGAGGACCTCGTGTCGATGCTCGAGGAGATGGGCGTGCGCACCGGGGTGGACCTGCCGGCGCTGCTGGAGGCCGCGCGCGAGGTGCAGCGCATCCTCGGCCGGCCGCTGGGCAGCCACACGCTCGTGGCCGGACCCGTCGACTGGCGCGAGCGGGCGTGACCGAGCGCCTGCACGAGGACATCGCGGCGCTGGCCGCGCTCGTGCGGGACTCCGCCGGCGCCGGCGAGCGCGAGAGCTCGCGCTGGATCGCCGAGCGGCTGCGCGAGCTCGAGGTCGAGGACGTCGCGATCGAGCCCTACCGCGGCCCGCGCACGTACGCGTGGGCGCACCTCGCGCACGCGCTCGCCGGCCTCGTCGCGGCGGTGCGCGGCAGCCGGGCGCTCGCGCTGGCGACGCTGGCCTCCTACGAGCTGGAGGTCAGCGGGCGGCTGCCGTGGGTGCGGCGGCTGCTGCCGAGCGGGCAGGGCGACAACGTCGTCGCGCTGCTGCCGGCCGCCGGGCGGCCACGGCGCACGCTCGTGCTCGTCGCCCACCACGACGCGGCCCGCACCGGGCTGATGTGGGATCCGCGGCTCGTCAACGCGGGCGCCGGGCTGCGCAACCGCCGCCACGTGAGCCCGCCGGCCGCGGCGCCGGTCGCGCTGGCGGCGCTGGGCGTGGCGAGCGGCACGCGGATCGGCCGCCGGGTC
>Ga0180220_1000376_pt1 | contig 54475 bp, 42 predicted proteins | sample eDN5th37CBELigBY_FD_151335 | JGI IMG/M metagenome (GOLD analysis project Ga0180220, IMG submission 151335) | Enriched backyard soil microbial communities from Emeryville, California, USA - eDNA 5th pass 37_C BE-Lig BY (version 2) (version 2) | ecosystem: Environmental > Terrestrial > Soil >...
CCACGCACGCGGCGGAAAAGTCGTTCAACAACCATTGGGGTGTGCCGCTCACCCTCGCGCGCATGCCGGCGGACGTCCGCTACGGCGTGTTCGAGATCGGCATGAACCACGCCGGGGAGATCACCCCGCTCACCGCCCTCGTGCGCCCGCACGTCGCCATCGTCACGACCGTGGAGCCGGTGCACCTGGAATTTTTCGGCACCACGGAGAAGATCGCCGAGGCGAAGGCGGAAATTTTCGGCGGCCTGGAGCCCGGCGGCATCGCCATCCTCAACCGCGACAATGCCCATTTCGAGCTTTTGGCGCAGCGGGCGCGCGAGCACGGCGCAAAGATCGTCTCCTTCGGCCGCCATGAAAACGCCGACGTGTGCCCGGAAGTGTTCTCACTCGATGCCGAGGGCTCGGACGTCACCGTCCGGGTCGGTGGGCGGCTGGTCGCTTACCGCCTCGGCGCACCGGGAGCGCACCTTGCGCAAAATTCGCTGGCCGTCATCGCAGCGCTGGACGCGCTCGGCGCCGATGTGGAGAGGGCCGTCGGCGCCTTCGCCGACATGCGCGCCGCCAAGGGCCGCGGCGAACGGCGCCAGATCGCCTTTTCCGATGGCCCCGTGCTGCTCATCGACGAGAGCTACAACGCCAATCCGGCCTCGATGCGTTCAGCGCTCGCCGCCATGGCCACCGTCCCCCGCACACAATTCGCCCGCCGCATCGCCATTCTCGGCGACATGCTCGAGCTGGGCGCCCAATCGGGAGACCTGCACGCGGCGCTCAATGGTCCCGTTGACGCCGCCGAGGTCGATCTGGTCTTTGCCTGTGGCACCGGCATGGCCCGTCTTTTCGAGGCGTTGCCCGCGAGCCGGCGCGGGGCCTGGGCGCCCACTTCGGAGGGGATTGCCGCGGCGGTCACCAGCAGTGTCCGCGGGGGCGATGTCGTGATGGTCAAAGGCTCGCTGGGCTCGCGCATGGCGCCGCTCGTCGAGGCGCTGATTGCCAAAGGCGAGGGCGCACGTGCCGACACCTGAGCTGGCGGTTCGGCACGTGGGGGAGATCGAGATGCCGTGCGGAGAGTTGAATGCTGTATGAATTGGTGAGCTTCAGCGACCAGATCAGTGTGCTGAACGTATTTCGCTACATTACCTTCCGCACCGGCGGCGCCATCTTCACCGCGCTGCTGTTCGTCATGCTGTTCGGCCCCGGCATCATCGACCTGTTGCGCGTGAAGCAGGGCAAAGGCCAGCCCATCCGCGACGACGGTCCCAAGACGCACCTTGCCAAGGTCGGCACGCCCACGATGGGCGGTCTCATGATCCTTGCCGGCGTCACCGTCTCGACGCTCCTCTGGGCGAACCTGCAGAACCCTTACATCTGGATCGTGCTGGGCGTGACGCTCGGCTACGGCGCCATCGGCTTTTATGACGACTATCTGAAGGTGACGAAGCGTACCTCGTCCGGCTTCTCCAGCCGCATGCGGCTCGGTCTCGAGCTGCTGATCGCCGCCATCGCCACAGGCTTCGTCATGTATCTCGGGCCCCCCGAGATCAGCCAGGTGCTGACGGTGCCGTTCTTCAAGAACCTCGTGCTGGACCTCGGCATCTTCTTCCTGCTGGTCGGCGTCTTCATCATCGCCGGCGCCGGTAACGCGGTGAACCTCACCGACGGCCTCGACGGTCTCGCCATCGTGCCGGTGATGATCGCCGCCGCCACCTTCGGCCTCATCGCCTACCTGATCGGCAACGCCAAGTTCGCGCAGTACCTGCAGATCCATTACGTGGCGGGCACGGGCGAGCTTGCGGTCATCTGCGGCGCGCTGATCGGCGCGGGCCTCGGCTTCCTGTGGTTCAACGCACCGCCCGCCATGATCTTCATGGGCGATACCGGCTCGCTCGCCTTGGGCGGCGCGCTCGGCGCCATCGCCGTCGCCACCAAGCACGAGATCGTGCTCGGCATCGTCGGCGGCCTGTTCGTCCTGGAGACGCTGTCGGTCATCATCCAGGTGGCGTCCTACAAGACGACGGGAAAACGCGTCTTTCGAATGGCGCCGCTCCACCATCACTATGAGCAGCAGGGCTGGCAGGAATCGACGGTCGTCGTGCGCTTCTGGATCATTTCCGTGATCCTGGCGCTGGTCGGCCTTGCAACCCTGAAGCTCCGCTAAACCCAACGCCTTCGGGCCCCAGTTGCGTTAGATTTTCGCCCATGATTCGCATCACCACCTTCGAGGGAAGGCGTGTTGCGGTGTTCGGCCTTGGGGCTTCGGGCATCGCGACCGCCAAGGCGCTCGTCGCCGGCGGAGCCGAAGTCGTGTGCAGCGACGATAGTGCCGCGGGCATGCAGGCCGCAGCCGATGCCGGCCTCGCCACCGCCGAGCTCAAGGAGGCGAACTGGGCGATCTATTCGGCGCTCGTGCTGGCGCCCGGCGTGCCGCTCACCCATCCCGAGCCCCATTGGGCCGTGCGCGCCGCCAAGCTCGCGGGCGTGGAGGTCATCGGCGATCTGGAGCTTCTGGCGCGGGAACGCCGCACGCAAGGTTTCGACGTGCCGCTCATCGCCATCACCGGCACCAACGGCAAATCGACGACCACGGCGCTCATCGCGCACATTCTGAAAGAGGCTGGCCGCGACACGCAAGTCGGTGGCAATATCGGCACGGCGATGCTGTCGCTGGAGCCGTTCGCGCCCGGACGTCACTACGTCATCGAGTGCTCGTCCTATCAGATCGACCTCGCGCCGAGCTTCGATCCCACCGTCGGCGTGCTCCTCAACGTGACGCCCGATCACCTCGACCGCCACGGCACCATTGAGAACTATGCGGCGGTAAAGGCGGGCCTTGTTCGCGGCGCAACCCGCGCTGTCGTCGGCATCGACGACAAATACTGCCGCGCCATCGCCGGCGAGCTGCGCGCGACCAAGGGCGCCGAGGCCGTCACTACCATCTCGTCCCGCCCCGATGCGCCCAGCGATATCGGTGTCGAGGACGGCGATATCATCCTGAAGCGCGACGGATGGGTTTCGACCATCGCCGGGCTCGCGGGCATCGGCGCGCTGCGCGGCGCGCACAACGCCGAGAACGCGTGCGCGGCGGCGGCCGCGCTGTTGGCATTGCCCGCGCCGCTGACATCGGATCAGATCGCGCGTGGCCTCGAGACATTCCCCGGCCTCGCCCACCGCATGGAGCAGCTCGGCCACGTCGGCTGTACGCTCTTCGTCAACGACAGTAAGGCGACGAACGCCGACTCCACCGAAAAGGCGCTGCTGTCGTACCCCGGCAGCATCTATTGGATCCTCGGCGGCAAGCCGAAGTCGGGCGGCATCACGCCGCTCACGCAGTATTTCGACCGCATCGCCAAGGCATACCTGATCGGCGAGGCGACGGACGAGTTCGCGGCGACGCTTGATGGCAAGGTTGCGTTCGAGCGCTGCGGAACGCTTGCTGCGGCGACCGCCGCCGCGGCCCGCGACGCAGCCGTCGCTGCCGATTCTGGCGCCGAACCGGTCGTGTTGCTTTCTCCCGCCTGCGCCTCTTTCGATCAGTTCCGCAATTTCGAGGTGCGTGGCGATGCGTTTCGCGCGCTCGTCGCGGCGCTGCCCGGCGTCGAGATGCTGCGGAGCAGCCCATGACGGAGTTGCCGCATATTCACCGCGTAGCGCTTGCCGAGACGGACGTGGATGCCGGCCTGCGCCGGCATGACGTCTATGCCAGCCGGGCTGGATACCCCTTGACCGTCATCCCGGCACAGCCGCCCCACGTCGCCGCACGCGCAACCGTCATCCCGGCGCAGGCCGGGATCCACGCCAGCTTCCATTTCAAGTGGCTTCGCCCACGCGATCCACGGCGACCGCGCGCCCGCAATACGACCGTTCGATTCGGGGCGACAAACGTAGATGCCGGCCTGCGCCGGCATGATGTGACTTGGGGCCCCCGTAGCCAATCGCCCTCCGCCCTCCACGCTCAAACGCCTCACGCGACCGCGTCCACTACCGTCATCCCGGCGCAGGCCGGGATCCACGCAAGCTTCAACACGCGCACGCTCGAAATTTTAGACGACCCCCACCAAGCGACGAGGCCCGCATGAGGCTCTCGCGCGCCGACCGCAGCCGTGTCGCCGACTGGTGGTTCACCGTCGACCACGTGCTCGTCGGCGCCATCCTCGCGCTCGTGGGTGCGGGCCTCGTCCTGTCGCTCGCCGCAAGTCCCGCCGTGGCGCTGCGCAAGGGCCTGCCGACATACTACTTCGTCGAGCGGCACCTTTTCTTCTCGGCCCTCGGCGTGCTCGTCATGCTCGCGGTCTCGCTGCTCAGCCCGCGCGGCGTGCGCCGTCTCGCGCTCGCCCTGTTCGCCGTATCGATGGTGGGCCTCATTGCCGTGCATTTCGTCGGCGGCGAGATCCAGGGCGCGCGCCGCTGGCTGTCCATCGCCGGGCACTCGCTGCAGCCGTCCGAATTTGCCAAACCCGGCTTCGTGATCCTCTCTGCATGGCTGTTCGCCGAAAGCAACCGGCGCACGGACATGCCCGCGCTGCCGCTCGCCATCCTGCTCGCCATCTGCTTCACCGGCCTGCTCCTTTCGCAGCCGGACGTCGGCCAGACGCTGCTCGTGACGGCCGTGTGGGGCACGCTCTACTTCCTTTCCGGTCAGGCGCTGCTCGGCGCCGGCATCATCGCCGGTTGCGGCGTTCTCGGCATCGCGTTCGCTTACACCTCGTTCGACCATGTGCGCTGGCGCATCGATAAGTTCCTCGCCCCGACGCCGGGTGATTTCTCCCAGCTCGACCGCGCCATGCGCTCCTTCTCCGAGGGCGGCTTCCTCGGCCGCGGTCCCGGTGAGGGCACCATCAAGACGGTGCTCCCGGACGCGCACACCGATTTCATCTTCGCCGTCGTCGCCGAGGAATACGGCGTGATCGCCTGCCTGGTGCTGCTCGGCCTCTTCTTCTTCATCGTGATGCGGGTGCTCATCGCCGCCGCGCAGGAGAGCGACGCCGCAACGCGGCTTTCCATTCAGGGATTGGCGCTGCTGTTCGGCCTGCAGGCGCTGATCAACATGGGCGTCAACGTCGGCCTGCTGCCGGCGAAGGGCATCACGCTGCCATTCGTTTCATCGGGCGGCTCGTCGATGATCGCCGTATCGCTGACACTGGGTATGCTGCTCGCGCTGACACGGCATCGGCCCCACGCGGCGCGGCTCAGGAAGCCGGCGCTGCTCAACGACACGGGGCATATCGACCAGCGCATGCAGGCAACAGGACCGGGACAGAAGTGAGCAACGAGACCAAGAGCGTACTATTGGCGGCCGGCGGCACCGGTGGGCACCTCTTCCCCGCGCAGGCCCTCGCCGAGGAGCTGGCGCGCCGCGGCATCACCGTCGACCTCGCCACCGACATGCGCGGCGATCGCTACGGCACCGGATTTCCCGCGCGCACCGTCTATCGGCTCCCCTCCGCGACGCTCGGCTCGAAGTCGCCCGTTGCCGCCGCGCGCACCGCGATGCTCCTCGGGCGCGGCCTCTTCGCCGCCTATAAGATCCTCGGCCGTCTGAAGCCGGGCGTGGTCGTCGGCTTCGGCGGCTACCCGACTTTCGCACCCATCAAGGCGGCGCAGGTGCGCGGCATCCCGACCCTACTGCATGAGCAGAACGCCGTGCTCGGGCGCGCCAACCGCATGCTGGCCAAGGGCGTGAGCGGCATCGCCACCTCGTTCGCGCAGACGAAATACCTCTCGCCGGACCTCGCCACCAAGGCCCATCTCACCGGCAATCCGGTGCGTAGCGCCGTGACGGCCGCCGCGCAGCGGGCCTATCGCGCTCCCGAATCCGGCGGCCGGCTGGCGCTCTTGGTGTTCGGCGGCAGCCAGGGGGCGCGCTTTTTCTCCGAGGCCGTACCGCCCGCCCTGGCGCTGCTGCCGGCGGAAATGCGCAACCGGCTCGATGTCGTGCAGCAGGCGCGGGCGGAGGACGCCGAGGCCGTGAAGGCGGCTTATGCCGCAAACGGCATAACCGCCGAGGTCTCCCACTTCTTTGCCGATCTGCCCGAGCGCATGGCGAACGCGCAGCTCGTCATTGCCCGCTCCGGTGCCTCCACCGTCGCCGAGCTGACGGTCATCGGCCGCCCGTCGATCCTGGTGCCGCTGCCGCATGCCATCGATAACGACCAGCTCCAGAACGCCGGCAGACTTGCCGAATCGGGGGCGGCTTGGTGTATCGAGCAAAAGGATTTGTCGTCGCAGCGCCTTGCGCAGGACATCGCGAGGCTGTTGGGTGATCCAGGACTACTGACCGGAGCGGCGGATGCCGCCAAGCAACTCGGCCGGCCGGATGCGGTTGGGCGTCTGGCCGATCTGACCGAGGAGCTGATACGTTCGAAATGATTCGGAAGGTGCGTTCGGCGGCTCCCCGGTGTGTCGGGCGGCCGTTGCCATAGGCGGGCCACGGGCAGCCGGCATCCCACCGGCACTCAAGGACGAGGGACTATCACCATGCAGATGCCCCGCGAGATCGGGACCTTCCACATCATTGGAATCGGCGGCATCGGCATGAGTGCCATCGCCGAGATCCTGCTGGCGAAGGGTTATTCGGTCCAAGGCAGCGACCAGAAAGACAGCCCGAACGTCCGTCGCCTGCGCGCCAAGGGCGTACGCGTCTTCATCGGCCACGATGCGGTGAACCTCGTCGGCGCCCGCTCCATCGTCATCTCCAGCGCGGTGAAGTCGGGCAACCCGGAGCTGGAGGCCGCGCGCGCGAAGGGCCTGCCCGTCATCCGCCGCGCCGAGATCCTCGCCGAGCTGATGCGGCTCTATTCCACCGTCTCCGTCACCGGTACGCACGGCAAGACGACGACCACCTCGCTCACCGCGCACGTCTTCGCCGCCGCGGGCGTCGATCCGACCGTGATCTCCGGCGGCATCATCCAGGACTGGGGCACGAACGCGCGCCTCGGCAAGGGCGACTGGATGATCGTCGAGGCCGACGAGTCCGACGGCACCTTCGTGCGCCTGCCGACGCAGATCGGCATCGTCACCAACATCGATCCCGAGCACCTCGACTACTTCAAGACGGTCGAGAACATGCATCGCGAGTACGAGACGTTCTTCCGCAACATTCCCTTCTACGGCCTTGCGGTGACGTGCATCGACCACCCGGTCGCGCGCGCCATGATCGATCGCCTCGAATTGCGCCGCGACGGCCGCCGGCTGCTGACCTACGGCACCGTTGCAGGCGCAGACCTGCTTCTGCGCGGCCTGCAGCAGGACCGCGGCGGTATCGTCATCGATGCCGACCTCAGCGCGCGCGTCAAAGGCGGCGAGCGCCAGATCCGCGGCTGGTCGATCCCTATCGCTGGCCAGCACAACGCCCTCAATGCGCTGGCCGCCATCGCCGCGGCGAGCGAAGCCGGCATCCCCGACGCCGCCATCCGCCAGGCGCTCTCCACCTTCACCGGCGTGAAGCGCCGCTTCGAGCTGACCGGCTCGTGGAATGGCGCGACGATCTACGATGATTACGCCCATCACCCCGCCGAGATCGCCGCGGTGCTTGCCGCCGCACGCAGCGGCTCGCGCGGCCGCGTCATCGCCGTCTTCGAGCCGCACCGCTATTCGCGCGTCAACGATCTCTTCGGCGAGTTCTGCGCCTGCTTCCGCGACGCCGACAACGTCATCGTGGGCCCGCTCTATTCTGCCGGCGAGGCCCCGCTCGCCGGCATCGACCAGCGCTACATGGCCGAAGGCATCCGCGCCACGGGCCATCCGGCGGCAACGCATGTCGACGACGTGCACGATCTTGTTCCGCTGCTGCGCCACCACGTCCGTCCGGGCGACATGGTGATCTGCCTCGGCGCCGGCACCTCCACCGAGTGGGCGCACGCGCTGCCCGGATGGCTCGCCGCCGCCGATGAGCCGCGGCGCGCGAACGCCTGATCCACATCCTTTCCCAACCGGAGCGGAGGCGCGACGTTGACGTTTCCCGATCTCAGCGCTGACCTCGCAGCCCGCCTGCCCGATCTGCGCGGAAGGCTGGCCGCCGGAACGATGCTGGCGGACATCACGTGGTTCCGTGTCGGCGGTCCTGCGCAGGCGCTGTTCACGCCCGCCGACGAAGCCGACCTCGCCTATTTCCTCGCCAACATTCCCGCCGATCTGCCCGTCACCGTCGTCGGCCTCGGCTCGAACCTTCTCGTGCGGGACGGCGGCATAGAGGGCGTTGTCATTCGCCTCGGGCGCGGCTTCGCCAACGTCACGGCCGAGCCGGGCAACCGCATCCGCGCCGGCACCGCCGTGCCCGACGTGAAGGTGGCGCGCGCCGCCGCCGAAGCGGGCGTTGCCGGCCTCGCCTTCTACCGCGGTATTCCCGGCTCCATCGGCGGCGCGCTGCGCATGAATGCCGGCGCGCACGGAAGCGAGACGAAGGATGTCCTCATGGAAGCCCGCGCCGTCGATCGCCAGGGCAACATCCACGTGCTTTCGCTCGCCGACATGGGGCTCACCTATCGCCACAGCAGCGTGCCGAAGGACTGGATCATGACCGAAGCGCTCTTCCAGGGCACCGCGGGCGATCCCGCCGCCATCCTCAAGGAGATGGAGGACGTGGCCGACTACCGCGAGAAGAACCAGCCGATCCGCGAGCGCACCGGCGGCTCCACCTTCAAGAACCCCCCGGGCCAGAGCGCCTGGCGTCTCGTCGATGAAGCCGGATGCCGCGGGCTGCGCGTCGGCGGTGCGAAGGTGTCGGAGCTGCACTGCAACTTCCTCATCAACGATGCGAAAGCCACCGCCGAGGACATCGAGCGCCTGGGCGAAACCGTGCGCGCGCGTGTGAAAGCGCGCACCGGCGTCGAGCTGCAATGGGAAATCATCCGCCTCGGACAGCCGCTGCCCGGCTGTCCCACCGGGGAAGCGTTGGCGGAGGCGGAGGTTCTATGATCGGGAAGGCGCCGGAGCGCACGCATGGCCATGTGGCCGTGCTCATGGGCGGCTGGTCGGCCGAACGCGAGGTGAGCCTGCGCTCGGGCGCGGCCTGCGCGCGGGCGCTCGAAGGGGAGGGCTATCGCGTCACGCCCATCGACGTCGATCGCGATCTCGCCGCGCGGCTGCAGGAGGTGAAGCCCGACGTCTGCTTCAACGCGCTGCACGGCCGCTTCGGCGAGGACGGCTGCGTCCAGGGCGTCCTCGAATGTCTCGCCATTCCCTATACGCACTCCGGCGTGCTCGCATCGGCGCTCGCCATGCACAAGGAGCGCGCCAAGGACGTGATGCGCCCGGCCGGCGTTCCGGTCGCCGACGCCGAGGTCGTGACCCGTCGCGAGGCGCTGACGCGGCACGTCCTGCCGCCGCCCTACGTGGTGAAGCCGGTCGATGAAGGGTCGAGCGTGGGCGTGATCATCGTTGAGGTCGGCGCCAACGGTCCCCCCGCTCGCATAGGCGAGATCGGCCAACCCGACGATCTCGTCATGGTGGAGCGCTACATCCCCGGCCGCGAGCTGACCTGCGCGGTGATCGGCGATTTCATCACCGACGTCATCGAGATCAAGCCGCTCAAGGGCCTCGAATTTTACGATTACGAGGCCAAATACGCCCCCGGTGGCTCCCAGCACGTGCTCCCGGCCGATATTTCACCGGATGTTTACCAATTGATCCGGAAATACACGGCTACCGCATGCCGCGCATTGGGGTGCCGGGGCGCGGCGCGCGCGGATTTTCGATACGACGACACGACCGAGGGGACGGCTGAGCTGATCTGCCTCGAGGTCAATACCCAGCCGGGGATGACGGAGACTTCACTCGTACCCGAGCTGGCGCAGCATGCGGGCTGGTCCTTTGGCGAGCTCGTACGGTTTCTGGTCGAGGACGCGAGTTGCAACAGGTAGGGGGCGGGCCGGAGTTGAAGGAGCGGGTGCCGCAGGCACAGACGCTCGACCCGGCCGCTACTCTTTTCTCGGCACTCTTTTCAAGCCTCGGTAAATCACAGTCTCCCGCCACTCCGGCCGCCACCGCACCCGCTGCGGGAGGACCGCTGCACCTGCGCCGCCGCCGCGAGCCGCGCCACGCGGCGTTCGGGCGCCGGCTCGGCCTCGCCATGTTCATGGGCCTTTCCGGCGCGCTCGCTTTCTCGCTGCTGACGGACGGTGGACGCCAGACCCGGGCCGTCACGAGCTTCCTGCCGGATGCGGAGCAGATTCTCTATTGGACGGGGCTGCGCATCGAGCAGGTGGCCCTGACCGGACAGCGTTTCACCGCCGATGCGGACGTGTTCTCGGCCATCGACCTGCCGAACGCCGGTTCCCTCGTCACCTTCGATGTCGCCGCCGCGCGCGAGCGTATCGAAGCCCTGCCGTGGGTGGCCACGGCCTCGATCAGCCGCATCTTCCCCGCCGCCCTCGATGTGCGCATCACCGAGCGCCGCCCCTCGGCGCTGTGGATCAACGAAGGGCGCGAGTTTCTCGTCGACAGCTCCGGCCGCGTGCTGTCCGGTCTGAAACCGGGCACCAATGTCCGCCTCCCGCGCCTCACCGGCGCAGGGGCGCCGGAGGAGGCCCAGGCGCTGTTGGAGTTGGTCGTGCGCTATCCGCGCATCGCCGAGCGCTTCGTGATGGCGGAGCGCGTGGGCGGCCGCCGCTGGACGCTGCACCTCAAGAACGGTTTGACGATCCATCTCGGCGCGGACCGGGAGGCGGTGGCGTTCGCCGCGCTGTCCTCGCCCGAGGAGCTCGGCAAGCTTCTCGACGCCCAGAATGTCGTCGTTGATCTGCGCGCGCGCGGACGCATCGCCATACGGCCTGCACCGCCCGCCGCCGTCGAAAATTCCACGCAGAGTTAGTTGGTCGAGGAAGCCATGCTCAGCCGTGACAGGACAGTCAGTAAGAACTCCGAGATCGTCGGCCTGCTCGACATCGGGACGAGCAAGGTCGCCTGCATCATCGCAGCGCTCGAAGGGGCGGAAATGCCCGGCGAGCCCCGCCGCGCCCGGGTGCTCGGGCTCGGCCACTTGCGCGCGCGCGGCCTCAAGGCGGGCGTGATCATCGATCTGGCCGAGGCGGAAGCGACGGTGCGCGCCGCGATCGCCCAGGCCGAGCGCATGGCCCGCCATACCCTTGAGGACGTGTTCGTCTCGGTATCGTGCGGGCGCCTGCAGTCGGCGAACTTCTCCGCCACGGTGGATGTCACCGGCGGTGTCATTCGCGCCGACGACATCGACCGCCTGATGGCGGGCGGCCACGCCTTCGCCGAGCGCGAGGGCCGGACGCTGATACATCTCAACCGTATCGGCTATCGCGTCGATGGCGCGCCGGGCGCACACGACCCGCGCGGCCTCGCCGCCACCCGCCTTTCCGCCGATCTGCACACCGTCGCCGCCGACGAGGCGCCCGTTCGCAACCTGATGCTCGTCGTCGAGCGCTGCTATCTCAACGTGCGTGCGCTCATCGCCACGCCCTACGCCAGCGCGCTCGCCGCGACGACGGAGGAGGAGCGCCGGCTTGGCGTCACCTGCATCGACATCGGCGGCGGCACGGCCACGGTTGCCGCTTTTGCCGACGGTCATTTCATCCACGCGGCAACGGTGCCGCTGGGCGGCCATCATATCACCTTGGATATAGCCCAGGCCTTGCAGACACCACTTGCAGAGGCAGAGCGAATCAAGACGCTATACGGGACACTTGTGGTCGCACAGTCCGACGCGTACGAGGCGTTTTCGTATGCCCTTGCGGGCGAGGAAGACGGCGCTCGCGGACAGGCCACGAAGGCGCAACTATCCGGGATCATCCGCCCGCGTGTGGGCAGCATTCTCGGACTGGTGCGTGAGCGACTGGAAAAGGCCGGCACCATGGACTTTGCCGGTCAGCGTGTGGTTCTGACGGGCGGCGCAAGCGCGCTCGTCGGTTTTGGCGAGTTCGCCGCCAATACGCTCGGTCGTCCGGCGCGCGTAGCCTTGCCGCAGCCGATCGTCGGCTTGCCGCAGGGTGTATCCAGTCCAGCGTTTTCGACCGTCGCGGGGCTTCTGGCCGTTGCCGCGTCGGGAGGCGGGGAGGTTCCGGGGCTGCGGAACCGCGATGCGCTCGGCGGGGGTTATCTCGGGCGCGTCGGCGAATGGCTGAAGGCCGGCTTTGCGTAAGGCGGTCCGGCTGCAGCTTTTGAGATCGCCGCCGCAACGGCGAGTGATCGAGGCAAAGGGGAGCGGCCGAACGCGATGAGCATCAAGCTGCAGCTTCCGAAGCTTACCGACCTTAAGCCGCGAATTAACGTCGTCGGTGTCGGTGGCGCCGGCTGTAACGCTATCAACAACATGATCAACGCCGGACTCGCCGGTGTCGAGTTCGTGGTCGCCAACACCGACGCCCAGGCGCTCGCCACCTCGACGGCAGAGCATCGCCTGCAGCTCGGCACAAACCTCACCGAAGGTCTCGGCGCCGGCTCCAAGCCGGAGATCGGCGAGGCGGCCGCCGAGGAGGCGATCGACGACATCCGCGCGCAGATCGCCGGATCGCACATGGTTTTCATCGCCGCCGGCATGGGCGGCGGCACGGGCACGGGCGCCGCCGCGGTGATCGCGCGCGTCGCCAAGGAGCTCGGCATCCTCACCGTCGGCATCGTGACGAAGCCCTTCCACTTCGAAGGCGCCCGTCGCATGCGGATCGCCGAGGCGGGCATCGCGGAGATCCGCAAGCACGTCGACACGCTCATCGTCATTCCGAATCAGAATCTCTTCCGCGTCGCGAACGAGAAGACCACGTTCGCCGAGGCGTTCGTGCTGGCCGACCAGGTGCTCTATTCGGGCGTTGCCTGCATCGTCGACCTCATCATCAAGGAAGGCCTGATCAACCTCGACTTCGCCGACGTGCGCACGGTGATGAGCGGCATGGGCTCGGCCGTGATGGGCACGGGTGAGGCCGCCGGCGAGCGCCGCGCCTCCGTCGCCGCCGAGGAGGCGATCGCCAATCCGCTCCTGGACGACGTGTCCCTCAAGGGCGCCCGTGGACTGCTGTTATCCATCACCGGTGGCCGCGACCTCACCCTCTATGAGGTCGACGAAGCCGCCAGCCGCGTGCGCCAGGAGGTCGACCCCGAGGCCAACATCATCGTCGGCGCCACGTTCGACGAATCGCTCGGCGACAAGGTGCGCGTGTCGATCGTCGCCTCGGGCATGATGCGCGACGGCGAGAAGTCCATGGCGATGCCGGCGTCACCGCCGCCGATGCAACACCATCAGCCGCCAGAGCCGCCGCGTCAGCGGCCCATGCACCCGCAGACGCCGCCGCTTCCCCCGCAGGCAACGCGTCCCCCCGAGTCATCCCATGGCTTTGCGCCGGGACGGCCCCAGGAAGACGACGTGCAGCGCCGCCTGAGCGAGGCGATCGGCGGTCAAGACGACGATGTAGACCAGTCCCAGTCCCAGTCCCGCGAGGTCTGGCGCGCGCCGGGCAACGTCGTGATCGAGGAGGGCTTCTCGCAGATGACCTGGCCGACGCGGCAACAGGTGGCCCGCACGGCCCCGCCCGCCGTTCCGGCCGCCGCCGCGCACCAGCCCTTCGTGCCGGCACCGCCAGTGGACCTGCGCCGGAATGGCCGGCGCATGCCGGAGGTGGAAGATTTTCCGCCCGTCGCGCAGCGCGAGTACCGCGCCAAGGTTGGCTATAGCAACGAGACGCCTCCGGGCCCGCCACCCCATCAGAGTGTGGAGGAAGGGCCACAGCGCCGTGGCATCCTCCAGCGGATCATGGCACGGACCCGGCGCGATGATGGCGATGATCCGGCGACGGGCAATGCCGCGCCCGATCCGCGGCGAGTCGCCAATCCGTCTCCGGACGAATGGTGGGCCGCCGAACATGATTCGGATGGCCAAGGTGTGGACGAGGACCGCGGACCTCTTCCCGAGTTCTTCAATCGGCGGCGCTGAGGGCGCCACCCCTGTGGAAAAAGTGCATAAAATCGGGTAAAAATGCACATGTACCATCGCGGTAACACACAGTAAGAAACCGTGATTTGGCGCAGCAGCTTACCCCGGCGTATCGTTCGATTGTTAACGACAGCGTTCGCTAAGTCCCTGCACTGCCTAGGGCGCAGCTAAAAAGACGCCCCGACAAGTTAACGAAGATCACAATCTGGGACACGGACATTGTTGGGGGTGGTGGCAGCCAGGACACACTGGTCGTCACCGGAGGTCATCGAGGGACGGGCGCAAATGTCGAATCGATTCATCGGTGCGCGGCAAACCACGATCGCGCGCGAGATCGAGGTGACAGGGACGGGGGTCCATAGCGGAGCGCCAGTTTCGGTCATCCTGCATCCTGCAGCTGCCGATACTGGGCTCCGTTTTCTTGTCACCAAGCGCGGCCGGGTGGTCGCGGAAATTCCTGCCAGCGTAGAGCACGTCAAAAATCTCACGCTGTGCACGGTCATTGGAAATGATGCCGGCATCACCGTCGGCACGGTCGAGCACCTTCTGGCCGCCCTCCGCGGCCTCGCCGTCGATAACTGCATCATCGAGATCGACAGCAAAGAAGTGCCGATCATGGACGGCAGCGCGGCGCCGTTCGTCGATCTGATCGACGATGTCGGCATCCGCGAGCTCCAGGCGCCACGCCGCTACATCAAGGTGCTGAAACCGGTTCGCGTCGAGGAAGGCGAGTGCTGGGGTGAGCTACTTCCCCACGCCGGTTTCCACGTCGACGTCGAGATCGATTTCCCCACCCCGCTGATCGGCAATCAGCGCCTCTCCTTCGAAATGAGCCCCGGCGTATTCCGCCACGAGATTTCCCGGGCCCGCACCTTCGGCTTCATGAGCGACGTAGAGAGACTGTGGAAAGCCGGTCTCGCGCTCGGAGCCAATCTCACCAACACCATCGCCATCGGCGAAGATAAGATCATGAACCGCGACGGCCTCCGCTATCCGCAGGAGTTCGTCCGCCACAAGATGCTGGACGCCGTGGGCGATCTCGCCCTTGCCGGCAAGCCGCTGCTCGCAGCCTTCCGTTCGGTGAAGGGCGGCCACCGGCTCAACTCCCTCGTCGTGCAGGCACTGCTGGCCGATCCGCAGGCATGGACCGTCGCCACGGCGCCCCATGTCCGCGAGACCAAGCAGGTCGATCTGCGCTACGCCATCGCGGCGGGCGAATAAGGCCCGGTCTTTATCGAGCGAATCCTGCGCGCGGCCTTCGGGGCCGCGTTGCAGTTTTAAGGGCCGGCCGTGGTGCCGGCGGAATTGGGATCGAGTGTCGGCGTATGGCCCCAAGTCCTAGAAGAACCATAATCATCACCTAGCCGACTAGCGTGCCGGAAAAGTGGGACACCGGTTTTCCACTGGGTCGCACGCTAACGCAAAAACGTAGCGCCGTTCGGCAAGTCCATGAAAGTCTGAACGGCGCCAGACGATGTGGAGCAGGCATCCGCCGCGGTATCGCCGCGCTTGCGGTATGTGCTAGGGGTAGCTGGATATCCGGGGAATCCGGGGTCCAATCAGAACAGCGGATGCCGCAGGTGGGGAAAATCAGGGGAAGCCGGCGCTTGTGTCAGCGAGCCCTCAAGGGGCTGGCGATGGTTGCCGTCGCGGCGGCTCTCGCCGGTTGCGCCTCCAATGACGCCGTGCGCGCTCTCAACCCCGATCCGCCCTCGAAAATGTTCGCCGACGCCGACGCGCTCATGGCCAAGGGCAGCTTCGAGGACGCGGCCAAGAAATTCGAGGACGTCGACCGCGAGCATCCCTATTCGCCCGAAGCGCGCCGCGCCATCGTGATGGCGGCCTATGCCTACTACAAGGCCAACAAGACGCCGGAGGCCATCGCCGCCGCCGAGCGCTATACAACGATGCACCCCGGCACCAAGGAAGCGCCGCTCGCTCACCACATCATCGCGCAGTCCTACTTCGATCAGATGAAGCAGCCGAACCGCGATCAGGAAGCGACGCGCAAGGCGCTGGCGCAGCTGAAAACCTTGAAGACGCGCTACCCGGATAGCCCTTACGCGCAAAAGGCCGACAACCAGATTCGCGTGTGCGAGGATACGCTGGCCGCGCAGGAGATGGAGGTCGGTCGCTACTATCTCAAGAACGGCAACCACATCGCCGCCATCAATCGCTTCAAGACCGTCGTCACCGACTACCAGACGACCGCCCACGTCGAAGAGGCGCTCTACCGGCTCGCCGCATCATATCTCGCGCTCGGTATCGCACCGGAGGCGCAGAACGCCGCCGCCGTGCTGGGGCACAACTTCCCCAACTCGTCCTGGTATAAGGACTCCTACGCGCTGTTGCAGAAGCAGGGCCTGATGCCGCAAGTCAGCCAGGGCTCCTGGATGACCGACGTTCTGCAGGGCCACACCAAGACGCCGAAGCCGCCCGCGGCGAGCCCGGTGCCTCCGGCTGCGCCTGCGCCCGCGGCGCCGTCCACGCCCGATTGGCCGGCGGCCACCACCACGCCGCAGACGCCGCCTCCGCCGTCATCCCTGGGCGGCCCGAGCACCTGACCGCGCGTCGGCGCCGGGTCGACGCCCCTTTTGCTCAGCCGATGGCTTGTGCATCCGCGCGCGAGCTGTGCATCTTCCCGCTCGGCGCAGTTTGCGTGCCGCGCCGCATCCGTTATTGCTGAGCGCTTCGCGAACCGCGAGCGCAGAGCCTCGATGGGCACCAACGATTTCAGCACCGTACCGGTCGATGACCTGAAGCGGGCCGAGGCCGCGGCGGAGCTGCAGCGGCTCGCCGCGCTCATCCGCCACCACGACGACCTCTACTACCGCCAGGACGCGCCGGAAATTTCCGACGCCGAATATGACGCCCTGCGTCGGCGCAACGACGCGATCGAGGCGCGCTTCCCCAAGCTCGTTCGCCCCGACAGCCCCTCCCGCCGCATCGGCGCGCCCGCGGCGGAGGGTTTCGGCAAGGTGCGCCACCACGTGCCGATGCTCTCCCTCGGCAACGCCTTCGACGCCGAGGACGTGCGCCAGTTCGTCGAGCGCGTGCATCGCTTCCTGCGCGTGCCCGATGATGCCCCGCTCGCGTTCATGGCCGAGCCCAAGATCGACGGCCTGTCGATCTCGCTGCGCTATGCCGGCGGCAAGCTCGTCGAAGCTGCGACGCGCGGCGATGGCTTGGAGGGCGAGAATGTCACCCGCAACGTCATGACCATCTCCGGGATCCCGCACGAACTGAAAGGTCGCAAGGTCCCCGAGATCATCGACGTACGCGGCGAGATCTACATGACGCGCGACGACTTCGCCGTGCTCAACGAGAATCAGGCGGCGCATGGCGGCAAGGTGTTCGCCAATCCGCGCAACGCCGCCGCCGGCTCGTTGCGCCAGCTCGATCCATCGATCACCGCCGCCCGCCCGCTGCGCTTCTTCGCCTACGCCTGGGGCGAGGCATCCTCGCTGCCCGCCGACACCCAATCGGGCGTCGACGCCGCATTCGCCGGCTGGGGCTTGCCGGTGAACAAGCTCGCGCGCCTCTGCTCCGGCGCCGACGAGCTCATCGCCTACTATGACGAGCTCGCCGCCCACCGCGCCACGCTGGCCTATGACATCGACGGCATCGTCTACAAGGTGAACCGGCTCGACCTGCAGGCGCGGCTCGGATTCGTCTCGCGCTCGCCCCGCTGGGCCATCGCGCACAAGTTCCCCGCCCAGCAGGCGATGACCGTCCTCAACGGCATCGACATCCAGGTCGGCCGCACCGGCGCGCTGACGCCCGTCGCCCGCCTCGAGCCGGTAACCGTCGGCGGCGTCGTGGTCACGAACGCGACGCTGCACAACGAGGACGAGATCGCACGCAAGGACGTGCGCATCGGCGATACGGTCATCGTTCAGCGCGCCGGCGACGTCATTCCGCAGATCGTCGGCATCGTGCCGGAGAAGCGCCCCAAGGGATCGAAGCCCTACAAGTTCCCCACCTTTTGTCCCATCTGCAAAAGCCACGCCGTGCGCGAAGTGAACGAGAAGACCGGCCGCGTCGACGTCGTGCGCCGCTGCACCGGTGGGCTCATCTGTCCTGCGCAGCGCGTCGAGCGCCTCAAGCATTTCGTCTCCCGCAACGCCTTCGACATCGAGGGCCTCGGAGAGAAGAACATCCAGGCTTTCTACGACGACAAGCTGATCCAATCGCCGGAGGACATCTTCACGCTCGCGTCGCGCGACGCCCGCTCCACCGACAAGCTCGAGGCGCGCGAAGGCTGGGGACCGCAGTCGGCGACGAAGCTGTTCGCGGCCATCGCCGCGCGCCGCGATATCGCGCTCGATCGCTTCATCTTCGCCCTCGGCATCCGCCATGTGGGCGAGACGACGGCGAAGCTCCTGGCGCGCTTCTACGGCACGGCGGAGAGTTTCCGTGACGCGATGCTCGAGGCGGCCAAGGGCAAGGACAGCGAAGCCTTCAAGGAGCTCGACAACATCGAGGGCATCGGCGAGGTCGTGGCACAGGCCATCGCCGACTTCTTCGCCGAGCCGCACAACGTGCGCGTGGTTGACGATCTGTTGAAGGAGGTCTCGCCCCAGCCCCTCGAAGCCGTTGATTCGAGCTCCGCCGTCGCCGGCAAGACGGTCGTCTTCACCGGGACCCTCACTCTCATGACCCGGGGCGAGGCCAAAGCGCAGGCCGAGCGGCTGGGCGCGAAGGTCGCGGGTTCCGTTTCGAAAAAGACTGACTATGTAGTTGCGGGAGCCGATGCGGGCTCCAAGCTGTCGAAGGCGCGCGAGCTGGGCGTCACGGTGCTGGATGAAGCCGAATGGCTGCGGTTGACCGGCGCGGCGGATCGCGACTAGACCATGATCGCTTCGGACCCCACCAGTCCGAAGCGTGAATCATCGGTCTGATCAAAAGGCTAGAGCTGCATCGCGATTCGAAGAAAAGCGATCGCGACTAGTTGCCGGGTAGACATACAACATCGAGTCGTTACGAGTGTGTGGCTGCGAAACGCCAACATGGGGACCAGTGAATGCTGAGGAGACGCCGCCTATCTTCTGGAGTCCGTCTCGGCCCGCCCTTGCCGCTTCGCGCCTTCAACAAGCTCGGGCCGCTCGTGAAAGCGCTCGGGCTATGGCCCAGCATCGATTATCAGCGCCAGATGCGCGCCACCGAGCGCAAGTACGGCCGCGACGACTGGACGCCTGAATTCCGGCGTGCGCTGCCGGTTCGCGCAGCGGCCTTCAACAGCGCGGATGCCGATCTGTCGCTGTTCGGCGCGCTCGTGATTCGCGACCAGTTCCTCAAGAGCATGGACAATGCGCTCGCGCTCGAGGATCTCATCGCGCGCCACCCTGAGATACTCGAGGAGAAGATCGAGCGGCCGCTGTTCGTGCTCGGCCTCGCACGCACCGGCACGACGCTGCTGCAGCGGCTGCTATCGCTCCATTCCGGTGCGCGCTACCTGCCCTTCTGGGAAGGCTACACGCCCTTTCCGCGCAAGGTCGGCAACCATCAGGGCGGCAAGGACGGCCGTTACCGCGAGGCGCAGAACCGCCTCAAGCTGCTGAATTTCGTGGGGCCCGAGTTCAACAAGATCCACCCCATCGAGATCGACGACCCGGAGGAGTGCTATCATCTCTTCCGCAACCACTTCCTCGTGCCGCCGGGCTTCGACTTCGCGAACGTGCCGGGCTTCTGGCAGTGGTGGGACGACCACGCCCACGCCGATGCTTACCGCATGCACAAGCGCCAGCTCCAGGCGCTGCAGTGGCTCAATCCGAACCGCCATTGGGTGCTGAAGTGCCCTAACCATCTTTCGGGCCTGAAGCATCTGCTCGAGGTCTACCCCGACGCTCGCATCGTCTATACGCAGCGCGATCCGATGAAGACGGTGCCCTCGCTGGCGAGCCTCGCGGCCGTCACGTGGTGCATGACCTCCGACACGGTGGACCTGCACAATGTTGGCGAGTTCGCCCTCGATCTCGCCGAGCGCTGTGCCACCGCCGGACGCGCGGCCATGAAGAACCTGCCGCGCGATCAGATCGTGCATGTCCAGTACGACGAGCTTGTGCGCGACCCGGCGGCGATGGCGGTGTCGATCTATGAGCGCCTCGGCTATCCCGCCGATCCGGGCCTCAAGGCGCGCGCCCAAAAGTGGCTCGCCGAGCACCCGAGCGACAAGCACGGCAAGCACAGCTACGCGCTGGAGGACTTCGGCCTGACGCCCGAGATCTTGAAGCAGCGCCTTGCGGAGCCGCCGCTGAAAACCGCCTCCGGCGGCTGAGTCGCGCTGCGATTTGGCAGCCCGCACTCGACCGTCACCCCGGCGCAGGCCGTGACCTACACCACCGTCACCCGTCGCACCGGCCGACCTGCACCAGCGCCCCACGCTCGACCGTCACCCCGACGCTGGCAGCGACCTACACCACCGTCACCCCGGCGCAGGCCGGGGTCCACGCCAGGGCCCGTATCGCGCGACGCCTGGCGATGATCTTCAGCACGTGAGCGCCCGTGACACCGGGTTCGAATTGCGGGAGCGGAACGTGGATGCCGGCCTGCGCCGGCATGACGAATTGGATGGCTAGCAGCCGCCACAACCCTCCCGTCGCGACCTCCCGCGTCGCTGCACGCGGCGCCAGCTTGAGGACTTGGTCTGCTTCGAGCGGACCCACCGGCCGCTATGGCGCGCAGGCAGCAGCCTACACCATCGACGTCACCCCGACGCAGACCGTGATCTACACCCACCGGCCGTCACCCGACGCTGGCAGTGCCCTACACCATTGACGTCATTCCCGCGCACCGGCCGACCTGCGCCAGTGCGGCCGCGCTCGACCGTCACCCCGGCGCAGGCCGGGGTCCACGCCAGCTTCAAAACGTACTTGGGTGAGTTATCGCCATCGCAGTACCGCTGCGATCTACAGCGGTGCCGTCGCGCGCTTGAGCCAGGCCCGCGTATCGCCGTCGAGATCAGACGCAAGCTCGGCGGCGACGCGCGCGTGATACGCATCGAGCCATGCGAGTTCCTCCGCCGTCAGCATCTCCTTCACGACGAGCCGCCGGTCGATGGGCGCGAGCGTCAGCGTCTCGAAGCCCATCATCTCGCGGTCCGCGCCCGCAGGCTTCTCCAGCGGCGTCACCAGCACGAGGTTCTCGATGCGGATGCCGTACGCGCCCTCTTTGTAATAGCCCGGCTCGTTGGAGATGATCATGCCGGGCTCCAGCACGGCCATCCCCGCGCGCGAGATCGATTGCGGACCTTCGTGCACGGACAGATAGCTGCCGATCCCATGGCCGGTGCCGTGGTCGAAGTCGAGCCCGGCCTGCCATAGCGCGCGCCGCGCGAACGGATCGAGATCGATGCCGCGCGTGCCCTTCGGAAACCGCGCCGTCGCAATGCCGATGTGCCCCTTGAGCACGAGCGTGAAGCGCTCGCGCATCTCCGCCGTCGGCGCGCCGATGGCAACGGTGCGCGTGATGTCCGTCGTGCCGTCGAGATACTGCGCGCCGCTGTCGATCAGGAACAGCTCGCCGTTCCGCAGCTTGCGGTTCGTCGCCTCCGACACGCGATAGTGCACGATGGCGCCGTTGGGACCGCTGCCGGAGATGGTATCGAAGGAAATCTCGCGCAGCTGGTTGGTCTCGCGGCGGAAGCCCTCCAGCCTGCGCACGGCTTCGATCTCGTCCACCGTGCCCGAGGCGACGGCACCGTCGAGCCAGGCGAGAAAGCGCGTCACCGCAACGCCGTCCCGCAGGTGCGCCGCGCGCGCGCCCTTGATCTCGGTTGCGTTTTTGATGGCCTTGAGCGCCAGCACGGGGTCCGGCCCGCGCGCGATCTTACGCGCGCCGCCGAGCGCGCGCGCAAACCAGAAGCCCGCGGTGTTAGGGTCGAGCCGCACGCGCTTGCCTGCATCCCGCAGCGCCTTGAGGCGCGTCGCCAGCGCGTCGGGCGGGCTGATGCGCGCGAAGCTGTCGAGCTGCGTGCGCACCGCCGGCGGCAGCTTTCCCGCCGCAATGAAGAGTTCCGGCTTGCCGGTCACGGGCACGATCGCGAAGGCGAGCGCCACGGGCGTATGCGGGATATCCGATCCGCGGATGTTGAAAACCCACGCAACGGAATCGCTCAGCGTCAGCACCACGGCGTCCTGCCGCTCGGCCTTCAGAAGCTTCTGGATGTCGGCGATCTTGTCCTGCGCCGAGCGTCCGGCGAGCTTGACCGGATGCAGCGAGACGGGATCCGCGGGCGGCGCGGGACGCTCCCGCCCCCATACGCGGTCGACGAGGTTGCGCGGTGTCGGCACGAGCTTGATGGCGCGCGGCGCGAGCGCAGCCTCCAGCCGCTCCACCTCGGCAATGGTGTGCAGCTGGGGATCGAAACCGACGCGTGCCCCCCGCGCCAGCTTCTCGCTCAGCCATTCCCCGATGCGCCCCCGCGGCAGCAGAGAGACCTCCATGAGCTCCGGCTCGACCTCTGCGCGCGCCTGCACCGTATACCGTCCGTCGACGAACAGCGCGGCAGCCCGCTTGGCGATGATGGCAAGGCCCGCCGAGCCGGAAAAACCCGTGAGCCATTTGAGCCGCGCGGCGGAAGCGGGCACGTATTCGCCCTGGTGCTCGTCGGCGCGGGGCACGAGGTAGGCGTCGAGCTTCGCGGCGGCCATCAGCCGGCGCAGCTCCTTGATGCGATCTGCGGCATCGCCGCGCTCGGACTGGCTTTCGAATGTCTGGAACATGGCTGCCTGTTTAAGCTCAGCGCGCCCCGGCGGCAAATCGCTTCCGCTAATTTGGCGCCGCGATGCCTGCTTCTGCAACCTCAGGCGCGGCGGCGCAGCGTCAGGGTCGTCCAGTCGCCGATGCGGCGGCGCTCGATCAGCGTGAAGCCGTGCGCCAGATAGGCGGCCACGACCGCCGGTGCTTCGGGGTTGAGAATGCCCGACAGCGCGGTGAAGCCGCCCGGCCGCAGGCTGGCGCCGACGTCTCCGGCGAGGCCGCGCAGCGGACCGGCGAGAATGTTGGCGATGATGAGATCGAAGGGCGCGGCCGCGCGCAGCGTCGGGTGCGCGAGCCCGGCCGTGCAGGCGAATGTGATCTGACGCACGCCGTTCGCCTCGGCATTGGTGCGCGCCACATCGACGGCGATGGGATCGTTGTCCGAGGCGAACACGCGCGCCGAGGGCAGGGCTCGCGCCGCTGCGATGGCGAGCACGCCCGAGCCGCACCCGAGGTCCAGGATACGTGCGAAGCGGTGCATACGCGCCAGCCGGTCGATCGTGAGCAGACAGCCCAGCGTCGTCGCATGGTGCGCCGTGCCGAACGCCTCGTTGGCGTCGATGAGAATGGAGCGGGGGCCGTAGGGAACGCGTTCGCGATCGTGGCTGCCGTGCACGACGAAGCGCCCGGCCGTCACCGGCGGCAGGGCCGCCTGCGAGATCGCCACCCAGTTGAGCTCGGGAAGCTCTTCCAGGTCATAGGGCGGCAGCCCAGGTCCGACCCGCGCCGCAAGCTGCGCCGCGGCGGCCTCCGCTTCCGTGCGCGCCTGCCAGTAGGCTTCGATGCGCCATGCGTCCGGGCCGTCTTCGAACAGGGTCACGGCGTCCGCCGTTTCCGCCGCGCTGAGCGCCCCCTCGATGGCCTGCGCGATGGCGTGATCGGTCGCGCGCACGGAAAGCTTGGTGCTGCCCATTTCGATGTCCGGATGTGTGAGAAGCCGGCGTCCGCTACAGGGCGCCGGCGGGATTGCCTTCGAACTCCATGCCCTCGGCGCTGACCGGCTCGGGCAATTCGTCGAGGAACAAATCCCACTTCCTGTCGATATGCAATGCCGCCTCCGCCGGAGGCATGGTGAGCAGGGTGCCGTCGGGCTGCTCGGTCACGATACCGTCGGCGATCAGCCGTTCTAGGCCATCGTTGATGTCGAAATCGACGCTCACGCCAAAGCTGGAAGCCAGATACTGCTCGATGGCGGCGTCGATGTCCGGCAGGTCCGCCCGGCGCGCCTTTTCCTTGCTCAGCACGGCATAGAGCAGCATCTCTTCCTTGATGTCTTCCTCCGCGGCGCGCGCGGCGAGCTTCAGCATCACCCCGCGGTTGTCGGCCATGGCGTGGAAGTAGAGGTTCTGCGCCATCACGACCATGTAGCGCTGCTTCTGGTTCATGAAGTTCATCGCCTGCCGGAAGGCGATGCCGCCCAGCCCGACGAGGGCGCCGGCGGCGGCGATGGGATTGCTGGCGAGCATTGCGACCTTGCCCGCCGCGCTCACCGTGCCGAGCGTCAGGCCCCCGCCCGCCGTCGCGCTGAGCCGCAGCTTGTCATAGAAGCGGAAGCGCACGCGCGTGTTGGGAAACACCATCTCGAGGTCGCTCCTCGGGATGTTCTTGAACAGCTTCATGTAAATGCAAGATTCCTTCACCTCGGAAGGAATGGTCTCGCGCTCGCGCTTGACAAGCTTCTCAGCTTCGCGCCGGTTGAGCTTCTGCTTCTCCATCACCTCCCGGACATGCTTGTCGAAAGGCTTCAGCTTGAAGAGCAGGAACAGGCGCCGGAAGATCGGCACGTCGAATTCTTCGCGCAGGTAGAACTTCTGCCAGCGCCGCCGCAGATCGCGTTTTGTCGAGGCGCCGCGATAGTAGATGAGAATCTCTTCGAAGGCGTCGAGGTCGACATAGAGATCGAGCCCGTACGCCGAATCCCGCGTGAGGATCTGCTCCACGTCGTTGTGATCGATCTGGACGTAGTTGGCCTGCGTAAGGATGCGCCGCATGCCGTCGACGATCCGGCTCTGCATCACCTCGCGCTCTTCGGGCGCGAACGTGCGGGTCATGAGCAGATCGCTGTCGGGGCTGAAGGGCTCGTAGGTCTCCTCCAGCTCGTGGAGCTGCGCCGTGTACTGCTGGCGGCGCCAGTGATCGAGGTAGCGGAAGAAGCGCCGCGCGTTGCGGCCCTCTCCGTTGGGCCAGGCCGTGGGCGAGGTCAGGCGGTCGAGCAGGGCGAACCGCGTAACGGGGATGAAATGCTCCCGGGCGCGCGATCCTTCGGGCATCACCTCGTCGAACGCCGAATCGTCCCCAGGCTGTGGATAAACGACAGCGCTAGACGCTTCTAATCTGTAGGAGAATTCGCTCGCGGTAGCCGCCGGTGCAGCCGGCGCGTTGCTAGAAGACATCAGTCGCGCTCCTCCTCACGCGGGCAAATACCACCTGCGCGGGTACCCACCGGACACCGGCACGCCCAAGGCTGTTCTAGGATCGAAGCGCTTGGATTGTCGAGACTTGGCGGGCTCAGTCGGCATTTTTGCGGCGAGTTGTTGCCCCTCGCCAGCACGGTCCGCGGCGATCACCGAATCCTGATGCTCAAGGGCGACAGACAACCGATAGTTTGCGTTGATAACCCGCACAATTGCCACAGTGACGCCCTTGTTCACCATAAGAACACAAGCGTGCGTGCCAACATGAGAGGGCATAGCGGTGCGTCGTGTTTTCCGCTTCTTGCTGTGGATGAGCCTGGGGATTTTGGGGGCTCTGCCGCAGTTTTCCGCCGAGGCTCGGGAACGGCTTGTCATGCCGTTCGGCTGTGACGTGGAGGCCGGCGAGGTTCGCCTGTCGCCCGGCGCGGAGACGAGCTATCCGATCATCGATGACCGCGACGAGCGAACGGTGACGACCTGCACGCAGGCCCGTTCGAGCGGCTGCCGCACGGTGATGGTCCATCGCTTCACCATTGCCTGCGCCCACGGGGATGTCCCCTGGGTGCGCGTCGCCGCAGCGATGCGTGGCGGTTCGGCCAATCGCGCCTGGATCGAGAACGGCAGGCTCAATCTGGTGCTCCCCGCGCGCGCCGATCTGGAAGCGCCCGCGCGCTGCCGCAACGGCGCAGGCGCGAAGGAAGCCGGCGTCGTGTTGAGCGGCGACTGCCTTCCCTGGGCGCGCAAGGCGGCGTTCGAGCACCTGGTACTGCCCGATGGCTTTGCACCCGTTGGCGAGCTTGGCGCGCGGCTGATGCTCAACGCGCCGGTCGATGAAACCGGCATCGCCCTCGATCCGCATCTGACGCAAGTCGCGATGACGTTCGGCGATATGACCATCGCGAAGGCGGACCCCGACGCCACCTTGGAGCCTGCCCCGAGCCATCGCTCCTTCGACGCGGTGCTCGAGCCGGACTATGCCGCCAACGATTGGATCACCGTCGTGCATGAGGACGACGGCGGGGCGACGATCGCGTCGGACAATTCCACCGAGTCGAACTCCTGGGCGCTGCTGCTCGGCCTCGCAGCGGCAGCGGCCACGGCGGTGCTGGCAGCCATGCGCTTCGTGCCCCTGCTGCGCGAACGCCTCGTGCATGCGGCGCGCAGCAAGCTTTTGCGCACGCACACCTCGATTGCGAATGCGTCCGACGCGGTGGCGGCCATGTTGCAGCAGACCGAGACGGCCGCGCAGCAGCTCAAGTGGGCAGGTCCGCTGCGCGAGGTGCTGCAGGCGGAGCTCAACACCGTCCGCGGACGCATCTCGCATATCGAGCGCGTGGTCGCGCGGGGCGAGCTTGCGCCGGAAAAGGCCGCCCTGCAGTTCCGGGTGCTGGTGCGCGAGCTCGAGCGGATCGGGCGCATCGTCGACAGCGCCTTGGCGAGCAATTCAAATACGAAGAAATCCGGTGCGCTGCCGCGCACGGCGAGCGAAGCCTACGAGGTGCTCGGCGTGAACGCGGAGGTGAGTGCCGGTGTTCTGAAGAAGATCGTCGACGCGCTGCGCATGAGCTGGCATCCGGACCACGCACGCGATGACGACGACCGCGCGCTGCGCGAGGAGCGCATCCGCCAGATCAACATCGCCTGGGACCTCATCAACGGCAAGCGCGAGGCGGCTTAGATCCGCACCCCTTGCCGTCCAGGCGCGCACGCGAACGCCGCCGCCCTGGCCGCGTCGCAATGGTGAGCGTGCGTGAATCCCGGCCGTTGCCGGGATGACGGCGGATGCCGCGTACTGTTCTGTCATTCCGGGCAAGCGAGGCGAAGCTGAGCACTAACCCGGGCCCCGGCGTGAAAAGCGCTAGCGATATCGCGAAACTTCGCTTCACCCTGTGCCGGTATGAAGAGGTCGGCGCGGCCGGAGCCATCCAACGTCACCCCGACGAAGGTCGGGGTCTACGCCAGCTTCCACGCATGACCGCGTCGGGGAAGACGGGAATGATGCGCACTGTTCTGTCATTCCGGGCAAGCGAGGCGAAGCTGAGCGCTAACCCGGGACCGGGGTGAAAAGCGCTAGCGATATCGCGAAACTTCGCTTCACCCTGTGCCGATATGAAGAGGTCGACGCGGCCGGAGCCATCCAACGTCACCCCGACGAAGGTCGGGGTCTACGCCAGCTTCCACGCATGACCGCGTCGGCATTTATCGCCATCGTGCTGGCGCCGAGGATGCATCGCGAGACGGCCGTCGCTTGCGGTGGTGTCGGCCTCGGGGCTCAGCCGTAAACGGACGACTGTGCTTCCGCCGGGTCGAGCTGCGGTGCGATCTCGGCGCCGTTCGCGACCTTCCGCGAGCGCCCGTCGAAGCTTGCGCCCTGCTCGATCGTCAGCGACTGGCTGTGAATATCGCCATCCACACGCGCGCTCGGATGCAGCACGACGTTCGCGCCCAGGATCGCGCCGTGCACTTGCCCGAAAACGCGCACGGTATCGGCGGCGATCGATCCGTTGATCACCGCCTCTTCCCCGACCACCAGCTCCGCGCAGTGCAGGTCGGCGGCGATCGCGCCGTTGACGCGCAGAGATCCCCTGCAGCGCACGACGATGCCCTGGCCTTCGATGGACATATCCTTGCCGATGACGGATTCCGCCACCTTCGATGAAGCGGCGGCGGCGGGAAGCGCTGTCACCTCGGTGGGGATGACGGTGAGTGATTTCTGGTCTTGCTTACGCTGGAACTGGAACACGGCTACGCTCTCCCTCGGCTGATCCACCACAAGAAAGCCGCGCAGACGTGGTGGAATTATGATTAACAACGGCCTCCGCCATGCCGCATCGGTTTGACCTGGCGCAGCATGTCGGATGCATGCGTTTGCCCGTGGCCCGGATATTGTTGCCGGGCAAGTCCATGTTCTGCGGGTAGTCGCCATGACCCTCGCCGGAGAGCCGTACGCGGATCAACGCCACCTGATGGTCGATGAGGTCGTCGCGCTGGCGTCCGGTGGTCCCGCCGGCCACCGCGAGCTTGCCGCTCCGGTTCTGGCGGCGATGCGCAAGGTGCCACGCCATGAGTTCGTTCCCTCGATCCAGCGCTATGCCGCCTATCGCAACCGGCCGCTGTCCATCGGCGACGGCCAGACGATCTCGCAGCCTATATCGTCGCCCTGATGACGGACCTCCTGCGGATCGGCCCGGACGACCGCGTGCTGGAGATCGGCACCGGCAGCGGCTACCAGACGGCGGTGCTGGCCGAGCTCGCACGCGAGGTCTTTACGGTCGAGATCATCGAAAGCCTGGGTGAGCGCGCCAAGAGGACCCTCGATCGGCTCGGTTACCGCAACGTGCATGCGCGCATCGATGACGGCTCCCGCGGCTGGCCCGAGGCGGCGCCATTCGACGCCGTGATCGTCACCGCGGCGCCGGCTCAGGTTCCAGCGGCGCTCATCGAGCAGTTGGAGCCGCAGGGGCGCATGGTCATACCGGTCGGCACCGACGAGCAGGCGCTGATGGCCGTGACGAAGAATGCCGGTGGCACCACGCTGAGCGAGGAGATCGTGCCGGTGCGCTTCGTGCCACTCACCCGCGATCCCGACTAGACCATGATCGCTTCGGACCCTACCCGCCCGAAGCGTGAATCATGAAAAGACGAGAGCCGCAAGCGATCGTGCCCTGGAGCGTGCAGCCGCTGCGGTGCCACCAGCGTGAAACGCCAAGCCGTACGCCGTTATTTCCAGCTCCAGCTCAGGTCGGTCTGGCTGTAGTCGAAGGCAATTTCTGGCGCTTTCTCGTCGCCCATGTCGATCTCGCGGCCTTTCTCGTCGAAAAGCTTCACCGTGCCGTCGATCTCGAGCTTGCGCTTTCCGATGTCGCATTCGTAGGGAACGGATCGCGCCCCGCCCAGCTCGCGCCAGTGTCCGCCGAAACGCGAGCCGACGCAGATGACGGAATCGGCAGCGATCTTCTGCGCTTTCAGCTCTGCCTCGATCTCGGCAATGAGCTTGGGCTCGGCCTTGAGCTGATCCATCACCTCGTCGAGCGCGATGGTGCCCGGCGCCCAGGCGGTGCCGCTCCCCAGCAATGCGAAGGCGATGCCGGTGAGCGTCAATCTGCGGGTGGCTGCGGGCGCTCGCATGTCATTCCCTCGGGGAAAGCTGTCGAGGCATCCTAATCCCGTTTCAACGCGAGCGCGCGCGCAAAAGAAAAGGCCCCGCACCGTGTGCGAGGCCTTCCCAAATCCAATGTGCGTGCGCGTCAGGCGACCGAGGCGTTGATCCAGTCCTCGAGCTTCTTCTTCTGCACGAGCGCGCCGGTGTGCTGCGCGGCAACCTGGCCGTTCTTGAACATGATCAGCGTCGGCATGGCGCGGATGCCGTACTTGCCGGTGACGCCGGGGTTCTGGTCTACATCGAGCTTCACGATCTTGACCTTGCCCTGCATCTCCTTGGCGACCTGCTCGAGGGCCGGAGCCATGGCCTTGCAGGGGCCGCACCATTCCGCAAAAAAGTCCACGAGAACCGGTTCCGTGGACTTCAAAACCTCCTGCTCGAAGGTGTTGTCCGACACTGCATTAGCCATTTGCTCTTCTCCTTTCGAGGCGCGAATGCCGCAGGGCCGCGGCAACGCCTCTTCGAGCCGGAAGTTAGGAATGCGCCCCGCGAGCGTCAAGGCTCGCCTGATCGATGTTCCAGAGCCGGCCTGAGTAGGAATCGAGGAGCGTGTCGGGAAGGGCCATGATTCGCGGACCGTCGGTCCACAAAAGTGCCGCCCGCACGGTGCGTCCGGGGTAAATTTCACGCAGGGCGAGGCGGTAGGCGGCGAGCTGATAAAGATATGCGGCTGCAACCCCATCGATATGCCGGGGCGGCGGCCGGTTGGTCTTGTAGTCGACGATCAGCACCTCCCGGCCGGTATCGACGAGCCGGTCGATCTGGCCCATCAGCTTCAGCGGTGCGCCGCGGCCGTCGGGATTGGGAATGAGGGCCACGATCGGCACCTCGGCGCGGCTGCCCGGCCCGAACAGCGGTGCGAACTCCGGCGCCGTGAGGATCGCCAGCGTCTCCCGTGCGATGCTGGCGCGCACCGCCGGCGAAAGCATAGCGCCGCGCAGCTCGAGGAAACCCGTAGCGGCATTCTCCCAGCCGGAAGCCGGAAGCGTCGGCAGATGCTGCAGCAGCGCGTGGGTGAGCGTGCCGCGCACGAAGCGATGCTCGCTCGCTTGCAGGCGCGGCGACGGCGCTGCCGGCTCGTCCTCGGCCGCGCGCCTGTGAACGGGCTGCACGGGCAGCGGCTCGCCCTCCTCATCGGGTGCGTAAGCTTCGAGCCGCGATGGCGCGAGCGGGATCGAAAGTGCCGCTTCGCGCGGTGCCGGCGCCATCGCCCACGGCGGGAGCGCCGCTGCCTCGGCTCCGGATTTCTCGTGACGCGCGTGCTCTGGCACCGGGACCGACTGCAGCGCCATGCGTCGGCGTACCGTTACGCCGCCCGGCGCCTCGACCTCTTCGAGCATACCGGAAAGGCCCGCGCCGATGAGGTCGTACCAGCAGTCCGCCGGTCGCCTGTTCTTGCCCTCGAAGCCGGCGATATAGAGCCGGTCGCGCGCGCGCGTCATCGCAACGTAGAGGAGGCGGTTGCGTTCTTCGGTCTCCGCTCGCGTGCGCGCCGCCTTGGCGTTTGCGATCAGCGGATGCTTGGCCGTGCCCTTCACGCTCCACACGAACGGCGTCCCCTCGGCGCCCTCGGGAAGATCGAGCGCATCCATATCGAACAGCGTGGTGACGCGCCCGCCGGAAACGGTGGAGCAGGTGTCGGGCAGGAACACGATGGGCGCTTCGAGGCCCTTCGCCCCGTGCACCGTCATCACGCGCACCTCGTTGCGCCCCTGCTCCATGTCGCGCTTCACCTCGCGGTCTGCGTCGCGCAGGAAAGCGAGGAAGCCGGTGAGCGATGGCGCCTCCGCATCGTCATAGCGCAGCGCGAGGTTGAGGAACTCGTCGATGGGGTCGGCAGCCTCGGCACCGAGGCGCGCCAGCAGCTTCGCCCGCCCGCCTTCGCGGTCGAGGATGGAGGCGAAGAACTCGAACGGCGGCACGAAGTCCGCGCGCGAGCGCCAGCGCTTCAGCGTCTCCACCGCGGCGCGAATCCTGTCGCTGGCATCCCTGTGTGCGATCAAAGCCTTCCACAGCGAGCCGTTGCGGCCGTGCGCGAAGATGAGCAAATCGTCGTCGTCGAGGCCGATGAGCGGGCTCTTCAGCACCTCGGCCAGCGCCAGATCGTCCTCCGGCAGCGTGAGGAAATCGCCGAGCGACATGAGATCGGCAACCGCGATCTGCTCCGACAGCCTCAGACGGTCGGCGCCCGCGACGGGAATGCCGCGCGCCTTGAGCGCCGCCACCATCGGCGTGGCGAACGGACGGCGGCGGCGCACGAGGATGATGATATCGCCCGCGCGCACCGGCCGCCCTTCGGAGGCGAGCATCTCGCCCTCCTTCAGCCAGCGGTCGATCGTCGTTGCGATACGCTCGGCAAGGCGTTCGGCGGGCGCACGCTCCGTCGCCTCCGCCAGCGGTGACCAGGGATCGGTGCTGACGGCGTCGTCCGGCACCTCCGTCGGCCACAGCTCGACGGTGCCGCCATGGCCGATGCGGTAGACGGCATGGCGGATGGGGCTCGCCGCGACGGTGAGCCCCGGCGTGCGTCCGTGGTCGGCAAACACCTGGTCGACGGCTTCGAGCACCGGCGCGACGGTGCGGAACGAAAGGTCGAGCGGAATGCTGCGCCACGTGCCCGACCCGCTCATAGTGGAAAAGTGCACGCCCATATCGGCGAACTGTTTCGGCGCGGCACCCTGGAAGCTGTAGATCGACTGCTTCTCATCGCCCACGCCGAACAGCGTGCGCACGGCCTCGTGCTGACCGCCGCCGGTGAAGAACTCGCGTGCCAGCGCCTCGACGATCTGCCACTGCTCGGGGCTCGTGTCCTGCGCCTCGTCGACGAGGATATGGTCGATGCCGCGGTCGAGCTTGAACATCACCCAGGATGCGAGTGCCTGTCCGCTCAACAGGAACACGCTCTTGGTGATGAGGTCGTCGTAATCGAGCGCGGCGCGGCGATGCTTGGCGAGCGTGTAGCGCTGCAGCACCGTACCCGCGAGCCGATGCAGCGCGAGCGTTGCACAGATGGCGCGCAGGCCCCGCCGCTCCTCGAGCAGGCCGACAAAGCGCGCTTGAGCGGTCGACGCGGCTGCATCGAGATCGGGAAAGTCGCCGACCAGCTTCTTGGTCATCAGCGATTTGCGCGGCTTGCCGTCCGTGCAGAGAAACTTTTCCAATGCCGCCGCGCGGGCAGCGCGGGATGGCGCGTTGAGCGCGGCGCGGACATGGTCCGCCATCTTCTGATCCGTGACGGAACCGCCAGTCAGCGCATCGAGCAGGCGCTTGAGCGTCGCCTCGTCGATGACGTCGCCCAGCTCTTTCTCGACAGCATCGAGGGTAACATCAGCGCGCACATCGAAGCTGCGGCGGAAGGCGCGTTCGAGACCGGCGAGATCGTCGTTGCCGCCATCGCCGAAATCGATGCGCGTCGCGCTGTCGAGCCAGCGCCTTTGGCGCAGGGCGGCACCGAGAACGTCGTCGAAGCGCTCCTCCGCCGCGTAGGGGATGATGGTCGCGAGGGCTTCGCCGTGTACAGCCGAGCTGCCGTTCGTCGCTTCCAGTAGCGTTGCGTCGATCGCTTCGCGCAGCAGCGTCGTCGCCATCGTCTCGTCGAGCACCTTGAAATCCGGTGTCACACCGGCTTCGAGCGGAAAACGCTGCAGCAGGCGCTCGCAGAACGAATGGATCGTCTGTACCTTGAGCCCGCCGGGCGTTTCGATGGCGACGGCGAACAGCGTGCGCGCGATATCGAGATCGGCGTCGGAGGGCGTGCGGTCCGTCAGCTCCGCAAGGCGCCGGGCGAGCTCCTCATTCGAAAGAGATACCCACTTCGCCAGCGTATCGAAGACGCGCTTCGACATCTCCGCCGCCGCCGCTTTCGTGTAGGTGAGGCATAGAATGCGTTCGGGCTTCGTACCGGCAAGCATGAGCCGCAGCACACGCTGGGTGAGGACGTGCGTCTTGCCGGTGCCCGCGTTCGCGCTCACCCAGACCGAAGCGGTCGGGTCCGCGGCGTCACGCTGCGCCTGCTTCGTGCGCGCGTAGTCGCTTTCGTGCTGACGCATGCTCATGCCGCGGCCCCCTCGTCATCGCCGGGCACCGCCCATTCCGCAACCCGCGCCAGATGCGCATAGGCGTCGTAGTCGTAATCGAAGCGCACACGCCGCAGCGCGCGATAGGGGGTTGCGGGATCGTCGAAATGCGCCACGAGCTTCGCGAGGTTTTCGAGCGCCGCAGAAGCGAGCGCGTCGACGTCGCCGGCTTTGACGAGGCGATCCTCGCCCGGCGGCTCGGCGCCTGTCGCGCGCACGTAGCGCAAGCCGGTCACCGCCCCGCGCGGCACCCCGGCAAATCCGGACTGTCCGAGCGCGATCGCCGCCTCCAGCGGAAGCTGCGGCTTCAGCCCCTCGCTGATCTGTTTGTCCGAAGGCACGCCGCCGGTCTTGTAGTCGGTGACGACGATGCCGCCCGGCGTGATGTCGATACGGTCGGCGCGCGCCGACAATTTGAATGGCCCCCCGGGTGCCTCGATGACGAGTTCGCCCGAAACTTCCGGCACGATGCGCTGGACGTTCGCGCGCCGCGCCGGCTCGGTCTCGGCGAACCATTGCGCGAAGCGCGAAAAGCGCGGCAGCCAGAACGCGGCAATGCGCGGGTTGTGCGCGTAATCCGCCAGGACCTCGCGTGAGATGCGCACCAGCTCACCGTGCGCGTCTTCCGGCAGACGATCGGGGAAGGCCACCGCAAAGCGGTTCATGATCTCGTGCACGACACTGCCGCGCAGTGCGTTGCTCGGGTCCTCGCCGAGCGGCGGCAGCGGATCGAGACCGAGGATGTCGCTGGCGAAGATCGCGTAAGGATTGGCGAGCCACGTTTCGATGCGCGTCACGCTCATGCGGCGCGGACGCATGGCGAGCGGCGGCCGCGGCTCCGGCGCGCCCATGCGCACGCGCGAACCGATGTGATCGCGCGCCCGGGCCCAGCCGAGCCAGGGGCGGTCCGGCGCCAGGGCATCGTGGATGCCGATCCCCGAGAGCAGCGCCTGCAGCCGCATCAGCCAGCGTGACGGCACGGTCGGCACGCCGTCGATCTTCTCCGCGCGCGTGAGATAGACGCACGCCGCGCCGAGCTGCGAGGTGAAATCGTGCGCGGCGTAGCCGATCTTTTCTTCCGGCGATGGCAGACCCAGCTCTTCGCGCATCGGCCGGTTGAGCCACGGTCCCGGATCGGCCGCCTCCGGCCACGTGCCGTCGTTCAGCGAGCCGAGAATGACGACGTCGGGCTGCTGCAGGCGCGCTTCGAAGGGGCCCCAGATGGAAAGGCGCGGATGCACCGCAATGCGCTGGCGCACGTTCTCCGTGGCAACGAGACTGCGGTAGAGATCTGCGTAATCCGCCGCTGCGATGGCGAGCGGCTGCGCGTCCGGCGCGATCAGGCCGGCGAAGAAATTCGCGCCCGCAACGCCCGCTTCCTCGCGCCACAGCGGCGAGCTGCCGTCGGCCGCTGTTTCGTCCTCCGGCAGGCGGCAGATGGCTTCCGCCGCCGCAATGTGCGCCTGCGCGAGCGCCGAGAGCGGCTGCTCGCCGCGGCTCCCATAGGCGTCGACGAGCGGCGCGTAGGCTTCCTTCAGGCGATCGACGAGTTCGTGCGCGGCTTTCCAGTCGTCGACCCATAACCGTTTCACCGCGCGCTGGCGGCGCCGGCCCTCGGCGACGTTCTCCTCCGCCCGCTCGACGGCGTCGGTGATCCCATCGAGCCCGCGGCCGAGGTAGACGTCGCGGAACGCGATAATCTCCAGTGCGCGCGCGGCGCGGCGCACCGCGAAGGCATCGAGGCCGAGGCGCGTCAGCGGATGCTTGAGCAGCGCCATCACCGCGGCCGGTGCGAAATCATCGCTCACGGCGGCCACGACGAGATCGAGGAAGGTTCCCGGCGGCGTCTTCGGGAACGGGCGGCCCGCGGAATCGTCGACGCGGATGCCCCAGGCTTCGAGGCGCACGGCAACGCGGCGCGCAAGCATCCGGTCCGGCGAGATGAGCGCCGCCGTGCGGCCCGGCGTCTCCGCGGCTTCCCGCAGAATGAGCGCGATAGCCTCCGCCTCATCCTGTGCCGATGGCGCTTCGATGAGGCTGACGCCCGAGAGCGCGCGGCGCACGGCGGCTGCGTCGGTGCGGGCGATGTAGTCGCGCCATTTCCCCGTCGTGCTCGATGGACGCATCGTCTCCGCGATGAGCGCGTCGCGTTCGGCAAGCTCCGGTAGCGGCTCCGCGCCGGGCAGCGCTGTCACGTCGGCGCGCGCGATGCCGAGCGCCGCCAGCAGCTTGCGGAAGCCGAACTGCGGATGCTCGGGATGCCCGGCGATCTTCTCCCAGCTTTCGGCGTCGAGGTGCAGGTCGAGGCCCGGCAGCACGATGGCGCCTTGAGGCAGCCGCGCGACCGCGCGCATCAGCTCTATCGTTGCCGGCACCGAGCCGGTGACGCCCGCAACGATGACGGGCCCTGACGGCGGCCGCGAGCCCAGGCGCTCCGCTTCCGCGAGGATCGCGCGATTGCGGCGGTCGGCGGGCGAGAGAAGCTGCTTCTCGGCGAGGTGTGCGGGCCAGAAAGCGGTGATGATCTTCAGGAACTCGAGCGTCTTCTGCCAGTGCTCGGAGTGCTCGTCCGGCACGAGACCGGCGATGCCGTCGAGCGGCACGTTCTCCGTCTCGATCATGTCCATCAGGCGCGCAAGCTCCGCGGCGAGCTGCGCCGCCTGCGCCGGCGTGTTGGCGCCCGCCGCCGCCATGTCCGCAAGGTGCGCGGCATCGTCCTCCGATGTGCGCATGCGCGCCGACCAGAGCTGCACCAGCATGGTGAGAACGAGGCGCCGCTCGATCTCGCTCACCGCGGGCGGCAGGTCGAGGCTGTCGGAGCCGAGCGTGCCGGGGCTGGAGAGGCCGGCCAGCAGCGTGGCGTCCTCCTCGCCGGCCGAGATCGGACGGATTTGCGGCAGCGTGAGCGCGCGGCCCCCCGCCGCCGCCAGAAACGCTTCCTGCATGCTGCGCGTTGCGCGGCGCGTCGGCAGCAGCAACGTAATGTCGGGCAGGTCCAGCGGGCCCGGCGCGGCCCCGCCCGGCGCAGGCAGGTTGCCGCTCAGAATGGCGCTCGCAACCGCGCTGAGAAAAGGCCGACCGCTGGGAACAGTGAAGACACGCACGCTGGAATCCGCGCCCCGCGGGGCTGTTTCCGCTGAGCTGTCAGGCCACATCCTCACGATCGATCCACCTCTCCGCTTCGCTCAGCGCCTCGGGCGTTCCCACGTGCATCCACAAACCATCGAGCCGGATGCCGTAGAGCCTGCCGCTGTCGATCGCCCTGTCCCACAGGCGGTTCATCGAGAACGGCCCTTCCGGCGCGCCTTCGAACATCCGCGGGTGCGCGATCGAGACGCCCGCGAACACGAACGGCGCCATCTCGCGCTCGCCGCGCCGGCTGAGGCGCCCGTCCTTGTCCATGACGAAATCGCCAGGGCCATCGTAACCGAGGCTCGTCGCCGCGGTTGCGAGCAGCATCAGGCTATCCATCGCGTCGGGATCCCAACCGGCAAAGAGCCGCTCGAGATTCGATCCGACGCCCTCGATCCAGACCGAGTCGGAGTTGTGAATCAAGAACGGCTCCGCCCCGAGCATCGGCAGCGCCCGCACGACACCGCCGCCCGTATCGAGAAGCTGTTGACGCTCATCGGAAATCACGATTTCCGGCCGCGCGCGGTGCTTCACATGCGCTTCGAGTTTATCGGCGCAGTAGTGCACGTTCACCACCGCGCGGGCGACGCCCGCCGCGGCGAGCCTGTCGAGCACATGGTCGATCAGCGGCCGCCCCTTCAGCTCCACCATGGGCTTCGGTTTGTCCTGCGTCAGCGGCAGCATGCGCTTGCCGAAGCCGCCGGCGAGCACCATGGCCGACCGTGGACGCCAATTGGAAGGCTGTGTCATGGCGCAACCTGTTCAGATGCGCAGGCCGGTGTGCGTCTCGGCGGGAAAGTTGGCATCATACCACTCGCGAAGTGAGTAAAGCTCAGGATGCGCGAGGTTGCGCTCCAGATAGCCCCAGAGGCGCGGAATGTGCCGTAGATAGCCCGGCTTGCCGTCGCGCTTTGCAAGGCGCGCGAAGATGCCGAGGATTTTCGTATTGCGCTGGGCGCCGAGCGCGGCATAGGCGAATGCGAACTGATCCCGGTCGAAGCCCCCGCGCGCGGCAGCGCCCGTGCAGTAGTGCTCGAACAATTCGGCTTCAAGCTCGGGTGCCACATCGACGCGCGCATCCTGCAGAAGTGAGACGAGGTCATAGGCGGCGGGGCCGCGCATGGCATCCTGAAAGTCGATCACCCCGACGCGCGCAATGCCTTCCCGTTCCGGAAGCCAGAGAAGATTGGGCGAGTGGTAGTCGCGCAACACCCACGCAGGGGGCATCGCGGCAAGGCGGGGAATGATCTCCCCCCACAGCGCAACGAAGTGGGTGCGCTGCTCCTCCGGTATCGCCTTGCCGTGAAGGGCCGGCCAGTACCAGTCGGTGAGAAGCTCCGTTTCGATTGCCATGGCTTCGGCGTCGTAGGCCGAGACGCGGTGCTCGCCATCGCCGGGAACCGGAAGCCCGTTCGGAGGCGGCGCATCGCGCAGCGCGAGAAGAACGTCGGTCGCCGCGCGCCACAGCGTTGCCTGATCGGCCGTCCCCGCCACGATCTCCGCGCCGAACACGCGGTCGCCGAGGTCATCGATGAGCAGGAAGCCGTTTTCGAGATCCTGCCCGCGGATACACGGGACGGTAAGCCCGGCGGAGCGCAGCGCGTGGGCCACGGCAACGAACGGGCGCACGTCCTCGGCAAGATGCGCGAGCTGGCTGTAGGGCAGACCGTTGCGGATCGCGGGCCCGTCGGGCTGGCGCGGTGCATCCATCAATATGGCATCCGGCCGGTGCGGCCCGCGCACACGCCCGTAGCGGCGCGCCGAGGCATCGCCCTGCAGATAGCGCAGCTCCCGGTCGCCTCCGCCGTCGCAGCCTTCGATCAGCGTGCGCATGGCGACGAGACGTTGGAGGCGCGGCGCCCATTCGCCGTATCCGGTGAGCGTGACGCGCCGGTCCGTACCGCCACCCTCGGTGTCGCCGCTGGGATCGTCGATGCGCACCTCCAGCCGGTCGGCCGGCAACAGGTCTCCCGCCCGCTCCGGCCATTCGACGATGGCGATGCCGTGGGAGAGCGCAAGGTCGAGCCCCAGTTCGTCGAGTTCCTCCGGCGCCCCCAGCCGATAGAGATCGAGGTGCGCCACCGGCATCCGCGGCGTCTCGTAGGTCTGCACCAGCGTGAAGGTCGGGCTCGGGATTTCCTCGCCGGGATTGTTCAGCAGAGCGCGGATGATAGCGCGGGCAAGAGTTGTTTTCCCCGCGCCCAGCTCGCCGCTGAGCGTCATGAGATCGCCACGGCGTGCCATGAAAGCGAGGTCCGCGCCGAGGCGAACGAGCTGCGCCTCATCGAGGCTTTCAAGAACGTGGGAGGCCGGCATCTAATGTCCTGATCCTCGAAACTCAGGCTTGGCTGCCCCCGGCCGATAGCGGTCCCTCGGGGCCTTCTTGGGGCAGCAGCGGCGCTGCTTTATCAGGACGCCCGCGCACGGGAAGGCGCACAGTGACGCGCGTGCCGTGTCCCGGTTCCGATTCCAGCGAAACCGTGCCGCCGTGCAGCTCCACGAGGCTCTTCACGATGGAGAGCCCGAGGCCCGCGCCGCGGTGACCCAAGCCGTGGCTGCGGCTCTCGAAGCGGTCGAACACCTTCCACTGGTCTTCCTTCGCAATGCCGATGCCCTCGTCCTCGACGGTGAACACCATCATCGGCCCGTCGCGCCGGCAGGTGATGCCGATGGTGTCGCCGGCCTTGGAGAAGCTGACGGCGTTCGAGAGCAGGTTGAACAGGATCTGGCGCACCCGCGCCTCGTCGCCGATGAAGCTCCGCGCGTCGTCCGCTACGGCGATATGCAGCGAGAGGCGCGCGCGCTGGGCCGCCTCGCGCACGCCGACGATGGCGGCATCGATCACCGCCGGCACGTCGATCGGTGCCTGCTTCAGCTCCATGGAGCCCGCATCGATGGTGGCGAGCGTCAGGATGTCGTCGATGGTCGAAAGCAGCTCGCGCGAGGAATCGGAGATGTCGCCGAGATATTCCTGCTGCTTCTCGTTGAGCGGCCCGATGTGCGGATTGCTCAGCATCTCGCTGAAACCGATGATCGATGTGAGCGGCGTGCGCAGCTTGTAGGATACGTGGCTGATGAAGGCGTTCTTGATGCGGTCTGCCGCAACGAGCGCATCGTTGCGCTCCTCCAGTGCCCGCTGGTAGCGCTTGGTGTCCGTCACGTCGTGGAAGGTGAGCAGCGTCGCGCCGTCCGGCATCGGCATGGCGGCGTAATCGACGAGCGTGCCATCGGAGCGGATCATCTGGCCGCCGAACTCCTCCCGCATGTCGGAGAAGGACGTCACGGCATGCCCGATGCGCGCCCAGGTCTGCGGATCGTCGTAGAGCGGCCGCGCCAGGGCGATGAACTCGTCGATATGCGGCTCCTCGGCCAGCGCGCGGTGCGAAATGTTCCAGAGAGCTTCACACGCCGTATTGAAGAGCTTCAGGCGCCCGTCCGTGCCGAACACCGCAACGCCTTCCTTGAGGCCGTCGAGGGTCTCGCGCTGGGCGCCGATGAGCGCGTTGTTCTCCCGCTCGAGCGCGAGCCGCTCGGTCTCGTCCGTGAAGAGATAGGTGATGCCCCCGTCGGCACGCTTTTCGGGAAGAACCTTCACGGTGCGCCCGTCGGGCAGGATCCAGGTGTCCTCCTCGGCCGGACCGTCCCCGTAGGCCGAGAGCATCTTCGATTTCAGCTCGCTGTAATTGACGTCCTGTGGCAGGCGGCCAAGCTCACGCAGCCGGTCGAGAATGGCGCCTTCCGTCGGACGCGTCTTCAGCCATTCCTCGTCGAGCTTCCAGAGCTTGCGATAGGCCTCGTTGACGAACACCAGCTGCTGGTGGGCGTTGAACACGGCGACGCCCGTCGTCACCCGGTCGAGCGTCGGGTCGTTGGGAAGGGGCAGCGGCTCCTGCGGTCGCTCGATGGCGGTGACGTCGATCGCCGCGGCAGCCGTTGCGTCCTCGAACGGCAGCATCACCACGTCGTGCAGGCTGCGCTCGCCGCCGACGATGAGCGGAAGCCGCGCGCGGTAGCTTTCGCCCCGGGCCATGACGCGCGCCGCGGTGCGCCGCTGGCGCTGTTCCAACAGCTCGATCTGCCGTTCCTGCACCTCGCTGCGGCTCTTGGCCTCGACGGCGCGCACGTACGCGGCGTTGACCCAGGTGAGGCGCCCGTCCTTGGCGCGCAGCCACACCGGAATGGGCAGCGCATCGAGCAGCGCGCGGCTGGCACGCACCTCGCGCGCGAGGCGCTGATGCTGGACGAGGATACGGGCCACCTCGTCGCGGTGGCCGGCGACGTCGCGGAAGCGTAGCACCGCCCGTCCGCCCGCCGTGCGGCCCTCCGCTTCCAGGTGCCCGCCGTCGGCGGTGCGCACGATGAGGTTGAATGGCTTTCCGGTGCTGAAGAGATCGTCGATGGCCGGTTTCAGCGCCGTCGCCGAAGCGGGCTCCAGCCAGTGGCCGAAGCGCAGGAATTTCTCCGGCGTGCCGGGAAGGCCGGGGATGCCGTGCAGCGTATAGGCGACGACGCGCAGCGGCTGGTTCTGCTCCCAGAAAAGGAGGACCTGCGGCTCCGACCGGATGATGGAATCGGCGGCGGCAAGGCTACGCTTCAGCCCGTGCGCTTCCGCCAGCGCCCGCCGCTCTTCGCGCTTGGACCGCACCACCGTCAGCCAGACCAGCGCCCCGATGGCGAGCAGCAGCCCGCCGCCGACCCCGATCAGCGCAAGCGGCTTGGCGCCGGCAAAAGGCAAACGCAGGTCGCCGCCGGAGGCGATGCCGCCGGCGAGAATGAGGACGCAGGCAAGACTCGCCACGATGAGTGCAATGAGTTCGTGGAGCTTGCCGGCGAGTTTGGGCGTCGCGAACTGCATCGGGGTCCATTGGAGGAAGGGGAACCCGAGGCCAAAGACGCAAAGTGCAACGGACAAAGGCCAGCGGTTTCACCTCCCGCAGGAGGCGAATCATAGGCGAATTATGCGGAGTGTGTGCGGGCGTGGCCAGTTAAGCGAAATGGATAAGCGAGGGGCGCGGATTTTTGCCGCTCAGGTGTCGTCGGCAAGCCATCCACGCCCCTTATGCTCAATAGCGGTAATGATCCGACTTATACGGGCCCTCGGGCTTCACGCCGATATAGTCCGCCTGCTCGGCGGAGAGCTGCGTGAGCTTCACGCCGATCTTTTCCAGGTGCAGGCGCGCGACCTTCTCGTCGAGGTGCTTCGGCAGCGTATAGACTTTCTTCTCGTACTTGCCGCCCGCGCTCCACAGCTCCATCTGCGCCAGCGTCTGGTTCGTGAACGAGGCCGACATCACGAACGAGGGATGCCCCATGGCGTTGCCGAGATTGACGAGGCGCCCTTCCGACAGAAGGATGATGCGGTGCCCGTCGGGGAACTCGATCTCGTCGACCTGCGGCTTGATGTTGTTCCACTTGAGGTTCTTGAGCCCGGCAACCTCGATCTCGTTGTCGAAGTGGCCGATGTTGCAGACGATGGCGCGATCCTTCATCGCGCGCATGTGCTCGGCCTTGATGACGTCCTTGTTGCCCGTCGCGGTGACGAAGATGTCGGCGCGCGGTGCTGCGTCCTCCATCGTCACGACCTCATAGCCTTCCATCGCCGCCTGCAGCGCGCAGATCGGATCGATCTCGGAGACGAGCACGCGGCAGCCCGCGTTGCGCAAGCTGGCGGCTGAGCCCTTGCCGACGTCGCCGAAGCCGGCAACCATCGCGACCTTGCCGGCCATCATCACGTCGGTGCCGCGGCGGATGCCGTCCACCAGCGATTCGCGGCAACCATAGAGGTTGTCGAACTTCGACTTGGTGACGCTGTCGTTGACGTTGATGGCGGGGAACAGCAACTCGCCGCGCTTCTGCATCTCATAGAGGCGGTGGACGCCCGTGGTCGTCTCCTCGGAGACGCCCTTGATGTTCTTGGCGAGCTCGGCGAACCAGCCGGGCTTCTCGCCCAGGGTCTTCCTGATGAGCGCGAACAGCACCGTTTCCTCTTCGGAGCCCGGCTTGTCGAGGAATGCCGTGTCGCCCTTTTCGGCGCGCAGGCCGAGATGGACGAACAGTGTCGCGTCGCCACCGTCGTCGAGGATGAGGTTGGGCGTGCCGCCGTCACCCCACTCGAGGGCGCGGCGCGTGAAGTCCCAGTATTCCTTCAGAGTTTCGCCCTTGTAGGCGAACACGGGGATCCCGGCCGCGGCGATGGCGGCGGCGGCGTGATCCTGGGTGGAGTAGATGTTGCACGAGATCCAGCGGACATCGGCGCCCAGGGCGACCAGCGTTTCGATCAGCACGGCCGTCTGGATGGTCATGTGCAGCGAGCCGGCGATGCGCGCGCCCTTGAGCGGCTGGCTGGCACCGAACTCCTCGCGGGTTGCCATCAGGCCGGGCATCTCCGTCTCGGCGATGGAGATTTCCTTGCGGCCCCAGTCGGCGAGGCTGATGTCTTTGACGACATAGTCGGTGGGCTTACCCATGCGTCTTTAGCTCCCTGCGGTGGCGGGCCCGTTGGCCCTGCTGTGCGGCCGAGCGAGGGGCAGGCCGCGTTCCCGGCCCTTCTAGCGGGCGAGGGCGTGCGTCGCAACAAGATATAAACAAGTCCTTATATGTTCACCCGCCACGGCAGACCGCAAGACGGCAGCCAAGTGGCCGCAAACAGAAATTCTGTCCGTTCGCAGTAATGCAAAGAATAAGGATTTGTTAGCTAACAATAATAAATTTTAGCGCTTTTAAGAACTTTCAAGATTCCGCCGAACGATATTGCAGCAAACAAGAACGCTATTTCACAGGTGAGGCGAAAATGCACAGTTACCTCGGCCGGTTCGCGGGCGTCTCCACGCGCGCGTTCGGTCCGCTGCGCAAGGACGAAAGCGGTAGCGTCGCCGTCGTCTTCGGCCTGATAGCTATCGTGCTGGTGCTGGCCGTCGGTGCAGCCGTCGATTTCAGCCGCTGGCTGAACGCCCGCGAGCAGACGGTCGCGGCCGTGGATGCCGCGGTGCTGGCCGGCGGACGCGCCCTGCAGCTCAACAGCAAGGACCACGGTGGCGCAATCGCCGCGGCGGAGAACTATTACCGCGAGAACGTGTCCACGCGGCTCGGCATCATCCCCGGCTCCGACAGCATCAAGTTCGACGTCGCCCCCGACGGTATGGGCATGGTCGCGTCCGGCAACGCCTACATCAAGACGCCGCTGCTGGCGTTCACCGCCGCGCTCGGCCTCGCGCCGGTCGACCGGCTTCCCTTGATGGGCAATGCGGAGACGAACTTCGCGCGCTCCGAGATCGCCGTCGGCGGCAATGGCGGTGAGAGCATCGAGGTTTCGATCATGCTCGATATCACCGGATCGATGTGCGATCGCGCCCCCGGTTCCAATCAGCAACCCTGCAAGTCCGGCAAGAAGCTCGACGCGATGAAGGAGGCCGCGAAGGATCTGATCAACATCGTCGTATGGGAAGATCAGTCGAAGTTCACCTCGAAGGTGGCCGTCGTGCCGTTCTCCGATTCCGTGCGCCTGCCCAGCACGGTGGTGCGCAAGGCTTGGGGCAATCCCGATCCAAAGCTCACCGTGCCCAAATCGGTCAGGTCCTGGTACGGCGGCGATTCGGAGTACTTCTACAACCGCACGGCGGCCTGCGTGGTCGAGCGCGGCGGCAACAACCGCTATACGGACGTTGCGCCGGGAACCAACAACTGGGTTCTCCCGGTCCGCTGGAATGTGAGCTCGTCGAAGAAAAATCAGGTCGCATCCTGCACCTTCGAGGCCGACGGCGAGGTGCTCCCGCTCACCAGCAACAAGCAAACCCTGCTCAACAAGATCGATAAGCTTGCCGGCAAGGGAGGCACGGCGGGTCAGGTGGGCACCGCCTGGGCGTGGTACATGCTGTCGCCGAACTGGGGCTCGCTCTGGTCCTCCGCTTCGCGGCCGGCGGCCTATGGCACGGAGAACCTGCGCAAGATCGCCATCCTGATGACGGACGGCGAATACAACACGCAGTACGACGCCGACGGTATCAACACCAATGACCCAGGGGCCGGCAGAGCCGTCAACGACACCTCGGCCAATCAGGCAAAAGCTCTGTGTGAAGGCATGAAGGCCAAGGGTATCACGGTCTACACCGTCGGATTTGCGATCGGCTACAACGCCAGCGCCAAGGACGTGTTGAACAAGTGCGCGACGGATCCGACGAAATATTACAACGCCGAGGACGAGGACCAGTTGCGGGATGCGTTCCGCGACATCGCCCTCAAGCTTTCCTCGCTCTACATCTCGAAATAGCGCCGGGTCGCCCGCGCTATGCAGCAACCGAAAAGGAGCGCGTCGCGGCGCTCCTTTTTTTGCCTGGAGTGCTTCCGGAAAAGTGGGCACCGGTTTTCCGATGAGAAGCACGGGCAGAGAAGTGCTCCCGGAAAAGTGGGCACCGGTTTTCCGATCAGAAGCACGGGCAGAGAAGTGCTTCCGGAAAAGTGGGCACCGGTTTTCCGATGAGAAGCACCGCAACGGCTCTCGACCATGATCGCTTCGGGCCCTACCCGTCCGAAGCGTGAATCACGATTCGAAGAAAAGCGATCGTTCTCTAGGCGTCCTCGACGCAGTCTTCGCCGAACCCGTCCTCAACGAGCGCGATCAGCGCCTGGAGGGCTTCGGGCCCCTGCGGGCCCTGGGCTGTCATATGCAGCGTGGCCCCGGGGCCGGCGGCGAGCATCATCAGCCCCATGATCGACGTCCCGCCGACGGCCTGCCCGTCGCGCGTTACCGTGATGACGGCATCGAAGCTCTCGGCGCACTTCACGAACTTGGCGGAGGCGCGCGCGTGCAGGCCTTTCCGGTTGCGGATGGTGACGACCGCCTCGGGGCGCGGGCTGTTCTCGATTTCGGGCATGTCAGGCCGAACCTTCGCCCGAGAGTTCTTGGCTGGCAATCTTGATGTACTTCCGGCCCGCCTCGCGGGCACAGTGCACGGCCTCGGCGAGCGGCATCTCGCTGCGGATGCTGGCCAGCTTGACGAGGATGGGCAGGTTGATGCCGGCGATCACCTCCACGTTGCCCTCGTCCATCACCGAGATGGCGAGATTGGAGGGGGTGCCGCCGAACATATCGGTCAAGAGAATGACGCCGTCCCCGGTGTCCGTGCGCCGGATCGCCTCGACGATCTGGCCGCGGCGCAGGGCGGCATCGTCGTCCGGCCCGATCGAGACGGTCTCGAGTTGCGTTTGCGGGCCCACCACATGCTCGAGCGCGGATCGAAATTCCAGCGCAAGCCCGCAGTGCGTGACGATGACAAGTCCGATCATGGATTAAAGCCGATCTCGTCTTTTACCGGCTCCACGGCGGAGCCTGGGCTTGACCGTTGGGATCGTTGACTGCGGCTTCGCCGGGTACGCCCTATGCGCGGGCCCTCGGCGGCGCGGCAGAATTTACAAGTGTTCGGCGGGGGTGCAAGTGGAATTGGTGTCAATTTTGCCCCCACGGGTTGGATGGCGCGCGCGCGCAGAAGCGTTAGCCGGGCGCCCGCGTAAGCGCCAGCAGCAGCTTTGCCGCTGCGGAAGCCTCGAAGGCTGCGATGCGCACGAGCGGTAGCTCTACCCCCTCTATGGCCCGCGTCAGGGGAGGGTCCGGGAGGCGCTCGATCTCCTCCGGCGGCGCCAGCTCGGCGATGAGCACGAGATCTGCGCGGGGAACGTGCGGCACCCGCAGGATGCCGAGCCCGCGCACTTCGATCAGCCCGCTGATGCTGGCCGGCGCCTCGACGTAGAGCCGGCCTGCGGCGGGGGTGAGGATGACCCGGTCGTCGGCGACGAGTTGCGCGCCCTGCGGGATGAGGGCGCTCGGCGCCAGGGTGAGGCACCGCAGGGCGAGGTCCGATTTTCCGCCTGCAGACGGCCCGACGATGAGCACCGCGCGGTGCCCGAGGGCAATCGCGGTGCCGTGGTGCGTCGGGCGATCAGGCGCGTCGGCCACCGCTCCCGCCTCCCCGTTGGCCATGACCGGCGATCGGCAGCTTCACCGTGAAGCGCGCCCCGCACGGGGCCGCGTCCGGCCCTGCATCTGGCGCATAGCGGTTCTCGGCGGCGATCGTGCCGCCGTGGGCAAGGACGATCTCGCGCGAGATGCTGAGCCCTAGCCCCGAGTTCTTGCCGCGGCTCGTGTCGGTGGCCGGCCGGTCGGAATAGAAGCGGTCGAATATGATCTCCAGCCGGTCGGCCGGAATGCCGGGGCCTTCGTCCTCGACGCTGATCTCCAGCACCGACGAGGAGGCACGCGCGCGCACGTGCACGGTTCCCCCTTCCGGCGAGAAGGAGATGGCGTTGTCGATGAGGTTCGTCAGCACCTGGCCGAGCCGCCCTTCATCGCCGATGACGGAGAACGCGCCGGGGAAGGGCTCGTTGTCGATATCGAGCTTCAGTGTGCGGCTGTCATCGCCGATGATGTCACGGAAGATGGCGACGACGTTGTGCAGCATCGCCGTGACGTCGATGGGACGCATCTCCTTGCGCGCCAGCTCCGCATCGAGGCGCGAGGCGTTGGAGACATCGGTGATCAGCCGGTTGAGACGCTTCAGCTCGCCCTGGATCTGCGCGACGAGGTGCATGCGCTCTTCCTCGGTCTTCGCAAAGCCGAGCGATTCCGCCGTGGAGCGCGCCGCCGTCAGCGGGTTCTTGAGCTCGTGGGCGACGTCGGCAGCGAACTTCTCGCTCGCTTCGATGCGTCGGCACAGCGCGCCCGTCATCGCCTGGAAGGCTTCCGCCATCTGCGCCACCTCGTCGGTGCGCCCGGCGTATTCGGGGAGCTGCGTGCGCGCTTCGATGTTGTGGCTCACGCGCTCCGCGGCGGCGGAAAGCCGGCGGATCGGCCCCGCGACGGTCCGCGCCAGCAATAGGGACGTCACCACCGAGGCGAGCAGCGCCACGGCCGACAGAATGAGAATGACGACGCGCTCTTCTTTCAGGATCTTGTCGATCTGGCCCGGGCGCGTGGATAGAAGCAGCACGCCCTGCACTTCGTTGAAGCGCACGATGGGCTGCGCGATGGACACGATCTGCTCGCCCTTGCGGTTGAGCAGCAGCATGCTCTTCTCCTGGCCTTCGAGCGCTTCGCGCACCTCTTTGTAGGCGGTGCCGTTGCCGGTGCCGATCTCCTTGTAGACGGGCAGGGGCTCGCGGAAGAGATAGCGTGTCAGGCGCGTCCACACGTTCTGCGTCGTCGCCGCGTCGCTATCGCCGTCCTTCGGCTCGTCGCGCACCGTTTTCCAGCGTGCCAGCGTCTGCTGCGTATCGACGATCAGCGTGCCGTCGCGCGCATAGACGCGGGCGCGCGTATTGGTCGGCTGTATGAGCTTGCGCAGGATCGGCGTCACGTCCTCCGGATGGATGGACAGCTCCAAGGATGCCAGCCCGTCGTCGGGGAAGCGGTTGACGGTTGGAGGCGCATCGGGGATCGCGTCGGGATCGATGATGATCTGCTCGCGGACCACCTTCGCGTTGGCGGCGATGGCATCGGCGATGATCTTACCCTGCGTCTTCAGGGCATCGAGCTTGGCGTCGATGAGCCAGGTGTGGAACCAGCCGAGATAGAGGATGCCGCCCACCAGCAGCACGAACCCGATGAGGTTCGAGATGAGGATGCGGCGCAGAAGGCTGGCGGAGAAGAAGCGGACGATGGCGAGACGGGCGAACCAAGCCTGTACGGGGGCGAGCATTTTGGGCGTCGCAGCGCCCACCGGCTCCACGCGCGCGGCGGCAGACTGCGCGCCGAGTACGATGGCGCTGGCGGTGCGGCGCGCAGCGCCCACGCCATGGCGCAGCGCAGCCTTCGCGCGTTGCGTGCCCGCCATCGCACCTGACATCGCGCCAGACATGGCGGCGGAGCGAGCTGATTGCGTGCGGGATGCCTTCGCCGCCGCCCGTGCGTCCGTGAAGCGCCGCATGGCCGCCGCGAGCGCTGCACGCATGTCGCTCGCCAGCCCCTTGAGGCCGGCGAGTCCATTCGACATCTGCTGCTGCTCGGAGCGCTCGGTCTCGAGCGTCATCCTACCTCCGCGCCTCAAGCTTCCTTGAAGCGGTATCCAACGCCGTACAGGGTTTCGATGACATCGAAGTTGTCGTCGACCTGCTTGAACTTCTTGCGCAGCCGCTTGATGTGGCTGTCGATCGTGCGATCGTCGACATAGACCTGATCGTCATAGGCCGCATCCATCAGCGCATCGCGCGTCTTCACGACGCCGGGGCGCGAGGCGAGCGCCTGCAGGATGAGAAACTCGGTCACGGTCAGCGTCACCGGCTTGTTGTCCCAGTGGCAGTTGTGGCGCTCCGGATCGAGCTTCAGCTTGCCGCGTTCCAGAACCCGTGCCGCCTCCGCTTCCGTCGGCGCACCCGGCTCCTTCGGCTGGAAGCGGCGCAGAACGGCCTTGACGCGCTCCACGACGAGGCGCTGCGAGAACGGCTTGGCGACGTAGTCATCGGCACCCATCTTGAGGCCGAACAACTCGTCGATCTCTTCGTCCTTCGAGGTGAGGAAGATCACCGGCATGTCGGAGCGCTGGCGCACGCGCCGCAGAAGCTCCATGCCGTCCATGCGCGGCATCTTGATATCGAAGATACCGAGATCGGCTGGATCTTCCGTCAGAGCCTCGAGAGCGGAGACGCCGTCATTGTACGTGCGCACCTTGTAGCCTTCGGCCTCGAGCGCCATGCGCAGCGAGGTGAGAATGTTCCGCTCATCGTCGACCAGCGCGATCGTGCTTTTTTCTTTCATCATGTCCCGACCCTGCGGCAGAGTATCACCCCGCCGCGCTTTATGGCTCCAAGGTGTATCAATTGTGGCGAAGCCAATTTCGTGATTTCTGTCTGAACGTTATCTGAATAGGTTGTCCACAGGAAGCGGGGAGGAACTCATGTCTGTTGAAGAGCCTGCGAAACAGCCGGATATTTCGGGTGTTAAGGAAACCGAGGCGCTGGCGCGGACGATGATCCGGGCATCGCTGAAGGGCGCTCTCGCGACGCTCCTTGCGCCCGGCGGACATCCCTACGCTTCGCTGCTGCTGACGGCGACGGACAGCGATGGATCGCCGCTTTTCCTGATCTCGAAGCTCGCCCTGCATACGCGCAATCTTCTCGCCGATCCACGCGCCAGCCTGTTGATCGACGCCACCGGCACCGAGGCCGATCCCATGCAGGGATGTCGCATCACGCTCATCGGCGAGGCGCGTCCGACGACGAGCGAATCGGCAAAGCGGCGGTTCCTCGCGCGGCATCCTGCCGCTGCCGGTTATGCCGGTTTTCCCGATTTCGCGTTCTACGCGCTCGATGTTCAGAGCGCGCATTTCATCGGCGGTTTCGGCCGCATCTTCGACCTGCCGCGCGAAAAGCTGCTCACGGATCTTGTCGGCGCGGAGGCGCTGCTCGACGCCGAGCAGAGCGTCGTCAGCCACATGAACGAGGACCACGCCGATGCGATCGAGCTCTATGCGACGCGTCTTCTCGGCGGCGGTGCGGGCGCTTGGCGTATGACGGGCATCGATCCCGAAGGCTGCGATCTCGTACTTGGTGCCCGTGCGCTGCGCCTGCCGTTCGGCTCGCGTGTCACCAGCGGCGATGATGCGCGCAAGGAGCTCGTGCGCCTCGTCGGCATCGCGCGTGCGGCGGCAGCTTAACGGTTGTCGTCCCGGAAGCCGCGCCGATGCTGTCGTGGATCCCGGCCTGCGCCGGGATGACGTGGGTGCAAAACGCCGTCCCAATTAGCTCTGTCATGGCGATGAAGATCGCCATCCACGCAAGTCGCCGCGAATGCAGTGCATACGGTTTCGCGCCACGGGTGCCTCTGTCGATCCGCACCCACGCAACCATCCGCAGATCCGGCGCGTGCCGTTCCGGGTGGTGGTGCGCAGCGGTCGTCCACGTAGGTGTCCGCGGCCCGAAGCCGCGCAGCTCTCAAGCTTTGAAATCTTCGAGCGTCAGGAGCGGCGTCAGCGTCAGTCCCGCAGCGGCGAAGGCTTCGCCCGCCCCCTCCAGCCGGTCGACGATCGTCACGACGCCGACCACCTCCGCGCCCTCGCTCCGCACGGTCTCGGCGGCCTTCACGGCCGAGCCGCCCGTCGTCGTCACGTCCTCGACGATGACGACGCGTCTGCCCTTGAGACTCTCGCCCGCGGGCAGCCCCTCGATGAGGCTCTGCGTGCCGTGGTCCTTCGCCTGCTTGCGTACGAAAAACGCGCCCACCGGCTGGCCCGCGCCATGGCTGACGGCGGCAACGGCCGACGCAATCGGAACCGCGCCCATTTCCAGCCCGCCGACGAGGTCGGGCTTCAATCCGGCGATCGCACCGAGGATCAGCGTGGCGATGACGTGCGCGCCCTCCGCATCGAGCATCGTCGGTTTCATGTTGAAGTAGTAGGTGGAGGTACGCCCCGATGCGAGCTTGATCTCGCGACCGGACTGGAACGAACGTTCCTTAATGATTTCAACGAGCCGCGCCTTCAGCGCCGCGTCCTTCCCGCTTGCCGGCATCACGCCACGCCTCCGCCTAAATTCGACCGTTGCGCAATCGCTTAACTGCGGTATCAGTGTCAACCCCGCAGCGCGCCTCTTTGCGATTATCCCAGCGTCTACGGACAGACCAGAAGCTCCCCGGGACTTCCACTGGGCGCCTTAGTGACTGCCGATGAGCACACCTGCCTCACCCTTGGAACGCGTGGAGCGTTGCACGCTGAAGGTGCTCGATCGTCTCTCGCTCCATCCACGCCTTGCCGCGCTTGCTCTGATCGCACTGGCGCTCGTCGCCTATCTGCCCGGCGTCGTGCTGCTGTCCCCGGTGGACCGCACCGAGATCATCTACGTGCTGACCTCGCAGGGGATGCTGGAAAAGGGCACCCTGATCGATGCCAGCTTCGAGGGCGAGCACTTCGCCTTCCGGCCCATAGGCATCTATTGGCTCCAGATCGCCGCCGGCAAATTGCTCGGGCCGTGGAGCTGGGACGATATCGTCACCTATCGGCTGCCCTCGCTCATATCCGCCGTTTTCGCCGTGCTCGCGCTCTACTGGTTGAGCCGGCCCCTGGTCGGCGAGCGGCGCGCCTTCATCGCCGCCATGCTGTTCTGCGTCTCGCCCATCGTCGCCCTGCAGGCGACGCTGGCGATACCGGAAGGGCCGCTGCTGCTGACCATCGTCGTCACGCAGCTTTGTCTCATGCGCATCTATTGCGCCGAGCCGGGGGATCGCAGCCACGAGCTGGCGTTGGCGATGGCGTTCTGGGTCGCGCAGGGCGTCAGCATACTTCTCAATGCGCTCGCGGTGCCGATCCTTTCGCTGTCGACGGTCATCCTGCTCTACGTGTTCGACCGCCGCCTCGGTTGGCTCTGGCGGTTGCGCCCCGTTGCCGGCTTTCTACTGATGGCGGCAATCGGCGCGCCGTGGCTTCTCATCCGCGCGCACTTCGACGGCGGGATACCGTTCTCCGGCCTCAGCTGGGATAAGTTCATCCGCGCCCTCGGCGGCGCGCAGAACATGAAGTGGAAAGCCGCGCCGCTCACGTTCACCATCGCGCTTCTGCTCGGCTTTCTCCCCGGCGCGCTCTACCTCTTCCCCGCATTGCAGAACCTGTGGCGGACGCGTGCCCGCGCGATCGAGCGTTTCCTTTTCGCCTGGATCGTCGGCTACTGGCTCTATCTGGAGCTGATCGCGTCGAAACCTGCGCTTTATACGGTGCAGGCGATGTTCCCCGCCGCCGCGCTCGCCGTTGCGCTGGTCCTTGCGCCGGCGCGCCAGACGCAAGTGAATGCGCTCGCCGTGCCGCCGAACACGATGCGCATGCCGTGGTGGCTGGTGCTCTTCGGATTGGCCAGCATCTATCTCTTCGCGTTCTGGATGGCCGGAGCGACCTTCGATCCCGCCGTCGTGCTCAGCATTGCGGTGGTGACGGGTCTCCTGACGCTCGCCGCCGTCGCCGTGATCAAAGGTTACGTCGCCGCCTGGCTCGCCACGGCCGTTCTGGGCTTTGCGCTGTTCAGCTCCTCGATGTTTGCGCTCGTGATGCCGCACATGGAGATTGCCTGGCCCGCGCAGCGCATGGAGGAAGCGCTCGAGCCGCTGCGGCGCTGCGTCTCCGGTCCCGTGGGCGTCGTCGGCTTCCGTGAGCCGTCCGCAACATTCGCTTTCGGCCGCGCCGCCTATTCGAACATTCCGACCATCGCGGCCTGGATAGCGGAGAAGGACGACGCCATCGCGCTGGTGGAAGACCGCTGGCAGCCGGATCTTTCCGCGGCGTTGGCGGCACACGGGGTCGAGCTGCCGCCGCGGCTGGGTTGCATCGAGGCGTTCAATATCATGCGCGGCTGCCCGCTGCATTTCTCCATTTACGCAACGGGCCGCGAGACGCTCGATCCCGGCTGTCGGATGAGCGCCGAATATCGCTGCAAGGGGCCTCTGCCCGCCTCGCCCGACACCCAGTCCCGTTGCCGCTGACCCCCGTCTGCCGCTCCGCTACCAAGCCGCGCTTGAGCGGCCCCCTGCGCTGGAGTATCTCCGCAGGAGAACGCCGTTTTCGGCACCGCACCTGCACCCCATTGAGAAAGCCCGCCCCATGGCCTCCACACAATTCAATCCCGAGCAGCCGCCCGAGATCACCGCATCGCAGTGGTTCAACTCCGAGCCGCTCAGCCTCGCGCAGCTCAAGGGCAAGGTGGTGGTGCTCGTCGCCTTCCAGATGCTTTGCCCCGGCTCGCTGCGCCACGCGCTGCCCCAGGCGGGCCGCATTGCACGCACCTTCTCGCCCGACGAGGTGGCGGTGATCGGCCTCCACATGGTGTTCGAGAACCACAAGGATATGACCGCCTCGCAGCTCGAGCCTTTCCTCAAGACCGAGCACATCGAGATCCCCGTCGCGGTCGATGCGCAGAGCGGGACGGAGCTGCCGAAGACCATGGAGGCCTACGGCATGCAGGGCACGCCGACGGTCCTCCTGTTCGACCGCCAGGGGCGTCTGCGCCGGCATTACCTCGGCGCGGTGGATGACGTGCGCCTCGGCGCCGAGATCATGGCCATGTGCATCGAGGATCGCGACGCCCCGCGCGAGGCGGCCGTCGCCATCGAGCAGAGGCTGCACGCGGCGCTGGTCGATCCGAACGAGCACCGGCACGGCGATGGCTGCGGCTGCGGACACGATCACCACGGCCACGACCATCACCACCATGATCACGGGCATGACCATGGGCATGACGGCTGCTGCGGCGGCCACGACCATTCACACGATCACGGCCACGATCACGCCCACGGCGAAGGCTGCGGCTGCAAGCACTAGACCATGATCGCTTCGGACCCTATCCGTCCGAAGCGTGAATCATCGGTCTGATCAAAAGGCTAGAGTGCTTCCGGAAAAGTGGGCACCGGTTTTCCGATAAGAAGCACGGCAAAGAAGAGTGCTTCCGGAAAAGTGGGCACCGGTTTTCCGATAAGAAGCACGGCCAAACAATGGCGAGAGCCGCATCGCGATTCGAAGAAAAGCGGATCGTGCTCTAGCCGCCGTCGATAGGCGCGGAGGCTGGCGCGCATGCCGCCACCGCCGCCACGGCGGAATTGCTCGGGCACGTCTCCTACGCCACGGCGGAATTGGATGGGGTCGGCGCCTCCCATGCCACGTCATCCCGGCGCAGGCCGGGATCCACGCAAGTGCGGGCAATAGCAACGCTTTAGATGATCTGATCGCTCAGTCGGACACCACGCCTTCAATCCGCCGGCCGAATCGCGGCATGGTCGCCCATGCAAGTCGAGGCAAGGGCGAAAGCGATGATCGAGCGCGTTGCAGACGGCGATGACGTGGCGGAGATGGAAGCCGGCGCGGTGAAGCCGCGCGAAAGCCATCGCGCCTCCTTCGACAAGAAAACCATCGCGCTCGTCTACGACTTCGACGGCACGCTCTCGCCGCGCCCGATGCAGGACTACGCGTTCCTCCCGCAGATCGGCATCGACCCGGCGGAATTCTGGGCGGAATCGAACGAGATCGCGCGCCGCGAAGGCGCCGACGGCCTCATCTCCTACATGCGCCTGATGTACCGCAAGGCGAAGGCCGCC